>Ga0187875_10004178_pt1 | contig 9985 bp, 12 predicted proteins | sample June2016WEW_17_1_2_FD_132978 | JGI IMG/M metagenome (GOLD analysis project Ga0187875, IMG submission 132978) | Peatland microbial communities from SPRUCE experiment site at the Marcell Experimental Forest, Minnesota, USA - June2016WEW_17_10 | ecosystem: Environmental > Terrestrial > Soil >... | reverse complement strand
TGGCGCCACTCAATCCGCGCACCGATTTTTCTCTGGATCAGAAACGCACCGTTGGCGGCATCACCTGGAATTCCGTTCAAGTCGAACCAGCCGCGTCCGCCGATTTCCCGCGCGACGTTCGCGAAAATCATTATTACGCCGCGCGCGAAACTTCTTCCGCGCCTGTCCGCGTGTCAACTCCCTCCGGCGATCAACGCGAACGCTTCCTCTTCTACCGTGGTGTGTCCGCGTTCACCCCGCCCATCGCCGCCACCATTTCTGCCGACGGCTCAGTGCTCATCCAAAATCACTTCAACGAAGAAATCCCCGAGGTAATCCTTTTCGAGCGTCGCGGCAACAACGTCGGTTACCGCATCCTCGGCCCTCTCCAGGACCAAGCCGCACTTGCTCCGCCCGCACTCGAAGGCTCTCTCGATTCCCTCTTCAGCAATCTCGAAGGGATTCTCATCTCGCAAGGCCTTCACGCCGACGAAGCTCACGCCATGCTCGAAACCTGGAAGAAGTCCTGGTTCGAGGAAGGCTCACGCCTCTTTTATATCGTTCCCCGCAGCTTCGTGGATTCCGTTCTCCCCCTATCCATTTCCCCTGCGCCCACTGAAATCACCCGTGTATTCGTCGGCCGCGACGAATTAATCACTCCCGCCACCGAGCAGGCCGTCGAGTACGCCTTCGCTTCCAACGATCGCGCCACTCTCGCCAAATATTCCCGTTTCCTCCCCACCATTCTCGATACCATGATCGACCAATCCACCGACCCGTCGCAGCAGCAGCGCCTAAGCGATTACTTGGACTCGCTCTACAACCATCCACTACCCTGAGCCTCGTGGTCCCCAAATCAGGGCCTTCAATATCCCCGAGAATTATGAAATGTTATTTTCCATTGGACGGCGCATAATTCGGCAGAGGCCCCGGAATGTCTACGTCTGTCTTCTTTTCTATTGTCCAGGGAACGATTCTCGTCACTCCCCTCCTAATCATCTGGGGTTGGATCAGGTGGTCGAGGAGCAACGTACCTCGCACAATTCCTTCGACTCTTTCCTTCATCGGGTTCTGTTTTGCTACTACGTCAGCATTGCTGGGCCTGTTTGCAGCCCTCTATGCACGGTTCATTCATAGCTTTCCGTTTTACGACCCAACCCTCATGAAAATCTATGGGGCTGGCGGCATGCTCTCTTTGGCAGCAATCCTTTTTGCGACTAGTGGTGTTTGGCGGAGGGGTCCCGTGCGATGGCATGCGCCTGCCTGCGCCTTGGGGACGCTTCTCTTCTGGCTCATGGCCATGAATAGCGAATAAACAAGACATCATCCCCCCGCAATCGCCCCAACAATCAGCAGCGGCTCCTCCCCCGATGCAACCTGCTTCGGCAGCAGCATGTCCGGCGATTCAAGAGACAGATCCTCCCCGCAAGCAAAAAATCGCAAAAACGGCCGCCGCTGCAATGTGACATGGTCTCGAATAGTCCCCCGCAGCATCGGATACCGCGTCTCCAGCGCGTCCAACACGGCGCGCAGCGTCACCTCGCCCTGCACTTCAAGTTCCACCTCCGGGCGCACTCGCGCCAAGTTCCGCAAGTGCGCTGGCAATCCCACCCGAATCATGAAAGTGTCTGTACCTCCACGGAGTACACCGCCGGCAGGTCCCGCACAATCGGCGCCCACGTATCTCCGGCGTCCGTAGAAGCGTACACCTGCCCTCCCGTCGTCCCAAAATATACGCCGCACTTGTCCAATGTATCCACCGCCATCGCGTCGCGCAAAACGTTCACGTAGCAGTCCCGCTCCGGCAGCCCCTTCTTCAACTCCTCCCATTCGTTGCCGCCATGTCTGCTGCGATACACGCGCAGCTTCCCATCCAGCGGATAGTGTTCTCCATCGCTCTTGATGGGCACAACATAAATCGTTTCCGGCTCGTGCGCGTGCACATCAATCGCGAATCCAAAATCCGTCGGCAAATTTCCACTCACTTCATGCCACGAATTTCCCGCGTTGTCGCTGCGCATCACGTCCCAATGTTTCTGCATGAACAACACATTCGGGCGCGACGGGTGCATCGCCACGTGATGCACGCAATGCCCTACCTCCGCCGTCGGGTCCGGAATGAATTGCGAGCGCAGTCCCTGATTGATCGGCTTCCACGTCTTTCCGTCGTCATCGCTGCGAAATGCTCCCGCAGCGGAGATGGCGATCACAATCTGCCCTGGCGCATTTGCACTCAGTATGATCGTGTGCAGGCACATTCCTCCCGCTCCCGGTTGCCATTGGGGCCCGGTCCCGTGACCGCGTAAGCTGGAAAGCTCTTTCCAGGTCCGACCTCCGTCGCTTGAGCGGAACAGCGCTGCGTCTTCCACTCCCGCATACACGGTATCTGGATCTGTCAACGAAGGCTCCAGGTGCCACACACGCTTGAACTCCCACGGATGTTGCGTCCCGTCGTACCACTGATGCGTCGTAAGTGGTTTGCCGGTTTCCGCGGAGGCGTCGTACACGAACTTGTTACTTTCGCCTTTCGGCATCCCATCCGGGGTCGTCGCGGGCTCCCCAGGTGGCGTGCCTGGCTGAAACCATGTTTTCCCGCCGTCATCGGACCGTTGAATGATCTGTCCAAACCATCCGCTGGTTTGCGAGGCATAAATTCGGTTCGGATCCGCGGGCGATCCCTTCAAGTGGTACATCTCCCAGCCTGCGAAGTGTGGACCGCTGATGTCCCACTTCTCGCGCTTCCCGTCTGCCGTCAGAATGAACGCCCCCTTCTTCGTTCCCACGAGCACACGCACGCCGCTCATCTCTCCCCCCTTTTCATGCTCCACGATGCCGCTTTGGAGTGCGGAAGCTTGCTCCCGCTTTTACTACCCAACACCTGCTCCCAAACATTCCGTCTCGCCTCGCCGCTTACATCAAAAAAGCGGCGGCGAGCCGCCGCACTCCAAAATGGAATGCACGACAGTTTGCCTATCTTACTTTTGAAATGCAAGTTAAATGTGTTACTCTCGCCCTATGCCCAAAAACAAGCCCGCGCTCGACCGCCGCTCGGGGTGTCCACTGAATGCTTCCGTGGAAATGCTCGGCGATCGCTGGTCCTTGCTGATTGTCCGCGACATGATGCTGCGCAGCTCGCGAACTTTCAAGGAATTCCTGGAATCCCACGAACGTATAGCCTCCAACATTCTCGCGGATCGCCTTCGAAAGCTAGCGGCCTACGGCATCATTGCCGCGCAGCACGATTCCTCGGACGGCCGCAAGCAGATCTACCTGCTCACCAAAAAAGGCATCGATCTCGCTCCGGTCCTCACCGAAATGGTCCTCTGGGCTGCAGCCCACGAAGATACGGGCAACCAAGCCCTCGTCCAGCAAATGAAAAAAAATAAGAAACAATTCCTGGCCTCGATTCGTCAGCGCTGGGCCCACGATACGCCCTACCCTAGCTCGCACTGAGCCCACACGAACGTTCCGGTGACTTCCTCTTTCTGCCCAACATCCAATTCGTTCTACTTTTCGCGTCCAATTTGCACAGATGTTTGACCGCTTTACCTTATTCTTATAAGATGGCTTCTCCAATGAAAAAGTCCCGTGGCCATTTCAACATCGTCCTGAGACCGGAACCTGAAGGTGGGTTTACAGTTATCGTGCCAGCGCTTCCTGGCTGTGTTACCTATGGCCGCACTCTGGTCGAGGCGAAGAAATTGGCCAAGGACGCCATTACTGGTTATGTCGCGAGCTTAAAGAAACACAACGAACCGATTCCGACGGACGATGATTCGCTGGTTGCTTCGCTCGATCTCGAGTATGCCGAAGCTTCCCGCCGTTAAGCCGCGCGAAGTCGCCCGCTTCATTGAAAGCTGCGGCTTCCTTCTCGATCACGTTTCCGGCAGCCACTTCATTTACTTCAATCCGGTATCCAAGCGCCGTGCCGTAATTCCTCGACATAATCGCGATATTCCAAAAGGCACGCTCCTCTCCCTATTGCGAGAGGCAGGATTCACTCGGGAAGAGTTTCTTGAGTTCCTGGAGAACGGATAACCTCGTGTGAGCGGTGCGGGCCCCCGAGCCCCCGGAATTGTTCATGCACCCCGGTCGCTCTTCTTGACCCCTCCCCCCTCTCCCCCATAAAATTATTGTTTACACCGTGATGCTTTGCTTCATTCTATTGTTTCCATCGATTGAGTTCTTCTCCCGGCCCGGCGGCCACCCGCTGGGCTGCGCTGTTTTTGGGCCGTCCCAAGGATTCCCGATTTTCGATTTTGCGATTTCAACTTTCGATTTTCTTCCGAGGTTCTCATGATTGAAGGTCCTATCACCGAAGGTCTTACATTCGACGACGTCCTCCTGCTCCCTGGCAAATCCTCTGTCCTACCCACCGAAGTCGACACCGCCACAAAATTCACCCGCAATCTCTCGCTGAATATTCCTCTTTCCTCGGCCGCCATGGACACCGTCACCGAATCGCGTCTCGCCATCGGCATCGCTCGCCAGGGCGGTATTGGCATCGTTCATCGCAATATCCCTATCGATCGCCAGGCCGAGGAAATCGATCGCGTCAAACGCTCTGAATCCGGCATGATCGTCGATCCCGTCACCATTTCCCCGGACATCACCATCCGCCAGGCCCTCGAAATCATGAACAAGTACCGCATCTCTGGCCTTCCCGTCACTCGCGGTACGCGCCTCACCGGAATCCTGACCAATCGCGACCTTCGCTTCGAGAAAAATCATAGCCAGCTCGTCGGCCAGGTCATGACCAAGGACAATCTCGTCACCGTTGCCGTTGGCACCACCCTCGAAGAAGCCGAAAAAATTCTCCAGAAACACCGCATCGAAAAGCTCCTCGTCGTCGACCAGGATTTCAATCTCAAGGGCCTGATCACTGTAAAAGACATCCAGAAAAAACTGGAATATCCCCGCGCCGCGAAGGACAACCAGGGCCGTCTCTACGTCGGCGCCGCCATTGGCGCCACCGGCGATTTCCTCGAACGCGCCGTCGAAATGTCCAAATGCAAAGCCGATGTTCTCGCCATTGACACCGCCCACGGCCACACCGAACGCGTCATGGAAGCCATTAAGGCTATTCGTCACCGCCTCCCCGAGATGCAGCTCATCGCTGGAAATGTCGCCACCTACGAAGGCGCCAAGGAACTTATCTCCCTCGGCATTGACGGCCTCAAGGTCGGAATCGGTCCCGGCTCCATCTGCACCACGCGCGTCGTCACCGGTGCTGGCGTTCCCCAGCTTACGGCTGTGATGGAAGCCGCGAGAGCCGCCAAAGACACCGGCGTTGCCATCATCGCCGATGGCGGCATTAAATATTCCGGTGACATCACCAAAGCCATTGCTGCGGGCGCTTCCTGCGTCATGATCGGTAGCCTCTTCGCGGGCACCGAAGAAGCTCCCGGCGAAACCATTCTCTATCAAGGCCGGACCTTCAAGTCCTACCGCGGCATGGGCTCCACCGGCGCGATGGAAGCGGGCTCCGCCGATCGCTATTCCCAGGAATTCGCGGAGCGCGGCAAGTCCGTCCCCGAAGGCGTCGAGGGACGCGTCGCCTACAAAGGTCCCCTCGGCGGCCTGACTGATCAGCTAGTCGGCGGCCTGAAGAGCGGTATGGGTTACGTCGGCGCGCGCACCATCCCCGAACTCGCCGAAAAAGGCCGCTTCATCCGCATCACCGCTGCCGGCCTCCGTGAATCCCACGTCCACGACGTGGTCATCACCAAGGAAGCCCCCAACTACCGCATGGAATAATTTGGAGCGCGGCTGTTTGTGGTTGGCTTTCCACTCAATCAGGGGTTGCCGTCCGAATGATCTTGAGGGCGCCCCATCCTTCGCGAAGCGTACGAAGGGTGGGCTCTTCCGATCTAACCTCAAGCTCCTCATCTCTTCGCTCTTCTCTTCGCTCTTCTCTTCGCTCTTCTCTTCGCTCTTCTCTTCGCTCCTCGTTTTTCTCTTCCCCTTCACTCCACCTGCAATCCCTTCATGCTTCGTTTACAATGGAATGTGAAACCAAACTCCTAATGTCCCCTTCCGAACCCTGGCGCAATCCTCGCCCCGCTCCCACCCTCGATGAGGTCCGCCAACGCGTCCCTCCCAAATCCATCCTTCCCGCGTGGCTCCACGCCTGGTGGCCTGCACTGCTCTGGGGCGCCGTCATCTTCACCGCCTCCACAGACACTTTTTCCGCCGATCACACCGCCGTCGTTATTGGAACCGCCTTGCATTGGTTCGTTCCTGCTCTGAGTGCGGCGACTTTTGAAATCATTCACTTCTTCATCCGCAAGACGGCCCACCTGACGGAATACTTCATCTTCTATCTCCTCCTCTACCGCGGCATTCGCGGCGCCCGCGCCGGTTGGCACTGGTCCTGGGCCTTCGCCGCTTGGTTCATCGCCGCCGCCTACGCCGCCCTCGACGAAATCCATCAATCCTTCGTAGCCTCACGCACCGCCTCGGTCTGGGACTCTCTCCTCGACTCCGCCGGCGCCCTCATCGCACTCCTCGTCCTATTGCTGATCCACCGCCTGCGCCGTCCCCGCCCCTCCCCGTGATCCCGCCGCCCATTCGCCGATCTCAGCTTGTCATCCCGAGCGTAGCGGCCCGACTTTCTCTCTCGCGCAGCTCTCTGGCGCGTCGACATCTGCACCTCTTTTCCCAAATACCTATAGTAGTGACGTACCGCAGTGGTATACACCCCAATTCCGCAATGTCAACAAATGCAATTCCATTCAGCTCCAGCCACTTGCCAACAAGTGAGCCCTATTGAACAGCTTTATAGATTTGCCTGTGTCACCTTAAGCGTGTCGTCGAGCCTTTCCATCCGCGCAACCCGCAGAAGCAAAGCAACATCGGGCAAGCGAAGGATGATCTGGCAAGGTACTAAAGATGCGTATTCAGCGCTCCATTCATTTTCTGCTTTTCCTTTTTCTAGTGTTGGCCATTCCGGCCACTTTGTTCGCGCAGTTCGGTGTCTCTATCACGGTTGCTCCGCCAGAGTTGGTTGCGTACTCGCAACCACTTTGTCCTCAGGAAGGCTATCTGTGGACTCCCGGTTACTGGGCTTACGGTCCGGATGGCTATTTTTGGGTGCCCGGCACATGGGTCGAGCCGCCCGGCGTTGGCTTGCTCTGGACTCCAGGTTACTGGGGTTGGGGTAACGACGCATACCTTTGGAACGAAGGCTACTGGGGCCCTACCGTCGGATTCTACGGCGGCATTAACTACGGATATGGCTATGGTGGTATCGGCTACCAGGGCGGATATTGGAATAACAACCAGTTCAGCTACAACAGATCCGTGAATAACGTAGATGTTCGGAACTTCCATAACACTTATCAGAAGGCCGTAAGCAACGGCAGGGCCGGAGGCAACGTCAGCTACAACGGCGGAACCGGCGGAACAACCGTTCGAGCGACCCCTTCGGAAGAGACTGCGGCTCATGAGCGTCATACCCCGGCAACGTCCGCACAAACAGGTCATCAACATGCCGCCAGCGGGAACCACGAACTACTGGCATCTGTGAATCATGGCAGGCCGCCTATCGCTGCAACTTCCAAGCCGGGAGAGTTTGCTGGCAAGGGTGTGGTAGCCGCCAAGGGTGCTGCGCCTGCGAACAAGGCAGCTGCGAATAAGGCAGCCGAGAACAAAGCGGCCGCAACTCGCACGAGTGAGAATAAAGCAGCTGCGAACAGGGCCACCGAGAACAAGGCAGCCGAGAACAAAGCGGCCGCAACTCGCACAAGTGAGAATAAAGCAGCTGCAAACAAGGCCACCGAGAATAAGGCAGCCGAGAACAAAGCAGCCGCAACTCGCACAAGTGAGAATAAGGCAGCCGAGAATAAAACGGCCACTCAAAGAGCGCCGCAACCGGCGGCCAAACCGGTTCACATGAAAACCAGCCCACAACCATCACATCAGGCTGCTCCTCGCGCGGAAAGCGCCCCGAAGCCTGCCGCACAACATCAAGCTGCGCCCAAGCCTGCAGCAGCACAACACGAAGCTGCTCCCAAGCCCGCCGCTGCACAACATGAAGCTGCGCCCAAGCCTGCCGCTGCACCAAGATCCGAACCGCCGCGTAAGTAAGAGTCAGCCCGCGGAGAAATAGCCCTAATCTCGACAAGACGGGGTGATTCCATTAGGACCGCATACACAATGGGCATAGGGGGAACGGGCGACCGCTCCCCCTTGCCACATCACCGTTCATCCTGGTCACCGTGCCGTCCATCCCCCATCAATCAGAATCGTCTCCCCGGTGATCAGCGATGCCGCTGGTGACGCCAGGAACACCACTGCCCCCGCCACTTCCATCGGCTCTCCGATGCGGTGCAGCGCCGCGATGCGCTCCACTGTGTCCGCTCGGAACATCGCATCCGCCAGCGCGCTCTCCGTTCCCGGCGTATGAATGAATGTGGGCGCCACGGCATTCACCGTGATGTTGTGCTTGCCCCATTCCACCGCCAGGCATTTCGTCAAATGCGCAATGGCCGCCTTCGTCATGCAATACACCGATTCCGTCGGCAGCGCCGCAAACCCCGCTTGCGAGCTCATGTTGATGATCTTCCCGCTGCGCTGCTCGATCATCCTGCGCCCCGCCGCCTGGCTCGCAAAAAATGTGCCCTTCAAGTTCACCGCCAACGTTTGATCGAAATCCTCCTCGCGCACTTCCTCCGCGGGGTTTCCCGGCGCAATCCCCGCGTTGTTCACCAGGATGTCCACCCGCCCGAACTGTCTCACCGTGTCGTCCACGGCGCGAAAAATCTGCTCCATCCTGCTCACGTCCATCTGCAAAGGCAGCGCCTTTCTCCCGATCTTCTGAATCTCCGCCGTCAATCCCGCATCCGCTTTGACGTCGCGCAGTCCCAACGCCATATCCGCGCCCGCGTGCGCCAGCGCCAGCGATATCGCGCGCCCCAATCCCCGCGCCGCTCCCGTCACCAGCGCCACCTGCCCGCTCAGCTCAAAGTTCGGATACTCCATCGCCATTCCTCCTCGCTGCACCGCCCGAGTATATCTCTTCCCCTCCCGGCAAAAACAAAACGCCCGCCCCGGTTTCCCGGGGCGGGCGTCGCAGCCCATGCACGATCCGCCTCGACGCGGATCCTGCGATTCCGTATTAGCTCTTTTCCTCGACGGCCTCCGCCACCTTGCTCTTCTCTTTCTTTTCCTTCTTCTTGAACTCGTAGCTCACCAGTTCCAGGATCGCCACTTTCGCTCCATCCCCCACGCGAATTCCCGCGGGAATGATGCGCGTGTAGCCGCCCGCGCGATCCGCGAACTTCGGCGCGATCTCGCTGAACAGCTTCTTCGTCATTGCCGGCGTCATCAGGTACGCAGCCGCCTGCCGCCGCGCCGCCAGCGTGTCTTTCTTTCCGAGCGTGATGATCTTTTCCGCCACCGGCCGCGTCGCCTTCGCGCGCGTCAGCGTTGTAGTGATCCGCCCGTGTTCAAACAGGTTGGTAACCAGGTTGCGCAGCGTCGCGCGGCGGTGCCACGGATTGCGCCCCAGTTTTGATCCCGACTTCAGGTGTCTCATCGCCTCTTCCTTCTTAGGAGGCCGGGGCTTCAGCCCCGGCTGAAATGCTGTTCACTGATAACTGATATCCGATATCTGTCTCTACAGCCCAACCGTGTCTTCCGAAGTCGTCGGTGGCATCGATGTCTGGCTCGGCAGCGGCGGCCAGATAATCCGGCCGTGCTCGTCGAACTTCATCCCCAGACCAAGGCCCATCTTCACCAGAATGTCCTTGATCTCGTTCAAGGACTTCCGGCCGAAGTTCTTGGTCTTCAGCATTTCGTTTTCGCTCTTTTGCACCAGTTCGCGGATGGTCTGGATGTTCGCGTTCTTCAAGCAGTTGTAGCTGCGCACGGAAAGTTCCAGCTCTTCCACCGAGCGGTCCAGATGTTCCAGCCGCGGATCGTGCACGATGTCTTGCGGCATCTCCACGTTTTCCACCGGCTCCTCGAAGTTGATGAAGATGCTCATGTGGTCCTTCACCAGCTT
>Ga0187875_10004175_pt1 | contig 9987 bp, 7 predicted proteins | sample June2016WEW_17_1_2_FD_132978 | JGI IMG/M metagenome (GOLD analysis project Ga0187875, IMG submission 132978) | Peatland microbial communities from SPRUCE experiment site at the Marcell Experimental Forest, Minnesota, USA - June2016WEW_17_10 | ecosystem: Environmental > Terrestrial > Soil >... | reverse complement strand
TCCCCTGCCCCGAGCCGTTGCGTTTCATATAGCTCTGATAACGGCCGTCATAATATCCGTAATAGCCCCCGCGGCTATGCCGGGGATTCCAATCGTTCATGATCGTCCCGATCACGCGCACGCCGTCTTCCCGGAGCCGCGCCCGGGATGCCAGCGCTGCGTCGCGCGTCGTCTTGGCGGCGCGTACGACCAACACCACGCCGTCGGCCAACCGGCCCATCACGCGTGCGTCGGGGATCGTCAGCATCGGCGGCGTGTCGATCAGGATCATGTCAAACTGCGTCATGAACTGTCCCAGGCATTCCTTCAGCCGCGGCGAGTAGAGCAGATTGGTCGCCCCCGCCACCGGCGGTCCTGCCGGCAGCACAAACAGGTTTGGCACCTCTGTCTCGCGCAGGATCCCCAGCAGTCCCGTCTCCGAACATGCGTCCGCACCCCCTATGCTCGGCTGCGCCGGCTGTTTGGCACTCGCAACGGCAGCCGCTTGCGGCGACTCCCTGCCCAGCTCTTCGTGGTTCTGTACACCCTTCCACCACGGGCCGGCCGGCCCCAACGGGATCTTATTCTGCAGTACTGTTGTCAGTCCGGTCTCGTTGGAGAGGTCAAACACCTCATGCACCCGCGGCTTGCGCGTGTCGGCGTCCACCAGCAGCACCCTCTGCCCTGTTTCCGCCATCGCGATTGCCAGGTTGCAGGCGACAGTTGTCTTGCCCTCGGCGGGGCTCGGGCTCGTTACCACGAGCGTCCTCGGCCGACTACCGTTCTGCCCCGCAAAAAGAATCGAAGTGAGTGCCGCTCGAAAACTCTCTGCCATCAGACTCGGCTTGCGCCTGTATGTCACCATGCCCAACTGCGGCTCGCCTTCCGCGCCGCTCCCGATCAGCATTGGATCGCTCCTGCCGTATAGCAACGAACGCCGCTTGCGGCTGATCGATGACTCCGCCGGGATGATCCCCAGTTCCGGCACACCCAGGTAGAACGCGATGTCAGATGGCTCCTGCAGCGTCCGGTCGGCCTTGTTAGTGACGAGAATGAATCCAATCCCTGCGAACAACCCACATATCAGTCCCATCAGCGCGTTCAGCACAACTCGTGGTCTGTATGGCAGAGCGGGTACTTTGGCCGGGTCCACTACCCGCACATTACTGGCCCGGATCGCACTCGCCACGCTGGCCTCTTTCACGCGCTGCAACATGCTGTCGTAGATCTGCCGGTTAGTATCCACCTCGCGCTTGAGTATGTTGTACTGGATCGCCTTCTCGCCCTGATCCGTCACTACCCCCGTCTGTTGCTGGTAGTCGGTCAGCAACAGCCGCTCACGGCGCGCCGCCTCCTCGTACTCGTTCCGAATTCCTTGTAAAATGTCCGCCCGCTGCCGTGTAATACTCTGCTCCACTGCCCTGATCTGTGCTTGAACCCGCCGTACTTTCGGATGGTCCGCGGTATAAGTCTCCTGTAGCTCCGCTAACTGCCTTTGTAGTTCTGCCAGTCGCCCTAGATAGTCCTGCAGGCTCTTGTCGTTCAATATGTTCGGCAATGACTCCGCCGGCACGCTCTTAGCCATCTCCCAGCGGCTTTGCTTAACCACCCGATCGCCCTGCGCCTTTACCAGCTCGTCCTGCAACTGCTTTAACTTGTCCTCGCTGACGCTGGACCTGTCGCTGGTGAAAATCAGCCCCGCCCGCCGAGCGTACTCCTGCAGCGCATCCTCGCTCCGCTCCAGCTTGATCCGCATCTCATCCAGTTGCCGCGACAGGAACTCACCCGTACGTTGAGATAGCTGCCAGCGAGCCTCCATATTCTGTTCAATGTAATTCTGCGTAAGCCGATTGGCGAACTCCGCGGCAACCCGCCCATCCGTGGAATCAACCAGCACTTCGATAATTCGGGTCGGTCCGCTCGAGCGTACCTTCAACGTCTGAACCGCCATCCTCAGCGCCTCGTCCCGTCCTTCGAGTTGCACGGGCTCCGGAAGGTTCAGTATCCTTCTCCACGCCGATTGCGGCTCCGCCACCGCTCTCTCCACGCCTCCTTGCTTTCTCTCTTTAGCCAGAGCCGCCGACGTCCCGTCCAGCAGGCTCTCGCTCTGCAGGATTTGGATCTGCGTCGGGATGTCCGTGTTGGAATTCATGCCTGGCTGGGCTACCTGCGTCACGTCCTTCATGTTCATGAAATTCTCGTTCAGCTCGAGAAACTCCAGCGTGGTTCTCGCCTGGTACACCGGCGGCTGAGGTAGCGTGATTAAAAGCGCCGCCAGGCAACCGATACATGTTATGAGGATCAGCAGGCCCCGCCGGCGCCGCAGCGTCCGCCAGTACTCCACCAGACTCCCCGCGTCCGAGTCCTCCGCAAACTCCTGTGAATACGCGCTCCCGCCTGAATACGCGTTGCCCGCCGGCGGCAGATAGCCGCCTCGCGCGGGAACGCCCGGCGTATCGAACAGCGTGGGCTGCACCGGCAGATTCCTACCGCCACCGCCGGGCTGATGCCTCTCCTGCAACGTCTGCCTCCTCCTATCGCGTGTAAATCGCCAGGCCGGTCCCGATCGACAGGGCCGCCTCTGCCGTCCGCGCCAACGCTTTCTTGCCGCCGCTCAGCGGCACAAAAAGTATGTCGTCGCTTTGCATCTCGACGTCATGGTCCCGTCCTTCGATAATGCGTTTCAGGTTCAGCGCGATCTCCTGCCGCTTCTCCGGATCGCTCGTCCTGCGCAGTATCTTCGCATGCCCCGACTGCGCATAACTATCCATCCCTTCGGCCATCGACAGCGCTTGCAATACCGTCACCGTCTCGCGGTCGCCGAGAACGAATCCGCCGCTCTTCTTCACAGCCCCCATCACGTATACCAATTCCCCCTTCGGCACCGTGATCACGTCGTTCGGCTTCACCAGAATATTCTTCTCCGGCGCCCGCGCCTCCATGATCTCCTTGACCCCCACCTCCGCCACGTAATACTGGCCGGTCTCGTCCTCATGCGCCCCCGGCAATGGAATCGGGCCCCACTCTTTTCTCCGAGTAATGCGGATCGCATGACCCGCCGTCGGATTCAGCCCTCCCGCCTGGCTCACCACTTCCAGCAGCGTCTTCTCCCCCTGCAATTGGTGCACGCCCGGCGTCTTCACCTCGCCCAGCACGCTCACCGGCTGGCTGCGCATCTCGCTCAGCGCCACCGTCACCTCGGGACTCTTCAGGTATTTCTGCAGGCGCCCGCCGATCTCGCGTTCCAACTCCTCAACCGCCAACCCGCTGGCATGGATCCGCCCCGCCATCGGCAGGTTCACGTTGCCCCGCATGTCAATCTGGTACGGCTCTTTCCCCATCTCCTCCAGGTCCATGACGCGTACCAGAATCTGGTCCCCTGGCCCCAGCACGTACGTCGACCGCGCCTGTTCTCCAGCCGTCGGTGCAATTGCCTTCGCCGGCGTCTGCGCCCACGCCGCCGTGGCCGCGGCGAGCGCCAATACGATCCAGCGGCAGCCCCACCGCGCCAACTTACGCCGCACCGCGTCCCCTGCCTTCATCGCTTTCCTCTCCGACCAGCAGCGCCAGTCGCGTCACTTTTTCCTGCAGATGACTCAGCCGCTGATCCAGCTCCGCCACGCGCTCCGTCAGCCCCTCGCCCGTCCCATCGCCTGCGATCAGCCGGTGCATCGCGTCCCTCGCCAGGTCGCTCAGACTCCGCGCCCCGGTTGTCATGCACAGTTCCCGCAGCCGCCGGAACTCCTCGTCCGACAGCCGGATACTGACCATCTTGCTACGCCTGCTCAGCTGCCCCATTTACTCCAAGGCCTCGACAATCTCCGGATCCACCTCCAGCGCCACGCTGCGCTGCAACAGATGCACCGACAACACCAGCCGGCATTGGTTCTTCACCCGCTCCAGCCGGCCCACCACGCCCTCCAGCGCCCCGCTGCGGATCCGCACCGCCATGCCCGCCTTTAAGTAAGGACACGGCCACGCGGCCATCTCGCTCGCCATCAGGCGCTGAATCGCCGCCACTTCGCTTTCCGGCACGCTCACCGGTCCCGACCCATAGCCCAGCACGTGCACCACCCCCGGCACTCTCAGTACGGCCGGCAATTGCCGCACATCGATCCGGCAGAACAAATACCCCCGCATCAGCGGCAGTTCCACGCTTTTCAACCGGTCGCTCCACTGCCGCTCCACTTTGTACAAAGGCAGGTATTCTTCCAGTCCCTCCGCCCGCAGACACCGCGACACTACTTTCTCATGCCGCGCTCTGGTTTGTATGGCATACCACGGAAAGGGATCCATCCGCAGACTGGGGACTGACGTTTCCGGCTTGGGCGCGCACAGCTCTACTCTGCTCACGCACTGCATTGGCTGCACCGCATGGACAAAACCGTCTTTCCTCGGGCTGTCGCCCACGATCGAAGCTGCACCCACCTCGCTCCCGTCTTGCGCAAGGCCTGCCGTCTGTGATAACTTACGCCTCCGTATGGCAAATGTCAATCAGGAATGCCGGTGCGGGAAAATGCCCGCATTCTTGCTACGATGCTGGCTGAGGCTCCCTCGGTGAAGCTCTGTCTGTCGATTATCCTGATGATTTCAGCGGGGTTGTCGCTCGCTCTGGACTTCGTCCCACCTTCCTCCGAGTGGCTCTGTTGCCGTTTAGGCTTCTGCCGCGCCGATCAGCTCCACGCCGCCCCGTCATACAAACCGGCTCAGCCATCGCTTACGGACCTGCGGCTGGCGTTGCGCCTGGATTCGGCCAACCCTTACCGCTGGGCCGAATATGGCATCGCCTTGGACGAACTCGGCGACCACCCTGCCGCTCAGCCGTTCTTCAACCGCGCTACGGAGTTGGGAGCGGCCACTCCGCCCGTCCTGATGGTGGCCGCGGATCATTATCTGATGGACGACCAGCCCGACCGCGCGCTCGCGCTGGGCCGGCGCGTCTTGACCCTCACCGCCGATTTCGACGAACTGCTGTTCGCGACTTACGGCCAATTGGGCCGCCCGCTCCCGGACCTCCTCGGCACGGCCATCCCCGCCGCGCGCCGACCCGCCGTCGCGTGGCTGAGGTGGTTGCTCCCGCGCGCGCCGGAGCCCGATCTGGTCGCCACCTGGCGCTGGCTTCGTGAGCGTGGCTTCGCCGATGACGCCGTCGCCGGCAGCCTGGTCCAGGAGCTTTGGAATCGCCGATCCTGTCGCCAGGGCGCCCAACTCTGGGCCGAATGGCTGGGTCCGCAACGCGGCGACTATTTGCGCCCGGAATTGCTCTCCAACCGCCGCTTCGCCGCGCTTCCCCGCCCCAGTCCCTTCGACTGGACCATCGAGCCCGCTCCGTCCCTGGTAATCGCACGCCCCGACAACCGGCAATGGACCTTCGATGGGAGCAAGAACCCGTCCTACGGCCTGCAATCATCCTCTGATCCGAGTAAGAACCTGTCCTACGGTCCGCAATCGACCAGCGCTGCGAGTCAGAACCTGTCCTACGGCCTGCAATTGACCTTCGATGGAAGCGAGAACTTGTCTTATGGGGGCCTGCGGCAGATGGCCGCCGTCGCTCCCGGCCTCTACCGCTTCTCCGCCGTGGTCGAGAGCAATCAACTCACTACAAATCAGGGTCTTGGTTTCCACATATTTGATTCCGCTGTGCCCGCTCGCCTGAGTGCCGCCACGCCGATAGTGTTAGGCACTACACCCCGTCACACCGTAGAAGTAGTCTTTAAAGTGTCGGCCCCAGTCTGCGGCGTAGTAGTTCAGTTGGAACGCCACCCGTCGGAGAAGTTCGATAACAAGATCGCCGGTAGTTTCACAATCCACGAAGTCTCTCTCCGCCCGCTGCCCTAGCCTCTTACGAGCCGCGTCGTTACGAGCCGTGCGTTGTTACCGCGCCGTGACCAAAGGGAATCACGATGGGCCTGCCGCCCACCGATAGAAATGATGAACGATCGCGAGATGGCAAGTTGATGGCGCAATTCGGGTCGTTCTTCAGGGGAGTGGGCGGACGCTATGCCATATCAAGAGCCGATTTGTACTTTGGAGGGCCGAGGCGGCGGCGAGCGCCCCTTTGTGTCCTCGCCACCATTACCAGCGGAAACCTATGACCGCTGAAGTGCTCTTGGGTACGTGTACAAAAGAGTCCGCCCCGAGGAGCGCTTTGTGACCCCGGGGCGGCGAAGAATTCGGACCTGCCTGTTTCGTTTCGACAGGCATGCGGGCTAGCGCCCGTAGTAGTAGTTGTTGTCGGGGTAACACGGAGCCGGACGCCAGTAACCCGATCCGTCGTAGTAGCCGCATCCGGCGTCGGTGTAGTAGCCCCAGCCGAACGGAATTCCGATTCCGTAGCCATAGTACGGACGAGCCCAGAAGCTCCCGCCGTAGTAGTAACCCTGGCCCGCGTAGAAGCGGCCGTTGCTGTAGCCGCGGCCGCCGCCGTAGGAGTTGCCTCCATTAGAGTAGCCGCGTCCGGTGCTGTAGGAGTTGCTTCCGTTAGAGTAGCCGCCTCCGGTGCTGTAGGAGTTGCCTCCGTTAGAGTAACCGCGTCCGGTGCTATAGGAGTTGGCCCCATTAGAGTAGCCACGTCCAGTGCTGTAGGAGTTGGCCCCATTAGAGTAGCCACGTCCAGTGCTGTAGGAGTTGGCCCCATTAGAGTAACCGCGTCCGGTGCTGTAGGAGTTGGCCCCATTAGAATAGCCGCGTCCGCCGCCGTAGGAGTTACTCCCATTAGAGTAACCGCGTCCGGTGTTGTAGGAGTTGCCCCCACCAGAGTAGCCGCGTCCCCCGCCGTTGGAGTGACCTCCACCGGAGTAGGCCCGCCCGCCACCGGAATAGCTGCGTGCGGAGGAGCCGCGATTCCCACCCGAGTAGCTGCTTCCACCGCTGGAGTGGCCGCCACCACCCGAAGAGGACCGTGCGGAGCCGCCGCTCCCGCGCCCTCCTTGCCCGCCGCGCTGGGCTGCCGCGCCCACCATCGCACCCGCCAACATCACAGCCGTGCACAGGGAGAGGATCTGCAATGTTCGAATCATGACCGCCTCCAATTTGAGCTTACGCAAAAGGTAATGCATTCGAGATTCCAATCCCATCTGTTGAAATCAAAAGGACTTGCCGCGAGGACCCCTGAAGGGACTGGCTGAATACCACCAGCCGCGGCTCACCTCAGCCACCCGCGGCAGCGGCCGCCTGCGCGACATCCACAATCCCGCGCCGGAACGCCTCCTGCATCGCCTGTTCTCCGAAGCGCAGGTCCCGCCGGTCCCAGCCGTCGTGCCTGTCGCCGGAAACCCCGACACCACGCCCGTGTACCCCACGTCGAGCCAACAAGGCGCCGGCGCCGCGCGCAGCATGAACGAACTTGGCGGCCAACAAACGGGCAAACGGGGACCTGTCTGCGATCCCAACTGGCTTCCTAAAGGGGCCATGGGACTCCGAGTTGGAGGTCAAATGGTTCGGGAGAGATGGAGTTCTGCCCAAGCACGCCCGAACGAGAGAGGTAGTGCTGTCGTCTTCCAGATAGGCGAACCGGGATCGGCCCTTACGCTTACGGGGTGTCGCACGCCGTTCTAGCTGGAAAAGGGAAAGGGGAGACTACTTGTCGTGAGTTGGGGGCGGATAATAGCCTTCGCGGGCCTGCAGGACGACCTCCTTGCGGGTGGTGGTGAGCGCGATTTTGTGAAAGTAGGCGTTGGAACTGGCCGGTTCCGGCGTGTAGCCGAGATTGTACTGGCTGCGCAGTTCCTCCTGAATCTGCTTATAGATGTCGTCGATGGGCCGCTTCTTGGAGACCTGAAAGAAGCCCCCGCCGGTTTCCCTGGCGAGACGCTCGAGGACCTTCTTGCCGTCGGGGCGGTCGTAGCCGCCGCCGCGGCCCATCCCGCCACGTCGGCCCATGCCGCCCAGGCCCTGAGAGAAGCCCGAGCCCTCCTCGTCGGAAAACAGGATCGAGTAGACCAGGGTATCGGCGCGCTGGGCCGCTTCGATGCCGCGCTCGAGCGTGACCTTGCTGCCGTTATCCACTCCATCGGTCAGGAGAATCAGAGCCTTGCGGCCGTGCTGCTTGCGCATCAGTTCGTCCGAGGCGAGCAGCACCGAGTCATAGAGAACAGTGCCCGGCCCGCGCGATCCGCGACCGCCGCGGCCGCCGCCGCCACCGGGATAGCCTCCGCCGCCTCCTCCTCCGCCGGGGTAACCTCCGCCACCGCCGGGATAGCCGCCTCCTCCGCCCGAACCGCGGCGGTTGAGTTGCGGTTGATCCTGCTGCGGCAGTTCGAGTTGCGCCAGGGCGTCCTCCAACTGCTTGCGGGACGAGGTGAGATCCTGCAGCAGCTCGGCCTCGCGGTCGAAGTGGATGACGAAGGCCAGATCCTTGCTTTCACGCAGGACCTGGTCGAGAAAACGGTAGCTGGCGGTACGCTCCTGGCCGAGCACGCGGCGCTGGCTCATGCTGGTATCGACCAGCAGGCCGAGGGTCAGCGGCAGGTCTATCTCGCGGGCGAAGTAGCGAATGGTCTGCGGCTGGCCGTCATCTGCGAGGTGAAACTCCTCCTGCTTGAGGTCGGTGACGATCTGGCCTTTCTTGTCGCGAGCCGTGGCCAGAACGTTGACGACTTTGACGTCGCTGGAGAAGGTCGGAGGGCTCTGCTGGGCGCGGAGGAGCCGGGTCAGGGGCGCCAGGGCGAGCAGGAATCCGCGGCGGCCGATGCGCGGAAGGGGTGCGGGCGTGGGAAGACGCATGGGAGGTCCATGAGGAACGATGCTGCCCAGGGCGGGCAGGTTACCCGACACGGCGATTTGGTGAGCGCGGGGCACTCTGCTTTTCCATTGGCGACCGAACTGGCCGCTTTGTAGGCCGCCGGGGTGAATCCGAATGGAAAAACGAGACAAACGGCTCTGTTGTCGTTGCAGGATGTACAATCGATGCTGGCGAGGACAGCAAAACGGAAATCCTATCTAATGCCGGTTGGGTGCTCGAAGATAACCAAGCGTGGATACCGGCCTGACTTGTTAATAGTGCCCTAAATCGCGGAGGTGAAACGTGAGTCTGCGACTGATCCGCCGCTTGGTCGTTTGGGCGACTTGCTGGATGGCGTTGGCGTCGGTGTTGTACGCGCCCGTGGAAGTGCGTGTCCGGCGCGAATGGCAACCTGAAGGGGGGCGCGATGAGTGGCTCTCCAAAGGCCACGTCCGGCGCCCCCTGATTGAGCTACTGGTCGCCACGCTTGACTACCAGGGAGCGACCGAGGAGGAGATCCCCGACCCCGACTGGCTGCGAATGGCACAGGAAGTCGGGATCGAACTAGCCATTGGCGCGAGCCTCTTCGTTGCTCTGCGTCCGGGGAAAAGCACGCTGGTTCGCGATGTCGCCTCCGAAAGCACGAAAGTCGGAAACTCCTCGAATACCCTGTCGTTCTTCAAGGTGCGATAAATGATGCCGAGGAACTTCCTCGCCAATGCGATGATTGCCTTGCCCCCGCCCCGCCGGCCCTTGATTTTGTCGTAATACCCTTAGACGAGATCGAACGTTTGCTGCCGACCAGGTTAGGAAAAGCGGGCTTCGACGGGTTTTTGAGTTTTTGAGCTAAGGTCCACGTAGTCCTGGGTTTCTTCCGCCCGTTCCACGCACACGTGTCACCACAGGAGATGTTCCTCTAGTGTAGCGAGTTCCTCTTCGCGGTAACCATACCCAGGTAGTGCCGCTCCAGGTCATGGTCTGAGATGTAATCCCAATCCCGGGACAGTATCCGCAAATCCCTACACCGGCAGCCCTGGCCCCGCCCATTCCGCCCCCCCCGCCGCACCCCGGTGACGCGTGATCTGAAAAAATATCTCACGTCTTATCAATGCGTTCCCGAAGACCCCCCGCCCCGCCGCTGCCCCGGCCATGCTCTCCTGGCAGCGGGTAGAGCAAGCGCTGGCCAGCATCTCAGCCCAACTCGCAGGCGGCGAAAGGCCTCGAGTAACAGCCTTCCGGCTTTCCGGGCCGAGCAATCGGTCCGTCCCCCAGGATGGGATCCGGCT
>Ga0187875_10004171_pt1 | contig 9990 bp, 8 predicted proteins | sample June2016WEW_17_1_2_FD_132978 | JGI IMG/M metagenome (GOLD analysis project Ga0187875, IMG submission 132978) | Peatland microbial communities from SPRUCE experiment site at the Marcell Experimental Forest, Minnesota, USA - June2016WEW_17_10 | ecosystem: Environmental > Terrestrial > Soil >... | reverse complement strand
GATGTCCCAGAGCGCCTGGTCAATTCCGGCTACGGCACTCGAGAAGACCGGACCGCCTCGATAGAAGCCGCTCTTGGTCATGACCTGCCAGTGGTCCTCGATCAGCAGCGGGTCGCTGTCGATAAGGTGCTCCGCGAGCGCGTGCACGGCGGTCTCGATGATCTCGGCGTGTCCCTCGAGCACGGGCTCGCCCCAACCGACGATGCCCTCGTCGGTCTCGACCCGCAGGAACAGCCAACGCGGCGCGACGGCGAACGTCTCGATGGCGACGACTCTCATCGCCCAGTCACCAACAAGTCCCGCGTCCGAAAGGCGCGACAGATCACCTTGAAAAGACTTGACTCATTGGGATCCCATCGCATCCGTAAAAATTACCAGGCCATATCGGGGCTTTTTCCGATGCCCTTGTCCTTTGGGTCTGCTTAGCTGGGAAAAATGGAGTTGAACGTGTGCCGCGCGCAGGTTTCGGGCCGCCGTCGCTCGGAAGTATCTGTCGCTGAAAAGCGCTTGTACCGAGCAATGCGAGCGATCAGGAGGCCGTCGTGACCTTGAGCTCGCGCCAGCGGGTGCTGCAGATGATCGAAAAGGGAGAGGCCGACTGCATCCCTGTGGGGCCGTTCATGTACGACATCGCCGCTGTTGTCTCCGGTGTCGCGCTACGGGACTTCTATCTCGACGCCGAGTCCATGGTCCGCGCCCAGCTGTGCTTGCAGGAGACCGTCGGCCAGGACGTGATCTGCATTGGAGCGGACAACTTCTACATCGCGGAGGGCTTCGGCTGTGAGTCGTCTCGAGGAGACGACGAGCTGCCGTCGCTTGTGAGCCCGGCCCTCAGCGCCATCGAGGACGTCTTCGGTCTCGAGGTGCCCGACCCAACGACAGCAGGACGGATGCCCCTCATGCTCGAGGCGATCGGCCTGTTGCGAAAGGCGGTCGGTGACGAGATTGCCATCCGCGCGCCGGGTACAGGGCCTTTCGCGCTCGCCTCCTACTTCGTCGGGAGCCAGGAGTGGCTCCTCGACGTCGCCGTTTCCGAAGCCGGGATGGACCACGCAAAGGACGCCGCGGTTCACCACGCCCTCGGACTTGCAACCGACGCGCTGATCGAGTTCGGGAAGGCCTGTTTCGACGCCGGAGCCGACCTGATCCAGTGCGGAGACTCGCTCGCCTCTTGCAATGTCATCTCCCCGCGGACCTACGAACGCTACGCCTGGCCGTACCAGAAGAGGATCTTTGCCGCCTGGCGTGAGCACGGGATCAAGGCTGGCTTGCTGCACATATGCGGCGACAGCAGCAAGGTGCTCGAGCTCTACGGTGCAACTGGGGCGGGTCTGATCGAGCTTGACAGCGCGCTCGACTTAGCCGGGGCGTCTGCCCGCCTCGGAGATGTCACGGTCGTGGGCAACGTCGACACCGTCACCGAACTCTTGCAGGCGACCAGCGCCCAGAGCGAGGCGGCCGCGCGACGCTGCATAAGCCAGACCGGAGGCCGGCACCTCATCTTGGGATCGGGGTGCCTCGTTCCCCGCTACACGCCGGTCGAGAACGTGAGGTCACTTGTGAGCGTGGGGCACAGCTGGCGGCCCTGAATCGGGTGGTTCGCCAGGCTCGCGACCTCAGCCCCAGCTGCTCCGGACGAGCTCTTTGAAGGCCACGTCGCTGTCTATGAACTTGTCCGAGACCATCACGTAGAGACCGTTCCGGGGAAGCTTACGGACGACCTCGACCAGCTCCTCGAAGTAGGCGTCTACAAACACGATGAGCCGGGTCTGTCCGAGGATCTCCTCCATAACGGGCACGAGGTCACCAAGCGACGGGCCGTTCGCCTCGACGGTGAGCTGGATGCCGGCGAGCCCAGCTATCTCGAGTATGTGGCGGTAGTGGTCGTAGCCGGTGGAGTGGACGTGGAAGAAGGTGTGAGGGCCGAGGTGGTCCACAAGCAACTGCTCTTGTTCCAAGAACAGGTCGCGGAACAGCCCGGGCGACGCGAGGCCCATCATGTCCTCTTGGATGGTGACCGTCGGCCCCGGCGCCCAGTAGCCGTAGATGTAGCCGTAACCTCCGAGTTTTGGCTGTACGAGCTCGAAATGCATGTCGAGAACGTCGCGGGTGAGCGAGCCGATGCGCCGGATCGCTTCCGATATGAGATCGGGCGCGTCATAAAGGTCCAGGAAGAATCCGTTCAGGCCACGCAGTGCGGCGATGACGTCGGAGGGTCCGCGCAAAATCGAGGGGCTGATGAAGCAATCTGGCGGGCAGGTCATCACCAGTTCCTGGGTCTGGCTCCGCAGGCAATCGAGCCAGCCGTTGGTTGCGGGGATCTCGAGCGAGGCGAGTTCTCGGGGATCTTCCACAAAGTGCGTCCCGGAGAGAGATCCCGAGGCGAAGGGAACCCGGCAGCCCGAGATCGCCTCCAGCCAGGGCACGGCGCGCCACGGGGCGCTGTATGGCATCCAGTCATCGAGGCGCACTTTGCGCCACAAGCTTGCGTCCTCGTAGTCGCTGCGCACGACTGAGCTGTTGACGTCACTCGGTAGGACTTGGTCGTTTGCGAACTCGGCCCTGAGGTAATTCACCGGCAGCCAGCTTCGGTCTGGCGAGACCCCGAGTGGAGGTCGCGAAAGCTCCTCGCGGTCCCAAAAGCCCCTCTGGAAGCGGTCGATGCTCTCTTCGAGCTGCTCCGGGCTCTTCATGCCCCCTCCATCGGGTGAGACAGACGACATGTTCTTATCCTCGTGCCCGGTGATCGCGAACGGCCTGGCACATGGCGACGATGTTCTCCGGCGGCACGTCGGCCTGGATGTTGTGCACGGGGCCGAGAACGTATCCGCCCTGGCTTGCGAACTGGTGAATCCGCAGCGCCACCTCCTCGGCGACCTCTGCGGGGGCACCTCGTGGCAGGGTCGCCTGGGTGTCGATCCCGCCCCAGAACGAGAGTCGGTCACCGTAGCGCTTCTTTACGAGCTCCGGGTCGGCAAAGGCGCTCACCTGAACAGGATTGAGCACGTCGACGCCTATCTCGATCAGGTCGTCGAGCAGATCGACGACGTTGCCGTCGGAATGGAAGAAGATCTTCGCGTCGGTGTACTGGCGGATGAGCTCAAAGTACCTGCAGTGGAAGGGTTTTATGACCTTGCGGTAGGTGGCGGGCGACATCATGAGGCTCTGTTGTGTCGCGAGGTCGTCAGCCGTGCGCACCACGCTCAGATACGGACCGGTGATCTCGAGGAACCGCCGAGTGACCGTGGAGACGATCATGAACAGTTTCTCGAAAAGCGCCGTCATGAATTCCTCGTCGGCTATGAGGTCCATGAGCGCCCGCTCGAAGCCGAGCAGCGTGAACGCAGGCTCCCAAAGGCTCTTGTAGCCGCAGTCACCCATGAGGGCACATGTGCTCGTGCGATAAAGCCGTTGCACCTCATCCGCGAGACCTTCGTACCGCCATGGATCCTCGGCATCGGGCCATGGGTAGGACTCGAGATCGACCAGAGTCGCCTCACGAAGGGGAAAAGTCACCTGTTCCCAGTAGAACCCTCCTTCGAAGGACACCTGGCGCCAGGTCACGCCGAGCTCGTCGACGAGCCTGCCGGCTTCACCGGCTGGTTGCACTCGGGCTGGGGGTCCGGACGGGCCGCTCCCGGTACGTAAGGTGACCGGTCGCACGTCGCTGCCGAGACGCGTGAGCGTCTCTTCGTCAAGACGGGCGACGCGAAAGGTCGTGTTCAAGAACTCTGTCGGCGCGACGACCCCGAGGTAGTCCTTCAGACGCTCGTAGGCCTCGACCGAGAGGCTGGTGCTCTGCCCCCCGCCGACATCAAGCGGCACCCGGTCCGTGGCGATGTGCGCGAGGGCCGCTTCGACGCGTTCGCGAGAGGTCATGTCCGACACGATCACCCTCCCGGCTCAGATGCTTCCGAAGAAGAGCGCTTGGCCGTCGACCTCGAGCTCAACTGCCCAGAGCACGCCTGCGTACTCTGGGCTCGCTGATCCCCCTTGGTGTCCGCCGTCGGTCACATAGAGTGTCGAACCCGCAAAGCAGCAGTTGGTCGGCACCGTCCCTACGGCTACGAAGCCGGCGTGCTCGCCTTCGGGCGAGAGCACGTCCACTCCGCCACTGCCGGTGGTCGTGACGTAGAGACTGCCGTTGTCGGCCACGGCAAGACCGTCCGGAGCGTGCCCGGGCGCGAGCTGTGCGACCTCACGGATCTCGCCGTCAGCGCCCAGGCGCTTCAGCTTGCCCTCATAGGACTCGACCCACACGACGCTGCCGTTGTTCTCAACGACGATCCCGTTCGGATAACTCGGGTCCAGCTCGGCGATGAGCTCGCCTTTTCCACCCGGATGCAGTGAGAAGATGCGGCCGCGGTCTGGTCGTCCGTCGGGATCGTAGGACCCTCCGGGGTCCGTGAAGTACAGCCTCCCATCGGGTCCGAAGGCCAGGTCATTGGGGGCGCGCAGCTCGATGCCATCGATCTCGGTTGCGATGATCTCGACCTGTCCCTGCCTGCTCACCCGCTGGATCGAGCCGGGGCGGCGATCCTCGGCAACCCAGGGTCCGACAACTCCGCCGTTCTGAGTCACATAGAGGTACCCATCCCCTCCGAGCGCGGTCGCGTTCGGCCCCCCACCGGTGTAGGCGTATTGTTCGACCCTTCCGTCCGGCCTCCACGCGCTCAGCCTGCTCAGGTAGGTCTCGACGAACACGACGCTTCCGTCAGCGAGCACGCTCGGCCCCTCGGGCCAGGCAAGTCCTCCGGCGAGTGGTCGGGGTGAGTTATCCAAAGTCGCCTTCATTTCTCTCCAATCTGAGTGTTTGCCTCTTGGCGCCCTTGTTGGTGGGTCGGGATCAGCATCAGATGCGAGAACGGATGCTCGGTTCGCGGGCGTAACTGGCGACCATGACGAGGATGACCAGACCCAGGCCGACCTGCTGAGCGGCGACGTCGAAGCCATATCCGATCAGGATCGTCTGGATCTGGATGAGCACGAGGGCCCCGAGCACCGTGCGGACATAGTCACCGCGGGCGCCGAGCAGGGACGTGCCGCCGATCACGACGCACGCCACCGAGGTGAACAGGTAGGGCTGGCCGATGTTGTAGAGGCCCATTCCGCTGAATCCGGCCAGGAGGACGCCTGCGAGGGCGGCGCAAAAGGCGCTGGCGGCGAAGGCACCCACCCAGACACGTCTCGTCTGCACGAGACCCAGGCGTGCCGCCGGCTGGTTCGCGCCTGTGGCGTACAACCTTCGTCCGATGGCGGTCTTGGAGAGGATGAGCGTGACTACGATCGCGAACCCGGCCCAGAACACGACGACCGGCGGCAGCGGGATGGGTCCCGTCTCGCGCCCCGATGAGACGAACGAGTCGATCCAGCTGGGGGCGGCACCGGTGAAGTTGCCCTGGGTCCAAACGAGGATCCCGCCAGCGATGGCGGTGCCGACACCAAGGGTGACTATGAGTGGGTGGATGTCGAAGCGGTTGGCGAGGTAGCCGTTGAGCGCCCCGGCGCCGAGGGCTCCCACGGTGATGAAGATGGCGACCGCCCAGAAGGGCCAGTGATCGCCGCCGTAGAGCTGCGAGACGAGGACATTGGCTGCCCCGATGATGAAAGGCAGCGAAAGATCCATTCCGGCGAGCAGCACCACGATCGTCTGTCCGGCCGCCGCAACCCCGAGGAAGGTAGCGAGGACGAGCATGGAGCGCACACTGCTCGCGCTCTGATAACCGCTGATCGTCGTGCTGCCGAGTATGAACAGGGCAAAGACTCCGGCTACCTGCAACAGCGGTACCCGGGCCAGCACGCGGCGGGTAATCGCGAGCGCAGAAGGACGGCGCTCTTGGATCCCTGGCGCGGCGGTGACGCTCACGTGGGCTCCACCCGGGCGGGTCCGCGCACCAAGGAAGCGGGGCGCCTGAACAAGGTGCGCGCTTGGGCGTTGATCACAAGCGACACGACGAGAATGCCGCCATATACGACCTGGTTCCAGTACGAGGAGACATTGAGCGCCGAGAGCAGGTTCTGGATTAGGAAGATGCTGAGGGCCCCGAGAATTGATCCGGCGATGCCGCCGCGCCCTCCGGCGAGGCTCGTCCCACCGAGCGCCACGGCGGTGATGGCGATCAGGGTGTACTGCGGGCCGAGAGTGGGGTCACCCGACTGCACGAGGGCCGTCAGGGCGAGGCCGGCAAAACCGGCGAACAAGCCGCCGAGGACATACGCGAGTCCCCGAACGAGAGCGACGTTGACTCCGGCTGAGAAAGCAGAACGTTCCGCTCCTCCAACTGCGATGAGGGCGCGGTAATAAGCGGTCTTTTGTATCGCGAGCCAGATCACTACGGGGATAGCGATAAGGATCAGCGCACCGGGTATATGGGCGAAGCTGCCGTTGAAACGGACGATCCAGGACGGAGCCGTACCACCCGGCTGCGGCATCAGCTCGAGGGCGAGTCCGCTCAATACGAGGTAGGAGCCCAAGGTGGCGACGATCGGCTGCAGGCGTACGACGACCACCAAGAAGCCGTTGATCGCCCCGACGATGATCGACAGCGCGAGGACGATCGTGATAGCGGGCAGCGGTCCTCCGAGGCCGTTCGGCAGCAGTCGCGAGATGAACAGAACGTTGGCGAAACCGAGCAGGGGTCCTATTGAGATGTCGATGCCTCCGCCGCCGCTCAACACAGACGGAGTGCTGGCGATTGCTGCGAGTACGAACGGGGCCGCCACAGCCAGTGTCCCGGCGATGTTCGCGGGTGAGACGAATTGGGGGATTGTGGCCAGGTTGGCGACCATCAAGGCGACGAACAACACGGCCGCGAAGCTGTAGGCCCTGCCGAGCAGGAAGCTCCTCAACAAGGCTCCGGCCCGGCTCATACGGCTGTCTCTTCTATCTCGGCCTGGCCGAAGAAGCCCGCGATCAGGCGTTCGCGCGTCAGCTGTTCGCGGGGGATGTCGACGAAGAGCTCGCCTTCTCTGAACACGAGGACCCGGTCCATAAGGGCGATGTGCTCCTCGATCTCGGTTGACAGCATGATGATGGCGACGCCTTCGGTCGCCAATTCGCCGAGCAGCTCGTAGAGGTCCTTCTTCGCACCGACGTCGATGCCGCGTGTCGGGTCGTCGAGGACGAGAAGCTCCGGTTTCATCGCTAGCCAGCGCGCGATTACGACCTTTTGCTGGTTGCCGCCGCTGAGCGAGGTGATCGCGTGGCGCGGGCTGGCTAGGCGGATCTTGAGCCGTTTGACGAACTCGTTGAGCCGGTTGCGACGCCGGCGGTCGGAGATGAGGCCGCCGGCGGTCCGGTCGCGCCGGATCGTAGGGAGCGAGAAGTTGTCGAGGATGGAGAGGGGTTCGAAGACGCCTTGGAGCTTGCGGTCCCTCGGCACGTAGGCGATTCCGAGTCTTGCTGCCTGACGCTGGGAGACGACGGGGATGGCCCGTTGACCTGAGCGTCGCAGCACGCGACCGGTGGCGGGTTGCTCGATGCCCGCCAGTGCCCGGATGAACTGCTCTTGTCCGTGGCCCTCCAGGCCCGCGAGCCCGACGATCTCACCACGGTGGAACAGCGTGTCGAGACGCTGGCCGCCGGGCCGCAGGCCGACGCCTTCGACTTCGAGGAAGACCTCTCCGAGCTCGTGGGCGCTCCTGCGCCGAGAGAGGACCTCTCCTTCTCCCGACATGAGCTCGAGGATCCGCGACGGCTCGAGCTCGGTCCGTGCCAGCGTCCCGACGCTGGCGCCGCCTCGCAGCACTGTCGCCCGGTCCGCGATCTCTACGATCTCGTCCATTCGGTGGGAAATGAAGATCGTCGCGGTTCCCTCGCGGGCGAGCTTGTGCACGACCTCGAAGAGGCGATCTCGCGCCGAGACGTCGAGGGCAGAGGTGGCCTCGTCGAGGATGAGAACGCGCGGATGTTGCACGAGCGCCCGTGCGAGCACCACGACCTGCCTGGCGGCAAGGTCGAGCAGCTCGACCGGTGTGTCCAGATCGGGCGGATGCTCGACGAGACTCGCGAGCACCTCAGCGGCTTCGGCGCGCTTTTGCCGCAAGCCAACACGAGTGCGGAAGTCGCCGTCCATCCCGAGCCAGATGTTGGCAAGTACCGAAATGGGGTCGACGACGAGGATCTCTTGAAAGACGGTCGCGATTCCGAGCTCACGCGCGATCCGGGGCGTGCGCAGGCGCCGCATCGCAGTCGCGCCACCCACCTCGATCGCGCCGGAGTCGGGGAAGATCACGCCCGAGAGGACCTTCACGAGGGTGCTCTTGCCTGAGCCGTTCTCTCCGATAACCGCGTGTATCTCGCCGCCGAGCACGTCGAGGGAGCAGCCTCTGAGCGCTCGGGTCTCGCCGAAGGACTTATTCAGGTCGCGGACGCGAATCGCCTCGTCGGGTGCAGGCGAATCGCCTGCAGCGCCTTCGAGGTTCTCTGCTCCGACCGGGCCTGGCATGCTCGTCTCCGTTGTAAAGGACCCGGCCGGCCCGCCGGGAGTCGCCTCCCGGTAAGCCGGCCGAAATCCACCCTAGGTGTACTAACTGGTTACGGGGAAGTTCACAGGCAGTGCCTTCGGGTGCACGAACAAGTCGTTAAGCATGCTGTCGGGGATCCACTGCGCTCCCGGAGGTGCCGGCGCCTGGCCGGTGCTCTGCGGCGTCCAGCTCTTGGGAATCCAGTTCAGCAGGGCGCTCTTGGTCGAGGTGAGCGGGGGCAGGGCCGGAACGCCCTTGATCTTGATGCCCTGGCCCATGAGAATCCGCAGCGCCACACGCCACGAGGCGTTGCCTGCAGACCTGGGCGGGTTGATGGCCGCGCAGTACTTGACCGTGTTGATGTTCTCACGCACCCAGCCGAGTGTGGCCTCGTCGGGGTTGCCGTCCGCGAGTGCCGGGATGGCCCGGCCTGTCTGCTGGAAGGCCTCCACGGCACCGAGGATTTCGCCACCTTGTGCGTAGACGCCATTGATCGTCTCGGGGTGGGTGGAGAGTGCCTCGAGCGTCGCGCTCTTGGAGTCAGCCTCGTCCCAGTTACCCGGAACCGAAGCCACGACCTTTATGTTCGGGCAGTCGGCGAACACCGACGCCGCACCGTTGTGTAGCAGGACGCTGCCCGGTGAACCGGCGAGACCGTCGACCATGAGGACGTTGCCCTTGTAGCCCATCTCCTTGACGAGACCCGAGGCCGCAAGCGCACCTGTCATCCAGTTCTGGTTGTCGACATCGACCGTGTAGGCAGAGGTGGTCGGAGCGTCGATCGTGACGACCGGGATGCCTGCCTTGTAGGCCTGCTGGAACACGCCGTTCATGGCGGTCGAGGAGTTCGGGATCGCCAGGATGAGGTTCACGTGCTGCTCGATCATCGAGCGGACCTGCTGGATCTGGACTGCGTTGTTCAGGTTCGAGTCACTCACGATGAACTTGCTCACGAGCCCGGCCTTCTTTGCGATCGCGAAGTCGTGGTTCAGCTCCGCGAGCAGGTCAGCGCGCCAGTAGTTGCCCGAGTACGAGTTGCTGTAGCCGATGACGTAGCCGCCCTTTGGCATCTTTGTGGAGAAGTTCTTCCACGGGCTTGTGATTGCGCTCATGGGCAGATAGTTGTTGTAGTTCTCAAGCACCGACTGGGGCAGGGTCTTTAGGACCCCGCTCGGGTCGGGCGGAAGCTTGAAGGGGATCTGTCCGCACGACGTGGCGCCGGCGGCCTTGGAGAGCTTGAGGACCGATGCCTTTGACTTCGTCGTCGCACCGGACTGCATCACCGGAATGACGCACATGCCGATAGCCGTCGCAACCACCAATGCGCCGACGCTGTACCGCATCCAACCGTGTTTCATATTTCCTCCCGCACTAGGTGTTCAAAACATCCTGGACGCGAGCCGCGTCAACCTAGCTTCAAACCTAGGAAGGACCAGTTCCCGCAACATCCGCGAAAGACCACAGCCTCTGGGGGGACAAAGCCGCAAGCCTGCAGCGAGCATGGATGTCGGAGGCTGCGGGTTG
>Ga0187875_10004170_pt1 | contig 9993 bp, 10 predicted proteins | sample June2016WEW_17_1_2_FD_132978 | JGI IMG/M metagenome (GOLD analysis project Ga0187875, IMG submission 132978) | Peatland microbial communities from SPRUCE experiment site at the Marcell Experimental Forest, Minnesota, USA - June2016WEW_17_10 | ecosystem: Environmental > Terrestrial > Soil >... | reverse complement strand
GAATCCCCGGCCGGCAAATTAAGCGATTCGATTGAGGCCAAGGCGGAGGCGATTGTCACCAAAACCGATCCGGACGAAATCGCGGCAGAGCCTCGAGAAACCCCTCTGAGCGTGGTGAATGACGCAAAGGCGGCCTCAGCGAACCAAATTTTGGGCAACACCGGGGAAAAGGCGGTTCCGGCTGCCGAATCCCCGGCCGGCAAATTGGGCGATTCGATTGAGGCCAGGGCGGAGGCGATTGTCACCAAAACCGATCCGGACGAAATCCCCGCAGAACTTCGAGAAACCCCTCTGAGCGTGGTGAATGACGCAAAAGCGGCCTCATCGGTTGTGAGGCAGGTCCCGGCAGAGGCCGGTGGGAACATGGCAAGTGAGACGGAATCACCTCTCTGGCCGTGGAGACTTGGTTATTCGATGGAGGATTTCAACTCCAGGGTCGATCCATCCGTTTTTGGCGGAGGGCTGGACTCAGGTCCATCTGTGGATGAGAGCGCATCGGCAATTAGGGCAATGGACGGTCTAAAGGTCGCCGAAAGCAACACGGCGCTTTCCGGACCGGATACGGCCATGCTCTCAAAACAGATCGAGAAGCAGCTCGGGAGCAGGGATTCCGCCCCGGAGAGCGCGGTTTTCCAGCATTCAGCATCGAGCTTTCAGGGAGTGAGTGAGATAAATCTGCCCCGGATGGAGAATTCAGCCCAGAACGGCTTTGCCTACTACGATCCCTACCGGTCGGCCGAGCTTGCCCAAAACGCGCGCGAGCAGTTCACGGGTGGGGCCGCGAGGCAACTTGTCCTCGAGATGGAACAAGATGAACTCGGAAAGATCAACATCAAAGTTGGGGCCAAAAAAGATGAAATCTCAGTTGCGGCACTTACGCAAAACGAGCCCGCAAGGCAGACCCTGTTGAGGAATTCACCTGAGCTTCGCCAGGACCTACAGGACCAGGGACTTGTGCTGGAGAAATTCATGGTTGATGTTAACCGCGAGAAATCAGGCGAAGGAAATTACCCCGAAGAAAACAATCCTAAAGGGAAAACCCCGCCAGTTTCCAAGACGACAAAAATCGGCGGCGTTCAGGCCGCAACGGGACCCGCCTATATCAGGAAAACGGACAGCCAGTCGCGAATCAACATTTTTGCATGAATTAATTCGACCCATGGAGATCGGGCGACTCAAAACAAGAAGACCGAACGCTTGCAAGGACTCCGCAAATCCAACCTTCTGACCTTCCGATACTGACCAAGTGTTACGTCTCATAAGTTGCTCGATATTTCCGCGCGACTCACTCGTCACCCCGGCAAAGGAGCTGTGTCGTAATTCATTAAAGCCCGACAAATCTCACGGGATCAGGTTTTGCTTCCCCCTTTTTTACAAAGTGTCCGAGGACATAGGTAACACTTTTTGAGCGGGGGGAATTTTAGCGCGGAGGCGTACCCTGAAGTGTGAAGGGTAAAGTTGGAAGGGTGAACTTCCGGCAAATCCGGGCGGAAGCTAACCCGATGTCATTCCCGCGCCCGCCGATTCTCAAAATGAGAAAGGCGGCCGAAGCCGCCTTTCTGGTCCTGTGTCCCCTTTTCTCCGAAAACCGCCCTGTCACTATCTTATCAGGTTCACCACTGTCTGGAGATCGGTGTTGTCGGTTGTGATGGATTTGGAGTTTGCCTGGTAGTCGGCCTGGTAGTCGATCAGGTTGACCATCTGCTGGGTCAGGTCCACGTTTGAACCTTCCACCGCTCCGGCTGTTATCGTGCCTGCCTGGCCGGCCCCTGGCGCTTGTGCTGTACCAACCCCGGAGTTGGCGTTCGCAGTGTAATCATTTTCTCCAACCCGGACGAGACCGTTTTGGTTCGGGAAGGTCGTTATCCCGATTGGGTTTGTGTCGATCTGTACTGCGGTGCCGGCTGGAGTGGTTACACCGCCCACCGTGGTGGCGGCTGCAGTGATCCCCGTAATGATCCCAGACTGGCTGACGGAAAAACTGCTGTATGTGCTTGGGTCTGCAATTTGAATGGCTGCGCCAGTACTGTCGAGTACCTCGTTACCATTCATATCGGTGAGATAGCTGTTCGTGGAGCCCCCCGCAGTAACCGAGGAGATCTCGAACGATCCATCACGTGTGTAAGAGATTTGGCTGGTGGAGGGATTTTCGACGGCGAAGAATCCACCACCCTGGATCATCAAATCCGACCAGGTCCCGGTCTGTATTTCCGAACCGGTCGAGAAATTCGTCTCAACGCCGAGTACTGACGAGCCTGCGCCCTCCGCCACAGAGTTGCTGGCGTTTGGAGTTGCGATCAGTCCGCTCACAATATCGCCGAAGTCCACCGTACTGGATTTAAATCCCGTGGTATTCGCATTGGCGATGTTGTCGCTGACGACCGTGAGGGCCGTATTGAAGGTATTAAGACCTGCAAGTGCTGTGTACATCATGTCGGCTGCCATTTGCTTCTCCTTTTCTGGTTGTAAATAGATGAATCGGATTCTGGTTTTCAATGCCTTTGCTGGATTCGGTGTCATGCTGAGCGGATCACAAATCCCGCTCAGCGGATTTTACTTCGTTCAATTCGTGCTGCTCTTACCGGTTACCGCAAAAACGTTCGCTACCGGAACCTGGATTCCGTTCGGTCCCGACAGAATATATGTCGGGGGATTATTGTTAAGGTTGCATGAATAAACCTGCCCGCTGACGCCGGTTGGAACTGTTGTGGAAGTTCCGTCGGACCCTGTTGCCGTGACCGTGCAGGTGTAGGCGCCGTCGGCCACCTTGTTCCCGCTCGAGTCGGTGCCAGTCCATGGCACGCTGTAACTGCCCGCGCTCTGAGAGCCGAGGTTCAAAGTATTGACCGTCGCGCCATTGGAATCCTTTATGGTCATGGTGACCGTGGCGGGCGCCGAAAGCGTGTAGCTGAGAGCGGAGGGGCTGCCCGAACTGACGTTGATCGTGCTGCTTTGCGCGGTAACCTGCTTACCGATAAGCGATGTAATCTCCCCATTATTTATGGCCGCTGTATATTGCTGGAGATTGCCCAAAAACGTCGCAGCCTGGCTCAACTCTTGAACGGTCGTAAACTGCGCGAGTTGGGCGGCCAGTTCGTAAGACTGCATCGGGTTGGTCGGGTCCTGATTCTGCAACTGGGCGAGGAACAGCGTCATGAAAGAGTTCGCGTTCAAGGAATTTGCGGAGCTAGAGCTGGACGTCGCACCCGGGGCGGTGCTGAGCCCGGAACCGATACCGAAAGGCGACTGAGCGCTGGTTGTTGCGGTTGTTGCCGTTGTTGACATTATGATCTCCTCTCAGAATAGGTTGAGAGCGGTGGTTCGAATTAGGCGCCTCATGAACGAGCAAGAGTGATACCAGCAGGGTGTTGTTGTAAAAGTTACGTTATTTCAACATGTTGTGGTTTTAGCCTTTCCACTCTGAAATACGCGTGCGGGAAATTTTTTCTCACAGACCATGCACATTTTTCCGGATTGAATTAATTGAGGAATTTAGAAATCAGGGATTAATTACTGAATTCTTGAATCAACTATGTCAAAAGCTTGACCCAAATTCTGTCCACCGGCACAAAACCGATGCAAATCCTCTTCATCACTTGACACGACCCCCTGATCCTGAGAGTGAGAAAGTGCACGGACCACCTGATAGATGGCTTTGTACACAGCCTGCGCGCCAAAAACCCGGCTTCGGGGCCTTTGTCTTTTGCCCTCAAACCCTTGCTGTTTCTCACTTTTTCAGCTCTGGCATGCTCATTGCTCGTTCGGTCTGCCCGGGAGATCATTAACGTCCAAATGAAGTTTTGCCGCATATAGGAAGGGCCTGACAAATGCCTCCTGAAGAAGAACAAAAGGAAGTCCAGGAAAAACCCAAATCAAAAAAGCTCCTGATCATCATACCTCTTTTATTAGTGCTGCTGGGTGGAGGAGGAGCGGGCGCCTACTTCAAATTTGTCAGGGGGCCCGGTGAGAGTACAGAGGGAAAGAAGCAGACAGAGAGCGCCGTTTACTATGAAATGGACACCTTCATGGTCAACCTGGCCGACCAGGGCGGGAAACGTTTTCTGAAAGCCACGATCAAACTCAAGGTGAACTCGTCCAATGTGGTGGAAGAGTGTAAGGAGCGCAATTTCGAAATAAAGGACCTCGTTCTGACTTTGCTTACCAGCAAGGAATCCGAGGATGTTATGAGAGCGGAAGACAAGCTGGCTTTGAAGAAGCAGATAATTGAGACCCTAAACCGCATGCTTCAAAAAGGGCAGGCCCTGGATGTCTATTTCACCGAGTTTCTGATTCAGTGAAGGCGGTCAGTACATACTATGGAAAAGATACTTTCCCAGGATGAAGTCGATGCCCTGCTAAAGGGGCTAAGCGACGGCGATATCGAAACCACCAAGGAAAGCGCCTCGGCCCAGGAGAACATTCGTTCGTTCGATTTGGCAAACCAGGACAGGATCGTACGTGGGCGCATGCCTACCCTTGACATAATTAACGACAGGTTTGCCAAAATCCACCGCATTTCACTTTCCGGTTCACTGCGTCGGATGGTCGACATAAACGTCTGCCAGGCCGAGCTGATCAAGTTCGGCGAATTCATCCGGACACTGCCTGTGCCGACGAGCCTGCATATTTTGAAGATTGAGCCGCTCAGGGGGCACGTCCTGTTCATGATCGAAAGCCGCCTCATCTTTAACCTGGTCGACTGTTTCTTCGGCGGCACCGGCAAGGGCAGCTACAAGATAGAGGGCCGTGATTTTACCTCAATCGAATATCGTGTGATAGATAAAGTGGTAAAACAGGTCCTTCAGGACCTCGAGCAGGCATGGCAGCCGGTTACGGCCGTTTCGTTCGGTTTCGTCAGATCTGAGGTAAATCCCCAGTTTGCAACGATTATCCCTCCAACCGACGTTGTGATAGTGGTTCGGTACGAACTCGAAATGGACCGCATGATGGGAAGAATGGCCCTCGTGCTTCCATACTCCACTATCGAACCGATCAGGTCGAAGCTCTACGCGAGCTTCCAGAGCGACCAACTTGAAGTTGACGCGCAATGGATATTGCGCCTGAGAAAACTCCTTCACGACGTGCCGGTGGAGCTTGCCGTCGAGTTGGGCAGTGCTTCAATAAAAGGCTCGGAGCTTATCAATATGGAAATCGGCGACATCATAATGCTCGATAATGATGCCAACAGGCCGCTTCTTGTGAAGGTGGAAGGAGTGGGGAAATTAAGGGCGACCCCGGGGATCTGCCGTGGGAATCTGGCCTTCCAGGTACAAAGCGATATAAGCAACAGTGAGTAGCAGGCTGGATCCTTTCTTCTGAATGGGAAGGTGAAACAAATGGAAAATGAACAAGCTCAATTCCCGAAGTTGGAAAAAGGCCGTGGACAAAAGAGCATAAAGGACCTGGATTTCCTGCTTGACATCCCCCTTGAAATCTCGGTTGAACTCGGCCGCACCAAGATCCTGGTCAACGATTTGCTCCAGCTCGGCCAGGGCTCCGTTATCGAATTGACCAAGCTGGCTGGTGAGCCCCTCGAGATTCTGATAAACCAGAAGCTCATAGCACGTGGTGAGGCCGTCGTTGTCAATGAAAAGTTCGGGGTGAGAATAACTGACATCGTCAGCCCGATGGAGCGAGTAAAACAGTTAGGATAATCAGGTTAAAAAAGGCGGAGCGCGGGCAGTCCCGCGCACTGAAGGTTTGTCCAATGGAATCAGGATTGCTGTTATTGAAGACGGCGGGCGCTCTGGCGCTGGTTCTGGGCTTTTTCTTCGTCTTCATCTACGCGCTCAGGCGATGGGGAAATACGGTGAAAAGACCCGCCTCGCAAACCATGATGGAAGTCCTGTCCAAACACTCTTTCGGGCCTCGCCATCACCTGATCCTGGTCAAAGTCACCGGGGAGCGCAAAGTCCTGGTCGGCGTTTCGCCTCAGAATATAAGCCTTCTGTCCGTAAACGCGCCGGCCCTGTCCGGCAAAAACTCTTTTGACGACGTGATCGAGAATATATGAACCTCTGTAGCGAAAAAAAAAGTCAGCGACTCCGAACCCGACTGGGTTTTCTCTCGCTCATTTGCCTTATTACTCTTCTTGTCTTGTTATTTCATCCGATCCTTTCTTATGCTGCGGGAATTAATGTTCCCGCCCTCAATTTGAACCTGGACGACGCTAAGGGACCTCAGCAGATATCCGGGGTGCTACAGATAATTTTCCTTTTAACAGTCCTGTCGCTTGCGCCCGCAGTTCTCATTTTGATGACCAGTTTCACCCGTTTCGCAATCGTACTCTCTTTCCTGAGGTTTGCGCTGGGAACGCAACAATCGCCTCCTAACCAGGTCATAATCGGCCTGGCGCTCTTTTTGACTTTTTTCGTAATGCAGCCGGTATGGCAGAGAATTAACCAGGAAGCAATAGTGCCGTACGAACAGCACAAGATTTCGGGCGAAGAATTTGTGACCCGCGGCGTAGCACCCCTCAAGGAATTCATGTTTAAACACACCAATAAGGCAGACCTGGCCCTGTTTATTTCGATGTCGCAAAAGGAAAAACCGGAGAACGCCGAATCTCTTTCAATTTCGACCGTAATTCCGGCTTTCGTGATAAGCGAACTCAAAACGGCCTTTCAGATCGGGTTTATGCTCTATATTCCATTCATAATACTGGATATGGTCGTAGCCAGCATCCTTCTTTCGATGGGCATGATGATGCTGCCGCCGGTGATGATCTCTCTTCCGTTCAAGCTCATGCTTTTCATCCTGGTGGACGGCTGGAACCTGCTGATCGGATCGCTCGTAAAGAGCTTCCAGTAAAGAAAGAAGGATAACATATGAGCTACGAGTTTATCATCGCATTCGGCAGGCAGGCCATTGAGACAATGCTGCTCGTAAGTCTCCCCGTGCTTGGCCTCAGTATGGTTGTCGGGCTGACAATAAGCATATTTCAGTCAGTCACTCAAATTCAGGAAATGACGATAACTTTCGTGCCAAAAATCTTCGTAACCTTTCTAGCGCTGATGATCTTCGGTTCCTGGATGCTTGGCAAGCTCGCCGGTTTTTTGCGCGAAGTCATCCTCAACATTCCGAACCTTGCGGGATGACCCACGATGTTGTCTTTTAACGTCAATATCAGCGAACTTACCATCCTTCTATCAATTCTGCTTCGCATAAGCATCATTCTTTTCATGCTGCCCATCTTCAACTCAGCCGGAGTGCCCTCAACCATAAAGGCATTAATCGTAATCTCCTTTTCCGTAATGCTCTTTCCGGTTATCAGGCAAAATATCAAGCCCGTTCCGCTCGAGCTGGCCTCATTGGCTTCGGTCATTATCGGCGAGCTGATATATGGGATATTGTTTGCCCTTTCGATGCTTCTTATAATCAGCGCTTTCCAGTTGGCGGGCGAGTTGGTCGGTTTCGAGATGGGATTTGGATTTTCGCAAACTGCAGATCCACAGACCGGCGCGAGGTTTACGGTCCTGTCCGTGTGGTCCCAACTGCTTGCAACCATGATTTTTCTTTCCATTAATGGACACCACATAATCCTGAAAACCCTGGTCGAGAGCTTCAAAACCATCCCGGTCGGCTCATTTGCGCTCGATTCGGGCCTCTTTGCGAAAATGCTTCTGCTTTCCGGTATGCTGTTCATTTTGGCGGTGAAGCTGGCCGCTCCTGTCCTGGCCGTGCTGATCCTCACACAGATCGGCCTCGGACTGATGTCGAAGTTTGCCCCGCAAGTAAATATCCTGGCCACGAGCTTTCCTCTGACCATCACCTTGGGCGTGCTCTTCCTCGGCCTTACCCTGGTCTTCTGGGGTGAGATGGGGGTCCAGTCGTTTACCCGGCTTTTCCATTTCCTGGAAAATTTCTCGAAATAAGTTTCCTGGTGGGGACAACCGTCAAGCCCCGCTCAGTCTGTGTTTATTTCGACACCTTGTGTCTGTGGTTCCGGTTCGGGTGAATTGGAACGGTTTGCGCATTAAGCAAAGCCGGCGGAACTGTGGAGATTCCTGACCGCCATTGAAAAACCCTCGTCTTCCTTCAGAAAAGGGTGGGAACAGCCGTGAACTGCTGTGTGGAAAACTGGGGGACTGTTGTGATCGCCGGCATCAGAGGTCTTGCCGGCGGACTATGTGGACCGGACAAAAAATTGACCGGTCAGGCAATTTTTGACATCACCACCCAGGTGAGATGGCGAAATTCTCATTTTGCATCTCAGGGGCATTTCTGCACACGGTGATAGCTGAAAGAGCAGCGAATTGGCGAAGACAACACAGGAAAGAACTGAACTGCCAACCGGAAAACGGCTGAACGAGGCGCGAAAGAAGGGGCAGATCGCCAAAAGCCGCGACCTGACAGCCGTAAGTGTCCTTATCACAGGCGGGGTGGCAATTTATCTGTCCCGGAATCTCATTTTCGCCAATTTTAGGCAGATTATCGAATCCGCTTGGTCGGAAGAGTCCTTTTCGGTTCCCGGCCACTTTGCCGCCTCCGGTTTTTTCACGAACGTTATAACGTCGATTTTCATTATGCTTGCGCCCGTTACCTTTACCATCGTGGCCACGGCAGTGATTCTCAACCTGGCTCAGATAAAGGGATTTCTCATGTCCTTCGGTGCGATGCGGATAAGCTTCGGCAACGTCAATCCGTTAAGAGGCTTTGGGAGGATGTTTTCACTCAGGTCTTTGACCGAACTTGTCAAATCCATTTTCAAGATGGCGATAGTCTCATATGCCGTGTACTCGGTGCTGTGGCCCGAGCACGTTGCGTTATCCGAACTGACTGGGCGGGAGGTATCCGATTTTTTGAACCTTACCGGAATGCTCGCACTCAAGCTTTTGTTTCGAGTGGCCGGAATCATGCTCTCTCTGAGCCTTCTCGATTTCCTTTACCAGAAATGGCAAACCAGAAAAGACCTTATGATGACCCGGCAGGAGACCAAGGAAGAGCACAAGCAAAGCGAAGGAAACCCACAGATAAAGTCAAAAATCCGCACCATCCAGAGGGCGCTCGCCAGGCAGCGAATGCTCTCGCGGATACCGAAGGCAAGTGTGATTATCACCAACCCGACTCATTTTGCGGTGGCGCTGCATTATGAGACTGGAATGGAAGCGCCGACTGTGGTGGCCAAAGGCGTGGATTTCCTTGCCCAGAAGATCATTGCCATGGGGAGGAAATACGGTGTTTCAATAGTGCGCAATCCTCCTTTGGCACGTGCTTTGTATAAACAGGTTAAGCTCGAGGAAACAATTCCGGTTGAACTCTACAGAGCTGTGGCAAAAATACTGGCTTACATCTACCAGCAAAAACAATGGACGCGGCGGAATCAGAATGGCTAAGGCGGAAGCTGGACAGAGTCTTTTGACCGATCGGCTGAAGGCGGCTTCAGACGGAGACGCCCTGATGGGCATAGGGATGGTCGCCATCCTGTCCGTTATGCTTTTGCCTCTGCCGAGCAATTTTCTTGACGTGCTTCTGGTAATAAACATCTCGATAGGGCTGGTCATCCTTCTTACGGCTATCTACAGCTACAAACCTCTGGATTTCGTGGTTTTTCCGTCTTTGCTTCTGGTGACTACTCTTTTCCGCATCGCCCTGACAGTGGCCAGCACCCGGCTCGTGCTCCTGCATGGACACGAAGGGACAAAGGCTGCCGGACTGGTCATCCATGCATTCGGCAGTTTCGTTGTGGGCGGCAATTATGTAGTCGGCTTCGTCATATTCATAATCCTGGTGATCGTAAATTTCATGGTGATCACCAAGGGCACGGAGCGCATCTCCGAGGTCGCGGCCCGATTTACTTTGGATGCCATGCCCGGGAAACAGATGAGCATAGACGCCGATCTCAACACGGGGCTCATCGACGACCGCGACGCACGCAGGCGGCGCGAGCAGATCCGCCAGGAGGCAGATTTCTACGGCACGATGGACGGGGCGAGCAAGTTTGTCCGCGGGGACGCCATAGCGGGCATTCTTATTACACTCGTAAACGTTTTC
>Ga0187875_10004163_pt1 | contig 10006 bp, 10 predicted proteins | sample June2016WEW_17_1_2_FD_132978 | JGI IMG/M metagenome (GOLD analysis project Ga0187875, IMG submission 132978) | Peatland microbial communities from SPRUCE experiment site at the Marcell Experimental Forest, Minnesota, USA - June2016WEW_17_10 | ecosystem: Environmental > Terrestrial > Soil >... | reverse complement strand
GCGCGTTTGCGCCAAGCTGTTCTGCCAATCTAATCGACTTGGTCGAGGTCGGCTGTGATCAGGGAACGTAGGATTTGTGACGAAATATGGACTCTAAAGGAGATATACAGAAGAAGCATACGGCAACCACTATCGGCATAGCGCAAACGGATGATGACCTGAAGCCGGCGACCGACGCATGGGTCGCAACGGACCAAGGCTCTGGCGTGTGCCACGTAATCGTTCAGACGCGGCGCTTGTTACTTTGTCCACGCCGCGCGAGGAACTGAAAAAGGGCGGTACCCAAAATCGCTCGGGTTGCGGGATAGACCTTTTTATAGCGTTTGCTCACAGCGAGACGCGTGTCAGCCGAGCGTCTGCGAAGCACATGTCGAAAAGGGCAACTCAACAGCGCACAAATTCACCAGAATCAAGGCCTAAGGCAACGGCGAAATCGATGTCTCCCGTGTCTCGATACTCCTCTGGAAAATGTACTTGGTACGCAATGGCCCCGATGATTACAAATTCTGCCGGGTGCCCAAGACAATGAGGGTGTCGTCTCACTCGTACCCTTGGGATTATTCTGACTCCGTCACCAAGCGTCGCGATAACCCCATCGAAGAGAACATCGTGGACAAGATGGGGACATTTCTATTGTGGTATCACAGCCAAACTTATTGTCTTGACACTGGATGTATCCAAGAGTTATATATGTTCCCAATATCGCGCAGATAACTGGGGGGTTTGCGTGCGACCGATATTGTTTCGGTCTGGAGTGACATGCGGGGCTCGGTTTCCTCTTTTCTTCTCGTCGCCTTTTCAATTGCGTCTCTCCTCGTTCTGCTAATCCATAACTGGCAATTGGGCGGCCCGGTTCAGTTGCTAACAAGGCTCGTGGGCGAAGTTAGTTCGCCAAGGCTCGCGACCGCGCGCATGTTTCACACCGCGACGCTGCTGAACAACGGCAGCGTGCTTATAGCCGGCGGCGTGGATGGTTTTCGTTACCACCCCCTTATCAGTGCGGAAGTCTATAATTCCGCGACGGCTGAATTCCAGGCAGCGGGCAGATTGAACACTCTGCGCATCTTTGACACGGCGACGCTGCTGACTGACGGTAGGGTACTTGTTACAGGCGGCTGCGATAGCCATTGGAACGGAATTGCCAGCGCGGAGCTCTTTGATCCCACCTCTGAAAACTTCACGCCTACCGGCAGCCTCAAGACCGGGCGCTGCGGGCACACAGCAACGCTGCTGAAGAACAAAGAAGTGCTGATCGTGGGAGGAAGAAGCGATTCCTCCGGCGGCGCTATCACCGACGCCGCTGCGGAAGCCGAGCTTTATAACCCGACGACCGGGGCCTTCATCCCAGGCGTCAGTTTGAAGACCGGACGCGATGCACACACGGCAACATTGCTGAAAAGCGGCCAAGTGCTGATCGTCGGAGGCATCGACGGCAGCGGCCGGACCCTCGGCAGCGCAGAGCTTTATGACCCCGCGACGGGGGCGTTCGTCCCGACCGGCAGCCTGAAGACCGAACGTGCCGCACATACTGCGACGCTCCTGAATGACGGCACGGTTCTGATCGCGGGAGGCTATGATAACAGCGCCAACGCCGTCGCCAGCGCCGAACTGTACGACGCAAAGACAGGAACTTTCAGAACGACTGGCAGGGTGAAGACACCCCGCTACGATGCTACTGCCACGCTGCTGAACAATGGATCGGTTCTGATCGCGGGAGGCCAGGATAACGGCGGCAATTCGCTCGCCAGCATGGAGCTTTACGACCCTGCGACGGGGAACTTCACGGTCATCGGTAGCATGACCAGCGCGCGGCAAAGCTTCACCGCGACGCGGTTAAATGACGGCCAAGTCTTGATTGTGGCTGGGATGAGCTTCAATGGCCAGGTCTTGGCAAGCGTGGAATTGCACCACCCGATCCCATGAACCGCGGCCGAGTCAAGTCCCCTAGTCCCGCGATGATGCCAGCGAAAACATTCAGCGGCAGGGGGAAGAAAAGTGGATACGAGTCAGTGACCGCAACCAACTCTCCCGATGGTGCCTCTCTTCCCAATGTTGACCAGGTTCCATGAACTGACGGGACGCAGGCTCGAAGTGAGCTTTTTTGCACAGACTTCATAATCTCCGAAATGAGAAAGTTTTTGTGAAAACCATCTGCGCACGAGACATAGCTTTCAGTACGTTTCGTCTATTTGGGCGTAAGGTAGTGATAGACAGGTTGCCCTGGGGATTGGCTAGAGGATCGGAAGTTTGCCATGGCTGACCCGGTTAAATTAGGGAGTTTTGTAAGTCTTAGAAATCTGAGATTGCCCTCGGCGTGGCTAGCCTATGGCTCCGCAATCGTTCTAACAGCAATCGTCCTGCCTATTCGGTTTGTTTTTGGCCTGTCCCCGGATCAGGGGTCCGCGCTGACTTTTTTCCTTCTTCCCATTGTTCTGAGCGCCTATCTCGGTGGACTTGGTCCGGGGCTTTTGGCGACGTTTTTGTCGGGAGGACTCGCGGATTATTTCCTGTTTCCACCTTTCCATACCGTTTATGTTGCATCGAGGCTGCACTTTCTTCAATTAGGCGCTCTTCTTGTGGCTGGGATCGTAGTTAGCGTGCTCACGGACAGCCTCCGCCGTTCTGTGGATCGCGCGAACCTCAGCGAATCGCTCCTGGCGGGCGTCGTCTCATCCGCGATGGACGCGATTATTACCGTGAATCAACAGCAGCACATCGTTCAGTTCAACTCTGCCGCAGAAAAGGTATTCGGTTGCAGCGCCGACGACGCGATTGGTAACCACATCGACCGTTTCATCCCCGAGAGATACCGTACCGCTCACACGCTTCACATCCGCGACTTCGGACGAACTCAGGAGACCCGACGCAGAGCGGGCGCACTGGGCAGGCTCACGGCGATCCGTTCCGATGGCGAAGAGTTTCCAATTGAAGCTTCCATTTCCCAAACCGTTGTCTCCGGCCAGCCCCACTTTACCGTCATCCTTCGAGATATTACCGAGCAGAAGCGGGCAGAGGATGCGCGACAGCGCAGCGAAGCTGACTTCCGCATACTGTTCGAGCAAGCGGCAGATGGAATCTTCATAGCCGACGCACAAGGGCATTATCTCGACGTCAACCTCTCAGGCGCGCGAATGCTCGGCTACTCACACGACGAGATTTGCCACCTCACGATTGCGGATGTGATCGCTGCGGAGGAGATCCCGAAGCTACCGGGCGCGGTTGCTCGCTTGGCAACCGGCAATGTAGAGCGCAGCGACTGGCGCTTCCGGCGAAAAGACGGATCGTTTTTCGACGGCGAAGTGATTGGTACGAAACTGCCGGACGGACGCTTGCAAGCTTTCTTGCGCGACGTCACCGAGCGTAAGCGGGCTGAGGCTGCACTGGCGGCTTCGGAAGGTCAGTTAAGTTCGATCGTAAACAATGCCCCTTACGCCATCTATCGGACCGTTGTGGGAGGAGGAGGCAGGTTTGTTTTCGTGAATCCAGCGATGGTCAGTATGCTGGGCTACAGTTCAGCCGAGGAGGTGTTGGCGCTCAACATTGAAAGAGATGTTTACAAGTCAACTGCGGACCGCACTAATGTCATTACATCGATGCGATCGCAAGGAGCATATACAAACCTGGAACTCCACTGGCGAAAGAAGAATGGACAGGAGTTGATAATTAGCTCCACCGGACGATTGATGCGTTCAGAAGACGGCTGCGAATATTTTGAAAGCATTGCGGAGGACGTCACTGAACGCCACTCGCTCGAACGACAACTTCTGCAAGCTCAGAAGATGGAGGCTGTTGGCCGTTTGGCGGGCGGCATATCGCACGACTTCAATAACATACTGGGCGTTATCACCGGTTATTGCGAGATTGCTAACGATGTACTGCCCCCTGACCATCCCGTATCGAACCATCTTGCTCAGATAAAAACCGCAGCTATGCGCGCCGTCAACCTCACACGGCAACTTCTCGTGTTCAGCCGGAAGCAAGTTGTGTTTCCCAAGGTCGTTGATCTCAATGCGGTCGTACTCAACCTGGCCAAAATGCTACGGCTAGTGATTGGAGAGGACATCATTCTTTCGTTCAAGCCGGGAGCCCCGCTCGGTTGCATCCGAGCAGACGTGGGACAGATCGAGCAAGTATTGATGAATCTCGTAGTAAATGCCCGGGACGCCATGCCTGACGGGGGTCGAATTACCATTGAGACTCGCGATGCGGAACTGGACGGGAGTTACCAGGCGCAGCACGACGCTTCGATTCCGCTCGGGCCGTATGTGATGTTGTCTGTGAGTGACTCGGGCTGCGGAATGAATGAAGAAACAAAATCGCACGTTTTCGAACCGTTCTTCACGACGAAGGACCCGGGCAAAGGAACCGGCTTGGGCCTTTCCACTGTATACGGGATTGTTAAGCAAAGCGGCGGCTTCATCTGGATCTACAGCGAGCCTGGAACAGGAGCGACGTTCAAGGTTTATTTTCCTTGTGTTGAAGGGCTGGCGGACAAGATCGACAAATCCAGCGAATCAGAGACCTTCGGAGGATCAGAGACGATCTTGCTGGCCGAAGACGATCCAGCGCTCCGCAGCCTTTCACGGGAACTTCTGAGCGCGGTTGGCTACAAAATATTAGAGGCCGAGTCCCCGGAACAAGCAATCGAAACCGCTCGGGACAAAAGCAGGCCCATTCACTTGCTGTTGACCGACGTGATTATGCCTGGCATGGGCGGCGTGGAATTATCAGAAAGGCTCAAAACATTACGACCGGGCCTAAAGGTCATCTTCATGTCTGGTTACTCAGGAGACGCATTGGGAAAGAAGATCGCACTGGTACCTGACATGGTATTGATTGAGAAGCCGTTTTCTCGCTCTTCCCTGCTCACTGCCGTCCACAAGGCCCTGCGCGCGCAGACCTTGTAATCGCCAAGAGATCGGACATCCGACAAAAGTCTTCCGCCCAAAATCTTCCACAAGACAAGGCGCGATGGCTAGACGGGTGTACGAACGAGTCATTGGGCCGTAAAACTCCATTGACAAGAGATCTGCTGCGTGTGAAAGGATCACTGCTTTTGAAAAGGCTGTTGTGCTAGAGTGGTTTTCCCGTTGAGGGGCGGGCCTTGATGCAGGATCGCAATCAGTGGATGGATTTGTGTGCCCAAGCGGCACTAGAGCAAGACCCGGACAGTTTTTTCTACCTAAAAGAGAGAATCATTGCGCTCGTAATTGAAAAAGAAGCGCATCTGAAGACCATGTATCCCCGACCTCCGTTGGCTCGTCTGGAAAACTCTTAAGCAACTCGCTCGTGATTGTCCGCACGCTTACAGGCAATTCCCCTGTGCCAACCTCCGGCAAGAACAAGCCAGGCGACAATTCGGCGTTTATTTCCGCAATCGCTAAATACAGACGACCGGACTCACCGCGCCGGCTTGCCCGAACATCGACTAGTCGTGCGTTGTCAACCCAAGGCGTTGGAATCACTCGACTGGGCACCGCACACCACCTCCAGTGTTCTCTTTAAAACCGAGAATTCGAAGGGCTTTTCCAGGAAAACTGTACGCGGAGGATGGGAGCAAAGACCTTCCGTAACGTTCGCTGGTAGAGGTCCCGAGACAAAGACTACTGGGAGGTCCGGCAGGATCGACCGAGCACGTCGCGCTAATTCCCACCCTCCTCCCTCTGGCATGATGAGATCGAGAGTTAAAACGCAAAGGCAGCTCTTGAGTTCCAAGGCCGAGCGGTAGCCCTGTTCTCCCGTCGCCGCTCCAACAACCCGATAACCCAAGCCGCCCACATACTCAGACACAGCCTTTCGGAATTGGTGGTCGTCATCGACGACGAGTACCACTGCATTCGGATTGGAAGCGGGAGATTTGACCTTCAGAGCTAATTGCCTGCAGTTTGGAACAACGTTCTGTTGCGTTCGCTTTAGACACAGCATCGAAGAAGCGCTGCAACATAACACACATTCCTGAACGGACGATAAGCCCCCACTAGTTGGGGAGCTGCAGGGGGACGGGTATGTATTGGAAGAGTAGGATCCAAAGCATCGGGCGATTCGTACGTGCCGTCACATGCTCATGTGATCTACGTCACAGTTTACCAGCTTTTTTCAAAAGAATCGGGAGAAACGTCCGCTCGAATCTACTGTGGTTCACGGTCTGCCGAATCAGTTATCCGTATTAGTCGGCAACTGCGATCTTCTTGCGGGACAGAGGGCGGGGGATTCAATACTGGTGAAGCAAGTGCTCTAGTCAGCGATATAGCCAAATCAATGGCTAAGGAACTCGTTCAACTCCAGCACGATATCGCCCGTTTGCGACAATAAATCGCATGGAGTTATCTTTTATTGGAGAAGCTGCAAAAGAGCCACGGGCCGGGTATCAAATGAAAAGCAGTGAAAGTCGCCGACCACTCCGGACGCTAAGCTCCCGCTCCTGCCTTTGCCTCGGTAAGCATTTGGTAGATGGTGGCGCGCGATATCCCCAATATCGCAGCTGCCTGAGATTTGTTCCCACTCACGTGTTCCAATACCCGCATCACGTGACGCCTCTGAATCTCGTGCAGGGACAGCAAGGTTTCGTCCTGCCCGGGGGTACCCCCCGACTGACTGCGTACCGGCTCCGGCAGATCGTTGATATCAATCACCGGGCCGTCGACCATCATGCAAGCATTGCCAATGACGTTCTCAAGCTGGCGGACGTTGCCAGGCCATGAGAACTGGGCCATGCGACTTTGCGCCCGGCGCGTCATCCCTCTCACCGGTTTTTTGTATTCGTTGGCGAATTTTTCCAGGAAATACCTTTGCAAGAGCGGCATATCCTCTCGCCTGTCCATCAACCGAGGCAGGGAAATCTCCACCATCGCCAGTCGGTAATATAGGTCTTCCCGGAACTTCCCTTCCGCCACCAACGAAGGAAGATGGCGATTGGTAGCGGCCACCACCCGAACGTCCACCGTCTTCACGACTGGCGAGCCAATCCGCTGTATTTCGTTGTTCTGTAAAACGCGCAGCAACTTGGCTTGAGCCGATAAAGGCAACTCCCCAACTTCGTCCAAGAACACGGTTCCGCGGTTTGCAAACTCAAACAAACCAACCTTCTCTTGATAGGCACCCGTAAACGCGCCCCGAGTGTAGCCGAAAAGCTCACTCTCAACTAATGTTTCTGCGATGGCCGAACAGTTGCAAATGCAAAATGGCCCCGCAGCGACCGGACTGAGCCGTTGCAGAGCGCGAGCAACCAGTTCCTTCCCGCTCCCCGTAGGTCCGGTCAACAGGACGTTTCGGAAATGAGGTGCGACCCTGCGAATTTTGGCGAAGACATCCAGCATCAGGGGACTGCGCCCAACGATTCCCTCAAATTGGCAAGCGTTGAGGACTTCGTGATCCAGTTCGTGAGTTCTGCGCCGCTCTTCCGCCTCTGCCAGCAGCACCGCGATTCGCCGCCGCAGTTTTTCTACACTCAGCGGCTTATTGAGATAGTCACTGGCGCCTTTTTGAATCGCTTCGACGGCAGATTCGGTGGAGTAATGGGCCGTCATCAGTATCACTTCGGCTCCTGGATCGGCCGCTATGATCCACTCCAGCATGTCAAATCCACGAATGCCCGGCATCACCAAATCGAGCAGAACCATCTGGGGGCGAGTGCGTTTGAATGTCTCGAGTCCAACATGAGGATCGCTCGCCGTGAGAATCTCAATTCCTAAACCGGACAGCGCGTCCTTGACGAGATCCAGGCTTTGAACCTGGTCGTCGATTGCCAACAGCCTTGGAACTGCAGATTCGGTCACTGGTTTACCGTTAGTCGATCAAGACAAATGGGGATGTCCTTGATCGTTAAGTCACAGCCAGGAGTGTATTACGATAGGCTACCGATGTCGACTTACCTTTGTCACTTGCGGTCATAATGTCGGCAATTAAAAGGTGTGGCCAGACGGAAAGTGCTCGGCCAGTTCCTGACGTCGCTACTAGCAGCCCTTGACTCGCCGCATGTGCCACTGGGCATCGGCACGTGTTTACGAACGGGTCAGGCAGGTGCGGCGTGACGCGTTTAAGGGGAACGTACAAACCGGGATTAAATCGACTCAGCGTGTCGAGATCATAACTCAACCAATGGCTTCTTGATTCGACACTTGCATTTCAACCAGCTATACAGAACTTCGAGATCGGCAGGCGGAATACGTGAAAATTCGCAGCCCACCGTGCCGTACTGTCTCGTCCATTGCACGCGGGCTTCAATCTGGATCGGAACATCAGTATCGGGCAGCAGCAGCGAGAACGACAAGAGATCTCCCCTGAGGAGGGACTTGCTAGTGCTGAGTCCGACGCCGCCATCTCCGATGTTCGTGACAGTTACAGGTAGAGCGCGACCGTACTGATCGATCGCTGTCAATGAGTTCGTCAGGGGATATCTGGTATGTTTGCGATACTCCAGCAACATCCGCGAATACACTTGCTTAAGTGTTTTGGCACCGGATTCACTCGTTACCGGTTTGCGCAGCGTGAAACAAGTGCCGGCTGCGGGGTGATTCGCAAAGTCAGAAACAACCAAAACGGAAGGTTTGCGCCATTTCCGTGAGCCGTTAATGTGCTCCAATAACTCCGCGGACTTTTCCTCACAATCAACGATAAGCAGATCGGACGTATCTTCCGAAAGATGGTTCTTCGCTTGTCTGGCGTTCGCGCAAATATTCATGCAGAAGGACAAATCAACCAGTAGCCTACTCATAATTTTCACAACGACTGGATCCTGCGAAACGAGCAGGCACTCAAATCTCATATCCGTAGTCATAGTTGAGACTCTTGCAGCCAAGTTGGCTTACTGGCGACAATCCTCGGTCGACACACTCTATCTTGCTTGAGAATCTCGTCTCCAGCCTGATGTGGGCTGAAAATCTTGCCACAACAGAGTCGAGCACCTTGATTGCCATCTATTTTATTTTCTCAGGCACTCGTCTAAGGTCAAACCGGTTCTTTGGAACATCTGGCGGATACCCCTTTCACTGCCACAACTTACCGACAGCGCCATGTAAATGAGGCCGTTGCGGTGACGCAATGACAGAGGTTCTCTTGATTGTTCGGATAGTTGTTCATGATGCATACATTCGTCCAGAATTCATACGGAAGGCCCGCCTTGCACCAAAGCAACATCCATCTCAAGTGGGTCACTCTCAGTAATTTGGAGCAAGGAGGCCAGTTTGGCGTTACACATGCCCAATCGGAAGTGGGTGTTTTATGAATGAACAAGTCCGACTGGACGGTCTCCTCTTTAGCAATGACGCCCATGTACTTGACGTTATGAGCCAAGTGCTGACCAGTTTTGCAATCGAGACTCAAGTATGCACGGAGCTGGGGTGGGCGCTCGATGCGGTCGCTCACCGCCGGCTGGACACCGTGGTTGTCGATTGGAATGGCGTCGATCCGACTCCCATCGTCCGCGGAGCCCGCAAATCATCGCCGAACAGTAACTCGACCATCGTGGCTATGGTCGATTCCAGCTCGGAAACGCACGCCCTTCTGGTCGGTGCGAACTTCATGATTCACAAGCCTGTAGACCTGGAACACGCCCGGCGTTGCATGCGCGCCGCCTATGGAACCATGTTGCAGCAGCGCCGCCGCGCCGCACGCGTCTCGGTTGACATCCCCGTGACTGCCAGAATCTTAGGGCTGGAACAACACCGGGCCCGGATCAGTGATATCAGCGTCGGTGGATTGGCTCTTCAGTTCGACCAACCGCAAGTTGTAGGTCGCGAAGTTTCGTTGGTTTTCACGCTCCCGGGCGCGAAAGGTCTGATTCACGTCACGGGTACGATCGTAAATGCCAACACAACAGGGCGAGCCGGAATCCGCTTTTCGTTCGCTCCCGAGGAGGAACTTGGCATGCTAGAAAGCTGGCTGGCTGCCGAATTGGCTAAGTTAGAAACTGCCGAGATGCCGACGACCTAGAATCATAAACGCCAAATGCCTTAGACGGATTATAGGCACCGGCATCGGGCCATCCGCGATGATAACAATCTATGCT
>Ga0187875_10004159_pt1 | contig 10009 bp, 11 predicted proteins | sample June2016WEW_17_1_2_FD_132978 | JGI IMG/M metagenome (GOLD analysis project Ga0187875, IMG submission 132978) | Peatland microbial communities from SPRUCE experiment site at the Marcell Experimental Forest, Minnesota, USA - June2016WEW_17_10 | ecosystem: Environmental > Terrestrial > Soil >... | reverse complement strand
GGCGACGCGCGGATCTACGAAGAGGCGAAGCGGCTGCTGACGACCTGAGCAAGGTAGGCAGTGGGCACAGTATGCAGTAGGCAGTAGGCAGTAGGAATGGGCAGTAGGGAAGACTCCGGGAGCGTGTCCGTAGCCCCTTACTGCCCACTGCCCACTGCCCACTGCCTATTCTCATTCCGGCGCCGAGAAGGGCAGATCGGCGAAGGGGTCGAACAGCGTCGCGTCGCGCGGCGGATCGCCCCGCTCGAACAGCGCGCCGAGCGCGCCGGCGAGCAGGCCAATTGCGCCGGCGACCAACGCTGCGACCAGGATCTGCTGCGGCGGAGCGGAACGCCAGTCGGGGCCGAGGGCGGCGGCAAACACGATTGCGGCGGTCGCCAGCAGAACGGCGGCGGAGCGGGACCCGCCGCGTTCGGCGAGCGCCAGCGCCACCGCGGGCGTGACCAGCGCGAGATTGACGCCGAGCGCCCAGGCGAGCGCGCGCGGCGGATCGACGAGACCGCGGTCGACGGCGACGGCGGACGCGCCGATCGCCAGCAGCATCGTCAGGCGCGACAGCCCGATGCGTTGGCTGGCGAGCACGGCGAAGCGCGCATAGGCGGCCGACAAGTCGACGCCGAAGCCGCGCCCCGCCGTCAGCGCGCCGGCGCGAGCGAGCGCCGCCGCCGGCAGCCAGACCGCCGCGCCGACCAGCGCCGCCGCGATCGGCGACCGCGCCGCCGCAGCGCCGGGCGCGAAACCGGCCAAAGCCGCCGCGCCGAGCGCCGCGGCGATCAGCGCGAGGATAAGGCCGGACGCTCCCGCGCGTTGCGCTTCGCCCTGCGGCGCGCCAAGCGCCGGAATGGCGAACGGCAGGAAGCCCGCCAGCGCGAAGGCGCCCGCCGCCGACCGCAGCAGGAAGGCGGCGTCGTTCGGTTCGGCGGGAATCGCCAGCCACGCCGCGGCGACCCCTTCGCCTCCGCCGCCGGCGCCGCTCCACGCCAACGCCGCGCCGATCGCCGCGACCGCGAGCGCGGCGCAGAAACTGGCGGCGTCGCTCCACAACAGGCCCTTTAGGCCGCCGGGGACGACGCCGGCGATGAGCGTCGTCGCGACCGCAACCTCGGCGAGGCGGCGATTTTCGCCGATCGCCGCGGCGAGCGCGTCGACCGCCGCGGCGAAGCCGGCCGCCGCGGTCAGCCCGCCGACGACGAAGGTGATCAGCGTGAAGACGAGGCGGATCGGCGCGGCCTGGAAGCGCGTCGCGAGGACGTCGGCGGCGGCGCTGACGTTGGCGCGGCGCAGCAGCGGCCCGACGATCAGCGCGGCGCCGACGAGGCCGGCGGCCGCCGCGGGCCACGGCGCAAACGCGCTCGCCGCGTCGTTGCCGAAGGCCAAGGCGAAGCCGGCCGCGGTCGCCGCCAAAGCCATGCCGGCATAGAACGGCGGGACGGCGCGGCGCGCGGCGAGGAAATCGCCGAGGCGCGCGGTGCGATTGACGAGGCCGATCACGAGCAGGCCGAACACAGCGATCAACGGGCCGAGCGCGGCGACGACGGTATCGGGCGCGCCGACCCGCGCCAGCGCCGCCACCAGGCCGAGCGCGGTCAGGAACGCCGCGGCGGCGAACGTCGCCAGGCCGTCGATCCGCTCGCGGTCGCGATGGGGGGCGGCGTACATGGACGGGTCTCGCTTCACGGCGCGCCGCGTCGTCGGCGCCGATCCTTCTTCCTTAAGCGATGCGCCGCGCGCGCGCCAGACTTCGGCTCAGGCGTCGACGGTCGGCCCGAAGCGCGCCTCGAACGCGCCTCTCAACGCGCGATCGGCCTCGGCCATGGTCGCGGCGCGGCCGAGGTCGGCGAGGCTGGTCACGCCGAAATGCGATTCACGAATCCCGCAGGGCGTGATGCCGGAGAAATGCGACAGGTCGGGCGCGACGTTGAGCGACACGCCGTGAAACGTCGTCCAGCGCCGCACCCGGACGCCGATCGCGGCGATCTTGTCCTCGGCCGCCGCGCCGTCGATTCCCGGCGGCTTGTCGGGGCGCGCGACCCAGACGCCGACGCGGTCCTCGCGCGTTTCGCCCTCGACGCCGAGCGCGCCGAGCGCGTCGATCAGCCAGCCTTCGAGCGCGGCGACGAAGGCGCGCACGTCGGGGCGGCGGCGCTTGAGGTCGAGCATGACATAGGCCACCCGCTGGCCCGGCCCGTGATAGGTGAACTGCCCGCCGCGCCCGGCGCGATAGACGGGAAAGCGCGCGTCGATGAGGTCGGCCGGCTTGGCGCTGGTCCCGGAGGTGTAGAGCGGCGGGTGCTCGATCAGCCAGACGCGCTCGGCGGCGCCTCCCTCGGCGATCGCCTCGGCGCGCGCTTCCATCTCCATCAGCGCTTGCGGGTATTCAGTGAGATCGGGCGCGACGCGCCATTCGACCGGCGGCGATCCTGGCGCGGCGGGGAATGGGGCGCGAAGCGCGAGGCGGGGGCTGGCCAAAGCGAAGTCCGAACGACGTGAAAAACGGGCGGGGCAAAGGCGCGCGCCGCGCCGCCCCTGTCAAGGGCGCCGGCGCGAGCGAGGGCGCTTGCTCCCATTTTGGGACCACGATATGCTTGGCATCCATTATGAGGATCATCGCTCGGCGCACGTTGCGCGAATTCGTCGAGAAGCACGCCGGTCGGAAAGATCGGGTGGCGTTGAAAGCGGCGCTCGACGCCTGGTTCTGGGAAGTCAGCCGCGCAAGCTGGCGCAGCGCGGCCGAGGTCAAGAAACTCTATCGGACGGCGAGCGTGGTCACTTCGGAACGCATCGTGTTCAACATCAAAGGCAATGATTACCGTCTCGTCGCCGCCGTCGACTTCGAGAAGGGCATCGTCTGGATCAAATGGATCGGTTCGCACGCAGACTACGATCGCATCGACGTGACAGAGGTGCAGCATGAGCGATGAGGTGAGGCCGATCCGCTCCGAAGGCGACTACCAGGCGGCATTGGCCGAGCTGGAGCATCTATGGGGCGGCAAGGCCGGCACGCCTGAGGGCGACCGGCTCGACGTGCTGGCGACCCTGATCGACGCCTACGAGAGCGAGCACGAACCGACGGACCCGCCCGATCCGATCGAAGCGATCAAGTTTCGCATGGAGCAGCAGGGCCTCACGCGTCGCGATCTCGAGCCGATCCTCGGTTCGCGCGCGCGCGTCGCCGAAGTGCTCAACCGCAAGCGCGATCTTTCGATCGCCATGATCCGCCGCCTGCACGAGCGGCTCGGCATTTCCGCCGAGGTCTTGATCCGCCCCGTGCGCAAGCGCGCCGCGTGAGGGCGCGATGCTCGATGGATTGATCACGGCCTTGCCTCCGCCTCCGCACCGCATCCGCGGCTGCGAAGGCGAGTTCGAGCGGCACTTCAGCGAGGGCGCGGTGATGATCGCCTTTGCCATGCATCTTCTGCGCACCATTCCCGGATTGAGGGAGATCGAGATTCATCCTGACGGCGAGCATGGAAAGCGGTTCGATTTTCGCGGCTGGTTCACGAAGAACGGATTTGAGCATTCCTCGGCTGCTGGAAGAACGACCTACGCTGGAACGTATCAAAACGCGGCGGGGCAGTCGGTGGTCGTAGAACTAGTAAGCGGCAAAGGCGATGTGGTTGCGCAAATTGATGGAATGCGCTTTGTCGCCGAATGCAAAGGCGGGGTGATCAACACCAAGCATCCTGGTCAACAGTCGCGGCTCAAGAAAGGACTCTGCGAGGCGGTCGGCTTATCGCTCTGCGCCAAAGCGGAACCGGGGACGCGACAGTTTGCGGTCGCGCCGCGAACGCCAGTGACTGAAAAATGGGCGAAGCAGATGGCGGCGCGGGCGAGAAGCGCCGGCGTCGAAATTGCGCTCGTCGACGATGTCGGACGCGTGACCGAGATTGCATGAGCTTTGTGACGCGCTGACGAGCAACCGTTTCTCGCGGCTCGACGCGCCGGGGGAATGTCTCGCCGCCGTGCGCGGCTTCATGCGAAAGGCGTAGCGCCGCTGGGCCGCGCGGGGTAGGGTTCCACCAGATTGTGGCGCAGGACGCGCGCGGGGGCGTTCGCCTTCTTTCATCGATATTCGGACTCGACGGCGGGCGCGCTCGTTCGCCCCGCATGGAACGAGAGGCGGGACGCTGTGGTCCCAGCCAAACGACGGAGGATACGCCATGCGAATGATGTTGCGCGCGCGGTTCGAAACTGCGGCGGCGAACGCCGCGTTCAAGGCCGGCATTGTCGAAAAGACGCTCGGCGACTTCATCGCCAAAGCCAAGCCGGAGGCCGTCTATTTCACCCTCGAAAACGGCAAGCGCTGCGGCGTGTTCGTGTTCGACATGAAGGAGTCGAGCATGATGCCGGCGCTGCTGGAGGACATGTTCATTGCGGTCGGGGCCGAAGTCGAACTCACCCCGTGCATGACCCCGGACGAACTGCGCGCCGGCCTGATGGCGAAATAGCGCGCCGCACGGGCGGCGGCGCGATCTCGCGCGCCGCCCGTGTCTCGCCTATTTGCCCAACGCGCGCTCGGCCGCCAGGCTCGCCGCGGCGTAGAGGTTCAGCCGCGAATAGATTCCGAACGGCGAGACGCCGTCGTCGAGGAAGCCGCCGCCCGGACCTTCGGTTTCGGTGAGGATTTGATCGGCTTCGGCGAGGCTCAGCGAAGGAAACGCGAAGGTGAGCAGCAGGCCCGCCTCGGGGGCGAGCTTGGCGACGTCTTCACTCGTTCCCGCCGTGTTCGGATAGACGACCGGCAGGCCGTAGGTCTGCGCCGCGGCGACGAAGGCTTCGTTGGCCGCGGCGTCGCTGAACCGGCCAGTGTCCGCGCGCGCGCAAGTCGCGACCGCGTCGCCGCAGCCCGCCTGCAGGGCGGCGACGAGGTCGGCGCGCGCCGCCTTCAACGCGGCGGGGAAATCGGCGATCGTCGCCGCGCCTCTCGGCGCCTGGCCGACATAGGCGGGATCGTTGGCGATTAGGTGGGCGAGGTCGTAGGTCGCCAGCGTCCGACCGGCGATCACGTCCATCGCGTAATGCGCGCCGACGATGATGCGGTCGTCGCCGTATTCGGCGGCGCGGGCGACCATCTGCGGGTAGCGCTCCGGCGCCAGCAGCGCGAGCAGCAGCGCGCCGGTGTAGCCATAGGTGGTGTGGCCGCTCGGAAACGACGGGCTGTCGACGAGATTCATCGCCGGTCCGCGGTTATAGACGACATTGTCGGCGGGAGCGTTGAAATAGTCGGGCCCGGCGATCGCGGCGAAGTGCGGTTCGGTCTGGAACGGCCGCGAGTCGCCATAGGCGTCGGCGCCGGGGCCGCCGCGCGGTTTGCCATAGGCGACGCCGAACACGTCGGTGACGCCGTTCTCGTCCTTGAGAATCGCTGCGGCCTCTTCGGAGACCGGCGTCTTGCCGTCGGTGGTGGCGTTGGCGAAGAAATATTTGCCCGAGTTGGAGTCGGCGCCGCTGGTCGCCAGCGCATAAGCGATGACGTCGGCGATCGTCTGCGAGACATTGGTGAAGCGGCCGCGGTCGAGGTAATGGGCGCGCGCGACATAGGCGCCGCCGAGCGTCGTGCCGAGCCCGTCGGCGAGATCGGCGAGATCGCCGCCGGTGATGAAGACGTCTTTCAGCGCCTGCTGCCGCTGGTCGGCGAAGGGCAGCAGGCTCGGGCGCCGCAAAGCGCCGGACTGGAGGCCGCCGGTGACGGCGAAATTGGCGGCGAGCGCCGCCTGGCCGGCGGGCGAATTGGGCAGGGCCGCGAACGGCGCCAGACCCTTCAGCGCCGCGAGATTGTTGGCGGTTTGCGCTCCCGCTTCGAGCGGCGCGAGCGCGCAGGCGGCGATGAGGGCGAACTTGAGGGCATTGTACATGACACGTCTCCGCTGCGCCGCGCCTCGTTCCCGTCGGCGGCGCGAGGAGACTAACCGCCTCCGGTCTTCACAAACAACCGTCGCCCGAGCGCCCGCGCGGCGGAGGCCGTTCGCTGCCGTCGTGGCCGAGCGGGGTCGGCGGAGGCGCGGCGACGAATGACCGCAGGGAGACCGCCTCGCCGCGTGCGAGGCTGGAGTTTAGGGGAAGGGTATGACGCAGGTGATCTGGACGCAGAGCTACGCCGTCAACACGATCGTCGTGAACGCGCAGAAGCGGCTCGGCCTTGTCGGTCTGCTCGGCATCCTGCAGGACGTTGCGTGGGCGCACGCCGACCACCTCGGCCACGGGTACGAAGCGACGATGGACGCGGGCGCGATCTGGATTCTCAGCCGTCAAAAACTCGTCGTCGCCGATTGGCCGATGTGGGGGGATCAACTGACGGTCCGCACCTGGGTCAGGCCGGTCAGAGGACCGCTGGTCCAACGCGACTACGAAATGCTCGTCGGCGAACGCAAGGTCGGCGAATGCGCCGCCGCTTGGCTCGCCTTGGATGTGAGAACGCGCCGGCCGGTTCGGCCTGCGGTCGCCGGCGCGCAATTGCGGTGTCGACAGGACTACGCGCTCGCCTTGACGCCGGAGAAGATCGCCCTGCGCCAGGATCTGGCCGAGGCGGCGCAATTTCGCGTGCGCAACAGCGACCTGGATATGAACGGACACGTCAACAATACGCGCTACGCCCAATGGATTCTCGACGCGGCGTCGCCCGAAGCCTATCGGGCTCGCCGCGTCGTCCGCTACGAAGTGAACTTTCTGACCGAGGTTCAGGTTGGCGACGCCGTGGCGATCGACAGCGCTCCTCTCCAGGCGCCGTCGAACGGCGAAGCCTCTCTGCATTTTCAGGGACGGCGTCTGTCGGACGGCGCGCACGCGTTCGCCGCCGTTCTTGGAGTCGTCGAGGCGTAGAGAATGGCGCGCCGAAGTCGAATCCTGTCCGTCGTCATTGCGAGCGACAGCGAAGACTAAGCAACTGCCGCAATCCCCAAGTCTGGATTGCTTCGCTTTGCTCGCAATAACGACTGAGAGTCGCTCGATCTAAAAGCAGCGACCTCGCCACCGCGCCGACAATGGCGTCCGCTTCGGCTCTACGCGCCTTCGCTCTTCACAAACAACTCCCGCCCGATCAGCATGCGGCGGATCTCGCTGGTGCCGGCGCCGATCTCATACAGCTTCGCGTCGCGCAACAGGCGGCCGGTCGGATAATCGTTGACGTAACCGTTTCCGCCCAGGATCTGAATCGCGTCGAGCGCGACCTGGGTGGCGCGCTCGGCGGCGTAGAGGATGGCGCCGGCGGCGTCTTCGCGCGTCGTTTCGCCGCGGTCGCAGGCGCGCGCCACTGCATACACGTAAGCGCGCGCCGCGCTCATCGTCACGTACATATCGGCGAGCTTGGCCTGCACGAGCTGGAAGTCGCCGATCGGCTTGCCGAACTGCTTGCGCTCGTGGACGTAAGGCAGCACGACGTCCATCGCCGCCTGCATGATGCCGATCGGTCCGGCGGCGAGCACCACCCGCTCGTAGTCGAGCCCGCTCATCAGCACGTTGACGCCCTTGCCGAGCGCGCCGAGCAGGTTCTCCTCGGGCGCCTCGCAATCTTCGAAGATCAGCTCGCCGGTGTCGGAGCCGCGCATGCCGAGCTTGTCGAGCTTCGGCCCCGACGAGAAGCCCTTCATGCCGCGTTCGACGATGAAGGCGCTGAGGCCGCGCGGGCCGGCGGCGGGGTCGGTCTTGGCGTAGACGATCAGCGTGTCGGCGACGGGGCCGTTGGTGATCCACATCTTGGCGCCGTTGAGGACGAAGCGGTCGCCGCGCTTCTCGGCCCGCGTCGTCATCGACACGACGTCGGAACCGGCGTCGGCTTCCGACATCGCCAGCGCGCCGACGTGCTCGCCGGAGATCAGCTTGGGCAGGTAGCGCCGCTTCTGCTCCGCGTTGCCGTTGCGGACGAGCTGGTTGACGCAGAGGTTGGAATGCGCGCCGTAGGAGAGGCCGACCGAGGCCGAGGCGCGCGACACTTCCTCCATCGCGACGCAATGGCAGAGATAGCCGAGGCCGAGGCCGCCGTATTCCTCCGGCGCGGTGATCCCGTGCAGCCCGAGCGCGCCCATCTGCGGCCACAGGTCGCGCGGAAAGCAGTTGTCGCGGTCGATTTCAGCGGCGCGCGGCGCGATCTCGTTGTCGGCGAAATCGCGCGTCGCTGCGCGGATCGAATCCGCGGCTTCGCCGAGGTCGTGGTTGAGCGTGGCGGGGCGGTTGGCGATCATGTCGGCGACGCGGCTGCGGCGCGCGGCTGGGCGGCGAGCGTCGCGACGAAGGCGAGCGCGGCGGGCAGCGCCTGGATGAACAGGATGTCGATGAACGCCGTCGCCGTGCCGAACAGGCCGGCGACGACCGGCAGGGTCCAGGCGAACATCTCCAGGCCGAGGAAGCCGAGGCGCTCGAGCGCGACCAGGGCGGTCAGGGCGAGGGCGAGGGATTTCACGCTGGCGCTCCACGGGCAGAGGCGAAACGCGATTAAGGCCGATCCGACGCCTTCCGCCAAGTCCCGTCTCGCTGCTGCGGAAAATCGCGCGCTGGCGCAGGCGCGCCAGCCGCGTTATGGCGGCGGCGCCCTCGCGGTCGAGGACGAAGGAAAAACAGCGGCGCCATGGTCCAGTTTTTCGATTCCGACGGCCTGCGGCTGGCCTTCATCGACGTCGCGCCGCACGGGCGCGATCGCGGCGAGCCGATCCTGGTGATCCACGGCTTCGCCTCCAGCCATCGCGTCAACTGGGTCAATCCGCGCTGGGTCGAGACGTTGACCCACGACGGCCGGCGGGTGATCGCCTTCGACAATCGCGGCCACGGTGCGAGCGACAAACCGACTGACCCGGCCGCCTATCACTCGGCGCTGATGGCCGGCGACGCCGCGCGCCTGCTCGACCGTCTCGGGATCGAGCGTGCCGACGTCATGGGCTATTCGATGGGCGCGCGCATTTCCGCCTATCTCGCGCTCGCCGCTCCCGAGCGCGTCCGCGGGCTGATCCTCGGCGGGCTCGGCGATCGGCTGGTCGAGGGCGTCGGCCTGCCGCTCGGCATCGCCGACGCGATGGAGGCGCCGTCGCTCGACGCCCTGACCGATCCGACGCAGCGCATGTTCCGCGCCTTCGCTGAGCAGACCAAGAGCGATCTTACCGCGCTCGCCGCCTGCATTCGCGGCTCGCGCCAGACGCTCACGCGCGCCGAAGCGGCGCGCATCGCCTGCCCGACGCTGGTGGCGGTCGGCGCGCGCGACGCGGTCGCCGGCGATCCGCATCGGCTGGCGGCGATGCTGCCGTACGCCAGCGTGCTCGAAATCCCCGGCCGCGACCACAACCTCGCCGTCGGCGACAAGGTCCACAAGGCGGGCGTGCTGGAATTCCTCGAACGGATCGGCGCAAGCGCCGATTGATCGGCGCCAGGCGGCGCGGGTCGAGAGAAACGGCCGCCGAGCCGAGTCGCCGTGACGGTCGAGCAGGCGCTGGGCCAGCGGCGATGGACCGGAAGTCGTCGTCTTCGCAGCGTCCGAGGCGAAAGCGAAACGAAGGACGCATCGGCAAATCGATGCGTCCTTCGCTCGTGAGTTCGACCGCGCGCCACGGGATCAGGCGCCGCGCGGTTCTCCGATCTGCATCCTAGTAAGGCATACGTCCGTAGCCGTAACCGCGGTTCGGAAACATGACCGGACGATGCGGCCAAGGGGTATAGCGACGATAGATCGGGTAGCCCGGATATCCGGGGTGATCGTAGCGCCAGCCCGGCGGCCGTCCCGGGTAGTACGGATAGGGCGGATAGTAGGGGTAGCGTCGGATCACCGGCGGGGTGGTCGCCAGCGGCAGGCAGGAGACGCCGGGAACGCACGACGGCCGCAACTGAATAATCGGCGTCGGGGTGGGCGTCGGAGTCGGAGTTGGCGTCGGCGTCGGCGTCGGCGTCGGCGTCGGAGTTGGCGTGGGCGTCGGCGTCGGGGTTGGCGTCGGCGTCGGGGTCGGCGTCGGCGTCGGCGAAGGTGTATGGGTTGGCGACGGTGTGGGTGTCGGCGTCGGTGTGGGCGTCGGCGTCGGCGTCGGCGTCGGCG
>Ga0187875_10004155_pt1 | contig 10019 bp, 9 predicted proteins | sample June2016WEW_17_1_2_FD_132978 | JGI IMG/M metagenome (GOLD analysis project Ga0187875, IMG submission 132978) | Peatland microbial communities from SPRUCE experiment site at the Marcell Experimental Forest, Minnesota, USA - June2016WEW_17_10 | ecosystem: Environmental > Terrestrial > Soil >... | reverse complement strand
TCCGTGTGAACGTGTTTCAGCAGCGCGGCAACGTAGGGTTGGTGCTGCGCGTGATTCCGACGAAGATCCGGGCGCTCGACGAACTGTTTTTGCCGAAAGTGGTGGAGCAGATCTGCGACATGCCGCGCGGTCTGGTGCTGGTAACCGGCGTGATGGGCTCGGGTAAATCGACGACGCTAGCCGCCATGGTGGACCGCATCAACTCGACTCGCGCCGAGCACATCATCACCATCGAAGATCCTATCGAATTTCTGCACCGCGATAAAAAAGGCTACGTAAACCAGCGCGAAGTAGAAGTGGATACGCCGTCGTTCTCGGGGGCGCTGCGCTCTTCTTTGCGCCAGGATCCGGACGTGATTCTGGTGGGCGAAATGCGCGATCTGGAGACGATCGGGACGGCGCTGCACGCGGCCGAGACCGGCCACATGGTTTTTTCCACGCTGCACACGCTCGATGCGGTGGAAAGCATCAACCGCATCATCGCCATTTTTCCGCCGCCCGAACAGAAGCAGATTCGGCTGCAACTGGCGGCGGTATTGCGCGCCATCGTTAGCCAGCGACTGGTACGCCGGGCCGACACCGAGGGACGGGTGCCAGCGGTCGAAGTCATGATCACGACGGCGTATATCCGGGAATGCATTCTGGTGCCGGAAAAAACGCGCGCGATCCGCGAGGCGATTTCCGCCGGCACCTCGCAGTACGGCATGCAGACGTTCGACCAATCGCTCTGGGATTTGTTCCAGGCGGGATTGGTAAATTACGAGACCGCCCTCGAGAATGCCTCGAACTCAGACGAGTTCAAACTGCGCATGCAGGGAATCGCGTCGACGGCCGAAATCTCGCGGCAGTCGATGCAGGCAGCCGGTTTTGGAAGCTGATCGGAAATGAGATTGAGTTTGTCCTGCTGAACAGTTGTCGTTTCTTCATGTGGTTCCTCCTGGACCTTGGGCGCGCTTCGGCGCGCCCGATTTTTTTGTCCAAGTTCGGAAATGGAAACGTTCCGGCAAGGTTGTGCGGGTGCTTGGCTGGACGGGCGAGGGCGCCCGTCGCCACACTACTACGGTCCACGCGGGCTTAGTTGGGTTTGCGGAACTTACTGTCGGCCAGATAGCGCAGCATGATGGCATCGGTGGCGCTTTGGAACTGCTGCTCCATTTCAGGGGCCGGCACGGGAGCGTCTTGGCGGAGTGTCTGGCGGAATTTCTCGCCCATTTCGGAGTCGCTGGCAACGACCTGCATGTAGAACCAGAGGAAGTGGCGCATCTGGTCGAGGGCGGACTTGAGGACCTGGATGGTCTCCATCTCGGGGGGATCGGCAAGGGCTTCCATGAGCTCAGGGTCGGTGGGGGCCTGCATGGCGGCGCAGTTGAGTTCGCGCTGGATCATGCGCAGATCCTCCGTAACGCGCAAAATGCGGAGATGAATCTCTTCCATGCTTTCCCGGTTCTCGCGATCCATAAGATCCTTTCGGTTCCGACCCACCGTGCCAGATTTGTGCGTCGTATCAAGATCGCATCCCGGAGCGCGACGTGGAAGATTCCCCGTGTGCATGAGCTTCGGTAATTGAAGTTACCTTAGGTCAAAAGCCTTGCCGGGCAGGCGATTCCCGCGATTTCGGAGAAACAGCCAAGAAGATCAACCAAGGCAGCGTGCAAGTGTGATACAAACGGTTTCGCGATGATATTGGGGCAAACCGGGCGGATACAAACTGGATTAGTGCGTGCGATTGGGCGTTGGAGCCTGACCGCGCTGGTAGTGAACTCAATTATCGGGAGCGGGATCTTCGGGTTGCCGGCCACGGTTGCGGGGCTTCTCGGCAAACGCAGCGTTGTAGCCGTGTTGATTGCCGGGGCCGCCATGGGCGTGATCATGGCCTGCTATGCCGAAGTGGCCTCGCAGTTCAGCGAGGCGGGTGGACCGTACCTGTATGCGCGCACGGCCTTCGGGCGGCTGGCGGGGATCCTGGTGGGCTGGATGCTCTATCTGGCGCAGGCGGCAGCTCCGGCGGCGAATGCGAATTTGTTTGTCATTTATCTTGCGGAATTCTGGCCCGGGGCAAAGGAACCGTGGCCGCGCTTTGTGATTCTGACGTTGCTGGTGGGGTTACTGGCGCTGATCAACGCGCGGGGCGCGCGTCAGGGAACGGCGGTGAGCAATGTGTTCACGGTGGCGAAACTACTGCCACTATTGATGGTCGTGCTGGCGGGAGCGGCAGTGACGATCATTCACCAGGCACCGTGGGGCGCGTCGGGGCATCTCGGGGTAAGCACCTGGATGAAGGCGATGGTGCTGCTCATTTTCGCTTACGGTGGGTTTGAATCGGCGCTGACGCCGATGAGCGAGGCGAAGAATCCGGGGCGGGACGCCGTTTTTGCCTTGTTTGTGGCACTGATCGCGTGCACTGCGATCTATGTGCTGGTGCAATGGGTGGTGGTGGGAGTGCTTGGGCCGGGAGCGACTACAGATCGCCCGCTGGCGGAAGTGGCACGGGTGACGATGGGCAACCGCGGAGCGGGGCTGGTGGCGATTGGAGCGTTGGTTTCGATTTACGGCTATTTGAGCGCCAAGATGCTGGGGATGCCGCGGCTTACATTCGCGCTGGCCAAGGGTGGCGACTTGCCGGGCGTATTTGGCGCGGTGAGCCGGCGGTTTCACACGCCGTGGTTTTCGATTCTGTTTTACTCGGCGGCGGTTTGGGGGTTGGCCATTGTTGGGAGCTTTGCCTGGAACGTGACGCTGTCGGTGGTCGCGCGGCTGTTCTATTACGGAATGGTTTGCGCCGCCCTGATCGCTTTGCGGCGAAAGCAGCCGCTGGCCGCTGCTTTCCGTCTGCCGGGAGGTCCCCTGCTGGCTGTGCTGGGAGTCGGAATTTCTGTCGCTCTTGCGACGCAGGTGGATTTGAGTAAGTCGCTGATCCTGGGAGCGACAGTAGCTGCGGCCTTGCTGAATTGGCTCTGGGCGCGACGGGCTGTCGTCGCGGAGTAGGGACAGAAGTTTTATCTTGGGTATAAGGCCGCGGGCTGGCGCCTGTGCCACACGGTTGGTGGAGGACTCTTGATGAAGGTGCGGCTGGCTGGCTTATTACTCGTTATTTGCGTTGCTTGCTTCGCGCAACGTGAGGCTGTGCTGAAGCAGATTGACCTTCCGCACCCGTATTACTTCAGGGAAATGTATCTGCCCCAGCTGACGACGGGGCCGAGCGCGGCCGCCTGGTCGCCGGATTCGTTCAGCCTGGTGTATTCGATGGCGGGCTCGTTGTGGCGTCAGGAACTGCGGAGCGCCAGAGCTGAGCAGCTTACGGCTGGCCCGGGCTACGATTATCAGCCGGACTGGTCGGCTGATGGACGGTGGGTGGTGTTTGCGCGCTACGATCACGATGCGGTCGAGTTGTGGTCGCTGGATATGCGCGATGGGCGGACGCGGAAGATGACGTCCGGAGGGGCCGTGAATGTGGAGCCGCGTTTCTCGCCCGATGGCAAGCGCCTCGCGTTCGTGTCGACGACCTATAAACGACACTTCCATATCTTCGTGGGGCAATTCGAGGACGGATTACTCGCTGGCGTTCGTCAACTTACTCCGGAGACCATCAGCTCGCTGCCTCGTTATTACTATAGCCAGGGAGATCACGAGATTAGTCCCGTATGGACGAAAGACGGGACGGAAATTCTCTTCGTGTCGAATCGCGGACATATCCACGGTACGGGCGGGTTGTGGCGGATGAAAGTGGAGCCGGGCTCCGAGCCACATGAGATTCACTACGAAGAGACGAACTGGAAGGCTCGTCCTGACTTCTCGCCGGATGGAAAGCGCATGGTGTATGCGTCGTACCTAGGTCAGAGTTGGCATCAACTGTGGGTGATGCCGGCGGCGGGCGGAGACGCCTTTCCGATTTCCTATGGCGCTTTCGATAACGTGAATCCACGCTGGTCGCCGGATGGTTCGAAGATCGCGTTCATCTCGAACCGGGGCGGAAATACTTCGCTGTGGGTGCAGACGATTCCGGGCGGAGAACAGACGGAGGTGGTGGCGAGGGAGCGGCAGTATTTGAAACCGATGGGGCGAATTGCGCTGCGCGTGGTGGATGGCGGGGGAAATTTGGTCGCGGCGCGAGTTTTTGTCACCGCTGCAGATGGACTGGCCTATGCTCCCGACGACGCATGGATGCACGCTGATGATAGCTTCGACCGGTCTGAGCGTCCTTTTGAAGCGCACTACTTCGACACTTCGGGTGTATCCGAGATCACGGTGCCAGCGGGCGACGTCGAAGTCGACGTCATGCGTGGGTTCGAAAATCATTTTGAAAGACGAAAAGTGCAGGTCAAGGTTGATGGCACCACGCAACTTACCGTGCGGATTGTGTCGCTCTTTGTCGAAGTTGATGCAACTTCAGATTGGGTCAGCGGCGACGTTCACGTCCACATGAATTATGCGGGAACTTATCGCAATACTCCGGCGCATCTGGTGGAGCAGGCGGCATCCGAGAATTTGGCAATCGTTGAAGATCTGGTCGTGAACAAAGAACAGCGCATCCCTGACATGGCGTATTTCTCGCCTCAACTGGATCCGGCATCGACGGCGGATCATCTGCTGCTGCATGGCCAGGAGTTTCACACCAGTTATTGGGGACACCTGGGATTGCTGAATCTTACTCGCAACTTTATTCTTCCGGGGTATGCAGCGTATCCCAACACGGCGGCGGCGAGCCTCTATCCGGCAAATGCTAACGTTGCCGATATGGCGCATGAGCAGGGCGCGCTGGTTGGATATGTGCATCCCTTTGACAGTTTTCCCGATCCCGCCAAGGATGCGTCACTTACGGCTGAGTTACCCGCGGATGTGGCTCTGGGCAAAGTCGATTACATTGAGGTGGTAGGTTTTTCCGATCATAAGTCGACGGCTGAGGTTTGGTACAAGCTGCTGAATTGCGGTTTTCGGTTGCCGACGGCTTCAGGAACGGACTTCATGGGCAACTACGCGTCGTTGCGCGGACCGGTGGGGCTGAACCGCGTATATGCGGAGGTGAAACCCGGACCGCTGAAGATTGAGCCGTGGCTGGCGTCGATCAAAGCGGGCCGAACATTTGCGACGAATGGGCCGCTGCTGCGATTCTCGCTGGGTGGGCAGGCGATTGGCGGGGAAGTGCGGCTCGAGAAAAAACAGGAGGTACGTTATTCAGCCGAGCTCTTCTCCATCGTTCCGATCGATCACCTGCAGATCGTTTGCAACGGCAAGGTGGCGCGGGAACTTGCTCTGGAGAGCACGCGCACGTCAGCGCATGTCGACGGGTCGATTCCGATTGAAGCGAGTGGATGGTGCGTTCTTCGCGCCTTTAGCGACAAGGCGGAGTATCCGATTCTCGACATATATCCTTACGCAACCACCAGCCCCGTGTATGTAAGTGTGGTGGGATCCGCAGTGCGCAATGCGGCAGATGCAGCTTACTTTGTCGCGTGGGTGGACAGGCTGATCGCTGCGGCGAGTGGAAATACGGCGTGGAACACCGAGGCCGAGAAGCGGTCGGTGCTGTCGATGTTGCAGGCGGCGCGAGAGAAATACGCGAAGATGGCGGAGTAGACCGGCCCGGCTGTACACGCAGACCGGAACAAGCGAGAGCTCAAACTCTGGACAGTCGAAACGGCGCACGGAGCAGGCGCGCGGGGAGCATCACCACCGCCCAGACCAGGGAGAGCGCTCCGTGAACCGCAATCCCAACGATGCGAAATGGCAGCAGCAGCAGCCATACGATGGGATAGAGGATCAGCGCCAGCAGCGCCAAAGGCCAACAGAGCACAAAAAGCAGACACCACAGCAGGAAGGCAATCATGGGCACACCTCCTCTTCAATAGTATACGCAAATGGAGGGGGAAAAGTTCGACGGGGACGGACGAATGCGTCCGTCCTTACGTGAGTCGTCGCTCCCTTACATCGTCTTCAGCCCAGAACTTACGCGAAGTTTTGCTTCGGTTGCTTTCTGAACGTCTTCTACCGTCAGGCCGGAAGCGATCTCTTCGAGCAGCAAGCCTTCCGGGGTGACTCGGATGTAGGCCATCTCGGTGACGATTGTGTCCACGACTTTCACGCCTGTGAGAGGCAGCGTGCATTTCTTCAGGATCTTGGGCTGGCCGTCTTTGGTGGCGTGTTCCATGCCGACGATCACGCGGCGCGCGCCAGCAACCAAGTCCATGGCTCCGCCCATGCCCTTGACCATTTTGCCGGGAATCATCCAGTTGGCTAGACTGCCAAGTTCGTCGACTTCCATGGCGCCGAGCACGCTCAAGTCGATGTGCGCGCCGCGAATCATGGCAAACGAATCGGCGCTGGAAAAATACGCGGTGCCCGCCATTTCGCTGACCGTTTCCTTGCCGGCGTTGATCAAGTCCGCATCTTCGGTACCTTCGAGCGGGTAAGGCCCAATGCCAAGCATGCCATTCTCGGATTGAAGGATGACATCCATTCCCGCCGGAACATAGTTCGCAATCAGCGTCGGAAGCCCGATGCCGAGGTTGACGTAGAATCCGTCGCGCAATTCGCGGGCGATGCGCTTGACGATGCGTTCGCGTTTGTCGGTATCTTTTGGGGCTTTGGGCAAAGTTGACATGGTTCCTTCGATTCTGCTCTGGCGAGGCGGAGAAAAGTCGTCGGTCGTTAGTCGTTGGCGAGCGCCGAGCATCTGCTGTGATTCCCGAACGACTAACGACTGACGACTGTTTCCCTAGCTTGTTGCTGCTGCTTTTCGCACCGTCCGTCTTTCTATTCTCTTCTCAAATAGTTCGCCCTGGAAGATTCTCTTCACGTACACGCTCGGGGTGTGAATCAAGTCGGGGTCGAGTTCTCCCGGTTCGACCAGGTGTTCGACTTCGGCGATGGTGATTTTGGCGGCGGTGGCCATCATGGGATTGAAATTGCGCGCGGTCTTGCGATAGACGAGGTTGCCCCACTTGTCGCCCTTCCAGGCCTTGACGAAGGCGAAGTCAGCTTTTAGTCCGAGTTCCATGACATAGGTGCGGCCATCGAACTCGCGGACTTCCTTGCCCTCGGCGACCATGGTTCCGACGCCAGTGGGGGTAAAAAACGCGGGGATACCGGCGCCGCCGGCGCGAATCCGCTCGGAGAACGTTCCTTGAGGGACCAGGTCGAGTTGCACGGTTCCATTCAGCACCATCTGTTCGAGCAATTTGTTTTCGCCGACGTAGGTTCCGATGTGGCGGCGGATCTGGCCGTTGGCCAGCAGCAGTCCCATGCCGAGGCCATCGACGCCGACGTTGTTGCTGATGGTGGTCAGGTTCTTGACGCCCTTGCGGGCGAGGGCGCGGATCAGGTTTTCCGGCATCCCGCACAAACCGAATCCGCCGACCATGATGGTGGCGCCGTCGAAGACGTCCTGGATGGCGGCTTCGGCACCGGCGACTACTTTGTGCATAGCAAGAGAATTCTAGCGGAAATTGTGGCACGTCGGAGAGAGATTAGAACAAAATCCGCCAGGAGGCGCGGAGACACGGAGGAACTCATTTCTTGTTCCTCTCCTTGCCTGCATGTTTCGGTGGCGGAGTTTTTCTCAACTCGTGGGCGCGCTCGAATTCGTCCGCCAGTTGCTTCGAGTCCAGATTTTCGCGGATGTGGGCGAGGCGTTGTTCGAGTTTATGCAGCGCGTCGGCCAGATTCTTCTTGTTGGTGATGGCGATGTCACGCCACATCGAATACGGACTGCCGGAGATGCGCGTCATCTCGCGCAGAGCGCGTCCGCCGATATCGAGCACGGGCGCGTCGGGGCCGAATTCGTCGACCAGCGTGGCGGCGAGGGCGGTGGAGATCATCTGCGGCAGATGGCTGATCCAGGCGCAGATGCGGTCGTGTTCGGCGGGATCGACGACCGCGATTTTTGCGCCCATCTTCTCCGCGCAGTGGACGAATTCTCCGCAGAGGCCGGCGTGGACGTTCTGGCCAGGAAGCGGCGTAAAGAACCAGGCAGCGCCCTCGAAGAGATCGGCATCGGCAAACTCCACGCCGGCGTGTTCCTTGCCGGCCATGGGATGCCCGGCGAGGAATCGTTGACCGGCAGTGCGCCCGAACGATTTCGCGGCGCGCTTCACGATTTCCGCCTTCGTGCTGCCTACGTCGGTCACAAGCGTTTTGGGAGGCAGCGCCGGGCCAAGACGAGCGACCAGGTCGAGGATGGGGATTACCGGCGTCGCCAGCACCACCAGATCGCTGCCACGCACGGCATCGGCGGGATTGGTCGATCCGGAGTCGATTGCGCCGCAGTCCTGGGCACGTTCTAAGACGGGAGCCCGGTCGCAGCCGATGATTCGTCCGGCGAGTCGGCGCTTCTTCAAGGCGAGGCCGAGCGAGCCTCCGATTAAACCGGTTCCGATGATGGTGACTTGTTTGAAGGGCATGGGGAAAAGGTCGTTAGTCGCTTGTCGTTAGTCGTTCGCTATTCGCTGATCCCTGATCGCTTTTCGCGAAGTCATCAGTGGCAACAAATGATTCGACAACTTGCGAACAGCGAACGACGAATAGCGAACGACGAACAGCGAACCACGCGACAGCAGTTTACGCGATCTCGCGGCCGACCGCAGGGGCAATCATGCGGAGCTGGTCCATCAGCTTGGCAAACTGTTCGGGATAAAGCGACTGTGCGCCATCGGAGAGCGCCTTGTCGGGCTGGTGATGAACCTCGATGAGCATGGCATCTGCACCCGCTGCGGCGGACGCCAGAGCCATAGGAGCCACTTTGTCGCGGCGTCCGGTGCCGTGCGATGGATCGGCGGTCATCGGCAGGTGCGAAAGCTTGTGAATGATGGGGATGGCGGAAATATCCATCGTATTTCGCGTGTAGGTTTCGAAGGTACGGATGCCGCGCTCGCAGAGAATGATTTCGTAGTTGCCGCCGGCCAGAAGGTATTCGGCGGAACACAGCAACTCTTCGATGGTGGCCGCGATGCCGCGCTTGAGCAGCACGGGTTTGCGGACCTTGCCCAATTCGCGGAGCAGATTGAAGTTCTGCATGTTGCGCGCGCCGACCTGGAAGATATCAACATACGGCAGCATCAGCTCGATCTGCGAGATTTCCATGACCTCGCTAATCACCAGCATCTTGAAGTGATCGCCCGCCTCGCGCAGCAATTTCAGGCCCTCATGGCCGAGCCCCTGAAACGAATACGGAGAGGAGCGAGGCTTGAAGGCGCCGCCGCGAAGAATGCGGGCCCCTGCTTTGGCGATCCGTTCGGTTACGGCGAACAGTTGCTCGCGAGACTCGACCGAGCAAGGCCCGGCCATGACGACGATCTTGTTGCCGCCGATTTCGATCCCGTTGGCAAACTTGACGATCGTGCCTTCGGGACGGAAATTGCGTCCCGCCAGCTTGTAGGGCGAGGTGATGCGGTGGGCTTCCTGCACTCCGGGAAGCATCTCGATTTCGCGGGTGTCGAAATCGTGCGGGATACCGACCCCGCCGAGCACGGTTTGGCGCGCTCCCGTGGAGCGGTGAACCTCAAAGCCGAAGTGAACCAGTTGATCGATGACCTGCTGGATCTGGTCTTCGCTGGCCGAATCGTGCATTGCAACGATCATGGGGTCTCAATTCCTGTATTCCGAATCCGTCTATTCTTTGTGCGCCGTCTGCTCCGAGCCGGGAATGATTTCGTTCTTCTGGATGCTGCGCATCACGTCGATGATTCGTTCGTAAATCTGCGCCAAATCGCGTTCGGCCAAAGGGCCAGTGCTGCTGCGGTGCACATTGGCGATCACTTCGCTCTCGCGGTTCGGCTCGTAAATGGGCAGTCCGCGGTCGCGTTTCAAGCGTCCAATTTCGACCACGGCGGCTGCGCGCTCGTTGAGCAGCGCCGCCAGTTTGCGGTCGAGGTCGTCGACTTTCTTGCGCCAGTCGGAGATGTCCATAGAAAGCTGCTAGCTACTAGCTCCTGGCCTCTAGCTAAGGCATTGACGGAAAAGCCGAATATCTCCGCGCCTTTAAGCCAGCAGCTAGAAGCTGGAAGCTAGAAGCTGCCTTACAAATT
>Ga0187875_10004151_pt1 | contig 10021 bp, 7 predicted proteins | sample June2016WEW_17_1_2_FD_132978 | JGI IMG/M metagenome (GOLD analysis project Ga0187875, IMG submission 132978) | Peatland microbial communities from SPRUCE experiment site at the Marcell Experimental Forest, Minnesota, USA - June2016WEW_17_10 | ecosystem: Environmental > Terrestrial > Soil >... | reverse complement strand
GTCGATCTCGACTACAAGTTTCAGCTGTGGCGCTTCACGCACGTGAAGACCGTCGAGCGCATCATCGGCTACAAGCGCGGCACCGGCGGAACGAGCGGAGTGGCCTATCTCACCAAGGCGCTCGATCTGAAGTTCTTTCCCGAGCTTTGGACCATCCGCACGTCGATGTAGCCCAACATGGCCGAGTTCCAAGACCGACTGCAGAACGTCAATGTCGCCTCGAGTGACTTATTGGCGACCCCCGAGGAAGTGAAAAGGCGCTTGCCGCTCAGCGCGCGTGCCGCCGAAACGGTACTGCGCGGCCGCGAGGCGGTGCGGGCGATTCTCGAGCGGCGCGATCCGCGCCTCTTCGTGGTGGTCGGCCCATGCTCGATTCACGATGTCGCCGCGGCACGCGAGTATGCGGAGCGGCTGAAGGCGCTCTCCGACCGCGTTGCGTCGACGCTGCTCTTGATCATGCGCGTGTATTTCGAGAAGCCGCGCACGACCGTGGGCTGGAAGGGCCTCATCAACGACCCGGATCTCGACGACTCGTTTCACATCGAGAAAGGCATAATGCTCGCGCGCGAGCTGCTCTTGTACGTCGCGGAGCTCGGTCTGCCCGCGGGCACCGAGGCGCTCGATCCCATCATGCCGCAGTATCTGTCCGAGCTCATCACCTGGACGGCAATCGGGGCGCGTACCACCGAATCGCAAACCCATCGCGAAATGGCGAGCGGCTTGTCCACACCCGTCGGCTTCAAGAACGGCACGGACGGAGCGCTCGCCACCTCGATCAACGCGCTCGAATCGGTGCGCCATCCGCATCATTTTCTAGGTATCACGCAACAAGGCCAGTCCGCCGTGTTCCGCACGCGCGGCAACCCGCACGCCCATCTCGTGCTGCGCGGCGGCGGCGGACGCGTCAACTACGACGCGGTGAGCATCGCGCTCGCGGAGCGCCAGCTCGCGCAAGCGAATCTGCCGACCAACATCGTGGTCGACTGCAGTCACGGCAATTCCAACAAAGACCCGGGTGTGCAGCCGCTGGTTGCGGAAAACTGTGTGATGCAGATCCTCGACGGCAATCGCTCGATCGTCGGTCTCATGCTGGAGAGTCACTTGAAGGGGGGTAATCAGCCCATCCCGAAGGACTTGAGCACGCTGGAATACGGCGTGTCGATCACCGATCCGTGCATGGATTGGCAGAGCACCGAGGCGCTGCTCATGAAGCTGCACACCTCGCTCAAGAACCGCCCGCGTTAGAGCCAGTCCGGCGCCTCGCACATCCGGCTGCTCAAGGCCAATCGGCCGTGGGTATGCCGACCCGCGCCGCGCCCCGGCGGGCAGCTCTGTTGCCGTTGACGAGCAGCGCGCGGTCGGCGCGCTCGAGATGGGGAATATCCGAGAGGCTGTTGCCGTAGGCCGTCACCGGGGCCCGTGCATACTCCTCGCGCAGCTGCTCGAGACAGCGCACCTTCTCCTCGCCTCGCCGGTTCGCGGTGCGCAAGGCGCCGTCGAGGCGCTCGCCGTCCCAGCGGATCTCGGTGCAGACGGTGCGCTCGAAGCGCAGCACGCGCCCGATCAGGGTTACGTACAGATCGGGGCTCGCGGAGAGGAGCACAAGACGATCGCCGGCGCTGCGATGGGCGTCGAGCACCGCGAGTCCTGCCGTCCGAAAAGCGCCCTTGGAACGCAGGTCCGCCACGAACTGCTCGGCCCACGCCTCGACGACCGGCCGCGCGGCGCCCCCCATCACGGCGCGGATCGCGCGAGACTTCAGTTGCCCCCGGTCGCGCCCGGCGAGCGCATAGCGCAGGACCGCCGGCACGAGACGCCACAGCCGCAGAAGCCGCACCGGATGGCGCACGAGATAGCCCGCGAGGAACGGGAGGCATGTGTCGTGATGCGTGAGCGTGCCGTCGAGGTCGAAGAGTGCCACGGGACGGGAAGTATCGAGCGAGCGGGCGCTTGGGACGGGTGCGTTCAGATAATTACCAATAATTACAGTTTCTTATGTTACACGAACGCATAGAATATCGCGCCCGCGCGCGAGCGGCTCGGCGGTGGTTGCGGGCCTGATACACGAGGAGATTCGATGGCGATCAGCATGGCGAGGCGAAAGCGGGACATCTGGGTGCGCGCGGCACTGATCGCGGTCGTGGTGGGTGCGAGCGACGGCCGGGCCGCCGCCGGTGCGCCCTCGGCGCCCGCTGCGACGCCGGCGGTTCCCGGCTACACGCACATCAAATCGCTCGGCGGCATCGACGAGTACCGCCTCGAGTCCAACGGCCTCACCGTCCTCATCATGCCGGACCACTCGGCGCCGGTGGTCACATTTCAGGTCACCTATCGCGTCGGGTCGCGTAACGAGGTGACCGGCACCACGGGCTCGACGCACCTTCTCGAGCACCTGATGTTCAAGGGAAGCGAGCGGTTCAACGACGCGAAGGGCAACAGCATCAAGCAATACCTCGAGCACGTCGGCGGTCAATTCAACGCCACCACCTCGTTCGATCGCACCAATTACTTCGCAACTCTCGGCCGGGACGATCTGGATGGGTATGTCGCGATCGAGGCCGATCGGATGCGCGGCCTCTGGCTGCACGAGTCCGACCGGCAGGCGGAGATGACCGTGGTGCGCAACGAGTACGAGCGCGGCAAGAACGACCCGAATAATGTCCTGATGGAAGAGGTCTCAGCGGCCGCCTATGTCGCGCTTCCCTATCATCACCCGACGATCGGCTACAAGAGCGACATCGAGCACGTGTCGATCGAGAAGCTGCGCGAGTTTTACGACACGTTCTACTGGCCGAACAACGCCACCGTCAGCGTAGTGGGGGACGTGGAGCCGGCCGCGGCGCTCGCGCTCGTGCAGAAGTACTACGGCGGCTACTCGCATTCGCCGCAACCGATCCCGCTCATCTATACCGAGGAGCCGGCGCAGGACGGACCGCGACGCGTCGTGGTCAGGCGGCCGGGCGAACTCGGCACCGTGGTGATCGCGCACAAGGTGCCGAATGGCCGCGACGCGGATCAGCCGGCGCTCGAGATGCTCGACGGCATCTTGAGCTCGGGCAAGAGCTCGCGCCTTTATCACGCCCTCGTCGACGAGGGCCTCGCGCTCGGCGCGGAGTCCGGGACGGATTTGCGCCGAGACCTCTCCCTGCATACGCTCTATGCGACGCTCGCGCCGGGCGCCTCGCACGAGAAGGTCGAGCAAGTGCTGCTCGGACAAGTCGAGAAAATAAAGACCGACGGCGTGACCGCGCAGGAGATCGCCCGCGTCAAGCAGCAGGTGCTCGCCGGCGAGGCTTACAAGCGCGACGGCACTGCCGGGGTCGCGAGCGAGCTGAACGAATGGATTGCAGTCGGCGATTGGACCTTGTACGTCACTTTCCCGCAGAAGGTCGAGCAGGTCACCGCGGCCGACGTGCAGCGCGTCGCGCGCGAGTACTTGGACGAGCGTCAGAGCACGACGGGATGGTTCGTCCCCGCGATTCCGGGCAAAGCCCAGGAGAAAAAGCCATGACACCGCGAACAGCCTCGTTGCTTTGCCTGCTCACCGCGGGCGCGCTGGTCGCGGCCGCGCTCCCGGCCGCCGCGCACGCCGGCATGGCCGCCCAGGGACACCGCGCCGAGACCGCGGGCATCGATCTGATCACCTATCCCACGCACGTGCGCGACGTGGTAGTCGTGCTCGGCGCGTTACCCGCGGGCGATGCGATGGCCGGCAGCGGCAACGCCGCGGTGCCGACGCTCACGGGCATGATGCTCGATCGCGGCACGTCGACGCTCGACAAGTTCGCTATTGCCGAGCGGCTCGAGGAGGTGGGTGCCAGCATCTCCTTCTCGGTGGCAACGCAGAGCCTGGAGATTCGCGCGAAGTGCTTGCGCAAGGATTTGCCGATGGTGCTCTCGATCCTCGCCGCCGAGCTCAAGGCCCCGGCGTTTCCCGCCGCCGAGCTCGCGAAGGCGAAGCAACAGCTCATCGGCTCGCTGCGCGAATCCTCACAGAACACGGGCGCGCGCGCCCAGGAGGCGTTTGCACGCGCGATCTTCCCGCCCGGGCATCCGAACCGGCCGCATTCGGTCGAGGAGATGCTGAGCGCGGCGGAGTCGGCCACGCTCGAGGAGATCAAGGCGTTTCACGCGAAATACATAGGCCCCAAGCACCTCACCCTGATCCTCGCGGGTGATGTGAACGACAAGGCGATGCGTCTGCTGGTGGCGAAGAATTTCAGCGGCTGGGCGGGCGGGGCGGATTATCTGCGTTCCGGGCCGCCCGGCGCGGCGACGGCTGCACCGTCGCGCGATATCGAGGTGCCGCTCAAGGACAAGCCGAGCACGACGGTCCTGCTCGGGCAGGCGACGGGTTTGCGCTATCGTGATCCGGATGCCTTGCCGCTGCGTGTCGGCACAGCGATTCTCGGCCAAGGCTTCACCGGGCGTCTGATGGGAACGGTTCGCGACCGCGAAGGCCTCACCTACGGCATCGGCGCGGCCGTGACGGCGGACAGCGTCGCGGACGGTGCATGGAGCATCTCGGCCAGCTTTGCACCGACGCTCCTCGAGCACGGCGTCGCCTCCACCCGCCGGGTACTCGAGCAGTGGTGGAAGGATGGCATCACGGACGACGAGCTCGCGGCACGCAAGCAGGGGCTCGTCGGCGGATATTTCGTCGGTCTCTCGACCACCGGGGGCCTCGCGAGCACCATCCTGACGTCCATTCAGCGGGGCTACGACTTGAGCTGGCTCGATGGCTATCCCGAGGCAGTGCGTGCCGTATCGCGCGAGCAAGTCGACCAGGCGATCCGCGCGCACCTCGATCCCTCGACCATGGTGCTGGTCGAGGCGGGCAGCGGCGGCGCGCCGGCAGCGCCGCCGCCGGGGACCTAGCGGCGCGGGGTGCGGCTCGCCGCGGCGTGGCGTACTGCGCGGGCCCGCTCTGCGCAGTAACACGGCGATTGCGTCGGATTCAGTGCTTGACGCACGCCGGGGACGAGGCGCCATATACAGCTGAAGGAAGAACTGCTTCAGCAGAGCGCGCCATTCAAAGAGCGCCCTGACCTGCGGTCGAGCGCGGGGGCATCCGATACTCCCAGGTCTCGAGTCGTCCCGGTTTTCCTGCGTTCACGCCCCCAACGGTAGCAATTTTTTTTCCACCTGTGGATCCCGCCGGCGGGTCGGGCAAACTCGGCTACGCGGCATTGCGGCTCGCGGCGAGCTGCCGCAGCACGTAATGCAGAATGCCGCCGTGGCGGTAGTACTCGAGCTCTTTCGGCGTGTCGATGCGCAGCCGTGCCTGGAACTCGCGGGTGTTGCCGCCTTCGCCGTGTGCGACGACGGTGACCGTCTTGGCGGCGCCGCGATCGAGCCCGACGATGTCGAACGTCTCCTTGCCGGTGAGCTCGAGAGTCTCCGCGTTCTCGCCTTCCTTGAACTGCAGCGGCAGCACGCCCATGCCGATCAGGTTCGAGCGGTGGATGCGCTCGAAGCTCTCGGCGATGACCGCTCGCACGCCGAGCAGCATGGTGCCCTTGGCCGCCCAGTCGCGCGAGCTGCCCGTGCCGTATTCCTTGCCGGCGAGGATCACGAGGGGCGTGGATGACGCCTTGTATTTCATGGCGGCATCGAAAATCGCCATCTGCTCGCCGCTCGGGATGTGCACCGTCACGCCGCCCTCGGTACCAGGCACCAGGAGATTGCGCAGCCGGATGTTCGCGAACGTGCCGCGCATCATCACCTCGTGGTTGCCGCGCCGCGCCCCGTAGGAGTTGAAATCGGCGGCGGCCACGCCCTGCGCCATCAAATATTTGGCGGCGGGGCTCGACTTCGAAATATTGCCGGCGGGCGAGATGTGGTCTGTGGTGACCGAATCACCGAGCACGGCCAGGGCTCGCGCCCCCTTGATGTCGCCGACCGCGGCGGGCGTCATGGTCATGCCCTCGAAGTAGGGCGGATTCTTGACGTACGTGGACTTGGCGTCCCAGGCGTAGATCTTGCCTGCCGGGGTCTTGATGCCGCGCCAGCGCTCATCGCCGCGGAATACATCTGCGTAGCCCTTGGTGAACATGGCCGAGTCCACCGAGGCGCCGACCGTTTTCGCCACCTCGGCCGCGCTCGGCCAGAGGTCCTTCAAGTAGACGGGCTTGCCGTCCTTGCCGGTGCCGAGGGGCTCGGTGGTGATATCGACGTCGAGGCTTCCCGCGAGCGCGTAAGCCACGACCAGCGGCGGGGAGGCGAGGAAGTTCATCTTGATCTCGGGATGAACGCGGCCCTCGAAATTGCGGTTGCCGGAGAGGACGGAGCAGGCGACGACATCGCCGGCTTTTATGGCCTCGGAGATTTCCGGCTTCAGGGGTCCGGAGTTACCGATACATGTAGTACAGCCGTAGCCGACGGTATAAAAGCCGAGCGCTTCGAGATCCGCGAGCAGTCCGGCCTTCTTGAGATAATCGGTGACCACTCGCGAGCCCGGCGCGAGCGAGGTCTTCACCCAGGGCTTGGATTCGAGGCCGCGGGCTCGGGCCTTCCTGGCGAGCAGACCCGCGGCGACGAGCACCGCCGGATTCGAGGTATTGGTGCAGCTCGTGATCGCGGCGATGAGCACGGCGCCGTCCTTGATCTCGGCGTTGCGCCCCGCGAGAGCCGCGGTCGCCTTGCCGGTCGCACCGGGGTTCTTCTGAGTGCGCTCCTCGGCCATCTTTTTCATGCTGCTGCGGTAAACGCTCTGTGCCGAGCGCAGCGGCACTCGATCCTGCGGGCGCTTGGGGCCCGCGAGCGCGGGCTCCACCCGGGCCAGGTCGAGCTCCACGACGTCGGTGTAATCGGCGGGCTCCGCGCCGTCGACCCGCCACATCCCCTGGGCCTTCGCATAAGCCTCGACGAGCGCGATCTGCTCCTTGGGGCGGCCCGTGAGCTCTAGATAGCGCAGCGTCTCCGCGTCGATCGGGAAGATGGCGCAGGTCGAGCCGAACTCGGGTGACATGTTGGCGATGGTGGCGCGATCGGCGAGCGGCAATGCCTTGAGGCCGTCACCGAAGAATTCGACGAATTTGTCGACCACGCCTTTCTTGCGCAGCATCTCGGTGACGGTGAGCACGAGATCGGTCGCTGTCGTCCCGGCTGGAAGGCTGCCGGTGAGCTTGAAGCCGATGACCTGGGGAATGAGCATGGTGACCGGCTGCCCGAGCATCGCAGCTTCGGCCTCGATGCCGCCGACACCCCAGCCGAGCACACCGAGCCCGTTGATCATGGTGGTGTGCGAATCGGTCCCGACGAGCGTATCCGGGAAAGCCCGCGGCGTTGCACCTGAGCTTTCCGAGAACACCACCCGCGCGAGGCGCTCGAGGTTGACTTGATGCACGATTCCGGTGTTGGGCGGCACGACCTTGAAGTTGCTGAAGGCCGTCTGGCCCCAGCGCAGGAACATGTAGCGCTCGCCGTTGCGATTGAACTCGATCTGGTTGTTGTGCTCGAGGGAGTCTGCGGCGCCGTATTCGTCGACCTGCACCGAGTGATCGATCACGAGCTCGGCGGGCGCGAGCGGATTTACTCGCTGCGCATCGCCGCCCAGCTTGACGATGGCCTCGCGCATCGCCGCAAGATCGACGATGCAAGGTACCCCGGTGAAGTCCTGCATGATCACGCGTGCCGGCGTGAAGGCGATCTCATGATGCGGAGCCGCTTTCGGATCCCAGGCGAGGAGGGCCTCGATGTCGCTCTTCTTCACGTTCACCCCGTCCTCGAAGCGCAACAGATTCTCGAGCAGGATCTTCAGGGAGAAAGGCAATCGATCGACGCCGTGGGATTTCAGGGCAGCAAGGCTCAGGATCTCGTATTTCTGCTTGCCCACGTCGAGCGTCGTCTTTGCATTGAAGCTGTCCGTCATGATCCCTCCAGAGAAAAAAGAGAATTATAAGAGACGTTGCGCGCGGCGCGCGGCTCGGATGCGGCGAGATGGTGCCGCTCCGCGATCACGCCGCCGCCGAGACACACCTCGCCCGCATAAAATACCGCATACTGCCCCGGCGTGACGGCCCGTGCCGGCTGTGAGAGCGTCACGTGCCAGCGACCCGCGCGATCGGGACGCACTCGGCAAGGTAGATCGTTTTGCCGATAGCGCGTCTTCACCGCGCACTCGAGCACCGCGCCCTCGGGCGCGACCAGCCAGTGCATCTGCTCGACGACGAAGGAGTCGGACATGAGCAGCGGATGCTCGTGATCCTGCACGACGACGAGCGCGTTTCGATGCGTGTCTTTCGCCGCGACGTACCACGGGGCCTCGGCGGCGCCGACGCGGCCCCCGAGTCCGAGTCCGGAGCGCTGGCCGAGCGTGTAGAGCGCGAGGCCGCGATGCTCGCCGAGAATTCTTCCCTCCGCATCCTCGATCGGGCCGGGGCTCGTTTCGAGGTAGCGGCTCAGGAACTCCTGAAAAGGTCTCTCGCCGATGAAGCAGATCCCCGTGCTGTCCGGCTTGTCGCTCACGCAGAGGCCGGCCGCGTGCGCCCGCGCCCGCACCTCGCGCTTGTTGAGCTCACCCAAGGGAAAGAGGGTGTTCGCGAGCGCCGCCGGCGCGACGCCGTGCAGGAAATAGCTCTGATCCTTCGAGCGGTCGGCCGCCTTGAGGAGACGCACGGCGCCGCTGCTCGAGCTGACCCGCGCGTAATGGCCGGTCGCGATCTTCGCTGCGCCGAGACGCTGCATGTAGTCGAGGCACACCCCGAACTTGATCTCCCGGTTGCAGAGCACGTCCGGATTGGGGGTGCGGCCGGCGGCGTATTCGCGCAGAAAATGGGCAAACACGCGCTCCCGGTACTCGCCGGCAAAGCACGCCCGGTGCAGCGGCACGTTCAGCGTGTCGCAGACCCGGCGGGCGTCTTGCCAATCGCTCGCCGTGGTGCAGTAAGCGTCGTCGTCGTCCTCCCAGTTGGCCATGAAGAGGCCCTGAACCGCATACCCCGCCTCTTTCAGGAGCAACGCCGCGACCGCGGAATCGACGCCGCCCGACATGCCGACGATGACGAGACCGGACTCGGCTCGGAGGCCGTTCGGGTCGGCCGAGCGGGCGGCGCTGGGGAGCAAGGAGGGAGGCATGCGCGGGATTATACCGGCGCGCGGGGAACGAAGCGCAGGCGCGCGTTACATCAGCATTTGTCGCATCTGCGACTCTTGCATGCTCGTCTGCCAGACCTCGTCGAAGAAATTCAGGTAACGACGCACGACGGCCGGGTCGTTCATGTCGGAGATTCCGTCCCAACGGTCCGCCTGCAGCCGGTACACGAGCGCCTTGTCGTCGGCGATGATGAAGGCGCCCGCGCTCGCGGGATACTCCGGACTCATCGCGCGCAGGTCGATGCAGCTGGTGAGACGGCGTGCGAGGGCGAGAAAGCGGTTGTTGTCCACCATGGCGCGTGACGGATCGGCGAGCAGCACCCGAACTTTGGCGTAGGAGCGGGCAAGCACCAGCCGCTTGATGGCCTCGAGAAAGGGTTCCTCGCCGTAAATCAGCGGCTCGAGGTCCTGGGTGAAAATCGACAGCAGCCGCGTGGCCGATTTGGCCACCTTGAGGCTCGCTTCGCGCACCTCGGGCATGGTGGTGAGAATGGTGCGAGTGCTCGAAACGTTGCCTTGAACAGTCACCTTCTCGGGTGCTAGCTGCGTCCGGTCGTCCGAATTGCCCGCCATAAGATCCCTGCCTCAATTGGAGGTAAGAGGGCCCGTGTATACGGCCTCGTACTTCGAGTTTCGATACTACCGGTTGCCCCCGGGGGCTCGTGCCAACTGTGTCACGTTTCGGACGCCGAAAGGGGCCCTCAACGGCCGTTTACCGCGCTCGCTTCGCTAAAACTGGTGCAATACCCAGGTACCTGTCGGGCTCGAGGGCGAGAAGGCGGTCCTTTTCCCCGGGCGGCAGGTCGAGCGAGGCGATGAATTCGCGCACGGCACGCTCGTCCACCGGGCGACCGCGCGTGAACGCTTTCAGCCGATCGTAGGCATCGGGGATTCCATGAACCCGCATTACGGTCTGTATGGCCTC
>Ga0187875_10004143_pt1 | contig 10029 bp, 9 predicted proteins | sample June2016WEW_17_1_2_FD_132978 | JGI IMG/M metagenome (GOLD analysis project Ga0187875, IMG submission 132978) | Peatland microbial communities from SPRUCE experiment site at the Marcell Experimental Forest, Minnesota, USA - June2016WEW_17_10 | ecosystem: Environmental > Terrestrial > Soil >... | reverse complement strand
CACCGCCGGGGCCCCGATCACAGAGGCCACCGCTAATTCTCGCGGGTCGCGGCCGCGCGCCATCGGCAACAGCAGCAGTGACAGCGCAATGATCGGCGTAAAGCCGTAGAGTGCGCGACGAGTTTCCTTGATTGCCTGATGCAAGGAATATTCGCGCGTCGAAAGCAGGCCATCGAAAAATGCCGTCCCGTACAGCCACCAGACCCATACGCCGATTGCGGCGAGCAGTAGCACGGACCACGCGATCCAGGTCCAGAACGCTGCCCGGGAGCGCCGCAGGAGCCACCACGTGATCGCGATCGGCAGCGGGATCAAGAGGTGCTTGGTCCAGCCTCCGGCCTGTATCAGCAGCGCTCCCAGCGCGATCGCCCGGGCACTTGCGTTGCCGCGCCATAGAACCACCAAGCCGGTAGTCATGATGGCGTGTGCCAGCCACTGGGGATCGTCCATACCCGCATACGAACGTGCATAAGTCACGGCAAAAGCAGCAAATAGACCCGCCCCCAACCACGCGATGCGGGAGGGCGAGCCGGCGGCGCGCAACCATAAGTAAACGTTAACGGCGACCAGCAGCATGCTGGCGAGCGCCACCACCCGGCCCGCAATGATATTGTCGCCGAGCATCCGCCCAAGTGGGCCGACGATGTAGAAGGACAAGGGCGGATAGTTGTTGACGATGGCGCTGCCCGGGGCCGGATACAGCTCCCCGCCGCGCATCGCGATCTGAGTGAAGAAAGCGTTCCAACCCTCGTTGGGATCGAGCGGCACGAGTCGCCACAACGTAGCGACCGGCTCGATGAGACCGCAGATGATGGTCGCGCCCAGCAGCGCCGCGCCGATCCAATATGTCAGGCTCGCCATCGCGGAGCTGCTCCGGGAGGCGCCGGCGCTCATGGGTCAGGGGTCATCATGGACCAAACAACGCGGGTCGCTACCTCTCACGCGACGATGACGGGGTTTGCGGCTGACGGAGATTTGACAGAGGCAGGAGCCGCATCGGGATAATGAATGACCCGGTCGACCTGGTAGTCCTTGCTGCCGCCCCCATGGGTAAAGATGATGAGTTCCCCCAATAAGCCGAGTGCGAAAATCTGCACACCCAGCACGATCAGCAGTGACGCGAGCAGCAGTGCGGGGCGGTCCGCGAGCGGGCTGCTGAACCAAATCCTCGCGATCACCAAATACAGCAATTCCAAAATTCCGACGGTGAAGGTTGCGACGCCAATCATGCCGAAAAAGCGCAGCGGCCGCTTCGTGAAGCGAACCAGGAAGAATACGGTGAATATATCCAGGAAGCCGCGCAGGTAATTGCGCGGGGGATAGGTGTGATCGTGCCGGTCACCTTTGGATTGCCGCACGGCAATTTCGGCAACCCGAAAGCCCTGGCGTTCCGCCAGCACGGGCAGGAACCGCTGCTGGTCACCGTACAGATGAATTTCCTCGAGAACCTTGCGCCGCATGGCGCGGGCATTGCAACCCAGGTCGCGAAACTGCAGTCGGGTGACGAACCGCAGGAGCCCGTGAAATGCGGCACGACGCAGCGACTCGAACCACCGGGTTGCGCGCGGCTCGCGGTAGCTCACGACAACATCGGCAGTCGCGAGGGTCGAATATAGTGCGCTGATCTCCGAGCCTTCCACCTGCAAATACGCCGGCAACGTCAGGATGACGCTGCCCCCTGCGTACTCGAAGCCCACCATGATCGCAGTCGCCTCGCCAAAATAGCGCGTGAGAGAGATAACGGTGATCGGTTCGCCATCGGCCACGAGCCGGGCGAGCGATTGTTCATAGCCCGGCTGCGGGCCGTCCAGCACGAAGATTAGCTCATACGGTACGCCGAGCCCCGCCAAACCGGACTTGTACTCGGGATACAGGGCCTCGAGCGACGTGCGGCGCGCTCCCACGTAGACGATCACCGATACCTGCACCGCTGATTTGCTCATAGTCATTCGCGGCTCTCGTGTGAGGCGACCAGTCTCATGGTGAGACGGGCGAAGTCATCCGGACGAACGTCGCCCAGCTTATAAATCAATTCGCCCAAGGTACCGCTCGCCATCAAGATGATTGCTGCGGAAAGAAAGATGACACCGCTCCCCGTCAGCGGCAAGGACAGCCGGCCGCCAGCCGGAATCGCTGCGAGCAGGCCGCCGACCAGCGTCACTAAACCGATGAGCGTCAGCGGCAGGCACAGCAGAGTGAACCACACCAGGGGGCGCGCCGTGAACGAAGTCACCGTCTTGATGACCATCAGATCCAGCAGGACCTTGTAGACGCGTGCGAGGCCGTATTTAGATTTACCAAATTGGCGGGCGTGGTGGCGCACCTTCAACTCTGCGATGCGCGGACCGGCGATCGACGCCATCGCCGGAATGAAGCGATGCATTTCGGAATAGAGGGGGATGCTGCGGATCAGCGATCTGCGAAATGCCTTCAATGAACAACCATTGTCGGTGATGCGAACACCGGTCACCCTGCTGATCAGGCGGTTTGCGATCATCGATGGAATCTTGCGCGATATCAATTTGTCCTGCCGCTGGTGGCGCCACCCCACCACCATGTCATACCCCTCGGCAATCTTTTCCAGAAACTGCTCGATGTCTGCCGGGTCGTTCTGCAGGTCGCCATCCATGGTCACGAGAATCTCTCCCGACGCGCACTGAATCCCCGCCGCCATCGCGGCGGTTTGTCCGTAGTTGCGGCGAAATTTCACAATCCGAACCCGCGCGTCGCGCCGTGCGATTTCCTCGCCCCGCAGAACCGTGGAGTCCCGACTGCCGTCATCGACGAACACCATCTCGAACGAAATCTGCAGGGGGGTTACGGCTCTGACGATGGCCGCATACATGGGCTCGATGCTGTCCTCTTCATTGTAGAAGGGCACGATGACGGAAAGCTTGGGGAACGGGTACACGCGGTATCTCAGTCAAGCGAACAGGGTACTGTGCAACCCATTCTTATGCATTGCCAACAATTTATCACAAGGACTGCTGATTACGAACAAACCACGGAATATGTAGTAAACATCCGTCATAAGTCGCGTAATCCGGGAAGTTGGCTGGCATCTCGTATCAGCCCCGCCGCCGTGTCAACGCCGCCTTGAGGAACTGCCATGCCGGGTACATCACGAAATCGTGAAGGGGAACCAGGATTCGATACAGCGGGAAGCCCACCTTGGGTAACGGGATTCGTCTCAGATGAAGCGGCTCAGGTGTAGTCGTCGAGTGCCACAGGTAGTGCCAGCGGTCTCGGTAGCGCTCTCTCTGCCGGAACAGCATTGCCGAGAAAATGGCGGGGGAATCCGGAAGAAACCGCGGAGGTTGAGGCTTGACCGCGAGCGATCTCACCACGTCGCGAGCGAGTCCCCGCACCGACGATTCCTGGCGCACTGCTCGAGCCATGGTCTCGGGCAGTTGGGCGCCCGCCAATTCGGCGGCCAGCAGCAGCCCGAGGCGCAGGATGCGGACAGTGCCGGTCTCGCGAGCCATTGCCTCGATGCTTGCCCAGTCCAAAGTGGGGAAACTTCGCAGGCAGGCCGCGACGTCGGTGATCATCTGCAGACGTTGCCATCGGCCCTTGGCGCCCACGAGACATAGCACGAGCAGTGAATCCTCACCACACATCACGCGCAGCTCTGCTCCCCGGAATGCCAGCTTGCGTGATCGCCGCCAGAATCCCTCATAATCCGTGTCGAATGGAAAGCGCCGGCCGGCGAGCGACCAATGCGGTTCGAGAGAGATTTCGCCGCGCGTGAACAGGAACTCCTTGAACTCGGCGACGTAATGATCGAACTCCGCGTGCGTCAATTGCTCCGAATTCGTGTAGCCCTCCGCTTCCAACACCTCGACCATCGCGACCAGGTCATTCCGGCGTACCAAAAAATCGAGGTCGTTGAAATTTCGCAGCGCGACCGATCCGTAATACTCCTCGGCCGTCACCGCTCCCTTGTAGTTGATGGTCTGGATGGACTTCGACTCGAATATCCGCGAGAGCCGCACGAGCTCGGTGGCGAAGAGGTCGCTCTTGAACGCGGTGATCTTGGAGCGCACGCGCAGGGTGTCGAGCACTTTGGAGGGGATGCGAGAGCCCTCGAGCGACTTCAAATTTCGATGTACGACCGGCGCTACGTAATTGCGTTCCACGCCTGCGAGAAATACGCCCCAGTCGATGCCTTCGTCGACCAGAGCTCTGATCCGTGCCGCCTCCTCATCGCCGAAACCGATGGTGGCGGCGCGACACATGCACTCGAATTCGCGGCCGGCTGCGCGAACCAGTGGACCCCGATCACTCACGCGGTGCCCTTCTTGTGCACGGGGATATCCGGGTGAGCCACTACGCGTTGCCCTGTCAATCGACGCGCAGCCCCGGCCACGGCCCGCAACGCGAGCCGCCGCGGCCGATCCAGATAATAGAAAGGTAGCAGCCAACCTTGATCGACGCTGTGCCGCCAGCTTACGTAGCGCTGCGACGGAAATGCGCTGAATTTAAGGAACCCGAACTGTGCCTTACGGCTCGTGTCGAATGCCCGAAACGCCCGTCCCCTCGACAAGGTGGAGTGCAGCAGCGCAGCGTAGATACCTTCAGCCGTGACCGGATCCACCGAGTCACCGCGCCGGTGGAGGTCGGTGAGCCACTCGGCCGGCAGCGGTGCCGCCAGGGCCTCATTGACCCAACCCAATAGCACCCGCATCGGCAACGCCAATCTCGACCGCGAAGCGGTTGCGGTTATCAACGGCCAGTTCAAGTCGCGCTGCAGCAGGTAATAGGCATCGCACGCCCAGCGCAGGTTTGCACGGCTGCGCGAATAGGTGGCATGTCCACATAGGTGCACGAGAGTGTCTTCCGGAGACAGCACGGCTACCGATCGGCCGCCGATCTGGATGACATGTGCGCGCGCACGCACCTCATCGAGCGGCATTTCGAAGTGGGGCAGGTACAACAGTTGTGAATGCAATCCCAACGCCAATCCCGTGGAATGACGGAAGTCCCGGTGAAACGCCGCGCCGGGAGCCGCGGGTCCCGGCGTGAATTGAGCATTCGACAGCACGACGCTCGCGGCAGCCATCTGCTCTGCATCGACCAGCAGATCGATCGCATGATTGTGCCGGGTCGAGGGTTGCGGGTAGACCGTCGCCGACACCGCTCCTGCCTTCAACAGCACGGTCGATATGCCCGCTGCATCGAGCGCCGTGAGCACGGCCTCGAGAATCTCGGCGTATATCCGGCTGCGCAGGTCTTCGCGCACGCGTGCTACGCGAGCGTAAGTCTGGAATGCCTTGCCGCCATCGATTCCGTTGGCTGCCAAGCTCGCTTCGACGAATGGCAACAGCCCCTTGAGTCCCGTTTGATTCGTCTCGAAGTAAACCTTGACGTCGCGGACTTCCGCCACAAAGCCGAGCCACGCTCGAGCCGCCGCATCGCCCCTGCGGAGGCATGCGGCGAGCAGCAGACCTTGCTCGCGTGACGGCATGAGCCGCAGCAAGGCCGATTCGTAGGGGCCCGTCGTATCGCAACGCAACGGTGTCATCTCAGGGCCGGTAGATCTCATGCGGGGCGTACCCGGCGACGCGCTATTCTGGCGCGGGCGATCGCGACCAGCTCGAGATCCCCCGCATCCGACCTATGCCGGCTTATATTGGCGTCATGAATACGCCGCTTCACCAATACGTCGGGAAGGCACTCCGTGGCGAGACCACCGTCCACCGCGCGCAGCATGAGTTCTTGTATGTCGCGGTGCTTGAATGCGATATCGAGCAAGCCGATCGTTTCGAATAAGGAGCGTCTCGCAATGAAGGATGACCCTAAATTGGGTTGGATCTCCGTGAGACGGCCATCCTGCAGGGTCGATACTTCGTGTTCCACCTCCGCGGACCAGAAGTTTTGCATGTGCGCCGTGCAGATGACGAGCTCCGGTCGTGCCTCGAAGCGCTTCAGCTGAATGGCTGTCTTTTGCGGATGCCACAGATCGTCCGAATCGAGAAATGCCACGAAATCACCGGAGGCTCGCCGAATACCGTGATTTCTGGCGTTTGCGGGGCCGGCATTGTCCTGACGGACGTAGATCACTTGCTTCTCAAAGCGAGCCGCCGCGTCCGGCGTTCCGTCGGTCGACCCGTCGTCGACGACGATGATCTCCATATCGGCAAGGCCCTGTGCCAGCACCGATTCGATCGCTTCCGGGAGGAAGCGCTCGCCGTTGAAAACAGGGATGACGCAACTGACCGAGGTGTTCGTCGACATCCTCAGGCACCTCAGCTGCGTACTTTCGTGAAGAACCGGGGCTGCGCCATCGCACGGCCGCTTGAGCGCCGGCTAGACCTAAAATGTGACATAACAAATACGATCTCGTTAAATTATCATGAAGTATAGCAAGGGCTTTCCCCTATAATTAGCCGAAGCGAGTAAGTCACAAGCCTAAGGTATTACATGGCCGTTCCCGCATTCGATACTCGCCGTCAGGTCCTGACGGCCACCCAGTTGCCCATTACGGGCCTCTGCGAAGGATTCGAGCGCGCCGCAGCAGCCGGATGCCGAGAATTTCACTTGGAGGTGGCAGGGTTCCCCGTCCGTATCCGCGTCGCGGGCAACGCCTGGGCGGACATCGTCGAAGCGTCCATGGGGCACCTGCGCAGCGGCGCCACGGGCGCCCGCGAGCCTGAGTTGACGATTGATGTCTGGGATGCGGTGGAGACCGGCGTTCCCGCCCTGGAACTCGCGAAGCCCGATCCCTCCGAGCCTCCCATCTTGATGAAATCCGCCGAGGACGGTCAATTTGTCGGCGAAGACCGGCATCATGGAATGGTCTGGCTGGATAAGGCGCGCAATCGGATTCTCGGTTTCGCACAGGGTGTCGCATCCTTGAACCTCGATGAGCGCGCGCGACCGTTTCACAAAATGCTGTCCGCATGGCTGGAAGACCGGGGAGTGCAGTTCGTCCACTCCGGCCTGATCACGCACGCCGACAAGGGCATTCTATTCGTGGGGAACGGCGGCGCGGGAAAGTCCACCTCGTCAATCTCCTGTCTGCAGGCCGGCATGGGATACCTCGGGGATGATTTCATCGGCCTCGGCATCGAGGACGGTCGATTCGTGGGGCATGGTCTGTATGCGTCGTGCTTGCTCAACGTGCACCACATCAAGCGTTTTCCGGATTTGCAGCCGCTTGCCCATGCGCCGAACTACGATTACGAAGAGAAATTTGTCTTGTATCTGACGGAAGCCTTCCCCGGGTGTCTGCGGCGACGCATAGGCATCAATGCCTTGATGCTGCCTCGGGTCGTCGACGCCGAGATCACGAGATTCCGACCGGCGACGAAGGCTGCGACCTTGATGGCGATAGCCCCCACCTCGGTAATGTTGTTGCCGCGACCGAATCGAGCGGCGTTTGACCGCCTGACTCAGCTCGTCCAAAACACGCCAAGCTTTTGGCTCGAGCTCGGCCGGCGTGTGGACCTTATTCCGGCTGCCGTTCAAGCGTTGGCAGACAGTCTCTAAGGTCTCGGTCATGAGCGCATCCATCAGCTGCGTCGTGCCTGTGTACAACGGTGCGCGATACCTCGCCGAGGCGCTGGATAGCATCCTTGCGCAGACCTTGCCGCCAACCGAGATCATCGTGGTCGACGACGGCTCTACCGACGCCACGGCCCAGGTAACGGACGCCTATGCCAAGCATGTGATCTACGTGCGGCAAGCGAACGCGGGGCCGGCAAGCGCCCGCAATCGCGGCATCGGTTTGGCGAAGGGCGATTTCATTTCGTTTCTAGACGCCGACGATTTGTGGCACAAGGACAAACTCGAGCGACAGCATCTGGCGCTTCAATCCAATCCTGCCGCGGGCATCTGCATCACGTATTTGCAGAATTTCTGGGTGGAGGAGCTGGCGCACGAGCGCGATCGCATGCGCGATCATGGCTTCGCGAAGCCGATGCCGGGATACGTGTGTCAATGCCTGCTCGCTCGGCGAAGCGTTTTCGACACCGTAGGTTGCTTCGATGAATCCAAACGACTGGGTGAAGACCAGGACTGGTTCCTGCGCGCGGATCGGGCCGGTATTATCAAGGAAACGGTGACCGATGCGCTCGTTTATCGCCGTATTCACGGCCAGAACATGACTTATGAGGTCTACGAACCGTCGAAGGCGCGCGCGGATCTGCTCGATAACGTCTTCAAACACCTGCAACACCGGCGCGCGCGTGCGCCTGAAAAGTAACGACGAGTCGATATCACCTACAGAGGAATTGACATGCTCTCACTGTCTCAAGTCATCTCCGCAAACGAACAGCAAGTAGCCGCCAAGGTCATGGACGGGGAGGCAATCCTCATCAACCTGGCGACCGGCGCTTATTACAGCATTGGGGCCACCGGGGGGTTCATCTGGTCGCTGATCGAGCGGCGGGTCTCGATCCAGGACATCGTGCGGGCCGTGACGGCACACTACGAGGTAGACCAAGCTCGAGCGGAGGCGGACGTGTTGCGCCTGAGCGAGGAGCTGATTACGGAGGGATTGGTGGTCGCAGCCTCGGCGAGCGGCACCGCCGCAGGCGTCGCGCCGCCGCCCACCGGTGCCGCCAAGCTTGCGTATCAAGCGCCGGCGATCGAAAAGTTCACGGACATGGCCGAGATGTTCGCGCTGGATCCGCCTTTGCCGGGATTGAGTTACCAGACAGCCAATTCCAAGGATGCGCACCGGCCGGGTGACGACGATTAATTTGTGAAATTGCTCGTTACGGGTGCCGCCGGCTTCATAGGATCGTCCACGGCGCAGCGCCTGCTCGAACGCGGCGATGAAGTCGTCGGCCTCGATAATCTGAACGACTATTACGATGTATCGCTCAAGCATGCCCGGCTCGAGCGTCTGCAGCCGCATCGGTCTTTCCAATTCGTGCATGCAGACTTGGCCGATCAAGCCGCCATGGCGAGCCTGTTCGCGAAGGAGGGCTTTCATCGCGTCGTACACTTGGGCGCACAGGCCGGTGTACGGTATTCATTGAAGGCCCCGCATAGCTACATGCAGAGCAACATCGTCGGCACACTCAACGTGCTCGAAGGATGCCGCCAAAATGCCGTGGAGCACCTCGTCTATGCGTCTTCCAGTTCCGTGTATGGCGCCAGCGCGAGGCTGCCGTATTCCGTGCACGAACCCGCCTCCCACCCGTTGTCCCTGTACGCGGCAAGCAAACGCGCCAACGAGTTGATGGCGCACAGTTATTCGAGCGTGTTTGGTCTGCCGACCACGGGTCTGCGGTTCTTCACGGTGTACGGCCCCTGGGGCCGCCCGGATATGGCGCTGTTCTTGTTCGCGCGCGCGATTCTGGAAGGGCGGCCCATTGAAGTGTTCAATCACGGCCACCACAAGCGCGATTTTACGTACATCGATGACATCGTCGAGGGTGTGATCCGCGTGGTCGACCGAACAGCGCAACCAGACCTGCGATGGGACGCCGCTCATCCCGACCCTGCATACAGCCCTGCGCCGTATCGGCTGTATAACATCGGCAGCAACCGCCCCGTCGATCTGCTGCGCTACATCGAAGTCCTCGAAGACTGCCTGGGCCGGAAAGCGGAAAAGATCCTATTGCCGATGCAGCCCGGCGATGTCGCCGACACGTTCGCGGATGTGCGCGAGCTCGAAGAGGATCTCGGGTATAGGCCAACCACTCCCATTGAGGTGGGCGTACGCAATTTCGTCGATTGGTACCGAGAGTACTACCGAGCGCGCTAGTCGGAGTTATCCGGCCGCGATGGCGCCGAATGCGACCGGACTAATTCACCACGACGGTCCAATTCAGGATTTGCTGCACGGCGGTCTCGCCGCCGGTCCCTGCGGTGAAACCGAAATAGGCGGTGTTGCCACCGACCGTGCCGGGAATATTGATGGCCGTCGAGGCGGTGAAGCTGGCGTCGGTGACGGTGTCGGTGAGCAGCAGTGTCAGCGTGGCGCCGTTGTAGCTGATATGCGCATGCAGGATATCCCCGCTGTGCAGATTGACCCCCGAGGAGGTCATATCGATCGCCGGTACGGTCGGCGTGGCT
>Ga0187875_10004132_pt1 | contig 10045 bp, 10 predicted proteins | sample June2016WEW_17_1_2_FD_132978 | JGI IMG/M metagenome (GOLD analysis project Ga0187875, IMG submission 132978) | Peatland microbial communities from SPRUCE experiment site at the Marcell Experimental Forest, Minnesota, USA - June2016WEW_17_10 | ecosystem: Environmental > Terrestrial > Soil >... | reverse complement strand
GTCGCTCTTCTTGAAGACATACTTGTTCTTTTCCTTGTCATAAAACTCACTCGACGCAGGATCGAGCGCAATGGCGATCTGCTCGCCTGGCCTGTAGCCGGCCGCCTCAATGGCTTCCAGAATCAGTTCGATCGCTTCATCGTTGGACTTGAGCGAGGGAGCAAAGCCGCCCTCATCGCCGACGGCCGTGTTGTAGCCCTTCTTCTTCAGCACTCCCCTGAGGGTGTGGAAGGTCTCGGCGGCCCAGCGCAGCGCCTCGCTGAAGCGCTCGGCTCCCACCGGCATAATCATGAACTCCTGAAAGTCCACATTGCTGTCGGCGTGGGCTCCGCCGTTCAGCACGTTGAGCATAGGCGTAGGCAGCACTGAAGCATTCACGCCGCCCAGGTAGCGATAGAGCGGAATCTCCAGCGTCTGAGCCACGGCGCGCGCGGCGGCCATGGAGACGGACAGAATGGCGTTGGCGCCCAGCTTGGCCTTGTTCGGCGTGCCGTCCAGCGCGATCATCGTCTGGTCCAGCAGTCGCTGGTTGGAGGCGTCCATGCCCTCTAGTTCCGGCGCGATGACCGTTTCCACGTTGGCCACGGCCTGCAAGACGCCCTTGCCCAGATAGTGGCTCTTGTCGCCGTCGCGCAGTTCCACGGCTTCATGCTCGCCGGTGGAAGCGCCCGAGGGCACGATGGCGCGGCCCAGTGCGCCGCTTTCCAGGATTACGTCCGCTTCTACGGTCGGATTGCCGCGCGAGTCCAGTACCTCGCGGGCGCGGATAGCAACAATCTCAGTCATATCGCTCCTCATAATGTGATGCTGTAGCCGGTCGTTCAGTTGGGGACGGCGATCCACGGCAAGAGCTTCTCCGGCGGCGCTTTGAATGGTGTTCAGAAGCTCCTGCGCGTTCACAATTTTCTCTCCGTCCAAAGTAAAAAATGTCAGACGTCTCGCATGAATTCTAGCAAATCGGACCCTCGCAGACGATGTAATCGCGGTCACGGGTCCTGCCTTTACCGGCGCGGGAAGCATGCCGGAGTAGGTTGCCTAGGTTGATTCGTATCGCCCAAGGCACTTGCCCGGCTGCTTGCAGTTCAACGGCCTCACACCTGCGTTAGCCTTATCTTGGGTGAGTTGGCGCGTTGACCCTGAGGGACTTGGGAGCCGCCTGCAACTATTCCCCGCCCACTGTGTCTAAATTACAGGAAGATTTCTGCCCGCGATCGGGTAAAGGAGACTTGGATGAATCGGCTGATTCTTGTGTGTGCCTCGTTGTTGATGACCACTGCCGCTCTGGGTGCGCAGCAGGCAGGCGAGACGAACCCCTATCAGGGAACCTCGACGCCTCCGCCGGACTCGACTATTGTGACCACCAGCACGCCCCAGGCCAAGCCACCTGCCGGGCGGAAAGCCTCGACAGACCAATATCAGACGCGGACTCAGACTCAAAATCAGGCGCCAGCTCAGGCCCAATCTGCTTACATCAATACCGCCGTAAACGATCCTGATCCGGATAGCGGAATCGTTGCCGTCCAGAAGAGCGCCCCAGCGCCCCGGCAGCCCGCCTTGACCCAGCGCAACTACGCTGCCGATCCGGACGGTGACATCGTGCATCCGCATCCACCGCGCCGCGGTGAACTCCCTGAAGGGACCACCATCCGCGTCCGCCTGCTCGATCGGCTTTCGTCCGTCAGCAGCGAGCAGGGCGAGACCTTTCGCAGTCGCGTGGCTTCCGACGTGCTGCAGGGCGAACAAGTGCTGATTCCCGCCGGATCGGAGATTGACGGCCGCGTGGTCGGTGTTTCCAGCGGTCGTCCGGGCGGTCACGGCTCCATGCAACTGCTGCCGGAGACGGTCATACTCGCCAACGGCACGCGTTACCAACTGCGCGCCATGATTACCGGAACCCCCGGCGCCAAGTCCAAAGTCGGCTCAGAGGGCACTATTCTTCCAGCCTCGCGCCTGAAGCGCGACGGCATCGAATACGGCGGGGCCGTGGGAGCCGGCGCAACCACCGGAGCCATCGTGGGGGGTCCGGTCGGCGCCTTGGCTGGCAGCATGGTCGGAGCAGGCGTTATTACGGCTCACCTGCTGATCAGCCACCCCCAGGCCACTCTGGAACCGGGCACAGCGATGATTTTTACCCTGACAGATCCGCTGCAAATGACCAAGCCAGGCGCCGTGGCATACAGCGAAAACTAAGGCGCATTTGCGTACTTCTTTGAAAGGGCACGGCTTTGGCCGTGCCCTTCCTGCATGAGGAGTTCTTCCATTGCCTGAATCGTCTGCTCTTCACTCCATTCCCTCGCCCTGCTACACTCCCTCATGTGTTTAGGGAGGGCTTTTCAATGGCCGAGATTCAGGCGGTAGGTGTGGTGGGCGCCGGGACCATGGGCTCCGGTATCGCCCATGTCTTTGCCCGTGCGGGCTTTCGCGTGCTGCTGTGCGATGTGGAGCAGCGCTTCCTTGACCGGGCGCTTGGTCAGATTCGCTCCAATCTGGGCCGAGAGGCCGTCAAAGGCAAGTTGGCCGAGGCCGAGATCGAGCCGGCTCTCGCCCGCATCCAGACTACATTGGACCGCGAGGCGCTCAGCAAGGCAGATTTCGCCATTGAAGCCGCCTCGGAGCGCTTCGACCTCAAGGCCGAGCTCTTTGCCTCGCTCGACCGCATCCTGCCGGAAGGCGCCATCCTGGCCACCAACACCTCCTCCATTTCCATTACCAAGCTGGCCGCCCAAACCCGCCGGCCCCAGCAAGTCATCGGCATGCACTTCTTCAACCCCGTGCCGATGATGGCGCTGGTGGAGATTGTTCGCGGCATGGCCACCAGCGATGAGACCTTCGCGGCAGTCCATGCGCTGGCCCGCCGACTGGGCAAATCGCCTGTCGAGGTCAACGACGCGCCCGGCTTCGTCTCCAACCGTGTGCTGATGCCGCTCATCAACGAGGCCGCCTTTGCCGTCATGGAGGGTGTGGCCACGCCGGAGGCCGTCGATCAGGTCTTCAAACTGGGCATGAATCACCCCATGGGGCCGCTCACCCTGGCAGACTTCATCGGACTCGATGTCTGCGTGGATATACTGCGCGTGCTCCAGGAGGGCTTCGGCGACCCCAAATACCGCCCCTGTCCGCTACTGGTGCGCATGGTGGACGCCGGCTGGCTGGGACGCAAATCCGGACGCGGATTCTATACCTACGATAAATAGGCCTCTATACTACCGGTTCCTCCTTACAAAATGTAAGGAATTTGGAGTATACTCATTCCAGAGGGCTTTCTATGGCTACCGCTGCTGTTACTTCTAAAGGGCAGATCACCATTCCGGTCGAGGTTCGGGAGGATCTCGGGCTGAAAGCGGGAGATCGGGTCTCGTTCATCAAGGGAGAAAATGGCGAATATATTTTGAAGGCAAAGACCGGTTCCATCATGGACCTAAAGGGATTCATCCACTGGACAGGAAAGCCCGTCACCATTGAAGAGATGAACGAGACAATAGCGAAGGGCTGGGCAGGCCAGCTTACCTTCGAGGATTGAGCGTCCGGAGATGACAGGTCTGGATACCAATATCCTGGTTAGGCTACTAGCACAGGACGACCCGGCACAGAGTCAGCGCGCGGTAGAGTTTCTTCAAACCCTGTCCCCGGAAATGCTGGGCTTCGTCTCCCTTGTTTCCCTCATCGAGCTAATTTGGGTTCTGCGCAGCCAATACCGCATGAACAAAGCCCGCCTAATCCTCGGCCTGGAATGGTTGCTCAATTCTGCTGAACTGGTCGTGGAAAGCCAGGCAGCGGTAGCTCAGGCTCTAGGCAGATTCGCAAGCGTGAAAGCAGACTTTGCCGACTGTCTCATCGAACGGTCTTGCCATGCGGCCGGTTGCCGGGAGACAGTCACATTCGACGCGGATGCCGTCCGGTTTGCGGGAATGACGTTGCTCTAAATTCTGGATTACACTCTTACACCGGCGACAGCGCGTCCACCACCGGCACGCCTTTGGGCGGCGTAAAGCGGAACGTCCCGGCAGGAAACGTCACATTAGGCTGCTCGCCGGTGAACGTGAAGCGGGTCAGCGCGCCGTCAACCTCTTCCATCTCGATTCCGGTAATCGTTCCATCCACGGTCACGGTCAGCGTGAGCCGCGACAGGCGTTGTTCCTGGCCCACGGGCTGGCCGGTCAGCATGAACTGGCCGTTCGCGGCGGACCGCAGGGTCAGGTTGCTCAATTCCTTTTCCAGTTTCGTGCGGCCCAGCAGAAAACGCAGCGGCGAGCGCAAATCGTTCAGTTGTTTAGCGAGGATGCGCTGCACTTGAGAGTCGCCTTGGGAGTAGAACCAGGCAAAGGTGCCGTCGAGCAGGAAGATCTTGCCGGCCGGCTCGCTATACTCCCACTTCATGCGGCCGGGTTTCAGCAGCAGCAGCGTTCCGCTTTCCGTACGCCGCATCCCCAGTCCCTCGTAGCTCTCTGTAAAGCCAGCCTTGAGCGAGTGCAACTGGTTGTAGTGGAGATCAACCTTCTGAGCCATCTCGTGCGCCGGGTCCTTCACGGAGTCCTGCGCGGACGGCGAACGTCCCTGAGCGTAGAGGGCGACAGAAAGCAGCACGACAGCCACAATCAAGCCGCCGCGCGTGAAGAATGTATTCATCGCGATTCCATCGGCTGTGTGCAGTTAGTTCCGCCTATGGGGTCGTATTTGGTGATGCCGGACTCGTCGCTGCAGAAGCCGCGGTTGCCTGTTTTGCCGGGGATTATGGGAACAGCGGTGACCGTGTAGCCGGTGACGCGATCCGAGCCGAGCAGGCTCACCTTGGCGCAGTTGCTGATGGCAAAAATGTAGCCGGACTTGTTGCCCGAAGCCAAATCATTCTTCAAAAGCTGCGCCGCCTCCGCCGAGGGCTGCCCTGCATTGGGATCGCCTCCCAAGGCTGGCAGCGAGCAGGTGTAGCCGCGGGTAGGGTAAGTTTCCGCGTACATCATCTCCGCCTGCTGGATGTTCTGGATGGAATGGATCGCCGCGGTCTCAGAGGCCTGTTTCCTCATGCTGCTCATGGTGGGAATCGCAATGAGAGCGAGAATGGGAATGATGCAAACGAAAAAGAACGCGGCCACCCCCACAAGCACCCACACATAAACGGGAGTTTTCCGTGAGCCGGAAGCCGGTGGCCCGCCTTGGAAGCCGGATCCCTGATTCCCCGCTCCAGAGGTCTCTGCCCCGTTCATTGGACAAGCTGGGTGCAGTTGGTGCCACCCGCTGGATCGGACTTGATTCCGTTATCATCGGCGCAGAAGCCGCTATCCCCGGTTTTTCCCACAGTCTGCGGTACAGCCGTTACGGTGTAAGCGGTGGCTCTGTCCGTGCCGTTGACCGTTACCTTACTGGTGCAGGCAATCGTGAAAATATAGCCATCTTTGTAGCCTGAGGTGAGATCCGACTTCAATAGTTGCGCTGCGGTAGCTGAAGGAGCTCCGGCAGTCGGATCGCCGCCCAAAGCCGGAAGCGTGCAAGCGTAGCCGCTGGTCCCATAGATTTGCGAATACATGGACTGCGCTGTCTGGATGGCCTGGATGGACTTGATTGCAGAGAGCCGGTTGCCGCTTTTCTTCAACGCGCTGACGGTGGGGATGGCGAGCAGCATCAGGACGGTGATGATGGCCATGACAATCAGCAACTCCATCAGCGTAAAGCCGTTGCGATGTATGGACCTGCGAGTGCGACTGTTTGTGCTTTTACGTTTCATACGGTTTCGTTCCTTTGTGAGCGGCAAAAACCTCCGCCCTATCCGAGAAAATCCTACAACGAATGGACGCGAAAGGGAAATAGGTCGCTCGAAAAGCAGGGGTCAGAGATCAGAGATCAGGGATCAGCGCCAGAGTCGTTTGGATAATACATTCGAATCGGCGCCTAAAACTGATCTCTGATCTCTGACCCCTGATCTCTGTTATTCCGGCTTGGTCTGGCCGGTGGCGCTCTCCTGCCGCGCCAGCTTGACGCGAGCGGACTCCAGCTTCTTTTGAACCTTGGCCACTTCGGCCGGCTCCACATCAGCCGGAGCCGACTTGGCGAACTCATCCAGCGAGAGCTCCCACTGCGCCGTGGCTAAACGGTAGCGGCCGGTCTTCTCATAAAGTTCGCCCAGGTGGTCATGGACGGTGGGGTCGGTAGCATCGCGCTCCACGGCCTGGCGCAGGTTTTCCTCAGCCAGCTCGTACTCGCCCATCCTGAAGTACACCCAGCCCAGCGAGTCCAGATAGGCGCCGCTCATCGGCTCCAGCTCCACCGCCTTGCGAATCATCTTGAGGGCTTCTGGCAACTGTTTTCCCTTATCGGCCAGCATATAGCCCAGGTAGTTGAGAACCATGGCATTGTCTGGTTCCAGCTCCAGCGCCTGGCGGAAGAACTGCTCGGCAGGCTCGTAGTGTTTCTGACGCTCTGCCAGTTCCCCCCGCAGAAAGATCAGATACCCGCGGTCTTCCTTCTTGGTGGTCAGCGTCTCGGCTTTGTTGAAGGCATCCTCAGCCTCCTTCCACCGGTGCGCGCGCACGCACATCTGGCCCATCGCCAGCCACACCTGGCGATCTTCAGCGGTGTTAGCCAGCAGCCCTTTGGCCATCGCCAGCCCTTCATCGGTCTTGTTCAGGTCGCCCATCTCCCCGGCCAGCATCAATTTAAGGTCGCGATTCTTGGGGTTGGCCTCGACCGCCTTGCGCGCCACTTCAATGGCTTTGTCGAACTCTTTGGCGTCGCGCCAGGTGTCCACCTGGAACTGGTAGCCGCGCACGGCTGACTCGCCGCCCATGTCAATGAGTTTCTGATAGGTAGCGATAGCCTCGGCTGTCTTGTTCTGCTCGTGATAGACCGATCCCAGCCGCTCCAGGAAGATGCCGCGATTGTTCTTTTCCTCGTCCGTGTATGCGCCGTTGGCGTGCGAGGTCATGTCCACCAACTTCTCGTAGGTTTGCGCGGCCTCGTCAAAGCGCCCCAGCACGTCCAGCAACAGCCCCTCGTTGTAGCCGGCTTCCAGGCTGCTGGAGTCCATTTTGCGCGCTTTGCGGATGGTGGCCAGCGCATCCTCATACTTCCCCTGGCGGCGCTGAATCTCGCCGATGCGCACCAGCGCTCCGGCGTTCTCCGGGTCGGCCTCGGCCAGCTCCCGGTATTGCTTGAGCGCCTCGTCGAGCTGGTTGTCGCTGAGCAGTGCGCGGGCCAGCGCATCCAGCGTGCGCGCGTCTCCCGGCTCCAGGGCGTTGGCGCGCTGATAGGCGGCGATGGCATCCTTGGTCCGCTTCAATTGCTCATAAGCCGCGCCCAGCGCGTCCTCCATCTTGGCCGTCCGATCGGCTACCGGAACCGCCTCGATGGCCTTGGCGGCTTGTTCCATATCGCCGCTTTCGGCATACAACCGGGCCAGGTTCAGCACCACTTCTTCGGAATCAGGCTCCATGGATTGTGCCGTCTTGAACTGCTCCTCAGCCTTCTTCTGGTCGTGCTTGATCGTGTAGAGCTGGCCAAGAACCATGCGATTCTCAACGTTCTTCGGCTGCAAAGTGACAATCTTCTCGAATTCCGCGATCGCGAGGTTCAGCACGTTGCCGCTAAGCGAGGTGGCGGCCGGCGCGTTTTGTCCTTCGCTCAGCGTGCGCAGGTAGATGCGCCCCAGCAGCTTGTGTGCCTCGATGTCGTCAGGCGCGCTCTTCAGCAGCCCCTTCGCCGTGCTCTCCGCCTCGCGCGAGTGGCCGCTGCGGAAGTAAAGGTTGGCCAACGCCAGGTTCAACTGCGGCGAGGAGGGATCGGCGTTCAGCGCCAGCTTGTACTCCTCGATAGCCCGCGTCACCAACTCCGGGCGTCCCTCGGTCACGGCCTGCTCTTCATAGCCGCTGGCCAGCGCCATGTGATAGTACGCCTGGGCGCGGTCCGGCAGCGGCGTGGCGGCGTCAGCCGCCTTGGCCGGAGCAATCTGGATAGGGCTCGCCACGGGTGCCTTGGCCGTAGATGCCGGTGCGGCGATTTCGGGCTTGGTGCCCGGCTTATCCTGGGCGAGAACGGGCCTGGCCGGTAGCACAAAGGCGAATGCGGTGGCAAAAACGAGCCAGAGGGTCAGCAAACTGAGTTTTCTTGTCATCATCTTGGGGATTCCAAACCTTTTCAGCCGGGCCGTCTGCCGGATTTCAGTAATCAGGGGCCGCAAGCCAGTGCAGGCAGCCGGTGGGAGAAGCTTTACCTACTGTAAAGACGATTCTAAACTGCATTGGGCTTGCGCGGAGCGTCAGATTTGCAAACTTCCTTAAGATTTCCGTGTTTTCGTCCTACGGAATGCCCAGAATCTTATGGGTTTGCAGGCTCAGACGCCATTGGGGGTGGTCGAGGCAATAGCGCAACGCAAGCTCCGTATTGACCTCGCGATGGGGTCCGTCCATCGGCTGCAGGAAGAAATGCCGGAAGGGAAGCGCCTCAAACTCCGCCGGGTCAACGCCCAATTGAGGGAATACCAGCTTCAGTTCGTCCCCCGTGCGCTGCACCAGCCCGGCCCCTGCCTTGGGACTGACGCAAAGCCAGTCCAACCCCTCCGGCGCGGCAATCGTTCCATTAGTCTCGACGGCAATCTCAAAATTATGCCCATGCAGAGCGGCAATCAGTTCTGCGTCCAATTGCAGCAGAGGCTCACCGCCCGTGCAGACCACGAACCTCTTGTCCAGCCTGATGCCTTGCTGCCCCGAGTTCGCAGGCCATTTCTGCTCGATGGCCGCTGCTAACTCCCCAGCCGCCTCGAACCTGCCGCCGCCCTTGCCATCGACGCCGACAAATTCCGTATCACAAAATTTGCAGACAGCCTCCGCACGGTCCTGCTCGCGCCCCGACCAGAGGTTGCAGCCGGCAAAGCGGCAAAAGACGGCCGCGCGCCCCGCCTGCGCTCCCTCGCCCTGCAGCGTATAGAAGATTTCCTTGACCGCGTAGCTCATAAAGGCAGCTTCTAGCTCCTGGCTTCTAGTGTCTTGAGTCCGAAGTTCGCAGTAGAACAACTGCTGTCATCCTGAGCGAACGGGGCCCCGGGCGTACTCTTCAGCCTGGGGGTGGTGAGTCGAAGGATCTGCGGTTGTTCTTCAATCAACTTCTGATTCACCACACTAGCTCATTTTGCCAGAAATGAGGTTGCCGACCCTGCACAGAAAAAGCTAGCAGCTAAAAGCTAAAAGCTAGTCTTTTCCACCGGATCCTCAATCCCATTCTCCCGAAACCCCTTCCGCCGCAGCAGACAAGAATCGCACTCTCCGCACGGCTCGCCCTTGGCCCCCGGATCGTAGCAACTGCTGGTCAGCCCATAATCCACGCCCAACTCGATGCCCTTGGCGATAATCTCCGCCTTGGTCAGCGCGATCAGCGGCGTATGAACCCGCAGCGCCTGACGCCCCTCGACCCCGGCTTTTGTAGCCAGATTCGCCATCTTCTCAAAGGCCTCTATGAACTCCGGACGGCAATCCGGATAGCCCGAGTAATCCAGCGCATTCACTCCGATGAAGATGTCGCTCGATCCCAGCACCTCCGCCCAGGCCAGCGCAAACGACAAAAAGATCGTGTTGCGCGCCGGAACATACGTGATGGGAATCCCGTGGCTCATCGCCTCCGCGTCGCGGCCCTTGGGAACGTCGATCTCCGCGGTCAGCGCCGAGCCGCCAAAAACTCTCAGATCGATCTTCGCAATGCGATGGTCCGCCACGCCGATCGCCGCCGCCACTCGCCGCGCAGCCTCCAGTTCAATCACATGCCGCTGCCCGTAGGAAAACGAAAGCGCATACAGCTCGTAGCCCTGGCTCTTGGCAATGGCCAGCACCGTGGCCGAATCCAGCCCCCCGCTCAACAGCACCACCGCTTTTTTAGTTGTTTCCATCTCCGATACCGAATTACTCAAACTGGGTGTCCTACCCTCGCCGTGTAGGGATGTAGCGTCGGCCTCCTGGCCGGCTGTTGTGCGGGCGTCCTCGCCCGCACTCGCCATTACTTCAAATCCCCACCTTTGCCAATATCAATCGAAGCCGGAAGTGGATTGCTTTCGTCGATGGATGCTTTG
>Ga0187875_10004127_pt1 | contig 10051 bp, 7 predicted proteins | sample June2016WEW_17_1_2_FD_132978 | JGI IMG/M metagenome (GOLD analysis project Ga0187875, IMG submission 132978) | Peatland microbial communities from SPRUCE experiment site at the Marcell Experimental Forest, Minnesota, USA - June2016WEW_17_10 | ecosystem: Environmental > Terrestrial > Soil >... | reverse complement strand
GACCAGGTTCGCGTACTTCGGTGTCGGTACCGAGCGTGAGACGCTCACCGCGTACGCGACAAAGCCTGCGCCTAAGAGCACCAAGCTCACCAGCCCGCAAGCGATGGCGCGCTGGTGGCGGCGGCCGGGTGCCTCAGCCCTCAAAGACGCCCCCGCCCCGCCCTCGAGCGATTCCTCAGCTGCGGGTGGGCCCCCTGTTGCCATTGGCGCATGGTACTTCCGGCCTCCCTGCCTCCGGCATTCGGGAACCGGTCTCCGCCGACCCTTATTGTTGCGTTGCCGTCGTCTTAGCCGGCGGGTGTTGCACACGATGAGGAGGTAAGCGGTGAGCGTCTTGGCCGTCGATGTCGGTACGAGCGGCGTCCGTGCAGCGGTCGTACAGCCCGACTCCACGGTCGAGCACGTCCATCAGCGCCATGTGCTGCCGAGCTCGCCCTCCACTGGTTTCGTGGAGTTCGACGCGGCCGAGATCGCGCGGGCCGTTCTCGAGGTCTCGAGTGCGGCGGTCTCCGAAGAGGGCAGTGTGGAGGCCGTCGGGATCAGCACCCAACGCGCCTCAGCGGTCGTATGGGACCGGGCCACGGGCGAGCCGGTGGGGCCAGGAATCGGATGGCAAGACTTGCGAACCGTCGGTTACTGCCTCGCGTTGCAGTCCCAGGGCATTCGCTTGGCGCCGAACCAGAGCGCGACCAAGCTGGCGGTGCTCTTGGATATCGCCGATCCCGTCCGGTCGAAAGACCTGTGCGCGGGTACCGTCGACTCCTGGGTCGCCTGGACGCTCTCGCAGGGCGGGGTGCATATATCCGACCGCACGAACCTCGCAGTCACCGGGCTGCTTGACGGCAACGCCGCCGATTGGGACGACGCGGTCCTAGATGTGCTTCGCATCCCGCACGGGGCTCTCCCGGTCCCTGTTGACTCGATCGGCCCGATGGGTGAGGCCAGCGCCCTGCCAGGCGCGCCGCCCATATGCGGGCTTGCCGGCGACCAGCAGGCCTCGCTCGTCGGCCAGGGCTGCGTCCGGCCCGGGCTCGCCAAGGCAACATTCGGCACTGGAGGGATGCTCGATCTATGCGTCGGCGACAACCGGCCCGCGTTCGCAAGGCGCGGGAGTGGTGGGACCTTTCCGATCGTGGCGTGGAGCCGAGCTGGCCTTATCACATGGGGCATCGAGGCGATCATGATGTCGGCCGGCACCTGCATCGAATGGCTGCGCGACGACCTTCAGATCTTGTCCTCAGTCGCCGATTCCGACGGGCTCGCTGCCTCTGTAACCGACTCCGGGGGCGTATGGTTCGTGCCCGCCCTGCTCGGTCTTGGTACGCCGGTATGGGACTACGGAGCCCGGGGGACTTTGCTCGGGCTAACGCGAGGCTCTGGCAGAGCCGAGGTCGTGCGCGCGGTGCTCGACGGCATAGCTCACCGGGGAGCGGATCTCCTCGAGGCGGCCGAGACAGACTCGGGGCTTTCGATAGACGCGCTCCGGATAGACGGCGGCATGAGCGCGAACCGCACTTTTGTGCAGCTGCTGGCGAACGCTACCGGCCGAGCCGTTGAGACTTCAGCGATTACCGAGGCGACGACCCTTGGCGCCGCCTACCTCGCCGGAGTCGGAGCCGGAACGTGGGCGAGCCTCGAAGAGGCGACGGCTGATCTCCAGCCCAGGGCGATTGTGGAGCCAACTCGGCGGGCAGATCGCGCACGCTGGCTAGAGGCGCGAGAGCGGGCGTTGCGGACCGTTCCGGAGCTGTCCGACCTCGATTTTTGAGCCATGCCACGCTTCGCGGTGCGGAACAGCCGGCAGCGACGGTCGCCTTAGCTGAGTGCGGTCTCCGGGCTAGGCCCCTTGTCTGTGGGCGCGGCAGGACCACGCGATGCGGCGTTGCCCGAGGCAGTGCCGTTGCCCGAGGCAGTGCCGTTGGTCGCAATCTTGTCTACGCGAGCCACCTTCTCGATACCCGACGTGCTGTTTAGGGGTACCTCAGCATCCGCCTCGGTTTGGTATCCCCCGTTACGTCGTCGGCGCCCGCCAATTCCTGGCCGAAACCAGGTGAATAGGAGCAGGCCGAGCACGATCGCCGCGAACGGGATAATGGCGTTGGACTCTGGCGCGAACAGGGGGAACAGGACGAAGCCGGACAGTGCCGCCGTCCAGGTCCACAGGATCACTACGGTCCGGCGAGGACCGTGGCCTAGGCGGACGAGACGATGGTGCACGTGATCTGTGTCAGGAGTGTCGAATCCCGTTCCCTTGGCTACCCGGCGGATGTAGGCAAATGCCATGTCGGAGATCGGCACGCCGAGGATGAACAGTGGGAGGAACAAGGGGGCGTAGAAGAAGTAGGTCTGACCGCTCACCCCCTCGGTTCGGCCACCGATCTCCATAGTGGCCGCGGCCATTAAAAGACCTAGGAACAGAGCCCCGGCGTCGCCCATGAAGGCCTTTGCCGGGTTGAAGTTGTGGGGAAGAAAGCCGAGACATATGCCACAGGTGATCACTGCGATAAGAGGACCGAGGTTGGTCGCCTGGAGCACGCCGAGCTCGACGAGTCGCAGGCCGTAGACAGCGAGCGCTCCCGATGCGATGGCGACGATACCGGCCGCCAGCCCGTCGAGGCCGTCGATGAGATTTATCGCGTTCGTGATGCCGATTACCCACAGGGCCGTTATGAGCGGGGTGAGGTCCGAGGAGAGCACGACGGTGCCGGCGAGGGGGATCTTCAGCCAGAACATCGTGGCGCCGAGGAACACGAGGAACATCGCGGCCAGGACCTGTCCGGCCATCTTCGCTGGGGCCGAGATCTCCCGGGCGTCGTCGAGCAGGCCGACGGCGAGGATCACCGCCGCGCCGAGCACGACCCCGAGAGGCTCCGAGGAGCCTTGGAAGATCCCATGCAGGCTGGCGACATGGTCCGCGACAATGATCGCCACGAAAAAGGCGATGAACATCGCGAGACCGCCGCCGTAGGGGACGGGCTGTTGATGCAGGCGCCGCTCGCCGGGCATGGCTACGAAAGAGATGCGCGTGGCGATCCGCCGCAGCGGAAAGGTCAAAAGGAAGCTGCAGACCGCGGCGATCCCTCCGATAAGGCCATAGTCGCCAATCGGTGGCACAGGGGACTCCTCGCTCAGATGACGACTGGCTGGGTCGTCGTCGTTGCGGTCCTGAGGATTGTCGAGAGCGGGACCGAGATCGCGGGCGGAACCACCTTGACGGTCTCCCCCCACCTGCTTATGACGAAGCTCGCCGTGAAACGGGGCGACTTAGAGTTCTCCGGCTCCACACCGCTGAAACGTATTGGGAGCGAGGCAGCACCCGTTGAAACATCGAGCTTGCCGGTGGCGTGGTCGGCAGCAGTTATCCCTTCTCCAGTCCAGACTCCGGAGATCTCCAACGCTTTGCGGCCACCTAGAACGACGGTTCGCGCTCTGGAGATCGGAGCCGAGAGCACGAGCTCTGACATCACCGAAGAGACCGTGAGTGCCGCGGCTGTGCTCTCGTAGGCCGAGTCGGTTGGCACGACCGAGACCCAACGGCCGGCGGCCGCGCTCGACTGGATTGGCGAGAGACCGATGATGTTCGCGATCGCAGCGGCGGAGCCGCGGAAATACGCCTCATGGCCGACCAGCTCGATGAGCATCGAGATGGTCGTGCCCTTGTAGGACAGAGCTACTGTCTGGCTGCCTGAGGTCCTGTTGACGTCTCCGATGATCGTCGTCGTTACGTGGTCGCCGATTGAGGTGCTGACATAGTGCAGTGAGGCCCGTGAGCCGCCGTGAGCCAGCGCCGTTCTCATGATCAAGGTGGCTGTCTGGCTGCGAGCCGAGACCGGTGACGGGGCAAGTGTCGTCGTCGGAACCTTGGTCTTTGGCGGGACTGATGTCGTCGTCGATTTCGGTGTGGCGGTCGTGGTTGTGTTCACCGTCGAGGAACTGTTGCACGCCGAGGCCCCGACTGCGACCGCAGCCAGACCGAGTACGACAAGCAGCCTAAGCACGATGAGAGGCTACCTCCGGGGATCGCCGTGAGCCCTGGCGCCAATCTGGAGATGAGCCAGTGACGCGAGAGCTTCTCCGGTGCCTGGATCAGCTCAGTCCGGCACGCTCGCAGATGTGGTCGGCGATGGCAAAGGCCGCTGTGGCGGCTGGTGAAGGGGCATTTCGCACCTCGAGGACGCCGTCTCGGGCGTCAAGCCAAAAATCGTCGACCAATGAGCCATCACGGCGCATTGCTTGGGCCCTGATGCCAGCCACAGCTGGCTCCAGGTCCGCCTCGGTCAGCTCGGGGACATAGCGGCGCACCGCCGCCGCGAAGCCGCGCTTGCTTAGCGAATGCGACAGCTCCCGGGCACCGGCGCGCCAGTTCGATCTCGCGAAACGTGCAAACCCCGGCCAAGTCAAAGTCTCGCGGACATCTGGCCATTCGAACGCCCAGCTTGAGTAGTTGTCTCGTGAGAAGCCCAAGAAGGCGTTCGGCCCAACGAGCACCTCACCGTCGACGGTTTTGGTCAAATGGATCCCGAGGAAGGGATAGGCGGGATCGGGAACCGGATAGACGAGCCCCCGCACGAGATGGCGGGCAGAAGGACGAAGCCGGTAGTAAGACCCGCGAAACGGGACGATCCGGGGCTCCGGGTCAGCCCCGGATCGGACAGCCACCCTGTCGGATTGGAGGCCCGCGCAGACGATCGCGAAGTCGCAGTCGAAATGCCCGGCGTGTGCCCCCGCCAGCTCCAAGCGGACAAGACCACTCGGTTGAGGAAGCACGGAAGCGACCTCAGTCCCGAGCCAAAGCTGGCCCGAGCTCGCGATCTCACCGGCAAGAGCGCGCGTTACGGCCTTGTAGTCGACGACCGAAGTCGTCGGAGAGTGGATTGCCCGCAGTCCTTCGACGTAGGGCTCGAGCTCGCGAAGCGCCGCGCCTTGCACGATCTTGAGCCCTTCGACGCCGTTTTCGAGGCCGCGCTCATAAAGGGCCTGCAGACGCCCCAACTCCGAAGGCTCGACAGCCACGACTACCTTGCCGCAGGTCGCGACGCGAATGGCGTGCTCGGCGCAGTAGCTCCTCAACATCTTGGCGCCCGAGACGCACAGCTGTGCTTTCAACGAGCCAGGCTGGTAATACAGCCCGGAGTGAATCACCCCGCTGTTGTGGCCCGTCTGATGTGTTCCGACCTCGTCCTCGCGCTCGATGACGACGATGCTCGAGTCCGGGTTCGCACGTAGCAGCCCACGAGCCACGGCCAAGCCAACTATCCCGGCGCCGACCACGGCCAGGCGTGTCATGGCCCAAGTCTCGGTCTTTACGGGCGAGCTCTCAAGTTGGGCTCACCCGGTGGTTTACAGTTAATGGCGGTGATGACGATCTCGAGGTCGACCATGACAGGCGCCGCTGACACGGTTCTCACCGGCAGGGTCGTTTCATGAGACCAGAGGACCGGTCACAGGAGGCATCTGGGCTCGAGGGTGACTCGCTCGGTTTCGACTGGGAGATGGCGGCCGGTCAAGCCCGTCAGGCAACAGTCAGCCGGCTGCATGTCTTGGGTCTAGGTGAAGAACAGGCGACCACAGACGTGCTCGTCTCGGGTGCCACCGGTCCCGTGCCACCGCGTTCGGTCGACGACGAGCCCGCCTCCCTTGTCTATGACTCGAACCTCGACCCTCATCTCGTCGCCACTGTCCGAGGTGCCACCCGCCCTACGCGCCAGCTGACATTCGAAGGCGGAGATCTCATCTTGGAGTTGGAAGTCTCAGGCACCGGCCAGCTTGTGGGCCAACTGGTGCCGCCGCAGGCCGCTGTCGTCGAGCTTCGCCACCGCGCGGGCACGACATCGCTCGAAACCGACGAACTCGGCTGTTTCCGCGTTCGAGACATGCCGGTGGGACCGGTGAGCTTCCGTTGCCGGGCCACGATTCCGGTGGTTCAAGCGGTGGCCACGAGCTGGATCGCGCTTTGAGCTACGCCAGGGGGGCCCTTAGGGCCTGAGTCGATGCGAGAGACACATGCGAGGGGGCCACTCGATGAGGCAGAACGCGCCCTCGCATCGGTCGCCAAGTACCCGCTACAGGCCGAAGCGGTGGCATTGGATGTCATCGCCGACAAGGCTGCAGAGCCGGAGGCCGCCTCGGTCGCCGAGCGCACCGTCGGCCTCGTTGCTCGTGAGACCGGGCGCCTTGGCGTAGCCAGGAGGCGGCTGCTACGGGCCATCGCAATCGCCGAGTCAGCTGGCCTACAAGCTCGTGCGGTCGAGGCGCGTCTGAGCCTTGTTCTCGTGCTCTTGCAAGGCGGATACCCAGAGGTCGCGCTGGCCGAGCTTAATTTTGCCGCTGAGCGGGCACCGAGGGGGCTTCGCGGGCAGATCCTCGTGCAGCGAGCTCTCGTGCACATCCGGATGGGTCGCTTCGACTCTGCTCTGGAAGACAGTCGCCGCGCCCTTCCAATGCTCAGGCGGGCCGGTGACCAATTGAACGAAGCAAGACTGTTGTCAAACCGGGGGATCCTCCACGCCTACCGCAACGAACTCGGCCTCGCGGAGACGGACCTCAACAGGTCACTTGGCTTGTACCGGCTGCTCGAAGGTGAGATCGCCGAAGCCCAGGTGCTCCACAACCTCGGGTATGTCTTGGCCCTGAAAGGTGACGTGCCGGACGCCTTGGCACGCTATGACCAAGCGGCACGCACCTTCGAGGACCAAGGCCTCGGGGCGCCGACGCTGTCGGTCGATTTGGCCGAGCTGCTGCTGTCGGCGAGGCTGTTGCCAGAGGCGCGCCGCCAGATCGAAATCGGCGTCGCCGGGCTCGAGGCGAATGGCAACTCGCTCGATCTCGCCGAGGCGCGCCTTCTCTTGAGCCAGGTCGCCCTCGCCCAACACGATCTCGCCGTTTCCGCAGAAGCTGCCCGTACGGCGAGCCGCCAGTTCGCACGTCAGGGGCGCAGGCGTTGGGCGGTGCTCGCCCGATTCGTCCAAATCCAGTCCCGGTGGGCCGCCGGCGTACCGCCGGGGCGCATCGCGGCCGAGTCCGTTGAGATCGCAGAGGCCCTTTACGACGAGGGATGGTTGCTTCCGAGCCTCGAGTGTCGCCTACTGGGCTCGCGCGCCGCTTTGCGCGCGGGCGACGCCATTACGGCCGGTGCTCTCGTTGCCGGTCTCGACGGCAGGTCCTCCGGCCCCTTTTCACAACGAGTGCGCGCTTGGTACGGCGAAGCGCTCGGCCGCCTCGCAGCGGGCAACCGCTCAGGTGCTCTTTCGGCGCTTCGCGCCGGCTTGGCTGTTTCCGAGGATCACCGGGCCACGCTGGGGGCTACCGAGCTTCGCGTCCGCACCGCCACGACGGTCTCAGAGCTGGCTGATCTCGGCCTGGACCTCGCATTCGCGTCGGGGCGGGCGCTGCAAGTACTTCGCTGGTCCGAGCGATGGCGAGCCGGCGCGTTATCGAGCCCGCGCGCGACGCCTCCCGACGACCGAAGGCTCGCGACGCTGCTCAGTGGGCTTCGCGACACGGTTGCCCGCTTGGAGCGCGCCACGGCCAAAGACCAAGGCACCCAGGGGCTCGTCGACCAGCAGCGAAAGCTCGAAACTGCCATCCGCCAGCACACCCGCGCAACGCAGGGGGACTTCGCCTTCGCGCCGCGTTTCCCGCTCGCAGCGGAACTTCGCGAGGCCCTCGGCGAGCGCGTGCTTGTCGAGTACATAGAGCATGAGGGGCACCTTCATGCGGTAATCGGCGATGGGGAACGGTTCCGCCTGCGAAGCTTGGGAAGCGCGGCTGCCGGGGAAGGAGAACGGCTCACACTTCAATTTGCCCTCGGGCGCTTAACTAGGCGCCGCGGTAGCGGGGCGAGCCTTGAGGCGGCCGCGGCCTTGCTCGAGCGGTCGTGCCGGCATCTGGCCGCACTTCTTCTCGACCCACTTGTGCGCGAGATCGATGGCCGCGACCTCGTCGTCGTGCCGACGGGGACATTGCATGCCCTGCCCTGGGCTCTTCTCGCGCCGTTGCGGGGCCGGACCGTGACCGTATCCCCGTCTGTCTCACTCTGGTACGCCCGTCAGGACGGGGCGCGACGCGGTCCAGGTCTCAGTCAAGGTGCCGGTGCAGTGCTCGTAGCGGCACCAAGGGTGCTACACGCTGAAGACGAGATCGATCGCATCACCGAAGCTTTCTACCCCCGGGCAGTGGTTCTTAAGGGACAGGCGGCAACGGTGCGAGCCGTGGCGAACGCCTTCGAGGGCCGCCGCCTCGCGCATGTTGCTGCTCACGGCACCTTTCGGGCAGACAACCCGCAGTTCTCTTCGCTCGAAGTCGCCGACGGGCCACTCACCGTCTATGACCTCGAGCGCATAGCGCGACCGCCGCAATGGATCGTGCTCTCCGCCTGCGACGCGGGCCGCTCGGCGGTTCACCCCGGCGACGAACTCATGGGCACGAGCGCGGCCCTGTTGTCACTCGGTACTCGAGGGATCGTCGCGAGTGCAGCGCCGGTGCCTGACGACGGGGTGCCTGCTGTGATGGTCGATCTGCACCGCCAGCTCGCAGCGGGCGCGTCCCTCGCGCAGGCGCTCGCGATCGCCCAGTCGCACGCGCTCCCACTGGAGCTTCGCTTTAGCGACCTCGCCTCCGGGGGGGCCGCTGGCCGGGAGGCGCTAGCCGCGTGTGCTTTCGTCTGTCTAGGTGCCGGGTGAGCCGGCGCAAAGGAGGGCCAGCTGATGGCCGGTACGGACGCTGACCGCGCACAGGAACCACTCAGATGCTGGAATGATCTGGCCGGCGGCGTCTTAGGAGCTCGGAGGTGACGGGCATGGATCTCGGTACCCGCACAGGGCTCGAGCCTCAACAAGTCGAATTGATCGGGGACCACCCGGTGCTTGCCGACGCGGCCCAGGCGGCGACCGTGCTCGAGGCGATCGTCGCGAATGTAGGCCGGGTCCTACAGGGAAACGACGAAGCGATCAAGCTCTCGGTCGTCTGCCTAATTGCCGGCGGTCACCTTCTGGTCGAGGACGTGCCCGGTGTCGGAAAGACGAGTCTCGGCAAGGCGCTCTCGGCTTCGGTGTCCTGTCGTCACCGCCGGATCCAGTTCACATCGGACCTGCTCCCTTCCGATGTGACCGGCGTGAACGTTTTTGACGTCAACAAGTCGAGTTTTGAGTTCCGTCCGGGACCGATCTTCGCCAATATCCTCCTCGGCGATGAGATCAACCGGACGCCGCCGAAGACTCAGTCGGCGTTGTTGGAAGCGATGGAGGAGCGCCAGGTGACAGTCGACGGCGTCACTTACCACCTGCCGGACCCATTCATGGTGATCGCGACTCAGAACCCTCTCGAGCACGAAGGGACCTTTCCCCTCCCGGTGAGCCAACTCGACCGCTTCCTACTGAGGATCCGGATCGGTTACCCGGCCGCCGAGGCCGAGGTCAGCCTGCTCGAGACCCACGGCGTGAGCGAGCCGCTCGAGGTGCTTCAGCCCGTAGCGACTCCTGAGGACGTCGTGGCGCTAGCGGTCAGGGTGCGAGGCGTGCACACCTCGACTTCGATCCAGCACTACATAGTGCAGATCGCCAACGCGACTCGTACGCATCCAGCGGTGATGCTCGGGATGTCACCGAGGGCCGCCCTCGCCCTGCAACGTGCCGCCCGGGCGCGAGCGGTGCTCGAGGGCCGCGAGTTCGTTTCGCCCGACGACGTGAAGGCAATGGCGGAGCCCGTCATCGGTCATCGCCTGGAGCTGCGGATGCCAGTCGGCCGGGGGCGGGACCACGTGGGAGAAGTGCTCGAAGAGATCCTCCGTCAGGTCCCCGTGCCCGATGTCCCCCTCCAGCGCCGATAGCGAGCAGCGTGCTGACAGCCCGGGGCCGGCGGACGATAGCGCTGGGGCTCGTCGCGGGCCTGGCGGGGCGGATCCTCGGCATTCCCGAGTTGTTCGGCCTGGCCGCGGCCGCGGTTGTCGTCACCCTCGCCGCACTCTTGCGCGTGAGGGTGACACGGGTCGTCGTGACGCTGAGTGCCCGGGCGGTTCCGCCGGTCGTCGCGCTCGGCGAGCCCGCCCTGATCG
>Ga0187875_10004123_pt1 | contig 10059 bp, 7 predicted proteins | sample June2016WEW_17_1_2_FD_132978 | JGI IMG/M metagenome (GOLD analysis project Ga0187875, IMG submission 132978) | Peatland microbial communities from SPRUCE experiment site at the Marcell Experimental Forest, Minnesota, USA - June2016WEW_17_10 | ecosystem: Environmental > Terrestrial > Soil >... | reverse complement strand
CCGCTTCGTGAACATAAAGAAGATATCCCGCCGATCGCCGATGTCATGCTGCAGAATCTGAACAAGAAATACGGCACGCGCGTTACAGGGATCGCTGCCGACGTGCTGCATCTTTTTCATGGGTACGATTGGCCTGGCAATGTGCGGGAGCTGCGCAATATTCTGGAGCGAGCCTCCATCCTGGCAGGCGAAGGATTGATCGGCCTGACGCACCTGCCTTCCCCTGCGTTGGGTGTTAGCCCCGGCCCGTACGACCGGCCCTCAATCGGCAATGATGGCCCTGTCGTGCTCCAGCCCGGCCAGCCACTCACGAAACTCGAGGCGGCTTACATCACAATCACCCTCGAGCACGTGCGCGGCAATCGCAAACTGGCCGCCGAGATGTTGGGGATCAGCCTGCGGACGTTGCAAAACAGGATCGCCGCACTGCGCGAGGCGGCGAAGGCGACCACTTAAGGCTCCTGAACACTAGGGGGCGGCGCATCAATGCCCACGAAACTCTTTCAAGTACCTTCAGGTTCTAGTTCTCGGCAAGGGAGTGGAGGTTCAAGTCCTCTCGTCCGCATCAAGAACGATCTCCGGAGCTTAACAGCGCCCTTTCGAGTTCGCGTTAGTTAGGACGCCTTCTCCTGAGCATAGACCTCGTACTCCTCGTAGGGGCCCTTGAAGTCTTCGATGCGGCCGCCCTCGAAATGCCAAATGCGCGTGGCCACCTCTTCGATCAGGTCATGATCGTGGGTCACCAGCAGCACGGTTCCGGCGTACTTTTGAAGGGCGTTGTTGAGGGCGTTGATCGACTCCAGATCCAGGTGATTTGTGGGTTCGTCCAGCACCAGGAAATTGGGCTTCTGAAGCATGAGCCGGCAGAAGATCAACCGCGCCGCCTCGCCGCCGGAGAGGGCATCGGTACGCTTGAGGGCGTCCTCGCCGCTGAACAGCATTTGGCCGAGCAGACCGCGCAATTCCTCCTGAGATGCCTGCGGGTCAAACCCGTGCAGCCACTCGATCGCCTTGATACCGCGCGTGATCGTATCGGAATGGTCCTGGGCGAAGTAACCCACGGTCACCTCGTGGCCCCAAACCACAATCCCCTTGTCCACGTCGAAGTGCCGGTCGGCATCCTCTATGAAGCCGGGGGCGCTCCGCACCAGCGATTTCAACAGCGTGGTTTTACCCGCCCCGTTGCGGCCCATCAGCGCAATCTTCTCACCGCGCGAGACGCTGGCGCTGAAGCCGTCGATCGCCTGCAACTCGCCGTACCTCTTCGCCAGTCCCTTGACCTCCAGCGGATGCCGGCCCGATGCACGCTTCATATCAAAACGGATGTAGGGCCGCTGGATATTGGACTTCGCCAGCTCGGAGGTTTGCAATCTCTCCACTTCCTTCTTGCGCGACGTCACCTGGCTCGACCGCGTACCCGCCGAAAAGCGCGCGATGAATTCGTTTAACTGGGCGATCTTCTTTTCGCGCTGCGCGTTGCCCGCCTCGATGCGCGAGCGCACCTGCGTCTTGGCCAGCACCATGTCGTCGTACCCACCCGTGTAGGTGATGACCGTCTCGTAATCGATATCCGCCACGTGCGTGCAAACGCTGTTCAGGAAATGGCGGTCGTGCGAAATCACGATCAGCACGCCTTCGTAATCGCAGAGATAATCCTGCAGCCAGTGGACCGATTCCAGGTCGAGGTGGTTGGTGGGCTCGTCCAGCAGCAACGCGGGCGGGTTGCCGAAGAGAGCCTGGGCCAGCAGCACGCGCACCTTCTGGCCGCCCTGCAACTCGCCCATGCGCCGCTCGTGCAGCGTGGATTCCACGCCCAGGCCATCGAGCAGCACGGCCGCGTCGGCTTCCGCCGTGTAGCCGCCTTCTTCGCCCACGATGCCTTCGAGTTCGCCCAGCCGCATGCCGTCCGCATCGGTAAGCTGGTCGTGCGGCTTGCCGTACAGTGCGTCGCGTTCTTCGAGCGCCCGCCAGAGTGGCGCGTTGCCCATGATGACGGTGTCGATGACGCGAAACCCGTCGAAGGCAAACTGGTCCTGGCGCAACACGCCAAATTTCTTCGGGCGCGAGACGGTCCCTTTGGCCGGCTCCAACTCGCCGGAGAGAATCTTCATCAGCGTCGATTTTCCGGCGCCGTTGGGACCCGCGATGGCATAGCGCCTCCCCGCCAGAAACGTGCAGGTGACGTCTTCAAACAGAATTCTGGCGCCGAAGCGCATGGAGATGTTTTGAATTGAAAGCAAGGATGTATTTCCATGATACCGTAAACTCCGGCCTTCCCGATGTCGTCAACTTCTACTGCACCGAAGCGGCGCCGCGCCGGACGATCGACGCGGCCTCGAATTTCGGCACGGCTCTTGGGCCTGGTTTTACTATCGGCAGCCGGAATCGGTGTGGCCGGCGTCATATTCCAGGCCCAATACACCGTCATGCTACGCTCGCCCGTGCGCATCCGATTCCAGTGGCCCCTGGTCGTGGCCCCCAGGATTTCGCCGGAAGAAGCGGGCGCGGCTCAAGCCGATCAACTGGGCCACAGGCTGACGGCTTACCAGCAATACGCCTGTAACAAGTTCGGATCCGCCTGCCGCATTGCCCTCGCGGTGCAACGTGCCGAGAACCCGCGCGGCGCTTGCGAGATCTATCACTACAACTCCGACGGTACGCTCGATTGGGGCTACTTCCAGATCAACACGGTGCACTTGAAGCGCGCAGGCGTCAATCTCCGCGACCTGCTGGACTGCAAAGCCAACATCGACTTCGCCTACAAGCTGTATACGGAGCGGGGCTTTGAGCCGTGGGCCACGTTCAACAGCGGCGCGTATCGTCAATTCCTGAAAAAGCCCTGAGCCGGTCGCGGTGGGGCAGGCCTCCAGGCCGGCGCGGGTTCTCCAGAACCCGCTCTTTGCGGAGGGCGCCCTCTGCCCAGAACTTGCCCCACCGGCCTGACGTGTCCCTACGTCATATCGCTGGCCGCCGTGGCACTCGGTCGGCACGGCGATGCGGCGCTCAAGGCGCGTCTCCTGCCGCGTGAGTTCTTACAGACAACCGCCTGCTCTGACAGTCTTCGAGCCAGCGTGCCCTGAGCATCATGACGGAGGCCGCCCAGAGAGCCGGCGCCATTCGAGGCCGCGTACGGGAAGTGCTGGCTTCGGGCATGCAGTTCAACTCAAGGGGAGAAAACTTCACTTAGGTATCTGTACTTCCACGCTGGTCCCGCGACCGTTCCCCGATTCGATAAGTAGCTTGCCGCCCAGCCCCTCGGCGCGCGACCGCATGCTCGCGATCCCGTGCCCATCCGCGGAGGCTTGAGGATCGAATCCCGCGCCATTGTCTCGGATTCGGAACACGACCCATCGGTGCTCTTGCTTCAATTCGATCGAAACCTGCGTGCTGCCGGCATGCCGGATCACATTGTGCATGGCTTCCTTGGCCACCAGCAGCAGTTGCCGGCGCGTGTCGATACCCAGCTTCAGTTCCTCATCCGATTTCGGAGTAACTACTACGCAATCGATGTCGCGCGCGCTGAACAGTTCGCTGGCGAAGCGGCGGATGCGCACGGAAAGATCGCCCAGTGAGTCACGCTGCGGGTTGATCGTCCAGACTATGTCCGCCATCGACGCGGCCGTCTCGCGCGATACGGTGGCGATGCGCGTCAACGCCTCCGGCATACTGTTGGCGCCCGGCCGGCGGCGCGCCGCTTCGCTCAAGAGGCCGATTTGCGAAAGCGCCGAGCCGATGTCGTCATGCAGATCCGTGGCGATGCGCATGCGCACGCGTTCTACCGCCAGAAGGTGATTCATCCGGTAGCGCCAGGCGCCATAAATGGAAGCCGCCAAGGCCAACGCCGATAGCAGCAGGAACCACCATCGCTGCCAAACCGGAGCCGCCACCTCGAAACGGAACGAGGCGGTGTCTGCGCTGGTGTTCCCTGCCGGATCGATCGCCCGAACCGCAAAGCGATACCGCCCTGCGGGCAACCGCGGATAGATCACCGTGCGCTCAAAGGTCGCGCCGCTCCAGTCTCGATCCTGCGGTTCGAGCCGGTAACTGAAGCGCAACCGGCCGAAGTCGCTAATGCCGCTGAACGAGAATTCCAGACGATTCTGCCAATCCGGAAAACGCGGAGCGCTCACCCTTTCTTCGCCCCATCCGGAAATCGGGTAGAAGCCGTCGGTAAGCCGCACCTGCGTGAGCCGGACCCGAGGCCGGGGGCTGAACGTCTCCGCGCGCGGGGAGAAGCATACCAAGCCCTGGTCGGTACCGAACCAAAGACGAGTTCCGTTCCGATCGCGCGCCGCGGACCGGATCGGCCCGCTCAGGATGGGAATCTCGCCGGCGTATGAAGCGGAGTGCCCCGTAGCGGGATCGTACAACCAGAGCCCGGTGGCCGATCCGATGTACAATCGCCCGCGGCTGTCGCTAGTTAGGCTTAGGATCGGGCTTTCGACCGACCCGCCTCCAAATTCCACCGCGCGAATGCGCGGCTGAGGTTCGCTGGGACTTTCCACCACGCCCAACCGCCCCTGTGTGTAACCGATCCAGACATGGCCGGCGTCATCCACGTGCAGGCTGTGAATTTGGAATCTCCCGGACTGTGAAAAGGGGGACGGTACCGGCACAAAACCGCCGTTGCGATAACGAAACAATCCCACACGAAGGCTTACCACCCAGATATTGCGATTCGCATCCTCGGCTACGATCCAGGGGTCTTGCGCAGCCGGGCTGCCGAGTACGCCGGCCAGGCTCTCCAATCGGTTCGAATTCCGTTTCCAGCGCCCCAGGAACGAGCTGACTTGCCAACGGGCCAGCCAAATATCGCCCGATCGGGTTTCGTAGAGGCTGCCCTGGGCTCCGCCGGGCCACCCTTCGGCCGGGCCGTAACGATGGACCAGGCGCCCGTGCCGGAAGCGCTCGACGCCATGTTCGGTGGCCACCCACAACTCGCCGAGATGGTCTCCCAGGACCGGATGATACTCAACCAGACCCGCCACCGGGATGGGCGGCGCGAGATCCTGAAAATCCGGATCTTGAAACCGCTGGATCCGGAGGCCGGACTCGTCCCAGGTGACTGCGGCAACACCACCTTGAGAGAGAGGGGACACTTCTACCACCGTAGGTTTCGCCAACCCGTCCTGCACCGACCACGCAGTGAAGGGATTGCGGACAATCCGCATGACGCCGGCACCGTCCACGCCTACCCACAAGTTGCCATCGCGGTCCTCCATCAATCCCTCCGTGATCTCTCCTGGCATCCCCTCACGCCGCCCCAGAAGCTGCAGCCTGTGGCCGTCGAAATGAAACAAGCCGCCTTCGCCGGTGATCCAGTAGTCTCCACGGACATCCTGAATCATGTGCCCCATGATGGGGCCGCGGTTTCCGGTGGCCGGCTCCAGCTTGTCGAGAATCGGGGAATGGCCCGGCAGCGCATGACGGTCGATCTTCAATGCGCCACCGGTGGTCACCAGCCAGATGGCGTCTCCGCGATCGCGGAACAGGCTGCCGGGACGGAGCGGGATGCCTTCCCGCGCCGCCCACTGGTCCATGGAACCGTCGGCATTGCGCCGGAAAAGTCCTTGGTAGTTGCTGGCAATCCAGAGCACATTCCCGGCCTCCGGGAGAGTATCGATGACTTCCTGAAGCGACGTCGACCCCGGCAGGGGCGGAGGAATAAAGTCGAGGCGAAACGTTCGGCTGCCCCGGTCCAGACGGTATACGCCGGCGTCCGTGGCGGCCCAGAGCCTGCCGTCCGGGCCTTCCCGGACAGAGTTCACGGCGTTGGACTGTGGAGTGGATCCGGTCGGATAGCTCACGAACCGGCGGCCCTCCGGCCCCTGTGGATCGTAGCGCGCGACTCCACCGCCGTTGGTCGCCGCCCAGACCTCCTTGTTGCACGTTTCGATAACGTTGTTGACCAGCGGATATCCCAGCCCATCTTTCATAGTGAAGTTCTGGAATTGCTGGCCGTCGAATCGCGAGATGCCCAACTGGGTGGCGATCCAGATGAAACCGCGCGAATCCTGCAGGACGGAACCCGGCCGCGTGTTGTCGGCGAGGCCGTCCGAGGTCGAAAACATTCGCGTGATCAGTTGTTCCGCGCCGAGTGGCAGCGTGACGCAGAGGAGCAGGGAAAGAACCCGCCTCACGCCACTACCTGCGCAGGTGGTGCCGATGCCATACACTTCATGCTATTTTCGCACCGAGGGCTTACGTGCCGGGGACTACCAACGCCAGCGATGGAGCAGTGACCCGGGTCTGGGTTGTGGAAGACCAGCCGGAAATTCGGAATAGCCTGGCCGCGCTCATCGCCGGCACGCCGGGCTTTGAATGCGCAGGGGCCTTTGGTTCCATGGAAGCCGCGCTCGCGCAATTTGGCGGGGAGCCTCCGCACGTGGCCCTGATCGACATTGGGCTCCCCGGCATGAACGGCATCGAAGGCATCCGCCGAATCCACGACCGTTGGCCCGCGGTTTCTCCGGTGATGCTCACGGTTTATGACGACGACGAGCGTATCCTGGAGGCGCTGTGCGCCGGGGCCAACGGCTATATGCTGAAGAACACGCCCGCCGTCCGGCTGCTGGAGGCCATCCGGGACTCGGCCACGGGAGGCTCGCCCATGTCGCCGGAAGTGGCCCGCCGCGTAGTGGAGCTGTTCCGGCGCGTGCAGCCGCCTCCGCAGGCGGATTATCAATTGACTGCGCACGAAATGCGCATTCTGAATCTGCTGGTGCGCGGCGAAAATTATAAGACCGCCGCGGTGAAGATGGGCGTCAGCGTCCACACCATCTCCTACCATGTGCGCCATATCTACGATAAGCTGCATGTCCACTCGCGCAGCGAGGCGGTGGCTAAGGCCTTGCAAAGCGGGATTCTGCGGTAGCGTCACGACACTACCTGCGTAGGTGGTGACAACCCTTCTAAGGTGCCGCACAATCCTTGTATGATCTTTACCAAAACGTTTGCACGATCCGCCCCTTTCGCGGCCGCCAAAATGGAAATCCAGGCTTAGACCGCCATGTCGGAGTGGAGATTTCCAACGGATTGACTAAAGACTAAAAGGAAAGAAAAGGAGAACCAAATGAAATTGAATGGTATTACGAAGCTTGTCTCTATCGAGGTAAACCGGCAACCGTCCGCGGCGGTGAAGGGCCTTGCGCTGGGGACAGCGGTATTTATTATGCTTGCCGCCGGTGCCCTTCCGGCACGCGCGGGCATTGCCCAAGTCAATTCCCGGAAAGCACTGGCGGGCAACGATCTGCTCGATTGGTCTCAGATTGCGGGACTGGGAACTTTCTCGACGCCAGTAAATCTCACCACGAACAAAGGACTGGCCGCCATCCTGAGCAGCACTGGAGTGCTGGGACCCGCAACTGAGGGCGCGGGGGTGCCGTGGGACGGAAATTTCGCTGACGGAGCCCCGCTAGTGTTCACCGGCCAGAATGGAGCGTCTGGCCCCATCGCGATCACGTTTGCCACGCCGGTTTCCGCCGTCGGGGCACAAATGGATTACAACCAGTACGCCCCACCCTCCCATCCTTTTCCGTTTAACATAACCATGTCGCTGTACAATGGCGCCGGTCAGCTCCTGGCTGCCTTTACCGCGCAGGGAGAAATGTACGCCAAGGATAATAACCGCGCGGTTTTCATAGGCGCCGTCGACTCGCAGGCTGAAATCAGCCAGGTCGTGTTTTCTACGACGACCACCGCGGCGCCATATCCCGGTTCTTTCGCAATCAATAATGTCAGCATAGACGCCCCGCGGCACTGCACGCAATGAGCCCAGCGGACGACGCGGCCCCGCCTCGGTAGGCGGGGCTTCCGATTTGAAGAAGGAAATCGGCCAGGCCGGGGCGGAAGGCGTGCGCCGCGATATACTCTTGCGTGATGATTGAACCGGCTATCTTTCGCGAGTACGATATCCCGCGGCGTCGCCGACGTGACGAACCACAGGAACCCCCGTGAATCCTGCATGGCCTGGAAGATCGCCCCGTCCAGCGCCAGTCCATCCGAAGTGGTGTAGGTATGCACCGGCAGGAGCTCCGCCCACAGGGGCAGCGCCGCGGCGAACAGCAAAGCGCAGGGGAGCGCCGCCCGCCGACACTCTTCAGTTCAGAAGGACAAAACATGAATATCCAAACGAAAGCCTTGATTGCGGTTCTCGCTCTGCCATATCTGGCTCTTATTCCGCAGGCGCGAGCCAGCGACGAAAGCGATGTCCGCGCGGTGGTGGCGCGCGAGGGCGAAGGATGGTCGAAGTATGACGCCAAGGAGGTCGCCTCGGTATTCACCAGCGATGCCATCTGGCAGAATCCGTTCGGAGTTCGTCTCCACGGCAGCGCGCAGCTTGAGGAGTTTCTGGCAAAGCTATTCCAACGGCCGGGCTTTCGCTCGGCTAAGGATACCAGTGCGCCGAAAATCCTGGACTTGCGGTTTCCTTCAGCCAACGTGGCCGTCGTTTGGGGCGACCAATCGAGTGAAGGCCAAATCGATGACTCGACCGGAAAGCCGATGTTACCGCGGCACTCATACTATTTGGAAGTGCTCGTGAAGAAGGACGGTTCCTGGAAGGTTTCCGACTCCATCATTATGGATCAGCTAGTGCCCAGCCATCAGTGATCGGCGAACCACAGTGGTCTGAACGCGCTGAAACACACCTGTTTGCCGCTGTTCCTCGGCACGCATCGTGTCCGGTGGTTGCCCCGAGGAACACGGCCACAGACGTATCCCGGACATTACACTACACCGGGCGCCGCCTATCAGCCAACATTCTGGGGTCGGAAACATCGTCGATCCGACTGGCACATTTGGAACCAGCAGCACCCCGACCAGCGTTTCGGGGATGTATGCACGGCAGGGGAGACGGTCCGCCTGGTGAGATCGCCATTACTTTAACGCCCATGCCCTGACCCGTGCCGGGTCCCTGGCGCGGCAATCGGACCACAGGTCCGACGCTCGCGCGGCCGCCTGCCCCACTTTCTATCGCAAATTTCGTCGAAGACTTACCTTACATTTTTCGCCGGCGGGTTGCGATCCCCGGCGAATTTCTGCTGGTGCCAATAAGGGTAAGCGAGCGGAAGAGCGCTGACTTCGTCGAGACGTTCCACCTCGGCGTCCGTAAGGGTCCAGTTCGCTGTGGCCAAGTTGTCGCGGAGTTGCTGCTCGTTGCGGGCGCCGACGATGACGGTGTCCACGCCCGGTTTGCGCGTGACCCAGTTCAGCGCGATCTGGGAGATGGAAACACCTCGCTGCGCGGCGATTTCGGCCAGCGCGTCGACAATTCTATACAGCCGCTCCTCATCCACCGTGCCGGGCGCGTCCAGACTGTTCAGCCGCGACTCGGAAGGCTTCGTCTGGCCGCGGCGGAATTTGCCGGACAAGAGGCCGGCTTGCAGGGGACTCCAGGCCATAATGCCCGTCCGCTGGTCGAGGCCGGCGGGCACCAGTTCGTGCTCGGCGTCGCGTGCCAGCAGCGAATAGTTGATCTGCTGCGAAATATATCGCGCGATCCCCAGCCGGTCCGAGATGGACAGCGCTTTCATAAGTTGCCAGCCCGAGTAGTTGGAACAACCGGCGTAGCGAATCTTGCCGGCGCGGATCAGATCCTCAAACGCGCGCAGGGTCTCGTCGAGGGGCGTGAGGGAGTCGAAGTTGTGGGCTTGGTAGAGGTCGATGTAATCCGTGCCCAGGCGGCGAAGACTCGCCTCGCAGGCTTCCAGGATGTGGCGGCGCGAGAGGCCCGCTTTGTTGGTGCCGGGTTCCAGTCGCACGAAGACCTTAGTCGCCAGCACGATGTCTTTGCGGTGCGCGCCGAGTGCCTGGCCGAGCACTTCCTCGGACTTGCCAAACGAGTAGATGTCGGCCGTGTCGAACAGGTTTACGCCCGCTTCGATACAGATTTCAACCAAGCGGCGCGCCTCCTCCACTTGCACGTTGCCCATGGCGGCGAAGCGTCCTTCACCGCCCAGCGTCATGGTGCCGAAGCTCAGCACCGAAACTTCCAGACCGCTCGCGCCTAACAATCTGTATTCCATGCTTTCTCCTTGAGACCAGCATACCCGAAGGTGG
>Ga0187875_10004115_pt1 | contig 10076 bp, 9 predicted proteins | sample June2016WEW_17_1_2_FD_132978 | JGI IMG/M metagenome (GOLD analysis project Ga0187875, IMG submission 132978) | Peatland microbial communities from SPRUCE experiment site at the Marcell Experimental Forest, Minnesota, USA - June2016WEW_17_10 | ecosystem: Environmental > Terrestrial > Soil >... | reverse complement strand
GCCGGCGCGTCTGAGCCCGGCTGCTTCGGATCCCCGCGCCCGGCTTGCTGTTTTTCAGAACACAGGTCTGCCGCGGCGTCGCGGCTCTACCACTGCACCGTATGGCCCGGCGTCAGCTCCCACACTTCGATGCCTTGGCTATGCACCAGTGCCGCCAGCTCCCGCGGCGTGCCGCTGAGAATCGGGAACGATCCGAAGTGAATCGGAATCACCTTCTTCACGCCCAGCAGCCGCGCCGCCATCGCCGCCTGCTTCGGATCCATCGTGTAATAGTCGCCGATCGGCAGCACCGCGAGTTCCGGCGCGTACAGCTCCTTGTAGAGCGCCATGTCGGAGAACACGCACGTGTCTCCCGCAAAAAACGCCCTGCGCCCGTCGGCGAACTGCAGCAAGAAGCTCGCCGCCTCGCCGCCATAGACCAGTTGGTCGTTGTCCTGGATGCCGCTCGAATGCTGCGCGTGCAGCATCGTCACTTTGAGAGAGCCCGCCGCATACGTGCCGCCCTTGTTCATGCCGGCCGTATTCTGCACGCCCTTCCGCGCCAGCCACGCGCTGATCTCGAAGTTGGAAACAACCTGCGGTTTGAAGTTTCGCGCCAGTCGCACCGTGTCGCCGATGTGATCGCTGTGGCCGTGCGTGATCAGAATCGTGTCCACGCGCTCGATCATGTAACCCGGCGGGTACTTCGGATTGCCGTCGATCCACGGATCGATCAGCACCCGTTCGCCGTCCTCCAGTTTCAGATCGAACGCCGCATGACCAAGCCACGTGATGCCAATCATCGCTTCGTCCCCCACTCCATTTTAGGAGGCCTTGTGGAGACAATACTGCCAACCCGCGGCGACGTTCCTGAGCCGCGACTCCGTTCCTGAGCCGCGACTGTCTGACGGAGCCGCGACTGAAAGGAGCGGTCGTGTTGTTACTGAGCCACCACTCCGTGACTGAGCCGCGACCGCCAGGGAGCGGTCACCACGCTGCTCTTCAATCGCTGCTTAGCTGCACGCCCTCACGCCGGCAGGTCCCACGCCTTGTCCCATTCCACCCGCGCCTTGCGCGCGTAGGCCAGCGCCGCCAGGTGGCACGTGATGGCCGAGTAATAGCCCTCCACCTCGCTCGCCATCGTCCGCTTGCGGTCGCGCATGCGCGCCAGCCAGTCCATGAGAATCACGTCCGCCGCGGCGCCTGTGCCGCCCGCCCGCGCCGCTTCCGCTTTGCTGTATTTCGTGTTCGGCGTGTAGGTGTAGCCCGTGTCCACCACGTAGCGCTCGCCCCACAGCACGCCGCCCGTGCCGCGCAGCTCCACGCCCGCCGACGTCCGCACGCCCGGCGCCGTCAGGCACTCCGCCGTGAACGTCACCGTCGCCTGCTCTGCATAGTCGAACACGCAGCTCACCACGTCCGGCGTGTCGCGCCCGTCTTTGTAGAAATACGTGCCGCCGCCCGCGCTCGCCGCCACCGCGTGCCGCACGCCCAGCCAGTGATGGGCGGAATCCATCACGTGGATCCCGATGCCCATGATCATCCCGCCGTCGTAGTACAGCCATTTGTACGGGCTGAAGTAGATCCCCGGGTCCCACGGCACTTTCGGCCCCGGCCCGGTCCAGCGCTCCCAGTCCAGCCCGTCCGGTTTCCTCTCGAAGCCCGCCGGCGCTGTTTGCACATAGCCCGCGTTGGACAAGTACCACGTGCGCGCGAATCCCGCCTTGCCCATGATGCCCGTGTCGATGTAGCGCTGTTTGGCTTCGACGAATTGCGGCAGCCCGCGCCCCTGCATCCCCACCTCGACAATCCGCTTGTTGGCGCGCGCCGCCGCCACCAGCGCCTGGCCCTCCGCGGGCTGGTGCACCATCGGCTTCTCGACGTACACGTCCTTGCCCGCCTGCATCGCCGCCACCGCCACCGTCGCGTGCCAGTGGTCGGGCGTAGCCACGATCACCGCGTCCAGATCCTTGCGCTCCACCAGTTGACGGTAGTCGACGTACTGTTCCGCGCCTCCGCCCGCCAGTTTCGCCGCCTGCGCCCGGCGCACGTCGTAAATGTCGCATACCGCCGGGAACGCCACTTGGTCCGGCGCCAGCTTCAAGAGCGACCCCATCAGGTATTGCCCGCGTCCTCCCGTGCCTACAACGCCGATGCGGATGCGGTCGTTCGCGCCACTCACGCGCGCCGCTGAGAGTGCGCTCACCGACAGGGGCAGGGAAGCGCCCAGAAAAACCCGGCGCGTCTGGTTCGTCGTCATGCTTGGATTCACCTCCGGCCAATCGCTCGGACGCTGCCCACTCTATGCCCGCCCGCTGGCATGATGCAAGCGCGCCCCTCGGAGTTCCATTTCTGGCCTGAATCGCACCAGTTGGACTGCAGCCCGAGGCTCTCGCGTGCGGAAGTCGAAGCCTATAGTAGGAATGAGATCCGGTCCCGGAGGAACAAGCGCCCCTCGTGGGCTCGCCGGGCGCTGCGAGTCCGAACGATAAAGATGAAGTTCCAACTATCGAGTCATGCCGAGTGGGAACTGCAGCGGCGCGGCATCTCGAAGGAGATGGTGGAGGCAGTTCTTGACGGCCCGGAGCAGAGGGTGCCGGACGAATCCCACGCCGGGCGATGGATTTACCAGTCGCGAATGTGGTTCGAAGATGGGAAACTGTACTTGTTGAGAGTCGTCGCGACCGGGGAAGAGCCGCCGACGGTGATCACGGCGTATCGGACCCGCAAGATCGAGAAATACTGGAGGGCCGAATGAAAGTCGTATACGACCCGGAAGTCGACGTCCTCAGCGTGCTGCTCAGCGACGAGAAGATCGCCGAGAGCGACGAAGAGAAGCCCGGTCTGGTCCTGGACTACGGTGTAAGTGGCAATGTGGTCGCGCTCGAGATCCTCGACGCGTCAAAGCGGATGGCGAACCCGATGTCGGTGGAGTACGCAGTCAAGCAACCTGTTCGCCGTCCAGCGTGAGCTGTCAAAAGGCCGCCATCCCTGCTACTCCAGACCGGCTCGGCTGGCCATCGCAAATCCCTATTTCAAAGCCGAAATGGGTAACGGGGAGAGCCTGTTTCGCCCCGATCGAGGACGCCCGTCTCCCCGCGTGAGAAATCCGCGCTAGTCCGGCACGCCCGCCATCCAGTAACCCGGCCGCGTGCGCACCTTGTAGCCCTCGTGCGCCACGTCCACGCGGATCCGGTGGTACCCGCCCTCCAGCTTGTTGTTCGGCGAGTAGCTCAAAATGTACTGGCTGCGGATCACCCGGCCGATCTCCCCGATCGCCGTCTCCAGGTCGGCCTGCGTCACGAAGTTGAACTCCTGCCCGCCCGTCAGCTTGGTGAACACTCGCGCCGGGTTGCGGATGAAGATCGCCTTCACCCCGCGGTACATATCCTCGAGCACCGGAACGAAATCCGCGCTGTCGCCCGGCGCTCCGTCCAGTTGCGCGATCGTGGTCGGGTCCATCGAGGTGCCCGCCGGATGCGGCCGCGCCCCCGGGGGGAACGGATCCGGCCGAGGCAGCTCCGGCGATGCCGACAGCGACGTCACGATGCGACTGATGTTCAGCGTGTAGACGTCGATGTTGTTCAGCTCCAGGTCCATCGCCACCTCGCGCACATGTGCTTCGCTCGACCGGTCCAGCGTCTCCGAAATCAGCAGAATCACCTTGCGGCGGTCTTTCTTGTACCGCAGCATGTGCACGGCCTCCTGCACCGCGTCGATCATCCGGCTGTTCTGCCCGCCCAGCTTGATCTTTTCCACCGCCTTGTTGATCTTGTCCGCGTCGCTCGTGAAATCCTGCACCGTTTCGATGCGATGGTCGAAGCTCACCACCGCCGCCTCGCCGCCCTCGCCGATCAGCAGGTCGTGCATCGCGGTGCCGATTCTACGGATCTTCGGCAGCACCGCCTCGACGTTGGCGCTGCGCTGGATGCAGATCACCATCGACATCGGCAAAAACACGATGTCGCGGTCGATCTTCTGCGGCTTGTCATTGTCGAACAACTCGAAATCGTTGGCCCGCAGACCGTTGATCGTGTGGCCCTTCTTGTCGGTCACCGCCGTCGGCACCAGCACCACGTGCAGCGTGCTGCGGATCAGCGGACCCTCGTCGGCCGGCGGCTTCTCCAGCGGCGCCGGCGCTGTTGGCAATACCGGCGTCGTCGCCGGCGGATTAGCCTTGTCGGGATCCAGCATCCCGGGCAGGATTTTTTTCGGAGGTTGCGGCTGGTCCAGGGCCGGTTCCTGCGGCTGCGGCGCCGCGGCCGCGGCCGCCAGCAGCAGCGCGCAGGCGGTCAGGGCGATGACGCTACCGGGTTTCAGTTTGTATCCCATTCCGCCTCACGATTCCCAGTCTGTAGGATGCCGCGCGCTTCACTCCGGTTGCTGCGCCGCGCGCTCTTCTTCCGGTCCGTGCGCCGTGCGGCCCTGCAGCAATTCCACGATGTGCGGCGCCAAATCCACGATAGCATCCAGCGACTCCCGCGCGCCCTTGGGTGACCCCGGTAGATTGACGATCAGCGTGCGTCCCAGCGTGCCCGCCGTGGCCCGCGAAAGCGCCGCCCGCCGCGTCTTCTTCAGCCCCTCGGCGCGCATCAGTTCGCCCAGGCCCGGGATCTCGCGCTCCACCACCGCCCGCGTCGCCTCGGGCGTCACGTCGCGCGCCGCCACGCCCGTTCCACCGGTCGTGAAAATCACGTCGCAGCCACCCTCTTCGGCCAATTCCCGCAGCCGCGCCTCGATCGCCGCCCGCTCGTCCCCCAGCACCTCGCGCCGCACCACCTCGTACCCGTGCTCGGCCAGCCGCGCAGCCACCGCCGGGCCGCTCGCGTCGGCCTGCGTGCGGGCCAGGCAACGGTCGCTGATGGTGAGCACCGCCACCCGTAATCTCACGGCTTGCTCGACCCTTTCTTCTGCGCCTTGCGCCGCCACGTCCCGCTCTTGCCGCCGGTCTTCTCCACCAGTTCCATGCGCTCGATGGTGATGCCCTTGTCCAGCGCCTTGGTCATGTCGTAGACCGTCAACGCGGCCACGCAGGCCGCGGTGAGAGCCTCCATTTCGACGCCCGTTTGCGCCGTCGTGGCGGCCGTAGCTTCGATCCGCACGCCGTCGCGTGTTACGCGCACTTCGACATCGGCGTGCGAGAGCGCCAGCGGATGGCACAGCGGGATCAGCTCGGCGGTCCGTTTGGCAGCCTGGATGCCCGCGATCCGCGCCACCTCCAGCGGGTTGCCTTTCGGATTGTCCTGCAGCGCCCGCACGGTCGCGCGGCTCATCCGCACGAAGGCCCGCGCCGTGGCCGTGCGGCGGGTCGCCGGCTTGGCGGATACGTCCACCATTCGCGCCGTCCCGGCCTTGTCGAAATGGCTCGCCCGGCCCATCACCGTCTCCGCCGTTCGATCAACGCGGCAGCACCCGGATGCGCTCGCCGGCGCGGTATTCGGGCGTGTTCGCGTCGGCCACCAGGAAGCAGTTCCCCCGGCACAACGCCGCGATGTCGCCCGACCCGTGCCAGGCCACTGGCGTCACCTCGCGGCCATCGGCGCTCAGCCGCGCCGGCAGGAAACGCATCAGGCCGGGCTCGTGCCGGAAATCCTCGGTCAGCACGGACTCGAGCAGCGGCAGAACCGACTCGATTTGCCCGCCTAACATCTCCACCGCGGCGCGCGCAAACAGCTCGAAGCAGACCATCGTGGAAACGGGATTGCCCGGCAGTCCGAAAAACAGCTTCTCCTGGGCCCGGCCGAAGACCAGCGGCCGGCCCGGCTGAATCTCGACGCCGTCGAAGTAAATCTCGGCGCTCCAGCGCGCCAGCGCAGGTTCCACTACGTCGTAGCGGCCCGCCGAAACGCCACCGGCGATCAACAGCAGGTCGGCCTTCAGCCCTTCGCCGATCAGCGCCGCCGTGCGATCCAGGGCGTCGGGCGCCGTCCCCAGCAGCAGCGCTTCACCGCCCGCCCGCTCCACCTGCGCCACCAGCGACCAGGCATTCGAGTTCCGCACCTGGTGCGGCAGCGGGCGGGTCGAGGCCTCGACCACTTCGTCGCCAGTGGTCAGGATCGCCACCCGCGGCTTGCGATACACCACCACCTGCATGGCTCCAGTCGCCGCCAGCAGGGCCATCTCGGCGTATTCCAGGCGCGTGCCGGCTTTCAACACCATGTCGCCGCGCCGGGCCTGGGACCCGCGCGGGTTAACGTGCGCGCCCGGCTCCACCGCCGCGCCCACGCGGACGCCGCGGCCTTCCAGCGCGGCATGTTCGAGCATCACCACGGCGTCGGCGCCGGCCGGCACCGGCGCGCCGGTCATAATCTCGACGCACTGCCGGGCCGGGATCTCTCCCGGGAAGACCGCGCCGGCGCGCAGCTCGCCGATCAGCTTGAGCGTGCCCGGAGTGTCGGAGGCCCGCAGCGCATAGCCATCTCTCAGCGCGCGATCGAGCGGCGGATCGTCGCGGTCCGCCACGGCCTTCGTGGCCAACACGCGCCCGCGCGCCTGCCCCAACTCAACCTGTTCCCGCTCAGGCTTCTCCCCGTGCGCGCGGACTAGCTGGAGAACGGTCGCCCGCGCTTCTTCAAAGCTCAACGGTGTCACATTACAGATCTTAACGCGGTTGGTCCGCCAGTGACCGTAACCATGTGCGATTAAAGGATAATTGTGGCCTGCCGGGTTTGACGCGATGCCCCGCGACGCGGTCCCCCTGAAGCCCTCGGAACTTGCTCAAGCCGCTACAGTGTAGCGGCCAGCGGTATATAAGACATTTATAATCAATAGCTTACGATTTAGTGGCCGCTACTAGTAGCGGTTTGCGCCGTTTTCGCCCCGGCTCCCGCCTCCGGCTATAGCCGGCCTTGAGCGCGCCGGAGTCGCTCGGATAGAGTAAGACGATGTCCATCCGCCTCAGCCTGGTCCAGATCGCCGCCCTGATCCGCAGCCGGCAGGTTTCGCCGCTGGAGCTGCTGCAGGCGTCGCTCGGCCAGATTGAGCGCCTGAACCCATCCATCAACGCGTTTATCGAACTCTGTCCCGAGCAGGCGCTCGCGGCCGCGCGCGCCGCCGAGCAGCGCCTGATGCGCGGCGGCGAGCTGCCGCCGCTGCTCGGCGTACCGCTGTCGCTGAAAGATTCCTTCGACCTCGCGGGCCACGCCACGCGCACCGGCAGTCTGCTGCGCCGGAACGAAATCGCCGCGCGCGACTCCTGGGCCGCGGCGCGCTTCCAGGACGCCGGCGGCGTGATTGTCGGCAAGACCAGCACGCCCGAATTCCTGATGAACTATGAAACCGACAACGCCTATATCGGCCGCACCAACAATCCCTGGAATCTGGAGCGCACCAGCGGCGGCTCGAGTGGTGGCGAAGCCGCGGCCATTGCCAGCTTTTGCGTGGCCGGCGGCATCGGCAGCGACGGCGGCGGCTCGATCCGCGAACCGGCCCATTTCTGCGGCATTTGCGGGCTCAAACCGACGCCCGGCCGCGTGCCCGCCACGGGCCATTGGCCGGTGATCTCGCATCCCACCGGATTCATGGGCGTCACCGGCCCGATGGCGCGCACGGCGGCCGATGTGCGCGTGCTTTACCAGGTGCTGGCAGGCGACGATCCGGGCGATCCGTTCTCCGCGCCGGTGGACATTTTTGGAGGCGCGCCGGCACTGCCGCGCCGGGTCGCCGTGCTCGAACAATGCGGCGACACGCCGGTTCAGCCCGCGGTTCGCGAGGCCGTCCGCAAGGCGGCGCAGATCCTCGAGGATATGGGCCTGGAGGTGGTGCCCTTCGACTTCGAATTAGTGCGCGGCGCGCACGAGCTGTGGCGCTTCTTCTTTGTGGACGTGCTGGCGGTGCTGTTGCGCGCGCTGATCGACGGCCGCGAACGGAGTTGCCACTGGACGGGGCTGGAATTGATCGACACGGTGGCGGGCGAGCCGGCGCCCACGCTGCTCGAATTGTGCACCAAACTGGGCGAACGCGACGCGCTGCGGGCGCGGCTGATCGAGGCGCTGCGCGCCACGCCGGTGCTGCTGATGCCGGCCTTTGGCGTGACGGCCTTCGCGCACCGGCAGCGCAGCTTTCCGACGCCGGATGGCGATATCGATCTGATGGATGCCATACGGCCGGTTTCACCCTGGAACCTGCTCGGCCTGCCGGCGCTGGTTGTGCCGGCCGGCTTCGACTCCGACGGCCTGCCGGTGGGGGTTCAATTCGTTGGCCGGCCCTGGAGCGAGGAAACGCTGCTGGAACTTGGGGTGCGGTTCGAGGAGGCGCGCGGGGCGTTTCCAGCGCCGCCAATCGCCTGAAATCACCGTCGCCAGACCATGGCTTCACCGTCAAATCACCGTGTTCCCATGGCGAAGTCATGGTGTCGCAGCGGTAAAAACACGCGTGCCGCACGGTGAAAAGACCGTGCGGCGGCGGTTGTTCGCGTTTGACGGCAGTTACTCGACGTTCGAGACCTGGCCGTTGACGAAGGTGATCTTCAGGCCCCCGGCCTGGAAGATCTGCTTGTTGCCGACCGTGGCCACGAGGCGCATGTTGCCCAGGATGCCGCGCACCTGATCGACGCTCATGCCGAGGCTGACCGAGTTGCCGCCGCTGGCGGCGGGAGCGGAGCCGGCGTCTCCCGAGCCGGCGTCGGAGGCCTGATTCAACACGGCCATTTCCTCCTGCGAGGCCTGGTCGGCCCCGCTGCTTAACTCAGAGGCGGCATTCGCGTCGGGCGGTGGAGCGCCGGAGGCGAACGCCGAGTCGACGGTGCCCGCCGCGCCGGACGGGATGGCGGGCAGCCCGCCGTGGCCGGCGTTGGATTGCATCTGCTCCAGGCCCTGATCGAGCGTGGCGCGCAGGTGATTCTGCATTTCCATCAGATCCTGGAGTTGGACCGAAACCGTGCTGCCGGTAGGACAATCCTGACCGCGGCTGGCGACGACCTTCACGCTCATCGCATCGGCGCCCTGCGGCAGGGATCCGTTGAATGCAACCACGTCGCCTTCGCCCAGCGCGCAGCCGGACGCGCCGTCGTTGACATCCACGCTGCTCGAGACCACGAGAGCGTGGGGCGCGTTGTCGGTGAAGCTGGCCGGCAGACCGTCGCTCGGCGCGGCCATCATCGCCCCTTGTCCGGCGGACTGGCTCTCGGTGCGGGCTTGGGCGAGCTGCCGCTGGACCTCGTCGGCGACCATCTGCTTGACCTGATCGTTCATCTGCACCTGGTTCTGCTGCTGCTCGGCGGCGTTGGCCTGGGCGGCGATGGCGGCCTGGTCGGCCATGCGCTCCTGATAGGCGGCCGTCAGCGTGGCGGAGAACAGGTAGTCGGTCAGCCAGAAGGCCGGACTGCGGTACATGGGGTAGGGCTGGAAGTAACCGCCATAGAAACCGAACCAGGGCGTGCCGATGCCCCAGCCCCAGCCGTATGCCACGGGCCGCGCCCAGGGGTTGTACGCCCAGCCATAGAAGGCCGGCCGGTAAAAGTGCGCCCGGACGTAGTAGGGATAGGCGTGACCGTGGTAGTTATACGACTGATAAAAGCGGGAGCTGCGGACGCCGTTCACCACGTAAGTGCGCTGGACGTAGCTCCGGTTTCCAACCGCAAACGGACGCTGCACGTAGCCGCGGCCGCCTCCATGGCTGACGATGACGGTATTGCCGGGGCGATTCACGATGACCGTCCGCCCGCCGTAGTTGTTGTGGATGATGGTCGTTCCGGAGGCGGTGTGCACGACTCCGGGCGCGCCGTTGGGGCGGAAGCTGGCTGACGCGCCGTTGGGGGCATGGAAGCTGGACATGTGGCCCTGGGAGTTCAACTGATACTGCCCGCCGGTCCTGGTGGTGACGTTGGTGACTCCGCCCGGACCGTGCGCGACCTGGCTGCCTGGCGGCAGGTGGTTGGTATTCAGCACAGGCGCGTGAAAGTTCTGCGGGGTGGTGGGCCGGTTGTTCAGAGTGGAGCTGACGTTCCCCCGGTTGTTCAGAGGGGTGGCGGGCCGGTTGCCCAGATTGGAGTTGATGTTCCCCCGGTTGTTCAGCGGGGTGGCGGGCCGATTATTCAGATTGGTGTTGTTGTTCGGCGTGATCGTCCGGTTATTCAGATTGGGGTTGGGATTGATCGG
>Ga0187875_10004112_pt1 | contig 10081 bp, 7 predicted proteins | sample June2016WEW_17_1_2_FD_132978 | JGI IMG/M metagenome (GOLD analysis project Ga0187875, IMG submission 132978) | Peatland microbial communities from SPRUCE experiment site at the Marcell Experimental Forest, Minnesota, USA - June2016WEW_17_10 | ecosystem: Environmental > Terrestrial > Soil >... | reverse complement strand
TGGCGCGGTTACATTCCGGCAACAGATGACGGACGTACATACCATTCCCGGCGAAACCGCTACGATGAAGATACCTGTGAGCAAGAAATTCAAGGGCATGATGTGCGCCTATTGCGTGAAGGCTAAGGCCACCACGGACGATCATATCCTTGCGCGCGAGTTCTTCACGGTTGAGGATCGACAGAATCTTCCGAAAGCTCCTGCGTGCCCAAAGTGCAACAACGAAAAGAGTAAATTCGAGCACTACCTGACGGCTGTGTTGCCATTTGCCGGAAAACACCCTCAGGCAGCCGCCAACCTTGAGGGCGGCGTTCCTGGGCGGTTGGCGAAAAACCAAAAGCTGGGCAGGGAGCTGATCGGCTCGATAAGGCCCGCATGGCTGCGGGAGGAGGGTGGCCTATACCAGCAGACCGGCATCTTTGATTTCGACCACGCCAAGCTCGAAGGGTTTCTCAAGTATGTGGGGAGGGGCCTGGCATGGCACCACTGGAAAGTCTATCTCAGGCCCGACGATGAGGTCAGTGTTCTGCTCATGACGGACGCGCACAGCGCTCTATTCGCGAGCGTGACAAGCAGTTGGCGCAATGTTCAAAGGGTAGTGGGCAACCTTGGCAATGGCACAGTGCAGTATGTCGGCGTCCAGGCGGCCGACCCGCCCGAGCTGACGCTGTGGACGACATCGATGTACGGCGGCCTTGTCCTTTCAGATGATCGGCGCAAGATCGACGGCCAGATGCAGCCTTGCAGTATGTGGTGGGTGATCACCGGGCCGAACGAGTTGAATGAGGGCTTCAATCGCCTGAAACGATGACATAGCGAGAATCGCCATTTCGCTAGTCCGTCCGGTGGCAACACTGGCCGCGCGGTGCGCTCTGCCGACGCGACCTGGGTGAACGCGGCGCGACGGGTGGCGGCCTTCCGGAGCGCACCGAACTGGTGCTCGTCCGGCCGTCACTAGAATTGGCCGCCCTTCGCGCACTTGGCCCACGCCGCGCCGCCGGGACGGCTCGTCGTACCGGTCCTGCGTCCTGACGCAACGGGCCGCGCCCGTTCCGCACTGACCCCTTTTCGCATCACTGGGGGGAAACTGGGGGTACCCTAACGTCGATGGAATAGGAAATTCGGATAAATATGGGTATTTGATTTTCAGGCCGCAGTCGATGCGTTGTCTGGCAATTGACGCGTTATCGATGGGTTGTGCTCGCGCTTGCCGGAAACCTGCACCACGTTCGTGAATACGCACAGGAGGCTTTTCTGTGTCAAGCGGAAAAGGACAACTTGGATAGTCGCCTTCGCTTGTTTCGGACGATGCGGTTTTAAGGGCTGGGCGGTTCACCCACCGGCGCGCCGTCAGTTCATCACTGCAAATTGACGCCGCGTGCGTCCTTGGCCTGCGGAACATTAACGCCAACGCCAGTGACATAATTCTGGCCTACGGCACTCGCGGGAATCGTTCCGGTGACCGCCGCGCTGCCGCTGAAAGCGCCGGTAATATCCGCCGTTGTCGTGCCCAACAGCGTCAACGGGTTGTCCCAGTATACTTGGACTGAATCAAACGGCGCGAAGCCGCTCCCGGAGACCGTGATCGGATTGCCGGCCTGCTCGCCGTTCGGGAAGGTAAAGGACAAGTAGGGCGTTGTCGAAAAAGCGGCGGCCCCTATCTTCTTACTGGTCTCGCCAACTGCCAGAAACAGCCGATAGCCAAAAGGCGCCACGGGTACACCATTGGTCGCTCCCGCATTAAACGAGCCGCTCGAATTGGCGACGCCGGTAGTTAACACGGCTGAGCCGATTCCGTTCTTGTAGATCTCGACGGTCTCGTTGGCGTCGAACCCGCTTCCATTGAAGCTGATGCTCGACCCGGACGGGAGACCCTGCGGGTTAGCCGTAAGACTCGCTGTGGTAAAAAGAGCCAACCCGACCCAGCCGGCGCCGTATTCCGTAAACCATAGCGCGCCGTCCGGACCGTTGCTGATCCCAGTGGTCCCTGTGTTGTAGTAACTCGTGGGAGGAGCGGGATAATTGCTTACCGCTCCGGCGGTGTTGATGCGGCCGATCGTGTTGCTGTACGAGTCCGTAAACCAGAGCGCGCCATCGGGGCCCGTGGCGATTGCCTGAGGTTGCGAACCGTATGTAGGATACTCAGTGACTGCCCCGGTGGTGGTGATGCGCCCGATCTGGTTAGCGCCCGTGAACCACAGCGCGCCATCCGGCCCCATCGTAATCCCTTGCGGAGAGTAGGACGTCGAGGTTACCTGATAGTTGGTTTCCGCCCCGCTAGTCGTGATTCTCGCCACCTGAATGTACTCCGTATACCACAGCGCGCCATCCGGTCCGGCGGTGATCGCTTCGGGTTCGGCGCCGTAAACATTCCGATACTCGGTGATCGCCCCTGTTGTAGTAATGCGCCCGATCTGGTTGGCTGTGTATTCAGTAAACCACAGTGCGCCATCCGGCCCCGCCGTAATTCCGAAAGGGCCGCTATTGGCCGTGGGCACCGGGTATTCGGTGAAGGTCCCGTTAGTGGTGATGCGCCCGATCTGGTTAGCGGCATATTCAGTGAACCATAGCGCGCCATCCGGTCCAACGGTGATTCCCGATGGAGAACTGGACTTCGTAGGTATGGGATACAAGGTTCCGACCGAAGCCGCGGTCATGCGCCCAATGCTGCCGCTGCCAACAGTGAACCACACTGCGCCGTCCGGCCCTACAGTGATCGCGTTGGGGCCGCCGGTGCTGGGCCTAGTCACGGGATAAGAAGCCACGGCGATGGTCTGCGCCTGCTCGGTTGCAGGCACACTCAATAGCAGCGCCGCAATCCAGCGCAAGTTTCCAACTCTCATGTTTTAACCTCCGGACGCCACCCATTATACATCCTCGACTCGCGCAGGCTAGAACGTCATCTCAAGGAGCGCTTTATCCATGAATTGGGAGGAACGAAGGCGTGTATCGTCCCACGCCCGCACGCGCTCACTGGCGACGCGATCAAGGCCCACGCAGCCTGGCGTCGCTGCCGGGGTAGATACCGGTGGAGGCGAGTTTGATTCAGATTTCGCCTCTAGCGCCGCCACGTTGGTCGCCGAGTCTCCGCTGCGTTGATGCTAGCCCGTCCGGCGCTTGCCTGTGATACCCCCTTTCTGCCGGCCTCCCGGCACCTTCGGCTCAGGTGCTGCCTTCTTTCCGGCCGCGCGGTGCCTGCGGGTCTATGCTGCATCCTGCGGGGCAACGATACAGCCGCAGCCGGGTAATGCAGCGGCAAGCTGCTATTGAATCGCGAGGATTTGAGCAGCCGTTGCAGGTTGCTGCGGCAGTTCGGCATCCGGTCAGCAGCTTTTTGCCGCGTGGTGATCTCGCCGAGAGCGCGCCGCTTCGCTTCCGTCTGCACTGTGGGAATAACGACTCAGCATGGCCTGGAGACGGTCCGGCGATGCTCATGATCTCACTTCCGTCGCCAGCGACCGAACCTGCAAGTTCCGTTACCAGCGAGTGGCGATTGTCCTGCCGCATCCCTTCCCCCGGCTTCCTTGCGGACCATGCCGCTCGTTTGGCTTTGGGAACGTTCGTGAATACAGGTGGCCATACTGGTTGCCGTCGGCGGCGCCGGCGCAACGTGGGCGAACGTGGCGCGACGTGTGGCGGCTCTGGTGCGGAGCGAGGCTATGGGGTCAAACGTGAAAGCTGGTCACTGAGGACTCCCCAGCCGCTCAAAAACGTTTTCTGGAGCGTTGCGCGTGGTCACCCGTGGTCACCCAGCACCCGTAACTCTATGAAAACATGGTAGCGCTAACGGGAATCGAACGTGCTTGCCGCCAATGCTGGCTAGTGCCAGGCGGTGCAAGTCTTGTCGTTTCAGTGCTGGCCGTGACGCGAGAGGGGCGAAAAGGGCGCTATGGAGTCGCGACGTGGTCACCCGGTGGTCACCCAAGCGCGTTCATTTCAAATGGCCGCCCGCGGGGTCCGGCGGATGGGACGTGGTTGTGTTCCACATGCGGATGCCCTGGAGACCAATCCCCAACAGAAGCGCACCGTCAGTAGAAAACGTAAGGGAGCGGATTTTTTCCTCCCCTCCCATGGTCAGCAACGGCTGGTAGCGAACGGCATCCCAAATCTGCACCACTCCCTGCACCGCTGACGACGTGACAATGCGACTTCCGTCCGGACTAAAGATCGCAGTCCCAGTCAGTTTGGCGGTTGACAGTTCTGCGATAACCGCCCCGTTGCGGACGTCCCAAACCGTGCCGTTGCTAGCGACCAGCCGCCGGCCGTCTGGGCTGAACGAGACTTGCGAAACGGGGCATTGCAACTTTCGGCCCAAGATTTCGGCGCACGGTACGGAGGTCCTGAACTCCCGCAGCAGCGTACCGGTAACGGAGTTCCAAAGCCGGACTGGGGCCTCTTCAAGTAGTGGGAATCTCAACGGGTCCCGATCCGTACTAACGAGCAGGCCACCGCTATCTGGGGAGAAGGTCACTGAAGTCACGGGGTACTTGAGCTTGATCGTAGTGACTGGCCGGCCGGTAGCGCTGTCCCAAACCATTGCGGTCCCGTCCTTCGATCCCGTGGCGACGAGAGTGCCGTCAGGGCTGAGGGCCACCGCCGTGACTGCCGCCTCGTGCCCGCGCAGTTCGCCGCCCGGTGAGCCGGACGCTGCGTCCCAAAGCCGCGCGGTACGGTCATCGCTGCCCGTGATCAGCCGCCTGCCGTCCCCACTGAGAGCAACTGCGCGGATCCGATCATGGTGTGCCAGCCAGCCTCCCACCACCGCTCCGTCCATTCCCAGTAGCTCGACTTTGCCGCTGCTGAGTCCGGCGACCACGCGCTTGCTATCGGGGCTCACCGCGATCGCCTCTACGGGATGGCGGAGGCCCAAGATTTGACCACCATACGTGGTTGCATCCCAGATGGCCAACTGGGGAGTGTTTTGGGTACCAGCTACCAGCCTGCCATCCGGACTGAAAGCAACCGCAGACGAGTCAAGCTCGAATGCGTTCAGACTGGCCGCTAGACGGTCATTGATCCAAATCCGGATGGCGCGATCGCCGCCCGTCGCGACGATGCTATGGCCATCCGAGCTGAATGCAACGGCTTGCACTTGTGGACCACTCGTGGCCAGGACAACGGGGCCCGCCAACGGCTTGAGATTCCACACCCGTACTGCGCCGTCCAGGGAGCCGGAAGCCAGGCGCGCACCGTCGGGACTGAAAACGGCGGTGTTCACATGAAAACCCGCGTCCATGGATGCTATCTTGTGGGGCGGATCGATGTTCCACAACTCAAGGCTGGCCACGGCATGTGGTCCGGAAGTCGGGCTGCCCAGCGCAAGTTGGCTGCCATCCGGGCTGAAGGCGCGAACCTTCTCCGCCGGTATCCTGGCAATGGTCCTGCCGGAGCGCGCATTCCACACCAGGGTGCAGTGTGCGCTGGGCATGGCTACTCGGGTCCCATCCGGGCTGAAGACAGCGTAATAGGAGTCTCGATCGACCCGGCAATCGACGCAAGCGGCAACAAGCTTCCCGGAGGCAACTTCAACCACTCGGACGACGCCGTCGCCACCCGTGAGCGTGTCGCCGGCGGGAGAACGGCGCTCTACGCTGTCGCCGCCCGTCACCGCCAGGGCGGCGTCATTACTCATGCCGAGAACCCGCGGGAAATGAAAAACTTGCGGCGAGCGATAGGCTGGGCCATCCCAGCACTCGACGGCGTTTTGCGTGTTCCAACATGTCCGTTGTCCGGCGAATCCGATCACCGACGGGAAAGAAGTATTGTCGAAGCCACCCTCTGAGTTCAACCGGGCCAGGCTGGAATCGCGCTTGTGCCACAGGTGCCGCCACTCCCAATTGCGCAGAGTGGGCTCGCATGCCAGCAGGCGCGCTTCCGCGGCATCTGGCTGGTGGTCGCGCAACAGCAGCTCGGCAGCAGTCAGGTTGGCTGCGTAGCTTTCGTGTTGCAGCAGCGTGCGCTGGCGCCCGATCCGGATCAACAGATTCGAAGTGACGCCGAACCCAGACGCCAGGAAAACGATCGTGGCCGCCAAGGCGACCACTGCGGCGCGGTGCTTGCGTCCGAACTTGCGAAATCGATAAACCGGTCCCGCCGGTCCCGCAGTTACGGGCTCGTCGCACAGGTATCGCGCGATATCGGCAGCCAGTTCGGAGGCTGAGGGGTAGCGGCGTTTGCGATCCTTCTCGATCGCTTTTAGGGCGATGGCGTCCAGATCGCCGCGCAGTTGCCGGGCCAGCGCGGGGAGAGCGGAGCCGCGGTTTTTGGCCATAGTGCCGGACTGCTCGCCCAGAGTGCGTAACTTCGTGCTGGGACGGGGCGCCTCATCCTCCCGCATCCGCCGCATGATCTCGTCGAAAGCCAGTTTGTGCAAATCCAGCGGCACTGCCCCTACCAGCAGCTCATACAGCACCACGCCCAGTGAGTACACGTCCGTGCGCGTGTCCACATCCACCCCAGTCGGGTCGGCCTGCTCCGGGCTCATGTATGCTGGCGTACCCATGATCGCCCCCGCTCGCGTGAATAGGGTTTCCGCGGTCAGCGCCAGCGAGGTGGCTTTGGCCAGGCCAAAGTCGATGATTCGCGGCACCGGTTTCCCGTCCACTTCGCCCACCAGAATGTTCGTCGGCTTCAGATCGCGGTGGATGATGGCTTTCTGGTGCGCATGCTGCACGCCTTCGCAGACGTGCACGAAAAGCTCCAGGCGCTGGCGCAGAGTCATCTTATGCTTGTCGCAATACTCCGTGATGGGAATGCCGGTGACGTACTCCATCACGAAGTACGGCCGGCCCTGCGCTGTGGCGCCCGCGTCGAAGATTTTGGCGATGTTGGGGTGGTCCATCAACGCCAACGCCTGGCGCTCGGATTCGAAGCGCGCCACTACTTCGCGCGTGTCCATGCCGGCTTTGATCAGCTTGATGGCCACGCGGCGGCGCACCGGCTGCTTCTGTTCGGCCAGCCAGACTTCGCCCATGCCGCCCCGCCCCAACAAGCTCGCGATGCGGAAGTTTCCCCCCACCAGGTCGCCGGGAGACAATAGCGGTGCAGCCGGAGACTCCACGGCGGTGGCGTCCTCAAGGAAACTCCCGGCCTGCGCATCGCCGGCAATCAGCTTGCGGACTTCAGCCACCACGCTGGGGTTCTCGCCCGCCTCTGCGAGGAAGGCGGCGCGCGCCGCCGGAAGCTGGTCGAGCGTACGCTCGAACAGAGACTTGACGCGTTGCCACCAATCGGTGGTCATCCGTTGACTTCCTTGGAAGGCGAGGCCCGCGCCATCCGCCATTCGGGGTTGATAGTGCGGGCCGAAACGCCCAACACTTGCGCGATGTCATCCTCGGACATGCCGGCAAAGAATCGCATCTCTACCACCTGGCACTGGCGCCCATCCACCTTCTGCAAGCGCTCCAGCGCCTCTTCGAGCACCAGCAGGTTGCTGGACTGCGCTTTGGCGATATCCAGGGCTCTATCCAGGCCGATCTCAGGAACACCGCCGCGCTTGCCGGCGTGGCGCTTCCGGGCGCGATCGATCAGGATCTGGCGCATAACATGCGCGGCAACCCGAAAGAAGTGGGCACGGTCGCGCCATGGCGTGCCGGCCTGGTCTACCAGCCGTAGGTAGGCGTCGTGCACCAGACCGGTGGTTTGTAGACTGCGAGCGGATCGCTCCCGGCGCATGTGACCCGCGGCGATCTTGCGTAACTCGCGGTAGGTCAACTCCATCACGCGCGCTTCGGCATCCGGCTCACCCTTGCTGAAGGCGCCGAGCAGACGGGTTACTTCTCCGTCAGCTTGCATTAGTCTCCCTTCCCAGGTCTTTAATCGGGTTCCGGACTGTTCCCACTTGCCCGGTAGCACCAGGTGGTTGAAATTCTACCACATCTGGTTCCTGACCACCGGCCGCAGATCCTCGGTGCATGCATGCAGAGCAGCGCTCCTGAGCCTTCGGACGCTTATCTTGAGGCCGGTTGTCGGTTTCTCCGCTTGTCTCGCGCCATTACTAGCGAGAGTCGGAAACGGCGGGCGGTCAGATCCAGTGTCAGTCAGGCACGCACAACCAGGTGAACGAAATGATTCGAACGATAGCAACGCCAATGTCAACGCTGGCAGGATCTGCACCTGAAGGCAAACCTGCAAACCGCCAGCCGAAAGACGCAGTGGCCGGGGTAAGTTGCGGTTCCCGCTGGGAGGAGGAGAAATGAAGCGCGCACTGTTGCTCTGGGTAATGTCTTCGATCGCCGTGGCATCCTCCGGCTCGTTGGCGCCTACAGTAGGTTTTTACAATTGGGGTGGGCGGTACCCTACTTCTATGAGCGAAGGAGTTGAGCGTATCGCGCAACTCGGCGGCCACGTGGTCCGCATCGCGCTCTCTCCCACCTATTACACCGATTACAATAGCGGCTCAGGTTGCTATCCGGGCTACTCATTGAGCGCAATCGCGCGCGAAGCCGACGTGAAGCGCACCTTGGATAATAAGTCGGTGACTGTCTTCGTGCTCACCGCCTATGACGGGGTGACCTTCGGCGACTGCATAAACCAGCGCTGGGTGAATCCATCTTTCTACACTTCCGACAACACGGCCGCTCTGGTCCAGGAATATAGCGATTTCACGCTATACCTGTCTCGGGAGTATCAACACACGAAAAAGCGCTTCATCGTCTCCGATTGGGAAGACGACAATGCCGTTTATTGCGACGCCGCAAACGCCTACGCTACCGATGCGCATGCCCGATCCGAGTGCGACGCCATTTACGCCGTCAAGTATAAGAACAGTTCCCCCGCCGAGTCATTTCAAGGTCTGAAGCTCTGGTTCCAGGCGCGTCAGCAGGGTATCGCCGAGGGCCGCAGTCGCGCCGCGGCCGAAGGCATCAAAGGCACGCGGGTCTTTTTCGCGCCGGAGTTCAATAGCGTGCACGCCCTTCATGACGCAGGCTTTCTGAGCGTCCTCTACGACGTTTTGCCGGCAGTGATCGTCGATTACGTCTCATATTCGGCTTACGAAAGCATAAACGCCGCCGACCCGGCCACCACGCTGACCGCTGACTTGAATACTATCCGGGAAGTCGTCGGTTCGAGCGCCGTTATCGTTGGCGAGGCCGGCTTCTCCCGATCCGAGTGGGGCGACCAAGCGGTCCTGCGAACCGAGGCAGTCATCGCGGCAGCGCAGGCTTGGGGCGTGGCTTACATCATCCAATGGAATCTATATGATTCAGATCCGCAGGACGACTTTGGATTGTTCGATTTGGATGGGAATGTGACGCCCATCGGCGCGTATTTCGAAAGCACACTGACCTCCGTACGAAACCATCCAGTGTTCAGCCAATAACGCTTGCGGACAGATATGTCCGCTCAAGAGTGGCCACGGAGTTTTTTTCGAAAAAGGCGGCAAACAGCGACCAGGGAGGCGGGTGGCATAACGTGCCCGCGCAGCCCGCTCCCGGCGGCCCGTTCCGGTGCCCGCCGGCCGTGAGAAGCCAAAGCGCGAATATCCGGGCGAACCTCTGCCGCTTTGAGGGAGGATAATTCTTCGGCGGAAATCTCGACCGAAACACTCGTTTGGCCCAAAGCCAAATCCTCTAGCCAGCAGCGAACTGGTGTGATCTGCTGGCCGAGGCCGCGGGGAGGCCAGCCATTACGCACGCCTGTTTGAGTCCCCGGCGCAAACCCAGGAATGGCCGCCCTTCGCGCACACTTGGCCCACGTCGCGCCCGCTGCCGCCCAGACGGCCCGTCGTACCAGCCCGCCGTCCGGGCGCTACCGCCGTGCCGGTTCCGCGTCTACCGTTTGTGCATCACCGGGGGGAAACTGGGGGTACCCTTATGTCCATGGAATAGGAAATTTGGGTAATTTTGAGTAATTAATTCTCGGAGCCGCCGTTCAGACACACTCCGGCAACCGGCGTGTTATGCAACAGATACTTTGAAAGTAAAGGACTTAGATTGGCTCCTCAGGTAGGATTCGAATCTACAACCCTTCGGTTAACAGCCGGATGCTCAATCATCGAGGTACTGAGCAACGCGGCCCAAGATCTACCCGCCGGAAAGTCATCGATTGCGTCTTCCTGGCTTCCTTGGAAAAAGCGCGA
>Ga0187875_10004108_pt1 | contig 10093 bp, 7 predicted proteins | sample June2016WEW_17_1_2_FD_132978 | JGI IMG/M metagenome (GOLD analysis project Ga0187875, IMG submission 132978) | Peatland microbial communities from SPRUCE experiment site at the Marcell Experimental Forest, Minnesota, USA - June2016WEW_17_10 | ecosystem: Environmental > Terrestrial > Soil >... | reverse complement strand
TTCTCGGTGGCGTTTAACCTGTTGGCGAGCGTCAAGCAGTCTGCCGAGTGGCACAGCGACCTGGGGGCCGTGCTGGCCCGACAGGGCAAGGCGCAGGAGGCGATCGACCACTTCGAGCAGGCGTTGCGTCTCAAGCCCGATTATGCCGAAGCGCACAACAACTTGGGAACCGCTTTGTTCCAAGCAGGCCAAGTGCAGGAGGCGATCGACCACTACGAACAGGCGTTGCGTCTTGCGCCCGACTTCGTCGATGCGCACCTGAATCTGGGACTCGCCTTGATGGGACAGGGCAAGGCGCAGGAGGCGATCGACCACTACGAACAGGCGTTGCGCCTCAAGCCCGATTATGCTGAAGCGCACAACAAATTGGGAACTGCCCTGATGGAACAAGGCAGGATGCAGGAGGCTATCGGCCACTTCGAACAGGCGGTGCGGATCCAACCCGATTATGTCAAAGCCCAATGCAATTGGGGGAATGCCTTGCTCCGGTTAGGCAAAGTGCAGGAAGCAATTGGACACTACGAACAGGCAGTGCGGACCCAACCCGATTACGCTAACGCGCACTACAACTTGGGGGTCGCGTTGGAAACGCTGGGGCACACGCCGGAGGCCATCCAGCATTACGAACAGGCACTGCGGACCAAGCCCGATTTTGTCCAGGCCCAGAATGCCCTGGCACGAGCACGGGCAGTTCCGTGAGTCGTTGACTTGGGAAGTGCCGCAGGAGATTGGGTGTGTTCCGTCAGCCGCATACGTTCGACCGGGCGGAGGACAGGCCCTTCGACTTTGCTCAGGGCTGTCCCTCCATTGTCCAACTGCCAGACCAACGGTGCCAACAACCGGCTCCGAGCCAACCAAGCAGAACCAGTGCGGCCAGCCCGAATAACCACAGCCCCACCCTGAAACTTCCAGGCTCATACCGAAAATCCACTGTCGTGGCGCCGGCGGGGACAATGACCCCGCGCACGGCGTGGTTGGCTCGCAGAATGGCCACAGGTTCGCCGTCCCGGTACGCCCGCCATCCGCTATCCCACAGGTCCGCAAGCACGAGTAGCCCGGGCGTTTCCATGTGGGCGGACACGGTAACCCGCGTGGGGGTCTCCGCGACAATCTCGGCAGAGCCGCGACAGAGTCCCGGCAATTCGACGGGTGTCTCAACGTAGGCCACCTCCCGCGGATCGAATTGCGGGGCTGACAGTTTTTCGAGCCGCTCACGGTCGTTCGCCACCGTTTCCACCCGCTGCGGAACGAATGCCCGCGGCAAAGCTGCGCGGTTCACCAAAACCCAATAGTCATCCCCTTGCAACGCCGGGTGAATTGACTCGGGCGGAGCCCCCCGAAAAATGACATACCGCACCCCGAGCATGTCCAGCAGCGGCGAAAGATGGATATGATCCGGTGGGGCGATGGTCGCGCGCGGTCGATACCACTGAGTCATGGCGTAGGGAGGAGGTTGAAAGCCTGGGTCCACTGCGCTCCCCATCAGATCCATCAAGCGCCCCGGGTCAATGCTATCGTACCCCTGTATATCGCACAAGCCGTGTGTTTGCGAAAGTTGGGCGGGAAAACACAGGACCCCGACGATGCGACCGGGGGGTTGCTTCGCCAACTGCTCCAGCACCGGAATTCGTGGGTAATAGAGGCTGGGATCGGATTGCGTACTCCGCCCATACGCGAACCACATCAGGTCTCCGACCATGACGACGCCGAGCACTGGTACCAGCCAGCGTTGCGGTGTCCGCCGATACCAGAGCAATGACCATCCCGCAACCCCCAAGCCGCACAGAACTGCTGAACCAGCGTAGGAGCGAGCAAACCACTTCTGCACGGTTCGCACGCCCTCCAGATCGTGTACCCATTCCACTTGCTCGTGGCGGCGGATGGTGGATTCGAGTCGGGTGGCAATCGGCTCGGGCGGAACCACCGTGTGGCCAATACACCAGGCGCACACCGCGGCGAACACCGCCGTTGGAACCCAAAACCACCATCGCCAGCGGGCAATGCCCTGCTCCAGCACATCCAGCCCGATCGCCGCCATGGCGAGAATCGAAAACGAAGTCACGAACACCAGGCGATTGTGCGACAGCATGTTCAGCCCCGGCAGACGAAGTAATCTGACCAACACCGGCACGTCCAGGCACCAACTCAACCCGAGCAATCCGAGCACGCACCACAGCGCATTGACGGACCGGTGCCGCCGGCTACACCACGCCAGCGGCGCCACGAAAAGCGTGGCAATCACCCCCGCATACGTAACGGCGGAACTCTCGATCTGGTTTCCCCCCACAAGCCGAAGGCTGCCCGCCTGCGTTGTGCCGTATGTATCCGGCAAGACGATCTGCGGCAACGCTGCCCAACCCACCGGTGGCCGCTCCTCTCGTCCCCGGCTTCGCTGCATCATGCGGAAACCGGTGCGCGCGTACCCGACCAGGGGGAGCAAATGTGGCGCCGCCAGAAAAAAACCAAGGCTCCATCCAAGCACTAGAGCCAGCGCGGCTCTTCTGGCGCCCCGCCGGAACCATTGGCCGGAGTAGGCCGTTACCCAGCGCCATACCGCATAGATCCCCGACATCAGAAGCATCTGGGCCGCGACATCGATATGGCCGCTCGTCAACACAAGACCCGTCGCGATACCCAGCCCAACTGGTGCAATGGGCGTGGTCCATCGAGCTGTCGCGTCGACCGCCAGCAGAAGCCAGGGCAGCCAGCAGCCTCCAGCAAATGTCGGGAATCCCTGCCAGAACACGAACGGGCCCGTCATCGGGTAACACCAGGCAGCAATCGTTGCCGCCCGGAAGCCGATACCCAGCGCGCGGCGGCAAAACAGGTACACTCCCGTGCCTGCGATCGCCGCGATGACCAGTTGCACCCAGGCAAGGATAACCGGTGACGGCGTGAGATATTGCAGGATCTGAAGTGGCGAATACTTCGGTTCCACGAACGGCGCCCCGGCATATTGATACGGCGCCCACAGGGGAAACCGGCCCGCGCGAATTTCCGACACCCCAAATCGGCGGCTCGGTTCGAAAAAAAACACCAGGTCCGTTAGGACCCCGTCGTGTGGAATGATCCTGCTAAACTCAGGCGTCTCCGGGAGGTACACGTTTGGCAACGCCAGAATATCCAGCGGGAGCAGGATCTTCCGTCCGGTCAACGACGGCCCGTAGAGAATGAACTGCCCGATAACAACCCCGGCCAGGACGACCGCCAGATTCCTCAAAACCCGGCGGATTCTCCCTCGTCGATCCTTTGTTGTCTCGTTCCCCACGACAATTCGTCCGGTGCAGATGACATGCTGATTGTCAGGTGAACGGGCAGTGCGCCACACGCGACAATCTATGAACACATTACTACAACAGATCTCCCAAGGTCGAAAGGAGCACGTCTCGGCCGCGAAGGCAACGCTTATTTCGCTCGGGCTGGATGTGCACGTCGGCCACTACGCCGTCGTCGGCAAGCTCGATGGCCAGCGGGTTGAGCCTATCACTTACACCTCTTGGGGCGGGAATGGATTTGACCCCAAAACGAAGCCAATTCCGGCAAAACGAAGCCACGTGACAATTTGTCCCACTTGGTCTTTTAACCGCTTGTCCCTCAAGCCAATCCACAACCGAACCCACTCCAAAAAATTGGCTTCTTTTGGCAGATTTAACATTTGGTGCGCGCCCTTCCCTTCGGAACGTCGGTCGTCCCACCTCAAAAAGCCGAGTCGGACGGAGCCGAAAGCGGCACTAGCCGCTGAGACGCGAGCATGTCGTGCCCAGCTCGCAAACGCGACCACGTAGTATCCCCGGTCGCAAACTCAGCCTCCAGAACCCCCAAACTCCCCCTCAACTTGGGTTCGTTTTTGGCTTTGTTTTTGGGAAATTTCCATGCCGGCTTGAACAAACTTGGGTTCGTTTTACAATTTTTGCTTTTTTGCGGCCCCTCCAATCCCTTCGCCACCCACAGGGCGCTACCGCGAATTGAGCTGAGGCGCAGTTTCGGCCAGTTTCTTGTGTCCGATCTATTATCGGGTAGCCCGCGTTTGAATCGAACCCGGCCGGGAATTGAGTTTCTGTGAGAATTCTCGACACCCTTAGCGTTGGCGCGAACGACGAAGAGCGAACAGTCCCATCAAACCTGTCAGCAGCAGAATATTGGTTGCGGGCTCGGGAACTGGCTGGATCACCATGTAGGCTGGACCCGAAAGACCTGAAGCGATGATGGATGGGCGTCCACTGGAACTAATCGCTTCGAGATCGCCCATACTGTCAGTCGCATAGAGTTGGCCGTTGCTGTCAACGCCCAGCCCTCCTGCTAATGCACCCGTGAACCCGAAGACCGAATTGCTCCCATCCGGGGTAATTCTCGAGATCGTGTCCGTGCCAGAGTTTGCAACGTAGAGATTGCCGGATGGATCAAAGGCGAGGCCCAAGGGCCAGTCCAGCCCCGAGGCAAACACCGACAAGGTTCGATTTGAGTCGATCATGTCGACCGTATTCTTGGTGTTATCACTCACGTATAGATTTCCACGGCTATCAAAGGCCATGTCAGCAGGCAGGCCTAAGCCTGATGCCACGGTGAACCATTGTCCGTTAGTATTGAGTTCATCGACTTCCCCAGAACCGCAAAAATAAAAATCGCCGGCGCTGTCGAAAGCGATATCCGTCACAATATGCGGGGGCACGGTCATAAATGTGGAGGAACCGCCGTTGGGAGCAAACTCCAGAATCTTGCCGTCACCAAAATCCGATACATAGAGATCGCCGTGAGCGTCAAAGGCGAGGCCACTCGGCTCGCTCAAGCCGGAGGCAAACACGGATACATTCCCGTTCGCATCGATTTTATCGATGGTTCCGTTGCCACCATTCGACACATAGATGGTGTCGCCCTGCGCAGCGATGCCGGCGGAGAGAAAACAGACTACCGTGACAAACAATGCCGACCAGTTCGACTTGGTAGAAAGCCCGGGCAGTAGCATGTGTAACTCCCTGTAGTGGTGTTGATCCTTACCACTTAGTGGCAAGCACAGCTTAGTATGCTAAGCATAGGATAATTCCTTGCTGGAAAGCAAGTGAAAAATGTCACAAGCCTGCCGGCTGGTAACCTTTCATGGCAAAGCCCCGTTGTGTCCAGACGAGATACAGGCAAGTCGATAGCGCCACCATTTTTTCATTCCCCGGGCTTCGCCAGCCACCCCGCTTGCCGGCCATCTCGTCCGCCATAGCTCGCAGAGCGGCGGCGGATGCCAGCCTGCCGCAATTGGGGAACCTCTGCTGAGGCGGTGGGGCCGTCGAGGCCCACAATGCTAGGTGGGGTGGGAGTTGGCTGTCATTCCTGTAAGGAAGCATTCCCGTACCTTGCCCTTAATACCCCAATCTGTGCCATGTATGCTCTCTGGACTGCGATCATCTTCCGTCGCAGTTTTTCAACCTTGGCGATCTGCTCCGCTCCATCAGCCGTAGGTGTCTGTTGCATCTTCAAGTACTCGTCAGCAAACTCTGGCATTCCTACTAGGAGCGTCTGTAAATTTGCTAATAAATGTGATGTTAACTGAGAAGGGTGTCCTTCATAAATCCGAAAAGTTGGGTCATTAATCACGTCAGCCAGAGCCTGACACCGTTGGACGACGTCCACGAGCGGGGCTGGGTCTCCCTTAATCAACACATGGTTGTCTTCTCGCACTTGCCCCGGTACTGTTTGAAAGACGATACTATTATATCCCAACTGCCCATGCTGAGCGTTTGGATACAAGCGTTGTTGCTCTGTATGGTCTGGGTCCTTAACAAGGTTCTGATTCCATTGCAGCTTCGTTGCTAACGCATCATAAATCGACTGGGAAATGAACTTGTGAATCGCTAACAGCAGGGGAGTACACTGTTTATCGGAGTCTGCTGCTTGTATTTCCTGCACCGTTATTGGCCATGAGGCCGCACCTAGATACTTTTGAATCGTGGCAGAACGGATTGCAAACTTTCTTGCGTTGGTTAACGAGAAATCATGCTTGTAATGAGATTGTGTGTCTGCAATGGAAACCGCAGGTGTGATGGAAACCATCGGGAATGCGAGAAATGCCGACATGCCAACAACGTTTCCATCAATGTCAAGAATTGGGCCACCACTACAACCGGGGCGAATCTGGGCTGTTACCTCCAAAATTGCATCGCCGACACCAGTAATTTCTCCAGAATCGGTCTTTAGAACCCTTGCGCCTTCTGAATTACCAACTGACCAAATATGGGTACCAGGATCGATGCTATCTTTCAAATTAAGCCAGTTCGGATTATCAGGAACGGTTGTTACAACGATAACATCATCGTCGTTGGTTGAATAATTCCGTACAGATGCGATGTGGAAGGAACCTCCATCGATTGTTTTAATTGAAAGATTGTCGCCTCCCTCCGCGACAACGTGTAAGCACGTAACAAAAGTATTGGGGTTGACCCAGAAACCAGAACCACGAGCGCTTGAACCTGAAACCAATGCACACGCTTTGTAGATCGTGGCCGGCGGGGAGTCTGTTCGGGATCCCATGGGGTGGGAGTTCGCGCCAAGGGCCTGCGGAGTTTGAATCTGTGCGAATACGGTTTGGATGGGAAAGAGAATCATCAGGAGCGCACTCGCAAGGAGTGTTTTGGGCTTCGAGTCCAGACGATTCATTGCGGTCTCCTTCCTGCAACGTGGACAGGGTGAGATTACCATTGGTGCGTGCGAGAAAGCAATGTCAAAGGGTGACATGGGGCGGCGTGAATCGCAGTTGGTTGGCATAGGCGAAATGCGGCGGGCGTAGCGGCGGGGCAAGGGGAAGAGCGGAGTCCAGCACGTGTAGCCCAGGACGATCCATCTGCGCGGTTGCGAGGATCAGGGAAAGGTATTGAGGCGGGAAACCGGGACGGCAAAGGCCCGCATGTTCCTCTGGAGGCCAGGGTTATGCTGGTTTGTGAAATTTTTCACTTGCAATCCCGGGGCGGGGTATGGTAAAAGAAAAAGTCTGATCTGCAGGAAGGTATTCACTCCTGGTGCGAGTCCGAGGGGCTGGATCTTGTGGATCTGGGAGTGAACGCGAGGGAACGGAGCTGCGAGGGAAAACAGCAATGATCGGGTCGCAATAGGGTAACCGGGTACGTGAACGGACGCCGCTTTCTAGGCGCGTCCGGAGCGGTGATTCTACCCACACGACACCACAAACATTTCCACGGAATCCGAAACCAATATGAGGCAAGCAATCAAAGCATTCTCTCTCGGACCCGGGGTGGTCGTGTGCATCCTGCTGTGCGAGGCGCATACGTTTGCACAGAGCGTCGAGTATTCGGTCACCGAATTGTCCGCGCCATCGTACGACCACAGCTACGCGTATGGCATTAACAACGACGGCCAAGTGGTCGGCAGCACTTACACGGGAAGCAACAGGTTCCCGCACGCTTTCCTGTATAGCGGCGGCTCGATGCACGACCTGGGGACGGTTCCGGGGTGCAACTCCAGCTACGCGTATGGCATCAACGACAACGGTCAGGTCGTCGGCAACGCTTGCACGGGAAGTAACAGGTTCGCACACGCCTTTCTGTACAGCGGCGGCTCGATGCTCAACCTGGGGACGGTGCCGGGGCGCAGCTCCAGCTACGCGTACGAGATCAACGAAAACGGTCAAGTGGTCGGCAACGGTTACACAAGAAGTAACAGGTTCCCGCACGCTTTCCTGTACAGCGGCGGCTCGATGCACGACCTGGGGACGGTTCCGGGGTACCGTTCGAGCTACGCGTACGGCATCAACGAGGACGGTCAAGTGGTCGGCGACGCTTACACGAGAAGTAACAGGTTCCCGCACGCTTTCCTCTACAGCGGCGGCTTGATGATAGACCTCAATAGCCTTATTGCCACCAACTCGGGTTGGACGCTGGAAGAGGCAACGGCCATCAACAATGACGGCGAAATCGTCGGCAATGCTTACACGAGAAGTGGTAAGTTCCCGCGCGCCTTCCTGTACAGCGACGGCTCGATGCTCAGCTTGGGGACGGTTCCGGGGTATAATTCCAGCTACGCGCATGGCATCAACGACGACGGTCAAGTGGTCGGCAGCGCTGGCACGAGAAGCAGCAGGTTGCCGCATGCTTTCCTGTACAGCGGGGGCTTGATGATGGACCTTAATAGCCTTATTGCGACCAATTCGGGGTGGACGCTGGAAGTGGCGACGGCCATCAACGACAATGGGCAGATTGTCGGCGAGGGTATTGATCCTGGGGGCAACCAGGAGGCTTTCCTGCTAACGCCCGATCCGGTTCCGGAGCCCGCCACGTTGGGCCTGCTGGCGCTGGGCATCGGCGTGCTATTTGCCGGTCGCAAGTTGCATCAGCGCTCGTTGCCGGGTTGATCGCCGCAGCGCTGCGACAGGCGGATTGGCGCGCTCGACTCTCGGAGTCGCAAACCTTCCAAAGTCAACTTGGAATTGCGAACGGGCGTTTCGAAATGTCGCCTCTCGTTACCCCCCATTTCGAGTTGCGTCTCCCGCCTGGCCCGCGACGATCCATCTGCGCGTCCGATTTCCGGAACAGGGAAAGGCGCCAAGAGAAAAACTCGGGGAGTCGGCGCTTGTCGCTTGTGGAACGCGTGGCGGTTGTGGTATTTCTCGCCGACATTCACATGGGTGGGATGCGGCGTGGCCGTGACTGATTTCCGGCATTTTATGAAGCGGTTGACGAAACTGTCAGTGGTAGCGAGGTAACGGGCTTGGAGGAACAATCTCCATCAGGCACGGGCACCGGGTCGGAGGCGTCTCCGACGGTTGCCCGCCCGTCTCGCAGCGGCTGGCTGCGGATCTTCCAGCCGGCCCCGCCCGCGGCGGTGATGCTGACCGACCCGAAGGAAATTTCGGCAAAGTATCACTCGTGGCAGAGACGTGTTCTGGTCATCACGATCTTCGGTTACGCGATGTTCTATTTCGTCCGCAAGAACCTCAGTATCGCCGTGCCGTCCATGGAACACGACCTTGGCCTTCACAAGTCCAACCTCGGATTATTGTTCACGCTGTCTGGAGTACTGTACGGCGTCTCGAAGTTTGCCAACGGATTTCTCGCCGATCGCGCCAACGCCCGCGCCTTTCTTGCAACCGGCCTGGCGGTTTCGGCGGTTCTGAACGTTTTCTTCGGTTTCAGTTCGAGCGTGGCGGCCCTCGGCCTGATCTGGATGTTCAACGGCTGGTTTCAAGGCATGGGCTTCCCGCCGTGCGCGCGATTGCTCACACACTGGTTTCCGCCGAACCAACTCGCCACGAAAATGTCCATTTGGAACCTGGGGCAGAACATTGGCAGCGCGCTGATCCTGATTCTGAGCGGTTACCTCGTCGTTTACGGTTGGCGTACTTGCTTCTTCGTCCCGGCGGGGATCGCACTGGCCGGTGCCATTGTTGTTTGGCTGGCCGCTCCCGACACGCCGCCATCCGTCGGATTGCCGGAGGTGGCGGGCACGCATGACGAGAAAGCGCAACGGGGGGAGACTGAGGAGTTCAAGGCTTTTGTCATGGAGCGCGTCTTTCGCAACAAATACATCTGGCTGGTTTCTGCAGCAAATTTCTTCGTGTACATGGTGCGGTTTGCCGTGCTCGACTGGGGGCCGGCCCTGCTGACGCAGTACAAACACATCCGCATCACTCACGCGGGTTGGATGGTCGCGACGTTTGAAGCCTGTGGAGTGACCGGCGCAATCATCGGTGGATGGCTGACGGATCGCTTCCTTGGCGGACGCGCCGTGCGCACTTGCCTGATCTATATGATCCTCGCAGGCGTCGCCACCTTCGTGTTTTGGAAAGTTCCGGTGCGGTCGGAATTGTTGACGACGGGCTTGCTCAGCGCCATCGGCTTTTTCATTTACGGCCCGCAATGCCTGCTGGCTGTTGCCGCAGCCAATCTGGCGACCAAGAGGGCTGCTGCCACAGCCATCGGATTGACCAGCATATTCGGTTACGCCAGCACGCTGCTTTCGGGATGGGGGCTGGGCACCCTGGTTGATCACTACGGATGGGATGCGGTTTTTCCGGTGCTCCTCCTGGCCACGACCATCGGCGCCTTGCTGTTCTTGGCGGCTCTGCCGTCAAAGGCCCACGGCTACGCCGATTAAG
>Ga0187875_10004106_pt1 | contig 10097 bp, 6 predicted proteins | sample June2016WEW_17_1_2_FD_132978 | JGI IMG/M metagenome (GOLD analysis project Ga0187875, IMG submission 132978) | Peatland microbial communities from SPRUCE experiment site at the Marcell Experimental Forest, Minnesota, USA - June2016WEW_17_10 | ecosystem: Environmental > Terrestrial > Soil >... | reverse complement strand
TGGCCTACCTGCTGATGCAGGCTCTACGGCGGTTGGGGTTGGCGGGCACCGAACTGGCCCACGCGCAATGCAACACAGTGCGCTTGAAGTTGCTCAAGATCGGAGCCCAGATTCGCATCACGGTACGCAAAATCTGGGTGTCGCTGTCGACCGGCTATCCGTACCTGGAGCTATTCCGCCAGGTGCACCAGCAGTTACAAGTCACCGCTCTGCGCTGTTGAGAGGGAGGGAGTAGCGAGAGCAATGAGACAGCACGCCAAGTTCGGGGAGGGTTGTGTCTTGCCCGGGCAAAAAAATCGAAATCCTCGGGGCGAGGACGATGAACAAGGCCGCCGGAACAGTTCGTACGATGATTTCCGGATCTTGAGTCTCATTCGTCAGCGGGTCGAGCTAATTTTCGCCGCTCCCCTCCCCGCTGTGAGACATTCGGGCTAGTGGTGGGAGCTGGCCATAACTAGCCTTCTGGGGGCTTCCCCACCGCATTCCACCGCGCCTCTAAAACGGATCGTACTCTTGGCGTCATAGCTAAGACACGTCGGGCCGCTGCTGTCTTCCCATGCGCTATTAGCAGACTGCCGTTGCGACCGTTCACCCAAGTCAAGTCCTCCCATCGCAATCGAAAGCACTCGTCCGGGCGCACTCCCGTGTCGGCGAGCACAGTCGCCACATCTGAAAGCAATAGCTGGATGCAGCGAACGGCGGGCGCATCCCGGCCCGCCTGCCGATGCCTTGGAACGGGATGCCACGCGGGAGGTGGCGGATGAGAAAGCTTGCCGGTCTGTGGTGGTGGTCATTGCTGGATGTGATGGAAAAGGCAAGGCCCCGCCCAAGCGCAAAGCTTGGACGGAGCACGCTCCGAGTTGCGATGGACGCGAAGTCCGTCCGGCTTATTGCTTCGCACTCGACAACATCTCTAGCTTAAGCACGCGCGCGGCCAAGTCCTGGAGCTCCTCTTGCTGCCGCGCGATCGTGTTCTTTTGCTCCTCGTTCGTTTTCTGTTGCTCCTCGACCAGATGCCGCTGCTTCTGCACCTCGTTCAGGAGCATAGCGTTGACAAAATGGTAACGCACCGACTGCGGAGCGCCGTCCCTGTCGAAAACAACAAGCTGCGGGGCCACTTGGGCTACCTCCTCGGCTACCAACCCGTACTGCCGCGTCTGCGTCTCGTCGAGTTCGGGCTTGTAATTGAATGCCACTGGCCGCAGCTTCATCAGGACGTCGCTCGCCTCACCCATATCGGCGATCTGGTGCTTGAACCGGCGGGAGGAGGTCGTGGTGCCAAGCTGGCCCGTCGCGTTGACTAAGACTTCCACGCCGCTGGCGCTGGCGCTTCCGTAGATTCCGGCGATGGCTGCCGCCTTGATGGTTCCGACGTAGCCGATGCGGATGGTATTGGATTCGCCTGCTTCTCCGCTGTTGCCGATGTAGATGTCATTGCTCTCAGCCCCGTCGAGGTTGCCACCGGCCCCCGTGCCAACGGCGATGTTGTTACTCCCGGTCTTGAGTTTCTGAAGCGTGGCGACGCCGACGGCGACATTATCGTAGCCGGTCGTGTCGGCATAGAGCGCGGCATCGCCGAAAGCGGAGTTGCCGCCAGCGGTCGTGCTGGTGAAGAGCGCGTCATAGCCGAAAGCGGAGTTGCCGCCCGTGGTACTGCTGGTTCCGCCCGTGGTGTTTTTCGCGAGTGCGCCGCCGCCGAAGGCGGAGTTGCCGCTTCCCGTCGTGTTGGCTATGAGCGCGTCTAAGCCGAAGGCCGCGTTAAAAATGCCGGTCGTGTTGAGGTTGAGCGCGCCGTAACCAACGGCGGTGTTGTACGCGCCCGTCGTGTTGAAGCTGAGAGCGTCAGCGCCCATTGCGGTGTTGTAGGCGCCCTTCGTGTTCGAGCTGAGAGTGCCAGCGCCCATTGCGGTGTTGTAGGCACCCGTCGTGTTGAGGCCGAGATTGTTCGCGCCCATTGCTGTGTTGTGGGCGCCCGTGGTATTGGAGTGGAGCGCACCATACCCTGTGCCAGTGTCGAAGGAGCCGGTGGTGCTAAAGTTCCCGGCCTCGTATCCGAGGAAAACGTTGTCACTGCCGCTAGGCCCGTAGTTGTGCAGTAACATGTTGCCAATGGCGAGCACGCCCTCAGTCCCGCTGCTGTTGGTGGCGGGCATGGCTACGGCGCCGGTTACGTCGAGTTTTGTCCCCGACTGGGACACAATCGAATCAATCACCGTTGACGTGCCGTTGAAGATCGGCAGATGGTCGGCGGTGCCGCCGGTTGTGGTCACATCCGTAGCCGAGGCTGGCAGAGCGCTTCCCGCCTGGCCGTCAGCCATGCCCCTCGCCGGTTGAGGCAAGGCGGATGTAGTTTTGGTTAGCGTCTGTGCAAAAGTCAGTTGGACCAGTGACAGTGCCAGAGACAAGATTCCAACTATCACACAACTGATGCCGAGCCTCATGGGTGTATCTCCTTCGTGGTGAATCGAATTTTGCTTCCAGATGAGACCGAATGCTTAGGCAAATGGGATGATCCTCTTTCAACGCCCCAGAACCCTGATTCGGCGGTTCTTGGGGGCTCCGTGTTCGAGATAGCCCCTCCCTGGGCCGCGCCGGGGTATGCGATCTCAATGATGGTTCCCTTAGCGCTCCGGTAAAAACCGTGCTCTAAATTGCTGGAATCGAGGTACTCACCCACCGCTTCGTCGGAGAGTTTTGGGGAAATGCGCCGATCAGTACGGCGCGGTAACCGGCGCTTTCCCGTCGCTTTCGCCGGGCTTAGCCTGGCTGGCCCTCGGCGGCAGCACAATCGCGCTCACAATCAGCACCAGAATCGTCGCAACCAGCACCACCAGTGCCCGTCCTAGCGGACTGCTCCGAAATCGAACCTTATCTATCCCCGGGCTATGGAATGCACCCTGCCCAAGCAGCGCTGGCGTGCGATTGCGAATGGCACGAATTGGTGATTTCATGCGTTGTCCCACAGAGCGTATACTTGTTCGACTTTCTTCCCCGGGGCAAGGGACAAAACCGGACATAAGCGGGCATAATCGGGCGTTCGTCGCTCATCTACCGTTCGGCGGGGAGTTCAGTGGCACAAGGCGCGACCAGTCCTTGTCGTCTGGATTCGTGGAAGGAAATAGCTGCCTTCTTCGGACGGGACGAGAGGACTGTCCGGCGGTGGGAGAAAGAGAGCGCCTTGCCGGTGCATCGTGTTCCCGGAGCCGCCAAGGGACGTGTCTTCGCATATGAGAGTGAGTTGGACCTGTGGCTCAGCACTCCCCAGGCCTTGCGGACCACGACTTTAACGTTGGAGCCGCGAGTCAGCCCGGTACAAATCGGCCAGGTACAAACTAGCGAGGTCCAGCCCGAGGGTAAGCATTGGCTTTTTGGCGCGGCGGGGATGTGGGTGGGAACTCTGGCGGTTTGCGCTGCACTGGCTGCTGGAATCTGGGTCTATCGCAAGAGCCATCGCTTTGCCGCCTACGCGTCAGCCCCAAATGCGTCCCGGGCCCGAGCTAAGGATCTCCACCAGACGACTGCCAGTGCCCAGAACGCCTACTCCGGCACCGATTCTGTGGCTGTGCTCCCCTTCACCAACTTACGAGGAGATGCCAAGACCGAGTATATCAGCGACGGCATCACCGAGTCATTGATCGGCAACCTTGCCCATGTGCCCCGACTTAAAGTGAGGTCCCGCGACTCGGTTTTTCGCTACAAGGGTAAGGATATTAACGTGCAGACCGTCGGCGGCAACCTCCAGGTATCGGTCCTGGTGAGCGGGCGTGTGATGGCGCAGGGTGACACCATCGAAATAAGCGCAGAGCTTACCAATGTTCAGGACAATACCGAGATCTGGGGGCACCGATACACGGGAAAGAGGGCCGACCTCATCTTGTTGCAGCAGAAAATGGCGGGCGACATTGCAGGAAACTTGCGTTCCACCCTCAGCCCCGCGGTCAGGGAGCAGGTCACCAACCAGGGCACGCAGGATGCGGAGGCCTATTCGTTGTATTTGAAGGGCCGTTACGCCTGGAACAACCGGACGTATAGTGAGCTTGCGAAGGCCATCTCCTATTTCAATCGGGCCATCGACGAAGACCCAGAATATGCTCTGGCATATTCGGGTCTGGCCGATGTCTATTCCGTTCTGCCTAACTATGGCGGCACTCCCGGCGAAGACTTTTCGAAGTCGAATGCCGCCGCCCGCAAGGCTCTGGACTTGGACGCGACCTTAGCTCATCCTCATGCTGTTCTGGGCAGCAACGAGATCCAGTACGACTGGGATTTTGCGAGCGGAGAAGCTGAGTTCAAGAAGTCTTTTGAACTCGACCCCAACGATGCCACCGCGCGTCAGTGGTACGGCGACGATATTGGCATGATTGGCGGCAGAGAACAGGAAGCGCTTGCGGAAGTCAGTCTTGCCCATGAACTTGATCCGCAGTCTCCCGTCATCACTAGGGTGGCCGGAGGTATTCGCGTCTGGGCGCGGCAGTACGACGAAGCCATTGCGATTTGCAGCAAACTGGCAAATGAGAACCCGACATTCGCCATCGCGCACGATTGCCAGGCTTACGCCTATTGGGGAAAACGCATGTACCCGCAAGTCATTGAGGAATGGAAAATTTATGGCCAGCTCACCGGCAACCGGGGCGAATCTGAATTCGCTGCCGCCATGGAACAAGGGTATCGTTCCGCAGGCTGGAAAGGCGCTCTCACCCAAGCCATTGAAATCCGACGAACGCAACGTAAGACGGGCTACTACTCAGCGTTGATTATTGCCCGCTTCTACGCCGACCTAGAAGACAAAGCTCAGGCTTTCCATTGGCTCAACACGGCTTATCAGGAACACGATTGGCTGCTAATCGGTCTCAACACTTACTTCCAATTCGACCCTCTGCGTTCTGATCCGCGGTTTGCGGAGTTGGTGCGCAAAGTGGGTCTGCCGCAGTAACCACGCTCGAATCGGCAATTCAAGCTTTTCTCCCTCTCTGGAAACACGACGGCCAAAGTCCCGAAGCCATGGAAGAGGACGCCAGGATTACTGATTTCCTCTGAAACCGGAATCACTCCTCCGCATCGAGCGCTGCCTGTAAAGTGACCTTGCTGCCTGCGGTCAGGTTCACTGTGCGATTCCACGGCTTTTGTCCCTTTGCTTGGACTCGAACGGTGTGGGAGCCCGCCGAAAGCTCAACCAGTGATGGAGTGTTCCCCATGAAATTCCCGTCAACGTAGATGTCGCCGCCAGAGGGCTCTGAGGAGATCATCACCTTGGCAGTGCTGGCAGTGGAGTTCGCCGGACCGGGTTGACCAGCGAGGGGGCCTGAACCATCCGACTTCTCCGTGTATACCGTGAGCTTGACGCTGGGTTCCGGAGCGGTCGATGTGGCGCTTGGAGGAGGCACGGCAGCGGTTGGTCTGGAGATCCCTTCCCGATCGGCCCGATGTAGGCCGACGTTTCAGATGCGAAAGGCCTTGGTCTCGCTTCCCACGGAGATATCCAGTTTGCCGCCTTCGACAGCCCCCTTGACCACTTGGCCTGCTGAGAGTGGGTGGCAGGCAACTCTCTCGGCCTCTGCTACTCGCTGCTGGTGATGCTGCTCCAGATCCTTGTCAATCGCGGGAGTGCCGCCACCACTCGACCGAGAGATGATGGCGCGCAACTTGTCGCGCTTGCTGTTGTCCCCCGGCCCTTCGACAACCACAGGTCCGCCGCAAGAGACAACGTAGCCAACCTTATCCGAGCCGACGACTAACGCGGCGTGATAGACCAGCGTCTCCCCACTCCCCGAAGTGTGAGATTCACAGTTCATCTGCGCCGCATCACCCGATCCGATGAAGGAGCAGTTCAGGTGCGTGCTATCACCGGCGGTTACTACAAGACGATCAGTGCGCATCACCGCGATCTCAGCCTGATCGGGTGAACCCTGTTGCGCATCGGCGGTCAGGGCCAACACGCTGAAGAAAAGCGCGGAGAAGAGTCCCATAGCAATTCTCTTTGAGCCAGGAGTTCGGACGGGGCTGCCGCTCTGCAAATTCCGGTGGACTTCATATTCAAACGGGCGGAAGGGAAGAGTCAACATTGTGATTCATCGGCTGTGTACGCATCGGCTGCACACTCGCAAGATGGCTGGTGATGCCGCTCGATATCCGCATCCGATTTGGCCGCGCCATCCGCCGCATACGCGAGGATCAGAAGATTAATCAGGAAGAGGCAGCGGAGCGGTGCGGGCTCCATCGGACGTACGACAGCGGCGTCGAGCGGGGCGTCAGGAATGTGTCGCTCGTGAATGTGGAGAAAAATAGTAAAGGATTAAGAACGGCCCTCCCTAGGCTGTTTGAGCGTCTGTGAAATTCCGGTCCCCTGGGCGCAAAAAATCAAGAACAACCGAAATGAAGCGCCGCTGGGACCATTGAGTTAACCGCCGCGCTCGCGCTCAAATAGTTCTTCCCGTCCGATCCACCGCGAATAGCGCTGGTTGCGAACTTTCAGCCAGCTTGCGTGATGCTCCAGAATCACACAGTGGCAAGTAGCGCAGATCCTCGCCCTCGCACCAGAGCAAATCGAAGGCGATGAAACGCGGCTCACCACGATGGAATAGCAGTTCGCGGAACTGCGTCCTGCCGTCATCATCCAGGCAGACGATCTCCCCGCCCAGCACGGCAGACTGTCCCTTGAGTTCTGCGGTTATGGCTGCGTTCAATGCCGGGAACGACTTGAACTCGTTGCCATTGCGAGAGATCAGCTTGCACCTTTGTTGCTCGACCCGAACGAGGGATCTGAAGCCATCCCACTTGATTTCGAAGAACCAATCAGGGTGTAGAGATCAGCATCAGACGGACCCAACCCCCCGAGTTTCATTGACTCGCCCTACCTCTGGTCCTAAGATTTCAGCCCAATGATCGGCGAGACAATTTCGCACTACCGTATCGTCGAAAAGCTGGGCGGCGGTGGCATGGGTGTCGTCTACAAGGCCGAGGATGTCAAACTCAGTCGCTTTGTTGCACTCAAGTTCCTGCCCGACGAGGTAGCCAAAGACCCGCAAGCACTCAGCCGCTTTCAGCGCGAAGCCAAGGCTGCCTCTGCACTGAACCATCCGAACATCTGCACCATCTACGAAATTGACGACCAACATGGCGAAGCGTTCATCGCCATGGAGTTTCTGGACGGGCTGACGCTGAAGCACCGAATCGGCGGGCGTCCCATGGAAACCGAGTTGATTCTGTCGCTGGCTATCGAGATCGCGGACGCGATCGACGCCGCCCACGCAGAAGGTATCGTCCATCGGGACATCAAGCCTGCCAACATCTTTGTGACCAAGCGCGGACACGCCAAGGTTCTGGATTTTGGATTGGCGAAAGTCAGTCTTGCAGCCAGTTCTTTGAGCAACATTGCGTCTCTTAACACGCGGACGGCTTCGGCGGACGCGGAGCACCTGACGAGTCCGGGCACAATGCTGGGGACTGTGGCATATATGTCGCCGGAGCAAGTGCGGGCGAAAGAACTGGATGCGCGGAGCGACCTGTTCTCGTTTGGGGCCGTGCTGTACGAAATGGCGACAGGTGATTTGCCGTTTCATGGAGAAAGTTCGGGAGTCATTTGCGAGGCCATCCTGAACCGTGCCCCGGTGGCCGTGGTGCGACTGAATCACGACGTGCCGCCCAAGTTGGAAGACATCATCAATCGGGCGCTGGAGAAAGATCGCAATCTGCGCTACCAGAGCGCAGCCGACATACGTTCCGAGTTGCAACGGCTGAAGCGGGATACAGAGACGGGGCGAGCCATAGCTGCGGGTTCAGGGACGGTGGCGGTCGCGCGGGAAAGCGGCGCTCAGGTTGCAGCCCAACGGCCGTCGCCAGCATACGGCTCCTCCTCTGCGCCTGCTCCATCTCCGTCATCGAGCGTGGTGAAAGTGACGGGGGCTTCTGTGGGTGGCAGGAAACTCTGGAAGGTTCTGGTTTCCGCCGTCGCCATACTTGTCGCTGCCGCAATCGCCGGAGGGTTTTACTTTCGATCCCGCCAGACCACGCACCGCCTGACCGAGAAGGACAGCATTGTTCTCGCGGATTTTTCCAACAGCACGGGCGACGCGGTATTCGACGATACTCTGAAGACTGCGCTCAATGTTTCCCTGCGTCAGTCGCCGTTCCTGAATGTGCTTCCCGACAGCGAAGTCGCCAAGACTTTGCAACAGATGACCCGTCCGGCCAGCACGAAACTCACGCCCGAAGTAGCGCGGGAGCTTTGCCTGCGGGCCGAAAGCAAGGCTTACCTTGCGGGATCGATTGGCAGTCTGGGTAGCGAATATGTGCTGGGGTTGAAGGCGGTGAATTGCCAGAACGGAGACATGCTGGCCGAGGAGCAGGCGACGGCGACGTCCAAAGAGAAGGTGCTGGACGCACTGGGCGAGGCGGCATCCAAGTTGCGCGGCGAACTGGGCGAATCTCTCGCTACGGTACAGAAGTTTGATGTTCCGCTCGAACAAGCCACCACGTCTTCGCTCGAAGCTCTGAAAGCGTACAGCCTTGGCCGAAAGGCCTATCGAGACAAGGGCGCCGCCGCCGCCCTGCCTTACGATCAACGCGCTATCGAACTCGATCCGAGTTTCGCCATGGGCTACAGGGAGGTGGGCGACCACTACTACAGTCTCGGTGAGCTAGGGCGGGCCAACGAGTACTACACCAAAGCGTTCCAGTTGCGGGAGCGTGCCAGCGAGCGGGAAAAGCTGGCGATCACCGCCGACTACAATTCGAGTGTGACCGGAGATCTGGATAAAGCCGCCCAGACATATCAGGAGCAGATTGAGGACTACCACGAGACCAGAGCGTACGCCGATCTGGGCATCGTGTATTACGCACAGGGGCAGTACGAGAAGGCCGTGGAGATCACCAGGCAAGCCGCACACATTGCCCCTGATAATGTCGATATATACGAGAATCTCGCCAATTACGCCCTGGCCTTGCAACGGCTCGACGAAACGCGGCAGATCATCCACGATTCGCAGGCGCGAAAGCTGGATGATTTCGCATTCCACAACACTCTGTACGCTCTTGCCTTTCTCGGGGCGGACTCCGCGGCGATGGCGGAGCAGCAACAGTGGTTTGCGGGCAAGCCCGCGTACGAGAACTTTGGACTTACGCTCGCGTCTGACACTGAGGCGTATGCCGGTCATCTTGGCGAGGCGCGGGAACTAACCAAGCGGGCCGTGGAGTCTGCTATTCGGGCCGACAGCAAGGAAACCGGGGCAATATGGAAGGCGAGTGCTGGTCTGGAACAAGCGGCTTACGGCAATGCTGCGGAAGCCCGTCAGACAGCGACAGAGGCTTTGAAGCTGGCTCCCACGAGTCCCGGGGCGCAGAGTGAGGCCGCACTTGCGTTTGCCATCGCAGGCGATACGGTGCGGGCTGAGTCCTTGGCGAAGGACTTAGGGAAATGGTACCCGCTGGACACGCAGATGCAGTCGCTTTGGCTGCCTGCCATTCAGGCACAATTGGAGCTAGGCAGGGAGAATCCGGCTGCCGCCCTAAATGCCCTGCAAGCTGCTTCACCCATTGAGTTGGGCGCCGTCCCGTTCGGCAACAATATATCCTGCCTCTCTCATGTGTACGTGCGTGGAGAGGCGTACTTGGCTGCCGGACAAGGCACTGCCGCCGCCGCTGAGTTTCAGAAGATTCTCGACCACAGCGGCATCGTCTGGAACTGCTGGACGGGAGCGTTGGCGCATCTGGGAGTGGCACGCGCCAATGCCTTGCAGTCAAGAAGTTCGCAGGGAGCCGATGCCGATGCCGCCCGCGTCCGGGCGCTCGCCGCCTACAAAGAATTCCTCACGCTCTGGAAAGATGCCGACCCCGACATCCCCATCCTGAAGGAAGCCAAGGCGGAGTACGCAAAGCTGCAATAGAAGTCTGTGTTCTTTGTTTGGTTCATCGCTGAAGCAGCGGTTTTGCTAGAAATTGTCAAGGAGAAGTATCTATTGCAACTTTGTAAGGAGAATAGACGATGAAGTGCATCTGTCTACTAGCCTGCTTGTTAACCATCCCGCTCGCGAGGGCCGACTCGATCCAGATCCCCGGCCCCATCACGCAATTCTCGCTGGGGGGCATCCAGTCGACCCTCT
>Ga0187875_10004101_pt1 | contig 10102 bp, 10 predicted proteins | sample June2016WEW_17_1_2_FD_132978 | JGI IMG/M metagenome (GOLD analysis project Ga0187875, IMG submission 132978) | Peatland microbial communities from SPRUCE experiment site at the Marcell Experimental Forest, Minnesota, USA - June2016WEW_17_10 | ecosystem: Environmental > Terrestrial > Soil >... | reverse complement strand
CTCCCACCGTGATGCGGTCCGCGCCGCGTGGAGCAGCTATCTGCAGGCGGTCGACTCCAGCCTGGCTGCCGAGGACTGAGCCAGGGAGGGCACCGGGTTTTTCCCGCTGCTAGATTTTCCCTGCTTAATCGACTCAAGTGATCGACTCAAGAGTCGAACGAGCATTTGTACACAACGATGGCCCGATGGTGGCCCCCTAGCCGACTGGACGCGCCGATGCACATCTCAGCCAGAATCGAGTACGCACTCCGGGCGTTGTGCACCTTGGCCGCCCGAGAAGGCGAGCCACTCACAGCCGAGGAGCTTGCAGAAGCCCAGGGTCTTCCCGTGCGGTTCTTGAGAGCCATATTGAACGATCTTCGCCGGGTCGGGATCGTCACGAGCCAGCGCGGCAACGAGGGCGGGTACAAGCTCGCCCGCCCCGCCTCGGAGATCACCGTCGGCGACGTTTTCCGCCGACTGGAGGGTCCCTTGGCTGAGGTCCGCGGGATGCGGCCCGAGTCAGCGAGCTACGAGGACGCCGCCGTGCACTTGCAAAAGGTCTGGGTGGCCGTGCGCGCCTGTCTCAGGGGAGTCCTCGACGAGGTCACACTTGAGCAGGTCGTCTCCGGCAAGCTTCCAACCCAAGTCGTACGTCTGGTCCAGCGTCCGGGGGCTTGGGAGCCGCACTGAGCGCTCACCACCTTGCGGACCCGATTCGAGGGCCCTATCAGCTCCGAGGTCCAGTGACGATCCAGCCGCCGTCTACCGCGTAGGGCTGGATCGGGAATCCGAGGGCAAGCAAGAGGGGCCCGAGGGCTTCGTTGAGGATGTCTACCGACTCGATCTGGCGTGCGGGAACGGACTCTCCGGGCTCCGGGGTGTCGCGTAGCTGCCAACGGACCACCACTGCTTCGCCGCCGTCACGCTCGACGGGCACCGTCGACAGGTAACAGCCTGCGACAGGCGGCCCGGCCTGACCGGGTGAGCCCAGTGCTAGGCCCAGCTCCGCGATGGCCGCCAAGAGGTCATCGCGCAGCCCATCGACACCGCCCGGTTCCTCTTCGTCGGTTCCGGGCCATGCCGAGTCATCGATGCTCTCGAACGCCCCATCCTCTGTCTCGTCGCTCATCGCCGCCTGACCATTCGGTGCCCTCGGTTGTCGCGTCTTCTCGACGATGCCGCTCGCGCCGACATCTCGTGCCTGACCTCAGGCAGGTCACAGTACTGATGCTACGCGGCCTGAGGCTCTCGGCAGTGGATCGTTCGCCTTGACACCCCGTCTGCCGCCTTCCCCGGTTGCCGGCCGGGCCACGCCTTGCCAAGAGCCCCAACCCGACACTGACCCGCAAGGGTCCCGCGAGCCACAGCTACCTACCCCTTCCGGCACCTATTTAACTCGTCGTCGGCCCGGCGTGCTCAGGACGTCGAACCATGGGTCGAATGTTGAAGGTAGGCCTTGCAGTACCCATCTGAGAACACGCTTAGCTTTGCCCGCCGCAGATCGGAGATCTGAACCAGCAAGAGCTTCTTCTGGTGCGCCTTGAGGTCGCCGGTGTGATCGAAACGCGACAGCTGGGCAGTCGTATAGGCGCCTGGGTCACATGCCATGTGCTTGAGGGCGACGTAGTAAGCGTGTCTCGCGCCAGCTGGCCTAGCTTGATCGACATCGTTGCTGACCGCGAAGGCGCAGAAGGCGATGGCGAATAGACACGGTAGAGCCATTAGCCCCGCTCTTTTCAGCCCGAACGAGAACCGTGCCCGGTCCCCCCCGCCGGTCGTGAGGAGCCGGAGAAGCACCAAGTAGATACCAATCAGGGCCGGAAAGCTCAGCACCACGTACCTAGAGGACATCGAGGTGCTCAGGCCCAGCGAGACACGGCTCACACCGGTCGCGACCGCGCCCATGAAGCTGAAGGCGATGAGGCCAAGGGCGACCTGAACGGCCCCGTCTTGCCTAAAGCGCCGGTTGGCAACGAACAGACCGGCGAGGATCGCAACCACGGCGACCTCCGCGATCCCGAACGCGCGAGCAGTCCCCAACTGGCTGCCGCTGCCACCCAACAGGCCGTTGCCGAGACAACTGAGGGCGAACTCCACGACCTTGGCGAGATGATGCAGGGGATGTCCGGGCACGACCTTTTTGTCCCCGGAGAAGTACACAGCGAGAAAGACAACCCCGATCCCGGAGAAGACGAACTTCTCGACAAGACGCGAACGAGAGAGCGGAACCCACAGGACCAACCCACACGCGATCCATGACAGGGTGCCGGACTCGCCGGTAAAAGATGCGACGGCGCACACCAAGATCGCGAGTGGCGTTACATACCGGCTCGTGCCACGACCGGATCGAAGCCTCACTGCGAGAAGGACCGCCAGGAAACTAAGCGCGACCGCGGCGAGGTTCATCAGGTTCCACTCGTCGAGGAGGTTCTGCCAGTTGCTCCAGCAGAATATGGCGAGGGCCACTGGATAGGCAGCGACAAGCACGACGAGGTTGCGCGCCCGCGGCAAGGCCAGGCGCACCGCCCAAATAGCGCACGCGGTCTCGAGGATGCCGACCACGACAGAGCCGAGCTTTACGAGCTGAACATTGAGGCCGAAGTACTTCGCGTCCATCAACAGTCCGAAGCGCTCGAGAACAGGGCGGCCGTCGCCGTAAAAGCGGGTTATGTGGCTCCATTTGATGCTGCCCGTGGTGGTGAATTTGACGATTATGCCGACATAACCCCAGGTATCGGAGATTGGGATGTTGGCGCTCGATTTCAGGATGAACAGAGCCTCAGCGACAGGAAGCGCCAGGTAGGCGAGAATGATCGGGCCGAACGCGATGCGCGACGGCCATGGGGAAACATTGCGCTTGTGTCTAGGCGGAGCCATGCCTTTGGCGAAGCTAGCAGACCCGATCCGGGGCGGAGGGGCACCAGCTTGTGCCCAACAAGGACGAGGTCATCTCATGACTATCAACATGTATCCCATGATCAAGCACATCGCGAAATGGCAAGCCGTCTCGAGACGCGGGGCGAGCCAAAGGCGGCTGTCGCCACTGTGAGGCGCGGGCTTGCTCTTCTCGCTTCTTCGGCCGAGTGGCCTTGCGGGCACGCTTGTAAGCACCGGGGCCGCCAGCAGCCGTCCAGCCGGAAAGTGGGCCACACGATAGGTCATATCGAGCTCGAGGCCGACGCAACCCAAGATGACCATGATGAGCAGGGGCGAAAGCCAAAGCGCCTCGGAGGACCCTTGTGGTCCGGTCATGGCCATGCGGGCGAGGCCGGCCGGTCTCATCGTCGGCGCCAAGTACATAAAAAGCATGCTGTAGCCCATCACCGCGTGAGTGAGCAGGTGAGACGCGTCGTGGGCAGGACCGTCCTCGCCTGCTCTCAGGCCGTGGCGAATAACCGACAAAGCCGTCGCCCACGAGAACCAGACAGCGAGGACGCCGAAGATCACCTCCCAGATCGCGCTGGCTAGAAAGTCCAGGTCGGGAACGAGCATCGCCGCCATGGCAAGGCCCATGACGGCGTGGGCGATGTCGATGTCGTAGTGCACCTTGCGACCGCGCCTCGAGGCACTGACCGTCCTGCTCAGGGCGTAAAGCGCGGTCGCCAACATGGCACCGGCCAACACGTCGCACAGCCAAGCCGGTCCGGTCATGCGCACCAGCTCCGCAGGTTCCCGCACTCCGGGGCCATCTGGGGCCATCGGAGCCATGCCCGGCAGTAACATCTCGCCGCAGTGACCCAGACGCAACTTCGCGCGTTTTCCACTGTGGTCCGACTCGGCTCGGTCAAAGATGCCGCCGCCGAGCTCGGCGTCACCGAGGCCGCCGTGTCACTGCACATCGGTCAGCTCCGCAAGGAGCTCGACGACCAGCTCTTTACACGCACCAGTGTCGGGCTTGCGTTCACCCCCGGTGGGCTTCGCCTGGCGACCCGGGCTACCGAGTTGCTCGGCCTGCAGAACCGCACCATCCGCGAGGTGAAACAGGCTGGACATGGTCGTCGCTTGTTGCGCCTGGCCGCATCCAGCCTGTTCGCCGAACGAGCGGCCCCTGGGCTCATCGAGCTGTTCGCCAGCCGTGCGAACGACCTCGACGTCGAGCTGAGCGTGCGCTATTCCCACCAGTTCGAGGGTCTGCTCGTCTCGAGGGCGGTGGATGTGGCTATCGGTCCCAAGCCGGCGCGGCTTTCCGACGCCGTCGTCCATACACCGTTTTTGAACTATCAGATCGTCATCGTCGCCGGGCCGGGGCACGCCCTCGCGAGTATCCCAACCCGCCCGGCTCAGCTCCGGGAACAGACCTGGCTCCTCGGCCCTTCCGCGGCTGGTGACGACGGCATCGCGAGGACCATGCTGCGGCGCTTCGATGTCCCTGAGGAACGCCAGAGGATCTTCCAGAGCCACGCCGCGGCCCTCGAGGAAACCAAGCACAACCAGGGACTCGCCCTGGCTCTTTCCTCGGCTGCCAACGACGACTTGGCGCACGGCCGACTGGTTCGGATCCAGGGACCGGGCGTCGAGGCCGACGGTGTCTGGAGCGCGATGACCCTTCGCGATCACAGTGTCATGCCAGCCGCGGCCGAGCTTGTGCGGTTCATAACCACGCCGCGCGCTACCCAGGCAATGCTTCGTGGATCGGGCATAAACATCGGCCGCTTCCGGCCGTCGATCCATGTCACCTTGTGGAGTTGAGAGCGCTACCCAAGCGAAGAGCTGAGTCTCGACGAGACATTTCTGTCCAGGAGCACTGGCTCGGAGGCACCGCGTCGCGGACACGACTTTCAGCCCAACCTGACGATCGCAGCCACCACGTCTGTAAGCGACCGGATCGTGTTGCCAGGCAGCAGGTCGTCGCAATAAGGCAAGGCGGCGGCCATGGCGCCGACCATCGGAGCGAACCCCGGCGCGGCGGCGCGCGGATTCATCCAGATGACCCGGTGTGCGCGGCGCGACAACCTGGCCATCGCGGCCGCCAGCTGCTCGGGTGGGTCGCTGTCCCAGCCGTCAGAAGCCACGAGCACGATGGCGCCCCGGAGGGCGTCGGCGCGGCTCGAGGCCAGGAGAGCTCTCAAGTTCGTGGCTATCCTGGTCCCGCCGAAACGGTCCGTCACTTTCGCGCTCGCCTGCTCGATCGCGACCTCCGCAGACCTGTGAGAAAGCGCAGAGGTGAGGCGCGTAAGGCGCGTAGCGAAAGCGAAGACCTCGGCATCTGTCGTCGTTGCCACAGCGCGCATTAGGTGGAAGTACGCAGCCGCCTGGTGCTGCATTGACTGGCTGACATCACAGAGCATGACGACCGGCCGCGGCTTTCGCAGGGGGCGGGAGGCCACGAGCTTCACCGGCTCGAAACCGGTGCGACGTGCTCGGGCGAGGGTCGGGCGAAGCGTAACGCGCCGGCCTGCGTAGTGACGACCCATGCGCCGCGAGCGCCGAGTGGGCCACGAAGCCAATCCGGTGATCAGCCAGGTGTCGAGCAGGTGAAGGTCACCAAGATCGAGGGCTTCGAAGGGTATATCTGCTACCGCCTCGAGACTGCTCGGCATCCGCTCCGGCAACGCTGGGCCTTGCTCACGCTCTTGCGCCGCGCTCGCAAGACCAGTCGGTAAGGTCGCCCAAGGCAGGCTCTGGCCCATGTCGTTGTCGTGTGCGGCCGTGGAGTGCGCCAGAGCGGGCTCGGTTTTGATCTCTGTCTGCTCGAGAGCCCGTCGGCGGGCGTTCGGGTCGACGGACGCGACGCCGTGCGCGAACACGGCGCGAAAGACGGCTTCGAACAGGACGAGGTCTTCGCAGCGCTTGACGAAAGTCACTCGCGCGGTCCAGTACAAAGAGTCGACGGAGTCCACCGGGCAGAGCTCAAGGGCACGGACGAAGGCTTCGATGCCTCCCAGCCCCACGCCGAGGCCCGCTTCGCGCAGGCGCAACCCGAAACCGACCGCGAACGACGCCCGGTCGACACCCGGGAACAAAGCGGCCATCGCGGCTACCTAGCGGACGATCCGGTAGATCACCATGGCGAGGATGACCAATGCGATGAGCGCCGGGACGAGACGTTTGGCAAGAGAACCACCTGCCAGCTCCATCACGTTTATTGCCTCAGGTTCAGCACTGTGTTGCAGGTTCGTTGCCTTCTCGCCCGTCTTCGGTTCCCCGTTCGGTGCGTGCTTTGCTCCCGTGCCGGCACTGGAGGGGCCGGCACCGGCGCCTGTTGCGACCGATCCCTTCGTTGCGCTGAGCGTGGCCTCCAGGCAATCGACGAACTGGCCAAGGAGCTTCTCTGACACCTCTTGGATCATGCCGCTGCCGAACTGGGCGATCTTGCCTGAAATCTTGAGATCGGTCTCGACGCGTACGACGGTCTTGTCGAGCTCAGGGCGCAAGTGGGCGACGATTGTCGCCGAGGCATTGCCCGCGCCGCGTGGATCGCGGCCTTTGGCACTTATCACGGCCCTAAAGGCGGTCGCGTCCTGCTCCACGAAACTGGCGGTTCCCGCATACTCGCTTGTCACCGGGCCGACCTTGATCTTCACCTTGCCGGAGTAGATGCCGTCCTCGACGCCGGTGAGCTGGGCACCCGGCATGCAAGGTGCGATGCCCGCGAGGTCGGTGAGCAACCCCCAGGCTTGCTCGCTGGGCACGCTGACGCGGAACTCACTGTCGATGTTCACCGGTCATCCCTGTTCTTCATCTCTTCGTTCTTCATCTCTTCCTCCTCCAAACCGAGCTCGCTCAACGCCTGCTCGACGCTCAGCTGGTCGTCGCGGGTCTTAACGATCGTGCCGAGCGTGCGTGAGACCTCTGCCCTGGTGAGCCGGGACACGCCAAGGCTCGTAAGCGCCGAGAGCCAGTCGATCGACTCGGCGAGACCGGGAAGCTTGTCGAGATCGAGCTGGCGCACCCGTCCAACGAAATCGGTCGTCGTCGCGAGTAGGGCCGCGTCGGCTCCTGGCACGGATCGTCGAAGGATTGCGGCAATGCGCTCAGCGTCGGGGAACTCGATCCAGTGATACAGGCATCTGCGGCGCAGGGCGTCGTGAAGCTCACGGCTGCGGTTCGAAGTCAGCACCACCGTCGGCCGCCGCTGCGCGGTGAAGGTCCCGAGCTCGGGGATCGTGATCGAAGCCTCACCGAGGAACTCGAACAACAGCGCCTCGAATTCGTCGTCTGCGCGGTCGATCTCGTCGATCAAAAGAACAGGTACCGAGGGTCCCTCAAAGCGCACGGCCCTAAGAATGGGCCTTTCCTGGAGGAACTCCTCGGTGAAAAGGTCGGCGTCGCTCAGCTTCTCGTGCCGAGACTCGGCAAGGCGGATGGCGAGCAGCTGGCGCTGATAGTTCCACTCATAGAGAGCTTCACTCGCCGTGATGCCTTCGTAACACTGCAGACGGATGAGCGGCGTCTCAAAGCCGACGGCGAGCGCCTTGGCGGCCGCGGTCTTGCCGACCCCGGGCTCGCCTTCGAGAAGGAGGGGCTGACCCAACGACAAGGCGAGCGAAAGTGCTGTCGCCAAGCCCTGGTCGGCGAGATAGCCGGCCTCGTCCAGCCGGCGCTGCACCTCGGCCGGCCCCGGCGGCCAGGCATTCATCTCGTCGCTGCCCGGCGCGCCTCGGGGCGCACCTCGACAAGCTGGCTCTGGTTGTCCTCAGCCTTCGCGAGCAACGAAGCGTAATCCTCCCAGGTGTCGACATCTAACGGCACGGCGCCGGGCACGAGGACCTCTGCGACCTGGTGGCGCCCGGACTCGAGCAGCTTCCAGACCGCCTTGTCCCCGTGCAAGGACCCGAGGTCTGAGAAGACCTGGCGATGAAACCAGAACGGGTGGCCGAGGCCGTCGTCATAGCGGCAGACCCCGATTGGGAACCGTCCCGTTTGGCGAACAAGGCGCCGCACCGACTTAGGTGAGACCGCGGGCTGGTCGCCTAGGAGGAGGACAACTCCCCCGGCGCTAGGGGCGATGTGCTCGAGAGCCGAGCGGATCGAGGACGAGCATCCGCTTCCAAAGCTGTCGTTGAGGGCGATCTCGGTACCGCTCAGATCGACCTGGGCACGAATCTGTTCCGAAAAGGCGCCCAGGGTGACCACGAGCTGGTCGAAGCCGCAGCGACGGGCGGTGTTGAGCGTCGCCTCCAAAAGCGTCATCCCGCGATAGGCCAAGAGCTGCTTGGCCACCCCGAGTCGTGACGACCCACCGGCGGCGAGCACGACACCGGTGACGAACATTTCCGATCAGGCTGCGTAGGTGTTCCGGCAGCTCAAGCTGCAGAACCAGACATCCGCGCCTCCAACCTCGACATGTGGTGTGTCAGGGCTCACAACAACTGTCATGCCGCAGACGGGGTCGACGACCTCCTGCAAAGTACCGGCAGGTACGGCGCCCGGCGCGGCGATCTCACCGTTGCGTACGGCACGGACGACCTCGGCCATGATCGACAAGGCGATCTCTTGGGCTGTGCGCGCTCCGATGTCGAGACCGACAGGGGTATGGATACGCGAACGATCCGACTCGTCTAGGTCCATGGCGTCAAGGACCGCCTCGCCCCGACGACGGCTCGCCACGAGTCCGATGAAAGGCACTGACGCCTCGAGTGCCGCTCGGATCGACTCCGGTTCGTCGCGACCGTGACTGCATACGATCACCGCCAGCGCGCCCTCGGGACTTTGTCCCGCGAGGCTGCGCACGGAAGTGAAGGCGAAGCCGAGAGACTCAGCCAATCCGGCGAGCGCGTCGGCTATCGAGGTCTCCCCCACCGCGCAGATCAGGTAGTCGGGGAACATCGGCTCGAGGAAGATCTCGAGCGCGCCGCCGGACAGGCACGGGTTCACGACGACTCGGGCGCCTTCGGTGTCAGGGAAGGCGACGTGGCCTTCGGGGAGCACCCGCAAGAGCATCGGTTCCCCACTCTCGAGCACGGCAAGAGATGCGGCCCGTACGGACTCCTCGGCGCATTGGCCGCCGACAAACCCCTCGATCGACCCGTTTGCGAGCACGACGGCGTCATCGCCAGGGCGGGCTGAGGTCGGCGCCTGGGCGCGCACGACAGTCGCGTGGACGAACGGCACTCGCTCGCCCAACAGTTCGCCCATGCGAGCGCTCATGCGGTGAACCACAGCGACCGGACCACCCGTGCCTCACGCCGGGGGCGTGGGATGGCCCTGCATGGCATCCCATACCCTCGATGGCGTCATTGGCATGTCGAGGTGCCTGATGGCGAAGGGCTTTAGGGCGTCCACGACCGCATTGACGATCGCGGGCGGCGAGCCGACAGTCGCCGACTCGCCGACGCCTTTGGCGCCGATCGGATGGTGCGGTGAGGGGGTCACGGTGTGGCCGGTCTCCCAGTTCGGCACCTCCAGAGCCGTCGGGATCAGGTAGTCCATAAGGGAAGCGCCAAGGCAATTGCCGTTCTCGTCGAAGGCGATGATCTCCATCAGCGCCATCCCGACGCCGTCGGTGAGGCCACCGTGGATTTGTCCTTCGATGATCATCTCGTTGATGCGCGTGCCGCAGTCGTCGACCGCGATGAAACGGCGCAGCTTCACCTCGGCCGTTCCCGGGTCGACGTCGACTACGCATATGTAGGCCCCGAAGGGATACGTCAGGTTCTCCGGGTTGTAGCAGATCTGCGCCTCGAGGCCGCCCTCTATGCCCTCTGGGAGATCGCCCGCACCGTGAGCACGCATCGCGATCGCCTGGATCGTCACGGATTTGGAGGGGTCGCCCTTTACGTGAAAGGAGCCCTTATCCCACTCGAGGTCGGCGACGGACACCTCCAGCATCCCTGAGGCGATGATCTGGGCCTTGTCCCTGACCTTGCGTGCGACCAGCGCCGCCGCCGCGCCCGAGACTGGCGTGGATCGGCTCCCATAGGTGCCGAGGCCGAACGGGGTGTTGTCGGTGTCACCGTGCACGACTTCGATGTCGGCTGGAGGGATGCCGATCTCCTCGGCGACGATCTGGGCGAAGGTGGTCTCGTGGCCTTGTCCTTGGGTCTGGACCGAAAGGCGGACCACGGCTTTGCCCGTCGGGTGCACACGTAGCTCGCAGCCGTCCGCCATTCCGAGTCCGAGGATGTCCATGTCCTTGCGGGGACCGGCCACGACAGCCTCGGTGAAAAAGGCGACCCCG
>Ga0187875_10004096_pt1 | contig 10114 bp, 7 predicted proteins | sample June2016WEW_17_1_2_FD_132978 | JGI IMG/M metagenome (GOLD analysis project Ga0187875, IMG submission 132978) | Peatland microbial communities from SPRUCE experiment site at the Marcell Experimental Forest, Minnesota, USA - June2016WEW_17_10 | ecosystem: Environmental > Terrestrial > Soil >... | reverse complement strand
GACAAGGAGGCCGGCCCGCCTCGACGAGCTCTGTCCCGCGAATGGCCAGCGCAGCGGCCTGCTCCCGAGTCATCGCCAACCGCACGCTCTCTCCTGTGTCGGCTTCGGGCTCCGATTCGTCGGCGAGACCGAACAACGCCTCGACAGCGGTCTCGGCTTCGGTTCGGTCGATCTCGTCCGCGACCAGGATGATGCGGTCCAAGTCGTCGTCATAGCTGACACCGAGCGAGCGAACAACGAAATCCGGTTCGTCGAACGACTCGAGAGCGAGCACGTCGCCTGAGGGCAGCTCACCGGGACGCTCGAGCTCAACGAGCATCCGGCCGAGGAAACGTGCCAGCGCCGACACCTGGGCCTTCTCGACCTTGAGCGTCTTCAGGGTCAGCCCCTCACGCACCTGCAGCAGGAACACGCGCTCGCCCACCGCGCCGACGGTCCCGATCGTCACCCGGTCGGGGTTCGCAAGCTCGAATTCCTCAGTCACAGCGACCTCTCACGAGTCGAAGGCAGGGCTGCTGCCGGCGCGCCGGTCGCGCCCATGGCAAGCACTGTTGGCCCCTCGGAGTCGTACACGACCGTGCTGATCGAGCAGGGTGCGACCACGATCCGCTGGAAGAGGTCGAGCGGCACACCGAGCGCTCCTGCGAGCGCGACCTTGATGCAGTCCGCGTGCGACACCGCGACGACGACTTCGCCGGGATGCGATTTGCAGAGCCCCCCGACGGTGTCGGCGAGGCGGGCCTGGAGCTCTGCGAACGACTCACCACCGGGGAAGCGAAAGCTCGACGGCAAGTGTCGAACGATCTCCCACTCGGGAAGCTTGCGCAACTGCGGAAGCGGCTCACCGGTCCAGCTCCCGAAGTCGCACTCGATGAGACCGCGTTCGACGACGACGGGCTTTCCCACACTCTCCGAGATGGCCGAAGCCGTCTCGCGCGCACGCTCGAGCGGCGAGGCATAGACGGCCGACACGGACATGCCGGCAAGGGCCGCACCGGCCCTCGTCGCCTCGTCGCGGCCCTGGTCAGACAGGTGCAGGCCCCGCGCCCGACCGGGAAGCACCTTGCCTGTCGTTGCCGTCGTCCCGTGTCGGACGAAGCACACCACCGTAGGGCGGGGCGGCTTGGGGTGAGTTGTCGGCACGACCGACACCGTAGCCTTTGGCTCGTGCGATCGACCGCCGGGAGCCTGGAGCGAATCGGCCGCGAGGTGGCGAGCTGCTCGCTCTGCCCGAGGCTCGTGGCCTGGCGCCACGACACGGCGTCCAACCCGCCGGCCTCGCATGCCACCGAGAGATACTGGGAGCGCCCTGTGCCGGGCTTCGGCGACCCGGAGGCGCGGCTTGTGCTCGTCGGCCTCGCGCCGGCAGCCCATGGCGGGAACCGGACCGGTCGGATGTTCACAGGGGACCGCTCCGGCGACTTCCTCTACGCCGCCTTGCATCGTGCCGGCTATGCCAACCAGGCGCTCAGCCGGTCGATCGACGACGGTCTCACGTTGTCCGGGGCCTGGGTGACCTCCGCGGTGCGCTGCGCCCCGCCCGCCAACAAGCCGGCTCCGCTCGAGCGCGACACCTGCGCTCGTCACCTGTCCTCCGAGCTGCGAGCGCTCACCGGCGCCCGAGTGCTGCTTGCCCTCGGCGCCTTCGCCTACGAGGCGCTGTGGCGCCTACCGGAGGGTGGAGGCCGACCAACCGAGAAACGGGAGCGTTTTGCTCACGGCCTCGAGCTGCCACTGCCGCCTCTCGGAGGGCTCGCTCCAGATGAGCGAGGCCGCCCAAAGGCCAGGGCCCCCCGCACGTTGCTGTGCTCGTACCACCCGAGCCAGCGCAACACCTTCACCGGGCTGCTCAGCGCGGAGATGTTCGACAAACTGCTCGCCCGTGCCCGGGAGCTCGGGGCGTAGACCTCTCGGGACCTCGGCGGCCTCAGGCGCTGACGACCGGGATCCTTCTCGGAGCTTGCTCTCCGTCCTCCGGCCACCGGCGCCGGCTCACGCGAGAGAGCTTGCGGAGCAGCGCTATCGCACCGGGGTCGTCGTCGATAGCAGAGCGCACTTCGATCGCTCCCGCTGCGTGCATCGCCGAGATGAGCTCCCGACCCTTGTCGGTGCGGATCATGGTGAGCGTCCAGTCTGGGAAGGCGCCGATGCCGCCGGTCGAGAGGTCCGCGTGCTCGGCCGCGAAGTCGGGGCAGTGGTTGCAGCCCTCCCGTGTCCACTGGTACGCCTCTTTGAGCGGGACCTCATGCAGCACGCCGTCGCGGGTCCACACCTGAAAGACGCCCTTGATGTTCATCTTCACGATGTCCCCACGGGCCAAGCCGTAGCGCGCTTCGAACAGCTCGGGGAAGATCGCGTCGTCGAAGGACTTCGAGCACAAGAGGCCGATCGTCAACACGAAACGCCTCGCGACCTTGCCGGCCCTGCGCGCGGACATGATCGCCGGGGCCGAGGCCTGACAGCCCATGCCGACAAGTGCGATCCGCTCGGCGCCGCTCCCCGTCGCCGCTGCGTAGGCGCTCGGGTTGGCCGAATAGGTGTAGCGGGAACCTGCCGCCGCGATCACCTCGGCTCTGTTGCGGGCGACTCCCGGCACCGCCTTCCAAGTCGTCCCGTCCCCCTCCAGGTTCGAGACAAGCGCCGCGTCGATGACGTCATGCTCCAGAGCCCAGATCAACAGCGCCGAGACAAGGCCTCCATCCTGGCCGGCCGCCAACAGCTCGGGATCGGTGGCCTGAGCGAGGATCACGTCCTGCGCGATGCCGTACACCTCGTCGGATTCGCGCTCACGGCCGAAGAGGAACGTGTCGATCTCAGGCTCCCAGGAACGGAACCGTGGGCAGGCTCTCGTGCAGAGGGTGCAGCCCTTCTCGCCGTGGGTGCAGTTGTCCGTCCCGCCCATCTCCGCGACATGGAACGGGCGGTAAACACCATCCTGGTCGTTGTAGCCGAGCACGTCGTACGGGCAGACGACCACACAAGCCGAGCACCCTGTGCACAGACCGGAGGTCACGACCTCCTGATAGAGGTGAGACCAGTGCAGCTTCTCGGGAGGCATGAGGGTGATCCTAACCCTCTGCAACGGGTGTGCTACTTGGCTGGCCGGCGTCGCGGCCGACCCCTCTGAGTGACAATCCGACGACTCTATGTCCGGGTCGACGCGAGGGCGTCTGCGTTCAGGACGGTCCTGGCACCGTAGTAACCTCGCTTGATGGCCTCTTGCCCGACCAGGGTCTTCTGATGGAAATCGCCGTCATCGGGCTGGGTTCGTGGGGGCTGAGCTTTCTCGAGCGCATCGTGACAGGTTCGCGCTCACAGTGGGGACCAGTGCGAGTTCATGTCGTCGAGCCGGGCGCGCCGGGATCGGGTGTCTATGCGGTGGACCAGCCCGACTATCTGATCCTCAACACTCCGTGCGGGCAGGTCTCGCTCTATCCCTGGAAGGACGAAGGCCCATCGCCCAAGTACGCCCTCGGCCTGTACGAGTGGGTCACCGCCGCCGGCTACCGCTGGGTGGGCGACGCCTGCCTGATCGACCGCTCCGGTCGCGAGATAACCCGCGATGACTACGTCCCGCGCCGGCTCATGGGCGAGTACCTGCAGTGGTTCTACGCGACGCTCGTCGCGTCGGCGCCCGCGAAGGTGGAGGTCGTCCACCACCACACCGAGGCGACGAACATCTTGAGCCGCGGGGACGAGCGCGAGCGCGTTGTGCTGGCGAACGGGGAACAGCTCGACGTCGATCACGTCATCTTGACTTCGGGGCACACCGGCAATGTCGAACCGGACGCAGGTACGGCACTCATACCGAGGCCATACCCGGTCGATCGCTATACAACGACCATCCCACGCGGCGCCACGGTCGGCGTCGAGGGCATGGGGCTCGTGGCGACCGACGTCGTGATCGCGCTCACCGTCGGAAGAGGCGGCTCGTTTGCCGAGAGCGGCGACCGGCTGCGCTATCTCAGCTGTGGAGACGAACCGGCGCTTCGGCTTTTCTCCCGTAGCGGGTTCCCATACTGCTCAAAGGCGATGGCGACAGTCGACGAGAGCGACGAGTTCCAGGGCGTCGTCTGCACCAGAGAGGCGATCGGGGCTATCCAGGGCGGCCAGGCAACTGGACGAGCTCGGCAACAGATCGACTTTCGCTCTTCGGTCCTGCCCCTGGTCCTCGCGGAGATGCAGGTCAGGTACTACGGCCAGTCGGCCCTGCTCGCAGACGGCCGCGCAGCGTCCGACGAGGTGACGAGGCTGCTAGGCCGAGCTTGGCACGAGGGATCATATGAGACTGCGGTGAACGGCCTCGCCGGTCGCTATGGCGAGTTCGACCCGCGGGTGCATTTCTTCGGCCCCCGTGGCGACTACGTCTCCTCCAAGGACTACGAGTCGCAGATCTACTCGTTGGTCGAGGCCGATCTGTGCGAGTCGCTCCACGGGGGCTCGGCGCCGGTGAAGTCGGCCTACGAGGTGCTCCGCCACTTGAGGGATCTCATGCGCACGGTGATCGAGTTCAGCGGCCTCACGCTCGAGTCCTACCTCGACTTCCGCGACAACATCAAGACAAGGGTCAACCGCATCGTGGCCGGCCCACCGGCGGTGCGTTCCAAGCAGCTCCTCGCGCTCATCGACGCGGACATCGTCACGGTGCCCTTCGGGCCGTCGCCGTCGGTCAACCCGGCTGGGACGGCGGGATTCCTGCTGGGCTCGAGGCACCTCGAACACCCACACTCCGAGCAGGTGGACTGGCTCATCCATGGGCACCTCGAGAACCCGACTGTCTCGCGCTCGACTTCCTCCCTGCTGACGAACCTCTGGCAGGACGGGAGGCTCCAGCCCCTCTGCTACGGCGAGACAGAGGTCGGCAGCGTTGCCTTGAGCGAGGAATTCCACCCCATCGATGCCTGGGGGCGGCCGGCGCGAAGAATCTGGTTGTTCGGCTCGCTCGCCGAAGGCGTGCGGTACTTCACTCACTACGTCCCGTCGCCCAAAAGCCGCCTTCGGGCGTTCCTGGACGCGCAGCACTGCGTCGAGGAGATCCTGGGCTGAAGCTGGGCGCTGCGAGTTGCCGGGCGAGCTGGCGAAGAGCCGACCCTGGTCCCAGGTGCTAAGGGCCTGTCTCACTCGTAGACGATCGACACCTCCTCATGGAGGAAACGATTGATCTCGAGAAGCTCCTCGTAGTCCGCGGACACTCCGAAGACCGAGCAGATAAAAGGCCACGCATCTTCGCGCCGGCCGATCGGTTCGCCGGGTGCCCGATTCACGAAGACCGCGTTGACCCCGGGGCGCTTGGCCAGCCGGTCGAGACCTTCGATGCTGACAACTCGCCGGGCAGACATCGGAGGCTGAAGCAAAAAGCGCCAGCCGACCCTGGCGCACGCGACCGGACCATCCACGACCACCGGCTCACCAAGGGCGACGCGCATCGAGAGCTCGAAGAGCGACAGGCCACTTGCCTGGGACAGCATCTCGGGAATCCCACCACCGAGCCGGCCGTTCACCTCGATCACTCGAGGGCCGTCCGGGGTCAGCTTGATCTCGGTATGGAATCCACCCGTCTGAACCCCGAGAACGCGCAACGCTGCCGTGGCGATCTCGAACGCAGCCGCGATCTGAGCCTGTGGCATGTCGGCGGGGATGAAGAAGCCCGTCTCCCTGAACGGCTCGGCCAGTGGGAACCGCCCGGTCACCGCCACATGGCTGACCTCGCCGAGCGCCACCAAGCTCTCCACCGACAAGTAGTCGGCAAAGCGCTCGCTCGGCCCAGCAGCCAAGTCCGGAAGATACTGCTCGACGAACATACCTGCATTGCCGCCGGCCTGCGGCGGCAGGAGGGCGACCTGGCCGACGAGATCACCGGCGTCAGCAACGAGCGTTGTGTACTGGCCCCGGCTGCCGGTGCGCGGCTTGAGCACGGCCGGATAATCCACCGCCGCAGCGACTGCTTCAACTGCTGCGGGGCTTCGGCTGGCTGGGATCTCCCAACAAAGCGGCGACGGCACACCGCCTTTGCGGAGCGCTTCGCGCTGGCAGAGCTTGTCCACCAAGCTCCGGGCCACCTCTGGCGTGTGATAGCAGAGTCCTAGGCCCGCGGCTATCAAAGACAGGGGGACCATGTCCTCGTCGCGGTAGGCCACTACGCCGTCGGGAGAATGCGCTCCCAACACCGAGATGATCTCTTCCAGCGACAAGCCGGCGAGGTTCACCACGGTTCCGAGTCTCCTCAGCAGCCGGCCCGTGAAGGCGTTCTCCGGAACGCTCTCGTCTATGAGCCAGAGGATCTCGCAGAGGCCTGAAGCCCCGTCCGCGATCTCCAATGGTGGCGCTGAGCCAAGACCGTGCCCGACTACGAGCAGAGGTCGCCTCCGGTCAGCGGAGACCGGTGTCACAGCAAGTCTCTACCTGACAGGTGCCCAGATCGCAAGGCCCTGAGGTCAGAGACGGGCGCCGGAGTGCCCACGGGCTCCGGGCCGGCCTTACTCATAGGCGATCGACACTTCCTCGTGGATGAAACGGTCTATCTCGAGAAGTTCGTCGTAGTCCGCGGCCACCCCGTGGACCGAGTAGATGTAGTGGCGAGTTCCCTCGCGCCAGTCGATCGGGTCGCCGGGTGACCGATTCACGAACACCTCATTCACCCCGGAGAGCGCGGCCAACCGGTCGAGGCCTTCGATGCTGACAACGCGGCGGGCAGCCGTCGGAGGCTGGAACAAGAAGCGCCAACCGACCCTGGCACACGGGACCGGGCCGTCCACGACGACCGTCTCACCGAGGGCGACGCGCATCGAGAGCTCGAAGATCGACAGGCCACTTGCCTGGAACAGCATCTCGGGCACCCCCCCACCGAGCCTGCCGTTCACCTCGATCACCCGGGGGCCGTCCGGGGTCAGCTTGATCTCGGTGTGGCAGTCACCTGTCCTCAGCCCGAGCGCGCGCAACGCGGCCGTGGCGACCTCGAGCACGGCCGCCAGCTGGGCTTGTGGCAGATTAGCGGGAATGAAGAACCCGGTCTCGCGGAACGGCTCTGCCAGAGGGAACCGCCCGGTCACCGCCAGATGGCTGATCTCACCGGAGGCCACGAGGCTCTCCACCGACAAGTACTTGCCAAAACGTTCGCCCGGCTCGGCCGCGAAGCTCGGAAGGTACTGCTCGACGAACATCCCCGTCTCGCCACCGGCCTGCCGTGGGAGCAGGGCAACCGAGCGGACGAGATCATCGGCGTCCGCGACGGGCATCGTGTACTGACCGCCGCTGCCGATACGCGGCTTGAGGACCGCCGGGAATACCACCGCCGCCGCGAGGGCTTCAATTGCTGCGGGATCACGGTCGGCCGGGACCTCCCAGCAAAGCGGTGACGGCAAGCCGCCGTTGCGGAGCGCTTCGCGCTGGGAGAGCTTGTCCACGAGGCGCCGGGCCACCTCTGGCGTGTGGTAGTCGAGTCCGAGCTCTGCGGCCATTACCGCGAGAAGAACGATGTCCTCGTCGCGGTAGGCCACCACCCCGTCGGGAGAATGCTCTCGCACCAGCGCGGCGGACTCTTCCGCCGACAGGCCGGCAAGGTTCACCACGGTTCCGACCTTCCTCAACAGCCGGCTGGTGAAGGCGTTCTCGGGAACGCCCTCGTCGATGAGCCAGAGGATCTCGCACAGGCCCGAGGCCGCCTCCACGATCTGCATTGCGGGCGCGGAACGAAGGCCATGCCCGATCACGAGCAGAGGTTGCCGGCGGTCAGCGGAGACCCGTGCCACAGCAAGGCTCTACCAGATAGGTCCCCGGAAGGCAAGGTCCCGAGACACTGAGCTGCTGGCCTAAGGTAACTTGACAGGCGGCCACACCGCACGACAGCTGGAGAAGATCCGATCTCACTTGTTATCGCCTCACCCGGCGGCGGTGGTCGCGCGGCGGAAGGTGACGAGCTCGCAAATGGACGCGGGCGGGACCGAGACGGTTCGACCATCGAGATCGCCTTCGTCAACAACATGCCGGACTCGGCTTTCGAGGAGACCGAGCGGCAGTTCATCGGCTTGCTGGAAAACGCGGCCCGCGAGATAGGTGACATCACGGTGCGCTTCAGCCGGTATTCGCTTCCGGGTCTCTCGCGAGGTGCTGCGATCGAACAGCGGCTCGCTCGAGATTACAGCCCGGTCGACCATGTATACGGCGACCGGCCGGACGGACTCATTGTCACAGGAACCGAGCCGCTCACCGACGATCTCAGGACGGAGGCGTATTGGGAGCCGCTGACGGAGCTCATCGGTTGGGCTGAGGGCTCTACGGCGTCCGCCTTGCTCTCCTGCCTTGCCGCGCATGCAGCCGCGTTGCTCTTCGACGGCATCGAGAGGCACACGCTTGCCGTCAAGTGCTCAGGCGTGTTCGTCCAAGCGATCAGAACTGACCATCCGCTCACCGAGGGGCTCGGCGGCCTGGTTCACATGCCTCACTCGCGTCTCAACGACCTACCGTCGGCCCTCCTTCAAGCCGACGGGTACGCCAATCTGATCGAGTCGCCGGAGATGACCTGGACAGTTGCTGTGAAGGACCGGGGTTCGTGCACGTTCGTCCTCGTCCAAGGCCATCCGGAGTACTCGACCACCAGTCTCTTGCGCGAGTACCGGCGGGACCTGCAGCGTTATCTCCGAGGCGAGCGCAGTGCCGTCCCGGCGATTCCGGTCGGCTACGTCGATGCCGAGAGTCACCGGATTCTCGAGAGCTTCGAAGCCCGGGTGCTCGCCAATCCGTCCGATCCCGAGTTGATCAAGGACTTCCCTTTCGCGCCTGTGGAGCAACGTCTCGTGAACACCTGGCAGCATTCAGGGACAAGGCTGTACGCCAACTGGCTTAGGCTCATCCAACGCAGGAGGCAGTGCGGTGCATGACGAGACAGTGGCGATCCACGGCGGCTACACGCCCGACACGACCCGAGCGGTCGCCGTGCCCATCTATCAGACGATCGCCCATCAATTCGACGACGCGGCCCATGCTGGAGCCGTCTTCGATCTCGAAATTCCCGGCTTTCACTACAACAGGCTCAACAACCCGACGAACGACGTGCTGGAGCGACGCCTCGCGGCGTTGGAAGGCGGTGCTGGGGCGGTGGTCTTGAGCTCGGGTGCCGCAGCGGTCAACTACTCGATCTTGAACCTCGCCTCGGTGAACGACAACATCGTCACCACCCCACAGCTCTACGGCTCTACCTACACTCTTTTCGCACATGTCCTTCCGAGGCAGGGTATCGAAGTGCGCTTTGCCCGTGGCGACCGCCCCGAGTGCATCGAGCCTCTGATCGACGGCGCTACGAAGGCGATCTTCTGTGAGTCCGTGGGCAACCCCGCGCTCAATGTCGTCGATCTCGAGGCCGTGAGCGACCTCGCTCATCGTCACGGCGTCCCGCTCATCGTCGACAACACGATCGCGACGCCCATGTACCTGAAGCCGATCGAACACGGCGCCGATGTGGTCGTGCACTCCCTGACGAAATTCGTCGGCGGTCACGGCACCACGCTCGGCGGCGCGATCATCGATGCCGGTCGTTTTCCGTGGGCCGATCATCCCGACCGGTTCCCCATGTTCAACAGGCCCGAACCGGCTTTCCACGGAGTCATCTATGCCGAGCAATTCCCCGACGCCCCCTATGCCGTCCGGTGTCGCACAGTCAGCCTCCGCAACAGTGGCTCGACGCTTTCCCCGCTCGGAGCCTTCCTCCTGCTCCAAGGCCTCGAGACTCTGGCCGTCCGGCTCGAACGCCACGAGTCGAACACGCGCGCCATAGCGCGGTACCTCGCTGCCGACCCGCGCGTCGAGTGGCTGAGCTATCTCGGAGACCCGGGGTTCGCGTACTACGACCTTGCCCAGCGCTACCTCAAAGGCCATTGCCCTTCGATCATCACCTTTGGCGTCGCCGGAGGCTACGAGGCCGGGATCAGGTTCTTCGACTCGGTCAAGCTCTTCAAACGCCTTGTGAACATGGGCGACGCCAAGTCCCTCGTCGCTCACCCCGCCTCGACCACGCACCGCCAACTGTCCCCTGAAGCGCTCGCCTTGGTAGGTGTGGCGCCGGAGACGATCAGACTTTCGATCGGCATCGAGCACGTCGATGACCTCGTCGCTGACATCG
>Ga0187875_10004092_pt1 | contig 10120 bp, 10 predicted proteins | sample June2016WEW_17_1_2_FD_132978 | JGI IMG/M metagenome (GOLD analysis project Ga0187875, IMG submission 132978) | Peatland microbial communities from SPRUCE experiment site at the Marcell Experimental Forest, Minnesota, USA - June2016WEW_17_10 | ecosystem: Environmental > Terrestrial > Soil >... | reverse complement strand
GGCTATACGGCTTCTTCCGCCGACCGGGTGCATCTGAGTTATAAGCTGGACGCGTTCGATTCGCACGGCGTGCGCATCATGGAGCCGGTGGCCGCGGAGATCGAAGAGACCCTCTCCCCGGAGGATAAGAACTGGAAGCCTACAGTCCGGCAGGAGATCGTGATCCCGCCCCTGGCCGATTCGGGCACCTACAAGATCGCCATTTCCGTGACCGACCTGGTCGCCAAGGCCACGGCCACCAAGGATGTTCCCTTCGAAGTTCGCGGGCGCCGCGTGGACCCCAGCGACACGCTGGTGATCCGCAACATCCACTTCTATCGCGGGGAGGACGACAGAGAAGCTCTGTCGAAGGCCGCGTACCGGCCGGGCGCCGCGGTTTGGGCGCGCTTCGATATCATCGGCTTCAAGTACGGGGAGGCCAACGCCATCGATGTCGGCTACGAGGTGGCGGTACTCTCATCCAGCGGCATGGTGCTCTACACGCAGCCGCAGGCGGGTTCCGACCGCAGCCAGTCGTACTATCCCAAGCGCTACGTGCCCGCCATCTTTAGCCTGGCCACCAAGCACGACACCAAACCCGGCGAGTACACCCTATCGATCACCGCACATGACGGCGTGGGCAGCCAGACCTTCGAGGCCCGCCGGAGTTTTACAATCGAATAAGCAGGCCTGCCGTCGAATACAATCATGCCAAACAGTCTGGTTCTGGGCGTTCACCCGATCTCTATCGAGGATGTGGAAGATGTAGCGCGCCGCGCGGCGCGCGTTGAGTTTGCCGAAGCGGCGCGATCCCGTATCCGGCAAGGCCGCGTGAAACTGGAGGAACGCCTGGCCGCGGGCGAGCGCATCTACGGCGTCAATACCGGTGTGGGCGGCAACATCAAGTTCGCGTTGGATGCCGAGCAGACCGAACGCTTCCAGCACAACCTGATGAATCATCTTTCCTGCGGCACCGGCGCTGCCTTGCCACAGGACGTGGTGCGGGCGGCGATGCTGCTGCGCCTGGCCACGTTTTCGCGGGGCTCCTCCGCGGTGCGCTGGGAATTGGTTTCGGCGTTGGAGGATCTGCTGAACCATGGCATCGTCCCGGTGGTGCCGCGCTATGGTTCGGTGGGCGCGAGCGGCGACTTGATGCCATCCGCTTACATCGCGCGTGCGCTGTTGGGCATGGGCCAGGTCGATTACCAGGGCCGCCGCATGCCGGCTGAGGAAGCCTTGCACGCCTCTGGCCTGGGCACTATGCATTTCGCCCCCAAGGAAGGTCTGGCGTTGATCAACGGCACCACCGGGATGACCGCTTTTGCGGCGCTGGTCTGGGTGGATGCATGGCGCGTGCTGCGGGCCTTGCTGGGCGCAGTGGCGCTGGCCATCGAGGCGTTGCAGGCGCCATCGGAACCCTACCAGCCCTGGGTGCACGAGAGCAAAGGCCATCCCGGCCAGATGGCCGTGGCGGCGTACGTCCGCGGGCTGCTCGATGGCAGCGGATTCGTCACCGAATCCCATATTCAACGGTGCTACTCGCTGCGTTGCGTGCCGCAGGGCCTCGGGCCGGCCTGGGAAGCGTTGGATGCGGCGCGCGCCGTCGTCGAGAGGGAAATCAATTCGGCCAACGACAATCCGCTCATCGACCCGGAAACCGGCAATCTGTACCGCGCCGGCAACTTCTATGGGGGCCACATCTCGCGGCTCCTCGATACGCTAAAACTGGATTTCGCAATTGAAGCCAACTGGGCCAATGCGCTGTTCGCCGTGCTGGTGGACGACAAGTTCAACGGCGGCCTGCCGGCCAACCTGGTGCCCGACCCAGGTATCAACTCGGGCTTCAAAGGTATGCAGTTGAGCATCACCAGCCTGACCTGCGCTATTCGTCAGATGGCCGGCCCGAGCTCCATCCATTCTCTGCCAACCGAGCAGTATAACCAGGATGTGGTGAGCCTCGGCATGCACTCCGCCCTGACCGCGGCCGAAGCCATCGAATGCTTGCGTAACGCGACCGCCATGGTGCTGCTGGCCGCGGCCCAGGCGGTGGATCTGCGTGGAGGTCCTCGGCAGTTGGGGCAGGGCAGCCGTCGCATCTACGACGCCGTGCGGAAGGTGGCGGTGTTTCTCGATCGAGACCGGCCTATGGAAGACGACATAGCCGCGTTGGCGCAGGACATCCAGGCGGGGCGGGGTCCCGGTGCGGCGCAGTCTTGACCGGGCGTTAAGCTTTCTTATTAGCTATGGCTGGAGATTTAGGGTATCGGAAGCTTGCTCAGAATCTGCTGCACGTAACGGATGGTCTCCGGAATCCGGGGCACCCCGCCGCTCTCTTCCACACGGCCGGGTCCGGCATTATAGGCGCCTAGGGCTAACGCCGTGTCACCGCCGAAACGCTCCAGCAGTTGCTTGAGGAGGCGGGCGCCGGACGAGAGGCTCTCCGCCGGATCGAAAGGGTCGTGCACGCCCAATTCCTGGGCCGTGGCCGGCATCAACTGCATCAGTCCCATGGCACCCTTCTGTGAGACTGCGCAGGAACGGAAACCGGACTCCTGCTGGGCAACCGCTCGCAACAAGTTGGCATCCACTCCCTCATGCTGCGCAGCCTGTTGGATCAGCGGAGTCAACTGGATATCGGGCAACGGATCGCAATCCGCGCCCAGAGCGGGCCAGGATAGCGTGAAGAACGGCGCAGGGGAAGTTCCCGCGGCTGGCGCGCCACCGCCGGCATCCGAGCGGGTCGCAGTCACCGCCGCGCGCTGCTTCTCGATGGACATCTGCATCGCGGCCACCGCCTGCCTCTGGCGGGCTATGGAGGCCTCCATGGCCTTCCGCGCCGCCTCCTGCGGCGACTCGTCCGCAGCCGCCACGTGGAGACCCACCCACAGCCCCAATGCGGCAAGTTTTTGTCGCCTGCTCATTTTTCGCCTCCCGCCGGACCCTCGCTCAGCCGGTCTAACAGGTTTCGCAACGCGGCCACGGAACGCAGTTGAGCCGCGGCCAGATTCTCCTGGGCGACCAGTTTGACTTCTTTCATGGTGACCGGAATGGACTTGGGCGCGGTAATCCCGATCTTGATGCGAGACTCTCCAATATGGATGATCTGGATCTCGATATCTTCGCCAATAAGGATGGACTCCCCCGCACGCCGCCGCATTACGAGCATGCAGCCTCGCGCAACGGCAGTACCTCCCGATAGGAGTAGGGGGAATCGGTTTGGATTGCCTGACGCCCACGCAGCGTGTGGACATTCACCACAATGGGTGCCTGTAGGTTAGCCGTAGGGGGCGCATTCTCCTCAAAAGAAAGGATCGCCAGGCAGAGCACATCGCGGCCGATGGAGGGTTGCCGGCCGGTCCCCAGTCCTAAGGCATCCAGATCCTCCGGCGCCATATTCAATTGGTAGCCGGGGCAGGCCGACAGCGCCGGCAGCGTCGCGAAGCAGAGGTTTGGGTTCGCCACGCTTTGCAGGAAGACCAGTGGTTCGTTGATAGGCTGGCGCAGGGCCAGAAAGCGCGTCTCCTGCTCAAAGGCAGGGATACCGTCGGGGAATACCATCACGGATTCCTCGTTGTATTCAACAGGTCCGAAGTACCGGGTGTCGCAGCGCTGCAAGGGAGTTGTTTGAGTCGTAACCATACTGCACTTCTAAGAGCAATAAGAGTTCCAAACCTGTTAGCCCGAAACTTCCCAAGTGTGGCGCGGGAGGGAAGGTTCCCGGTAGAGCCGGGGAAGCCTGGGCAGCCGGGCCAACCGCGCCGCGGCATGCGCGCGCCCGGACAGCACGCCGCGCCGCGTCTCTTCCCGCAGCCGGTGCCACTCGGTCTCCAGGCGGCGCAAGGCGGGATCGCCGGGGGGCAGGCTGGCCACCGTGTTCCGCAGCACCCGGCAGTACTCCTGGAGAGCGCACTGCGCCTCCCGGTACCGCCCTTCGGCAACCCGCGCCCGCAGACGGCCCGCCAGGACCTCCAGTTCCGTTTCGCCGGCCGTCATACGCTGGCGGCCTCGATCTCGCTGTCTTGCTCGGCGGTGAACATGTCTTGCATCTGGGTGGCCTGCTGCTGCAGGCTGTAAATCATAGCGTCCGCCGCCGACATCTGCTGCGTGAGACTAGTCTGCAACTGGTTCACCTGGTTCTGCTCGTTGCTGATCTGAGTATTCGTGCTGGTAATACTCGCTTGGACGGAGCTGAGTTCCTCGGTGATCACACCGCTGGTGGGATCCAGCAGGCCGTTCAAGGTATTGGTAGCCGCCTCCAGAAATCCGCCGCCGGTGGGCGATCCTAGAAACTGCGTCAGGGCGTCGACTTGGCCGCTGGTGGCAGAGTCGAAAGTGCTCTGGTCGAAGGACAACTGGCCGGTAGTGTCTTCAAATTGCAAGCCCATCGTGGCCAACGAGGCAATGCTGCCGGCGCCGGTCGTATAGTTGGGGATGCCTTGCAAGGCGTCGGTGAGTGCATACACGATGCTCTGGCCGACCAGCGCGCCGGTGCCCTGGCCGCGATTCGTGCCGAGTTCGGTGATGGCCGCGTTGTAGGAGGACACGAAAGACGAGAGCGCGTTACCGATGTCCGTGGAATCCGGCGCGACCGTGATGGTGGCGGCGGTGTCCGGATTAGTACCGGTGAGATTCAGGGTCAGGCCCTGCGCCACGGTCACCGTGCGGGAGCCGCTGGTGACCGCCTGGCCATTGATCGTGTACTGTACCGCCTGGCCCGCAGCACCGCTGGCCGCCAGCAGATTCTGATTGCCATCGTTCAATTGCATGCTCACACTGCCGTATTGATCGCTCTGCAGCGAGAGCTGGTAGTCGGTTCCCACTTCGATCACGGTGGCCTGCACGCCGGCATTCGCGTTGTTAATGGCCTGCGCCAACCCATTCAGGTTTCCGCCCGAGTAGGAGATGGTGGTGTTGGTGCTGCCCACCGTCAGCGTGTAGCTCTTGCTGGTGCTGATGTTCTGCGTAGTCGGATCGGTCACCGTGGTCAGGCCGGACGTGCTGTCGGCCTGGCTGTACGAGCCCAGGTTCGTCACCTGGAGCGAATAGCTGCCCGCGACGGCGCCGCTGCCCACCGTGGCCGTGGCCACCGAGGGCTGCGATAGACTGGCCGACAACGTATTTCCGGCCGCCGAGGCGATCGTCGCCAGGGCCGACTGCACCGACGAGAAATCGCCCGAGAGCGTCTGCAGTTCGGTCTGCTGGCTGGTCATCGTGCCTACGTTGTCGTCGAGCAGCGTGATCGGTAACGAGGCGATCTGCACCTCGCGCGAGATGGCATTGTTTAGGTCCTGCGAATAGTTACTCATTCCGTTGAAGTAGGTTGTCGCGGAAGAGCTGCCGGTGAGCGCGGAAGGGGAGGTGCTCATAATTCTGCCTTTTGAAAACTGCGGATGCCAGGCCGGTGTATGGGGCGGCTGGACCTTTGTTGCTCCTCGTTTCCTTATCGGCACCAGGGCCCCGAACTTTAGAAGCGGGTGGCGCGATCCGAAACTCCGGTTCTACGCCGAGGTCCCTAAGTAGAAATTGTGATTCCGCCGATATAAAACCCGGAGGCAGCCAAGGCCGCCGCCCCGGCAAGACGCCGGGAAATCTAGAAAATAAGGATTATCCAATGATTTCGATTCAAACGAATATCGATTCTTTACTCGCGCAGCAAAACCTTAGCGTCAACAACCAGTTTCAAAGCAACACCATCCAGCAGTTGACCTCCGGCTACCGCATCAACTCGTCGGCCGACGACGCCGCCGGGTTGTCGGTGGCCAACGGCTACCGCAACCAGATCGCCGAGCTCAACCAGGGCGTCCTGAACGCCAACCAGGGCGTGAGCCAGTTGCAGATCATCGATGGCGGCCTGAGCAACATCTCCCAAATGCTCGACCGTCTGCAGACGCTGGCCACCGAGTCGGCCTCCACCACTTTCACCGGCAACCGCCAGACGCTGGACACAGAGTACCAGGGGCTACTGACTGAAATCGGCAGGCAGGCGGACAATATTGGCCTCGGCGACAACAACGCGTCCAACGCCATCGACCTGGGGGTATATATCGGTGGCGGTCAGAGTGCCGAGGCTAACTCCTCGGTGGACGTGAACCTGACCGGCAAATCCGTGAGCGCTACGGGCCTGGGGCTGGCCGGCACCAGCGTGCTTACCACCCAACCGGTGGCTATAGGCACCGTTCCCGCCCAGCTCATCGCCCCACTGGATGTGGATACGTTTAATGTGCAGACCGCCTCGGGATTTCACCAGATTTCACTCGAAGGCAAGTCCGGGGATACACTGCAGGGGCAGGTGAATGAGCTGAATGCCCAGATGAACGTAATTGGCATCAATGCCAGCCTGAACACCCAGGGCATACTTCAACTCCAGTCCGCCAGCGCTTTCTCAGTGAGTGCTTCGAGCGACTCCGCAGCCCAAGCTTCCGACCTGGTCGACAGCGTTAACGGCGGCACCGGCCCCGACGTGGAGCAAAATGCCGGCCTCTACAACCTGGGGTACACACCGGCGGCCGGTGACAATTTCACCATCTCGGTGGGTTCGTCGTCTACACAAAATATCACCCTGCCCGATGCCGCGAACACGACCGATGTGAATACCATCAACCAGGCTCTCCAAGCTGCGGGAATCACGACGGTCACAGCGGTGCTGGACGAATCCACCAGCGACGGCGCGACCCCGCCCAACTGCACCGGCATCAGTCTGCAAGGCAGCACCGCGTTCACCGTCATTCCGGGCGCTAACACCGATGTCGCCAATGCTTTTACCGGCACCCTGGCACCTTTGGGAGAGATTAACCCTGTGACCTCCGGGGGCTCTCCTCCGAACGAGGCCATCAACGCCATTACCCAGGCGGTCCAGAATCTGGGCACGGTGCAAGGCATCGTCGGGGCTGGCGAGAACACGCTGAACTACGCCATCAACCTGGCGCAATCGCAGATCACCAGCTTTTCCTCGGCCCAGTCGCAGATCCGGGACGCCAACGTCGCGCAACAGGCCGCCAACCTGACCAAGGCACAAGTGTTGCAGCAAGCTTCCATTGCCGCCATGGCGCAGGCCAACCAGGAGCCGCAGGCCGTCCTGGCGCTGTTGAAGCAATAAGTACGGCAGCCGGCTAGACGCGCAGAAACTTGCCGCCGCATTCCGGTCCATTTCCGTTCACGTTCGCCGGTCTACCGGCATGCACGTTGGCGACGGCTGAGGCCGGTACGTTCAGATTACCGCTCGCGTGGGCGATGGGAGGGTGCATCGTGCCCATCGGTCGTAAGAGTGTGACGGCCGATATGCAGGTCTTGAGACGCCGTCTGGCGTTAGCTGTGTCCTCCAGAGATTATGATAGACGGGCCGGTCTCGAATCGCCGGCCGTAATGGCGCGAGCTCCCCGAGAACGCTGGCATTCCGCGCGACGGGCCGGGCCGCCGATAAAGTATTTCCCAGTGGCCCGCCCGGCGATCCGGCCCTCCCTTTCTCGCGCGCGTAGCCGTGCTTCCGGTGCTGCGAATGATCGCCCATGCCGTTAGAGTAGCTTCCCCGGTAAAATCTCCAGAAACCGATCGGCGATGCGGAGCTACGTATCATTCCATTCCTTCCCCAAAAAAGCTCAGGCCCGGCCGGGACGAGCCAGTCCGGCCCGAGCGTCTGGCAGATTGCCGCTACTATCCTTTCAGAAGTGTCAGGATGGCCTGCGGCTCCTGGTTGGCCTGCGCCATGGCGGCGATGGAAGCCTGCTGCAACACCTGCGCCTTGGTCAGGTTGGCAGCCTGTTGGGCCACGTTGGCGTCGCGGATCTGCGACTGGGCCGCGGAAAAGCTGGTGACCTGCGATTGCGCCAGGTTGATGGCATAGTTCAGCGTGTTCTCTCCCGCGCCGACGACGCCTTGCACCTGGCCCAGATTCTGGACCGCCTGCGCGATGGCGTTGATGGCCGTGGTGGGCGTGTTCCAGTTGCCAACGGGTGCATTGTCCGTCGACGGGGTAGATGTCGTTGTCCCCAATACCAAGGGCGTGGTACCATCTGACTGAGCGCCACTGACGGTGAACGCGGTGCTGCCTTGCAGGCTGATACCTGCGTACACGCCTGCGCCGGGTGTGCCGGTGTTGGCAGACTCGTCCAGCACCGCGCTGACAGTTGTGATTCCGGCAGCTTGAAGAGCCTGGTTGACGGTATTAACCATGTTCTGGTCCGGTGTAGAATCGGTCCCGCCCTCGGTCATAGTGATGGTCTGGGTCGTGGATGAGCCCACCGAGATGGTGAGAGTGTCACCCGCCACCGGTGCGTACGTTTGGTTGTACAGGCCGGTGTTAGCCACTGTGTTGGTGGTGCTGGCGGCGGTGCCGGCGAGGACCAGGTCGCCGGTGTTTGAGGTGCTGCTGTAGCCACTCACGGAGAAAGCGTTGCTGGACTGGAGTTGAAGTTGGCCCTGGTTGTTCAGGCTGGCGGTGATGCCTAAAGGGGTCATCTGAGCGTTCAACTCAGCCACCTGCCCCTGCAGCGTATCGGTGGCCTTGCCGGTGATCTTAATAGGACTCGCCTCTCCCGCGGCGGTCGCCACAATAAACGTATCCGTGTCCCCTACCGCGATTTGCGTGGCCGCTGTCGTGTTTAGAATCGCCTGTGGGGTGTTGAGCACGCTGGTGCCGGCCAGCCCCAGGCCTATGGCGCTCACGGATTTGCCGGTCAGGTTCACGTTCACCGAGGCGTTAGCCTCGGAGCTCTGGCCGCCACCGATATATACCCCAAGGTTGGTGGCGTTGGCCGCGTTGTTGTCGCCGAGCCCGATGTTGTCCGCCTGCCTGCCGATTTCACTGAGTAGCCCCTGGTATTCTGTGTTCAGGGTCTGGCGGTTGCCGGTGAACGTGGTGGAAGCCGACTCGGTGGCCAGCGTCTGTAGACGGTCGAGCATCTGGGAAACGTTGCTTAGGCCGCCATCGATGATCTGCAACTGGCTGACGCCCTGGTTGGCGTTCAGGACGCCCTGGTTGAGCTCGGCGATCTGGTTGCGATAGCCGTTGGCCACCGACAACCCGGCGGCATCGTCGGCCGAGGAGTTGATGCGGTAGCCGGAGGTCAACTGCTGGATGGTATTGCTTTGAAACTGGTTGTTAACGCTCAGGTTCTGCTGCGCGATTAGCGAATCGAGATTCGTTTGAATGGAAATCATTGGAATAATCCTTATGCTTGAGATTTTTCCGGCGTCTTGCCGGTGCGGCGGCTCTCGCTGCCTACGATTTTCATATCGCGCGGAATGGCGGAAGGATGCGGAAGAATCTCCGCTTAGGGCGATTCGCGCAGAAGCGGCGCGTTCCACACCGCGCGCCCGTCGCTAAAGTTCCCGCCTCGCGCGCCGATAAGATAACGGGGAGCAAGAGAGTCCCAAAATATGCGAGTCGACGAACATAGTCTCAACGATCAGGTTTCCTCCACCGCCAGCCGCGCCGCGGAATCGCAGCGCATCCAGGTAGACACCGCCTCATCCTCGGGCGCGGCTGGCGCGACGGCCGGCGACCGCGTTGATCTTTCCGGTCTCGCCGGGCGAATTTCGCAGACCATGCAGGCCCTGGCCAACCAATCGGCGCAACGTGTCGGCCAGTTGCAGAGAAACTTCCGTGCGGGCAGCTACCAGCCGGATGTGCAGCAGCTCGCCGGCGCCCTGGCGAAGGCCTGAAAAAATGCGGGAGCCCGACCTGTATGGATTGCTGGCAGCGGCGCAGTCCCGTGTGCGCGGGGCGCGGGCCTTGCTGGCGCGGCCGCGCGCCTGCAATCTGGACGAGTGCGTAACGCTGTTTCGCGAAGCGCAGGGTTACCTGGAGTGGTTTCGCGACACCCTGCCCCGGGCAGGGCCGGCCGGCCGGGAATTGCGCCGTCAGGCTACCACCCTGGCTGCCGAGCTTCTCCAGGCCGGCGTCCTGCTCGAGCAAGGCGCGTGCCTCGGCCGGCGCTGGCTCGCCAGCCTGCGTGCGGCGGCCCCGGAATACACCGCATCCGGCAACGAGGTGCCGGTCCACATCCGCGGGCGCATTTCGCTCTTGGGATAAACGCCATGAGTTCCCTAAGTTCCACTTTAGTCGGAGCATCCAGCGCCCTCCAGTCGTTGCAATATGCGTTGAACGTCACGCAGAACAACATCGACAACGCTTCCACGCCGG
>Ga0187875_10004091_pt1 | contig 10120 bp, 10 predicted proteins | sample June2016WEW_17_1_2_FD_132978 | JGI IMG/M metagenome (GOLD analysis project Ga0187875, IMG submission 132978) | Peatland microbial communities from SPRUCE experiment site at the Marcell Experimental Forest, Minnesota, USA - June2016WEW_17_10 | ecosystem: Environmental > Terrestrial > Soil >... | reverse complement strand
CCACATCGCCAAATATGCCGGTTTTGCCACGACCTGGGGGGCGCATAGCGGCATCGGCTTGCTGCCCATCGTTTATTTCGGTACGGAGGAGCAAAAGAAGAAGTATCTGCCGCGGCTCGCAACCGGGGAAATGGTTGGCGCCTACGCGTTGTCGGAATCCACTTCTGGCTCCGACGCTATGAACTGCCGCACCCGAGCCGAGCTTTCTGCGGACGGCAAGCATTACATCCTGAACGGCGAAAAAATGTGGATCACCAACGCAGGCTTTGCCGATTTGTTCACCGTCTTCGCCAAGATCGGCGACAAGTTTTCCGCATTCCTGATTGAACGAACCTTCCCTGGCTTCTCGATTGGCGCCGAGGAACACAAGATGGGCATCCGCGGCTCCTCGACCTGTCCCATCATTCTCAACGACTGCAAGGTGCCGGTGGAGAATCTGCTGGGTGAGATCGGCAGAGGGCACGTGATTGCTTTCAACATTCTGAATATCGGCCGCTTCAAGCTGGGCGCAATGTGCGTGGGCGGCGGACGCGTGTCCCTCGAAAAAGCGATCGGCTATGCCAAGCAGCGCAAGGCCTTCGGCAAAGTGATTGCAGATTTCGGGCTGGTGCGCGAAAAAATCGCCAACATGGCGACGCTGCTCTACGTCGGCGAATCGTTGGTTTATCGCACGGTCGGGATGATGGACGTAGCGCTCGGAGAAGTCGACAAGACCAGTGCTGACGCCATCAAGGAGACCCGCAAGGCGATTGAGGAATATGCGGTCGAGTGCTCGATCATCAAGGTCTGGGGCTCGGAGATGGTCGATTACATCGTTGATGAGAGCCTGCAGATTTATGCGGGCTACGGCTTCGTCGAGGAGTATCCGGCGGAGCGCGCGTATCGCGACGCCCGCATCAATCGAATTTTCGAAGGCACCAATGAAATCAACCGCCTCATCATTACGGGCTTTCTGCTGAAGCGCGCCATGAGCGGGCAGTTGCCGCTGATGCCCGCAATCAAAAAGCTGATGGACGAAGTGCTGTCTGGTCCCTCGATGAGTGACGATCTGGAAGGTTCGCTCGCCGAGGAACGCAAACTGGTAGGACAGGCCAAGAAGCTCGGCCTGTTTGCCGCCGGGGCTGCTACCCAGAAATATATGCAGGCGATTCAGGACCAGCAGGAAATCATGGGAGCCATCGCCGACATGACGATTGAAAGTTACGCCATGGAATCGGCGGTGCTGCGCGCGCAAAAAATCGCGGAGATGAAGGGCGAGGCGGCTGCCGCTCTTCCCATCGCGATGACGCGCGTCTATCTTACGCAGGCGATGGAGAAAGTGGAATCCGCCGCAAAGAAAGTAATCGCTGCGGTTGCCGATGGCGACATGCTGCGCACTCAGTTGGCGATTCTGCGTCGGCTGGTCAAGTACGAACCGTTCAACACCATCGAACTTCGCCAGCAGATCGCGCAGAAAGTGATCGAGCGAGGAAAATACACGCTGGTATAGATCCTTAATCCACGGGGACACAGAGGGCGCGCGAGTATCCCCATTTCTCTGTGTCCTCCGTGGTTAATTCTTTTTCCACTTTCCTCTGATACAACTGTCCTGATGAAGATCAGATTTCTATTCCTCATTGCTGTGATTGGACTGCTTGCGTCGGCGGCGCCAGCGATCGGGCAAGACAACACTCCAATATCCAAGGACCTTGCCCTCACACCCCCCATGGGATGGAATTCCTGGAACAAGTTCGCCTGCAACGTCAGCGAAGAGATGATCCGGAGCATGGCCGACGCCATGGTCAAATCAGGCATGAAAGACGCCGGCTATCGGTATGTCAATATCGACGACTGCTGGCAGGTGAGCCGCGACGCGAACGGCAACATCCTCGCCGATCCGCAACGCTTTCCGCATGGCATGAAGGCGGTGGGTGATTACATTCATTCGCTCGGGCTGAAGTTCGGTGTCTATTCGGACGCCGGTTCGAAAACCTGTGCTGGGCGACCCGGTGGCCTCGGCCACGAGTATCAGGACGCCATTCAGTATGCGGCATGGGGTGTGGATTATCTGAAATACGATTGGTGCAACACCACCACGCAGGATGCGAAAGCTTCCTATGCGAATATGCGCGCCGCGCTTGACGCTTCAGGGCGGCCCATCGTGTTGAGCATTTGCGAGTGGGGCACGGCCAGACCCTGGCTGTGGGGAAGAGAAGTTGGCGGCAACTTGTGGCGTACGACCGGCGACATCAGCGACAAGTGGGCGGGACAGACTAAATGGCCAGATGGCAGCTGCTGCTCGAACGGCATGCTGGCCATCGTCGATCAGCAGGTGGGATTGCAATCCTACGCCAGGCCCGGACATTGGAACGATCCTGACATGCTGGAAGTGGGCAACGGCGGGATGACGGACAGCGAGTACCGCGCCCACTTCAGCTTGTGGGCAATTCTGGCTGCGCCTCTAATCGCGGGCAACGACCTACGCGATATGCGGCCCGAGATTCACGACATTCTCACGAACAATGAAGTGATCGCGGTCGATCAGGATCCGCTGGGTCGCGAAGGCGAACGTGTTTGGAAAGATGGCGGTCTGGAAGTCTGGGCCAAGCAACTGAGGGACGGCAGCCGCGCCGTCATCCTGTTGAATCGCGAAGGGACAGAGCAACAAATTTCAGCGAGCTGGGAGAATCTCGGCTATCCCAGCAACGTGAGCGCTTCGGTTCGCGACTTGTGGCTGCACAAGGATCTGGGCAAGTTCACGGGAAAGTTTTCTGCGCGGGTTGCGTCGCACGCAGTCGTAATGGTGACCGTGAGGCCCTAGCGCCGTCCTCAGTTGACTACTAACTTGCTTCTAATTCTTCGGGAAATTTGGATCGGCTTTCACTTCCTCGATCTGGGCCGTATGCCGCGCGCTGTGGGCCGAGATCAGCAGCAGCCACTGATAACCATCCAGGGTTCCAAATACCGGATGGTCAAAGAAATGATCGCGCAAGTCGTCGTTGGTGGTGCGGATGTATTCCATGGTTGCCGCGCGGCTGTCTTCGAACGTCTTTGCTAATTCCGCTTCCGTCGCCCACCGGCCATTGGGCCGAAGAAACTCTGGCGCCTGCGCCTTGTGACTGCGATCCGGCACTCGCTGCAGAATCATTTCGTCTTTTCCTTTGACCTGATCGCGCTTCTCGGGCGCCGCGGGAGAGGTCATGACCTGCTTCTGCACAAGGCTGAAAATCGCCGACTCGGAGACCGTGATGTGCTCGGCGACTTCCGCCACCGACCAGCGATCCGGGGCAGGTTTGAAGGTCCATTGTTTCTGAGAAAGTCCGGAGATGGATTTCAGGAAATTATCGCGCGTGGCTTGAAAGCTCTTTAGCGCTGACTCACGTTCCTCCGAGGTGAGCGTAGCCGGGGCGGCAGCTTGCGCCCATCCAGAAGCGGCCATCATCCCTAGAATGAAAAGCAGGACCAGAGTTGTGACAGTCTTTTTCATCTGCATAGTCTTCTCCATTTTGCAATTCCTCTTGAGAATCGAAACCGTGTAGCTTAACAATCAGGATTTAGTTTTCAGCTCTTCCATCACGCTCTGGATCAACTCCTTCGCGTCGCTCAAGCTCTTCATGATGATCTGGATATCCATCACGGGCTTGCCCGGCCAGCGTTGGCTCTGGCAATAGACCCCGTGCTGGCCGACCAATGCCATGGCGTCGGTAATCGCGTCCATGGTCACGGCCAGCCGTCCCCGCGGAATTCCCATCATGGTCTCGTAATGTTCCAGTTCTTCCTGCTTTTCGTCGAATACCGGCATCGGACGATTGTAACCGCTGCCACCAATGGCGCATAATTATTGGTCTGCTGACGGAAACTTTCCTTACGCGTCTAACTTCTTGGCCAAACTGAAATATTCCAGAGGAGAAACCATGCAAAAGCGAATCGCCCTTCCCGCCCTTTTCACCATCTTATTTGCCACTGCATCCCTGGCTCAGATGGGTGGAGGCCGACCCAGCCCTGCTGCCTCCGCCACGTGCGACCTCGGTGGCGGCAAAACCATCAAGACGGATTACTCGAGCCCGCGCGTGAAAGGCCGCAAGATTTATGGCGACCTGGTGCCCTTTGGCGAAGTCTGGCGCACTGGCGCCAATGACGCTACAACATTCGTCGCCAGCGCCGACGTTGTGGTTGGCGGGAAATCCGTGCCCGCCGGAAGTTACACGATTTTCACCGTGCCGGCGGCCGACAAGTGGACCCTGATCATCAACAAGAAGACCGGCGAGTGGGGCATCCCGTACAAATATGAAAGCGATGAACTGGTCCGCGTGGACATGAAGGTTTCCAAGCTGCCTTCGCCCGTCGAAGACTTCACGATCGCCTACGACAAGTCAGGAGCCGGCTGCACGCTGCGCATGGATTGGGAAACTACGCGCGCCTCCGTGGATATCACGGCGAAATGAAACGCTTTGGTCGTTAATTCCTCGATTCCTCGATTGCTGAGTTCTCGATTGCTGAGTGTTGACTGAAAATCTCTCGCGTGCGGGATTTCAGTCAACACTCAAAAATCGCGCTTGACGATTCCACGCGGCGTTACAATCCTCCTAGCAGTACCCCATGGGAGGTTTCCATGCCCCTCTACGATTATGTTTGCCTGGATTGTCATAAGCCCTTCGAAACGGTTCTGACCTTGAACGAACACGATAAAGAAGCTCCCAAGTGTCCGCATTGTGGGAGCAAGAACGTAGAGCAGGAAGCCGCCGCATTCTTTGCGGTGACCTCAAAGAAGAGCTAACCGAAGGCTGGCTTTTCGTTTGTTATTGGGATCGTCTGACCGCAGCTCAGCTTGGGGCGGTCCAAGGGAGTCACTTGCGCCTGCGAAAACTGCCGCTGTTTTTCTGTTAGCTAGCCCTCAGCCGTTAAGAGCTATACCGCCGGCTTCCAGCGAAGTACCGGTTTCCTCGCGGCTGCCGTTTCGTCGAGCCGCGAAACCCGCGTGGAGTGTGGCGCGTCGAGGACGGTCTGCGGATCCTCTTCCACTTCTTCGGCAATCGATTTCATCGCGTCGATGAATAGATCCATCTCTTCTTTCGACTCGCTCTCGGTCGGCTCGATCATTAGCGCGCCGGGCACGATCAGCGGAAATGCCGTCGTATAAGGATGGAAGCCGTAGTCGATGAGCCGCTTGGCGATGTCCATAGTGCGCACGCCTTTCTTTGCCTGCACCTTGTCACTAAAGACAACCTCGTGCATGGTCGGCGTGGAATACGGCAGGTCGTACGTGCCCTCGAGGCCTTTGCGAATATAGTTGGCGTTCAGCACCGCGTCCTCCGTGGTCTGCCGAAGGCCATCCGGGCCGTTGGCCTGAATGTAGGCAAGCGCGCGGACGAACATACCAAAATTTCCGTAGAACGCACGGACCCGCCCCACCGATTGCGGACGGTTGTAATCGAAGCCAAGCGTACCGTCAGACTTGGTGATCAAGACCGGCGTCGGCAAGAATGGCTCGAGTTTTTTCTTGATAGCCACAGGTCCCGATCCGGGGCCACCGCCGCCGTGCGGAGTTGAAAAAGTTTTATGCAGGTTCAGGTGCATCAGGTCTACGCCAAAATCTCCCGGACGCACCTTGCCCACCAGCGCATTCATGTTCGCGCCGTCCATGTAAAGGAGGCCGCCCTTGGCATGGAGAATATCGGCAATCTTGTGAATTTCCTGCTCGAAGACCCCCAGCGTGTTGGGATTGGTGAGCATCAACGCGGCCACGTCTTCACTCATCTGCGCTTCCAGAGCTGCAATGTCGACCATGCCGCGCGAATCCGACTTCAGATTTTCGACCGCGTAATCGACCATCGCCGCCGTGGCTGGATTCGTTCCATGAGCCGAATCGGGAATCAAAACTTTTTTTCGCGGACGTCCTTGCGCGTGGTGGTAGGCCCGCACCATCAGAAGTCCGGTCATCTCCCCGTGCGCGCCCGCCGCGGGCTGCATCGTGATCGCATCCATGCCCGTGATTTCGATCAGGCACTCACTCAGCGTTTTCAGAATCTGCAGCGCGCCCTGCGAAATTTTCTCTGGCTGGTAGGGATGTCCGTTTGCGATTCCTTCCACGCGCGCGACCGCTTCGTTCACACGCGGGTTGTACTTCATCGTGCACGAACCCAGCGGATACATTCCGAGATCGATCGCATAATTCCATGTGGAAAGGCGCGTGAAGTGACGAATGATTTCAATTTCGCTCACCTCGGGCATATTTCCGAGATCTTTTCTCTCGGAGGCGCCAAGCAGCTTGGCCGGATCCATCTCCGGGACGTCGAGCGGGGGCAACTTCCACGCCGCCTTCCCGGGGGAAGACTTCTCGAAGATCAGACCTTCGTTCTGGTTGACGTGGCGCGTAGCCTTAGGTGTCTCATGCTTCATCGCGTCACCTCCGCGACATCGGCTTCCGCCCTGGCAGGGCGCGCTGACTTCTCGCTCTCCGCGACCAGCCCCGCCGCCGTATCAATCGCGCTCCGCGTGGTCAGTTCCGTGCAACACCACAAGGCTGCATTCCCCAACTCGGGATAAAACTTCTTCAGCGGCAACCCGCCGATCACCTTGCGTCCCAGAAGCCGGCTGTTGATGGCCTGAGGATCTTCACTGGTCTGCATTACAAACTCGTTAAATCGTGGAGCGCCCGAAAACAGTACCTTGCCGTGCTTGGCGAATTGTCCAGCCGCGTAAGCCGTCTTCGCCAGGTTTTGCTTGGCCAACTCTTTCAGTCCAACTTTGCCGTACACCGTCATAAAGATGTTGACCATCAGCGCGACCAGCGCCTGGTTGGTGCAAATATTCGAGGTCGCCTTCTCGCGCCGGATGTGCTGTTCGCGGGTAGCCAAGGTGAGCACAAATCCGCGCCTGCCTTGTTTGTCGACCGTTTGACCCACCAACCGGCCCGGCATTTGCCGCACATATTTCTCTCGTGTGGCGATCACTCCGCAGAACGGCCCTCCGAATCCCATGGGAACACCGAACGATTGCGCCTCCATGGCGATGACGTCGGCATCGCGCGGTGGTTCCACGATTCCCAGCGAAACTGCTTCGCCAATCGACACCACAAGCATCGCGCCGTGCTTGTGGGCGATCTCGGCAATCGCCGCCACGTCCTCAATCGTTCCGAAGAAATTCGGCGATTGAATCAGCACACAGGCGGTCGACGGCGTGATTGACTTCTCCAGTTCCGTCAGGTTCAGCCGTCCGTCATCGCCGAAACTTGCCACGGAAAGTGGCATTCCCTGATGCGTGGCGTAAGTGGCAAGGACTTCCCGATACTCCGGATGCAGGCTGCGCGCCACTACCACGGAGCGGCGTCCGGTCAGGCGCACCCCCATCATCACAGCTTCGGCGGCTGCGGTTGAGCCGTCGTACATAGAGGCGTTGGCCACTCCCATGCCGGTGAGTTCGCAGATCATGGTTTGAAATTCAAAAATCGATTGCAGCGTGCCCTGGGAAATCTCCGCTTGGTACGGAGTATAGGCAGTAAGAAATTCGCCGCGCGAAATCAGGGAATCAATAATGACCGGCCGGTAATGGGAGTACGCCCCGGCACCCAGGAAACTAGTGTAACCTTCGCCATTTTCGCGCGAGCGCTGCCGGAAGTAGTCAACGATTTCCGATTCTGCCATCTGGCGTGGAATTTTCAGGTCGCGGCTCAGCCGGTATTCGGCTGGGATCGGCGCAAACAATTCGTCGACCGATCGCAGCCCGATCTCTTTCAGCATGGCCTCGCGGTCGGCAGGAGACTTTGGTAAATAGCGCATAGGAAGTTAATTAGATGTAACTCGCGGTCAGTTCGATTGCGACGCCCATCCGGTGGTTTGAACCGTATGCAAAATTGATCATGAAATCTCGCGGATTTCCATTGCGAGCGGTAGCTGCACTCAGTGTCCGCCCTCTTCCGCCACAAACTTTTCGTAATCAGCGGCGGAGAGCAGCGCGTCCAGTTCGGCCGGATTCTTGAGTGTGATCTTCATCATCCAGGAGCCGTGCGGATCTTTATTCACTTTCTCCGGCGCGGTCGCGAGGTCGCCGTTGATCTCCGAGACCGTTCCCGAGGCCGGCGCATACAGATCCGACACCGCCTTCACCGACTCGACCGAGCCAAAGGTCTTGCCGGCGGCGAGTTCCTCGCCCACCTTAGGCAGGTCGACGAAAACGATATCGCCTAACTCCTCCTGCGCATGGTCAGTTATGCCGACCGCGGCACTCGTCCCGCTTGCCTGAATCCACTCGTGTTCCTTGGTATATTTGCGATCTGTTGGATAGGCCATGATGGCTTCTAGCTCCTAGCTTCTGGCTACTAGTTAAATCCTTTGTGTTTCCCGGTGCTCTCTGTGGTCAGGCTGTTTTCTTCGGACGCTTGTAAAACGGCGTCGGCACTACTTGTGCTGCAACACCTTGGCCACGAATCTCTACTTTGACCGGCGTGCCTAATGCGGCGAACTCTGGTGGCACGTATGCCAGTGCAATATTCTTCTTCAGAAATGGCGCGGGAGACCCGCTGGTGACATAGCCAATCTCACGTCCACCGTCATCCAACACTTTATATCCGTCGCGCGCGATGCCGCGTTCCGTCATCTCAAGACCGACCAGCGTGCGTTTGATCGGTTCCGCCTTGGCCTTCTCCAGCGCGGCGCGGCCAACGAATTCCGGCTTCTCCATCTTGCAGAAACGATCGAGCCCAGCCTCCCAAACATTAATGGTATCGGAAATTTCGTGCCCATAGAGCGGGAGTTTGCCCTCGAGGCGCAGAGTATTGCGCGCGCCCAAGCCGCAAGGGACGACGCCAAATTCCTTGCCCGCGCTCAAAATCTCATTCCACACCCGTGCACTGGTGGCCTCATCTGCCGGGACGTAGATCTCGAAACCGTCTTCCGCTGTGTATCCCGTGCGCGCGATCAGAATATTCTTGAGTCCGCAAACTGTCCCACGCGTCACCCAGTAAAACTTTACGGCGCTCAGATCGGCATCGGTTAACTTCTGTAAAACGTCCACGCCCTTCGGCCCCTGGATGGCGATCTGCGTAAAATCGTCTGAAAGATTTTCCACTGCGCAGTCGAAGTTCCGCGTGTTGTCGCGCACCCAGTTGAAATCCTTCTCGCGTGTGCCAGCATTGATTACCAGCAGGCACTCATCCTCGCCGAGTCGATGAACGATTACATCGTCCACAAATGTCCCCTGCGGATAGAGCAGCGCCGAATACTGCGCCTGGCCCACGGCCAGCCGCGAAGCATCATTCATGGAGATGTGTTGCACCGCGGCCAGCGCCTGCGGACCGGCCAGACGGATATCGCCCATGTGGCTGACATCGAAAATGCCCACACCCGTGCGCACCGCCATGTGTTCGTTGATGATGCCGCAGCCGATCGACGCGGGGTATTCCACCGGCATGTCCCAGCCATTAAACTCCACCATTTTCGCGCCCATCTGGCGATGGACGGCATTCAGCGCGGTTTTGCGGACGGCGGGAGTGGCTTCCACAGAAGACAAATGCAACCCTCAACCAGCGAGCAGTGGCTGGTCTGCCAAGACTGGTGACTGTTTACCGTATCACGCGGTTTTTCGGGCGGTCAAACCGGAAGGATCTTCACCACGGAGGACACGGAGATCACGGAGGTATCGCGGAATTCGGAATCCCGACATGCCTCCGACCTGGAGTTTTATCTTCCGAATTGCACGGTGACATGCGCGCCCGCAGCTACGTGCGTCCCGGCTGGCGGCGACTGTTGCCGCGCCACGCCGCTGCCTACGGCCTCCAATTCGAGGCCAGTATCCTGGGCAGCTTCCACGGCGCCCCGCACCGTTTTTCCAACGAAGGATGGCACTTCGATTCCTCCCTGTTCCACGTCCAGTACCACAGTTCCCGTCGCGGGTGGTCCGGCTTGACCTGCGGGGACATCGACGGCGGTCGGATTCTTGGTTTGTGAAGGCTGGCTCGCAGCAGCCGCCACCGGCTCACTTTGTCGGATCGCGGCCTGCACGACTTTTCCGTCACTTTGAGCAGCGTCAGGCAAAGGCGGCACACTTGCCTTAGCAGCAGCCGACTCTGATGAACCTCCGTTCACCTCCGCGGTCTCCAGAGGCTCGCCCGGATGGTCCGGCGTTCCTTCTTCCAGATCTTTGT
>Ga0187875_10004082_pt1 | contig 10137 bp, 9 predicted proteins | sample June2016WEW_17_1_2_FD_132978 | JGI IMG/M metagenome (GOLD analysis project Ga0187875, IMG submission 132978) | Peatland microbial communities from SPRUCE experiment site at the Marcell Experimental Forest, Minnesota, USA - June2016WEW_17_10 | ecosystem: Environmental > Terrestrial > Soil >... | reverse complement strand
GGCGACGTTGGCGCACGCAATCAGCAACACCAGCGCCACCAGCACGCCCAGCGCAATGAGGGAACGGTGGTACTCGTTCTGCAGATTGGAGGCGCCGGCGGCCGCGGGCTCCAGCACCAGCTTCTGGTCCAGGAACGTTTCAATGTCTTTCTTGCTCATGCCGGTGAAGCCCTTGGCCCTCTCTTCCTCGAAGGCGTGCGAGGTTGCATCAAGTTTCGCGCGTAGCGGCTCGATGGCCACACTCGGCTTCAGTTGCGCCAACGTGCGATGCCAGGTCCAATCGTCATGGACCGCTCCAGGATGCATCATGGCGGGCACGAATACGTCGGTCGGGGTACCCGTCTCCGTGCCGCTGAAGGGCGCCGGGCCGACGCCGACGATCTCATAAAGTTCGTCGCCCATGCGAAAAGTGCGCCCGATTACTTTCGGGTCCTGGCCGAAACGGCGCGTCCAATAGTCGTAGGACAGCACCGCGTACTGACTGGCGTGCGGCTTCAGATCGTCGTTTTCGGTGAGCAGTCGCCCCAGCGCGGGCCGCAGCCCGAACGCGCCGAACATCCAGCCGGAGACATATTGCACGACGGCTTTCTCCATCTCGGAGTCCGCCTTGTATGTGATGTCCGTGCGGTCCCCATAGGAGACTGCTATCAACTCAGCTTGATCCTTCACGGCGGCGCGCATTAGTTGGAACGACGGATAAGCCCATTGGTCGAACGATTGCATCTTGCCGTCGTAGAATGCTTCGCGGGCGAGAGCGTACAGCCGCTCCGGAGCGGCTACTGGCATCGGCCGCAGCAGCAGCGCGTCGATGAGCCGGAAGGCGACTGTGCATGCGCCGATGGCCAGGGCCAGCGACAGGATCGCGGCGGCGGAAGTAACCTTACGCTTCATGAGTTGCCGCCAGCCGAATACGGCGTCCGCCCGCAAGGATGCTAGCCACGGGATGAGCCGGATGTCGCGGCTCTCTTCCCCGTAGCGGAGCGGCGAGCCGAAAGCTCTCTGTGCTTCACCCGGCTCACGGCCGTTCTCGACCGCTTCTTCGAGGTGCGACTGGACCTCTTCGTCGATCTCGCGGCTCAACCGATCCCCGCGAACTACGTTTGCGATGCGCGACCGCCATGACATATCAGACCGTCCTCAGAACCCGATTCACCGCCGAAGTCACCGCCTGCCAGCGCGATTCTTCGGTGGCCAGTTGCTTCTTGCCCGCCGCCGTCAGCTCATAGATGCGCGCCCGCCGGCCGGTGTCTTTCATAATCCATTCGGCGCGAATCCAGCCGGCTTCCTCCATGCGGTGCAGCGCCGGATACAGCGAACCTTCCTCGGCGCGGAGCACCTCGCCGGACCAATCCTTGATGGCGGACATGATGGCGTAGCCGTGGAGGCGCGGGCGCCGCGAGAGAATCTTCAAAACGAGCAGATCGAGCGATCCTTGCAGAGAGTCGGTTTTAGGCATACTCAGACTTCATAATATACAGACGTCTGAGTGTTTGCAAGGTTAGGTGGTACTGGAGACCGGGACAGACAATGGCGCATGGCAAGATCCTAGGGGCAAGACACCGGCGCGCCGGTCCGTCGCTGGTAACGGGGGGCCCCGGCGGGCTCTCATTTTCTCCTTTTGGCCCGGTGCTGACCTATCCAGAATTGGGCATCTGGAGGTAACGCAGGATTTCAGCAATTTCCGAGTGGAGCGTGGTCCGACCGGAGCAGTCGATAGCGCTTCGGAGTCGTCGGTAGATCCTTGGCGACTACACGGGAGTTTCCGGCTTCGCCAGGCGCTGGGAGTGCGGCCAGCCGCCGTTGGATTCATTGGAGCGCCAAGGTTTTTTTCTAGCCCCCCTTGACAATTAGCTAATATGTTATATAACATGTTGATTATATATATGCGGGGCCTGGACACCACGTTCTCAGCACTCAGCGACACAACTCGCAGAGCCATCCTTTCCCGCCTCGCAGTGGGTGAGGCTACGGTGATGGAACTGGCTCAGCCGTTCGCAATAAGCCAGCCCGCGATCTCCCGGCACCTTCGAGTGCTGGAGGAAGCTGGACTCATCACGCGGCGTATAGAAGGAGCGAAGCGCCCGTGCCGGCTTGCTCCAGGCGGCATCGCTGAGATCGACCAGTGGCTTGGACTCTTGCGCAAAGCCCTGGAGACGAACTACGCCCGCTTGGACAAGGTTTTGGCAGCACAGACCAAAGAACGAAAGGACAAACCATGACGATGCCTAAGATGACTCTGAAGACTGAAGGCGACAAACATGTCGTCGTGACTCGGCGGTTCGCCGCCTCGCCGGAGGCGGTGTACCGTGCGCACACGGAACCCTCGATTATCCAGAAATGGCTGCTCGGGCCCGATGGCTGGACCATGCCAGTTTGCTTGAGCGATCCGCGAGGGGGTGGCAAGATTCGCTACGAATGGGCTGATGGCAAAGGAAACGGGTTCTACCTGACAGGTGAATACGTGGCGCTGGAGCCCTTCCGCCGCATCGTTCACGTGGAGCGCATGCACCTCCCCGATCCCACACCTGAGAACCACGTGGAAACGACTTTTGAGCCGGACGGCAACGGCACGCTGATGACGATGCGGATGACGTTGCCAGATGCCCAGACGCGCGAAGCGATGCTCGCCACGGGAATGGAGCACGGCATGGAAGCCAGCTACGTTCGCCTTGAAACAATCATTTAGGGAAACCCACGATTGGTGGCGGGGTGGGACTGAGAGCCCCGCCACCACTTCTCATAGAACCCTTAGAACCCTTGGGAGGACACGATGGCGAAAACCGATTTCAAGTCTGTAGGCCACTACATCGCAGCGCAGCCCGAGGCCGTACAAGGGGTACTCGAGTTGGTTCGCAGCACCATCCGCAAGGCCCTGCCGGGTGCCGAGGAAGCGATCTCGTATCAAATGCCGGCATACAAACTACGCGGCGAAACCGTCATCTATTTCGCCGGGTGGAAACAACACTACTCTCTCTACCCTGTAACCGCTCACCTTGTGAAGGCGTTCAAGGACGACCTAGCGCCATACGAGTTCAACGACCGCGGCACACTCCGCTTCCCGCTCGCCCAGCCCGTTCCCGTGAAGTTGATCGCACGAATAGCCAAGCTCCGCGCTAAGGAGGTCGCCCATCGTGAGAAAGTGGCCGCGCCAAGGAAACGCTCGCCACGGAAGCGAGACTAATGTCGATCGAACTGATTTGTGCTGGCCGCTTTGTGAGCCGGCTTCACCGGAATGCTCCTCCCGACCAGCGGAGTCAACCTCGTGTTTCACACGGCACACTTCTGAACAGCGGCAACCAGGGTCGCGGCGGTTGAGTTCGGCAGTCGCACTGATGTGGGAATCGGGAGGCCAATCCCGTGGCTCGGCGGCGCGCGGGCCTGTTATGTAAACAGGCAAACTTGCAAGTTGACCTTGCAAGATTGGCTGTCTTTCGATATCATGGAATTGCCATGCCGGTAACGAGCCGCGACACTGCCGTAATCGACTTTATCCAAGCCATTGGACTATTGGTGCGCCGCGTGCGCGCGGCGGCCGCCTCGCAGGAGCTTTCCTTGACCGAGGCGGCCGTCATGTCCCGCCTCGCTAAAGACGGGCCCGCCACTACCGCCGATCTGGCGCGTGCCGAAAGCATGAAACCGCAGTCGATGGGCGCCACCATCGCAGCGCTTGAGGAAATGGGCATGGTCGAGCGCAAGCCGCATCCGACCGATGGCCGCCAAGTGAATATCGAGCTGACCGCCAAAGGCGAAGCTATGCGGAAGAGTGCCAAGGATGCCAGGCGGACATGGCTGGCTCAGGCCATCGCCCAACTCGACAAGCAGGAACAGGCAACCCTGTTCGAGGCCGGAGAGATCGTCAGGCGCCTGGTGGAATTGTGAAAAAGCCCGCAACCAGTTCGGATATCGAGGAGAGTATCTCGCACGCCTGGCGAGCGCTGAGACACCGCAACTTCAAGCTCTTCTTCTTTGGTCAGAGCATCTCCCTGATCGGCAACTGGATGACGCGGCTGGCGACCACCTGGCTGGTCTATCGCCTGACCCATTCGGCTCTGCTGCTCGGTATCGTTAGCTTCGCGGGACAGATTGTCTCGTTCATGCTGGCGCCATTTGCGGGCGTCTGGGTCGAGCGCCTCAATCGCCGCAAGCTGCTGGTGTGGACCCAAGCCGCTGCCGCCGTCCAGTCGCTCGCTCTGGCCGCGCTCACCCTGGCACATGTCATCACGCTTTGGGAAATCGTCGCGCTCACCGCTTTTCAGGGCTTGATCAATGCGTTCGACATGCCTGGGCGCCAATCCTTCCTCGTGCAGATGGTCGAGGATCGGAACGACCTCAGCAACGCCATCGCCATTAACTCCTCAATGGCAAATAGTGCGCGGCTGATCGGCCCGGCCATCGCCGGTTTGGTGATCGGAGCCGTCGGCGAAGGCTGGTGCTTCCTTATGGATGGCGTCAGCTACTTGGCGGTGATCGCATCCTTGCTGTTGATGCGCATCCAGCCCATGGATGTCCGCCGGAATCGGAGCGGCATGCTCGAACAGATGCGCGAGGGTTGGGACTACGTCCGTACATTTCGTCCCATCCGCACGATCCTTCTGCTCTTTGCGCTGATCAGCCTGATGGGCTACCCCTACGCCGTGCTACTGCCGATCTTCGCCGGCCAGGTGCTGCACGGCGGCGCGGCAACCCTCGGCTGGCTGACGGGAGCCTCGGGAATAGGTGCGGTTATGTCGGCGCTTTCCCTGGCAGTCCGAAAGTCGATCGTCGGGCTGACACGTATGATTCAGATCGCGGCCGCGATGCTGGGAGGCGCGTTGATTCTCTTTAGTCTGTCGCATACGTTGTGGCTATCGCTGGTGCTGATGGCCTTCGCCGGCTTCGGCTTGATGCAGTGCTCGGCTGTCAGCAATACGATCGTTCAATCGCTGGTGACGGAAGACAAGCGCGCCCGCGTGATGAGCTTTTACACGATGGCCTTTTTCGGCGCGGCGCCGTTCGGCAGCCTGCTGGCTGGCACGCTGGCTCACCGAATAGGATCGCCCGATACCCTTATCGTTACCGGCGCGTTCTGCGTCGCCGGCTCGCTATGGTTTACGCTCGAGCTGCCGAAAGTCAACGCAGTCATGCGGCCGATCTACCGGGAGATGGGGCTGCTGTCTGCGCGCGACACGTCATCATCCCTCCCTTAACCGAAAAACATGCCGCTCAGAAAACTCGATACCACTACTGCCTTAGTCGTGATTGACCTGCAGAAAGGCGTTGCCGGTTTGCCGACCGTGCACCCCGTCGGCGAGATCATTCGCCGGGCTGCCCAGCTCGCGCACGCGTTCCGCGAGCGAGGTCTGCCGGTCGTGCTCGTCAACGTGTCGGGCGCGGCTCCGGGCCGCACCGATGCCGGAAGGCCCAAGTTTTCGTATCCTTCCGATTGGACCGAGCTTGTTCCGGAATTGGAGCAGCACCCCGACGACCACATCGTCACCAAGCAACGGTGGGGCGCATTTCTTGGCACAACTTTGGACGATTACTTGCGCCAGCGCGGCGTAACCCAGGTTGTCCTGGCCGGCATCGCGACCAGTGCCGGTGTGGAATCGACGGCGCGCAGCGCCTACGATCTGGGCTATAACGTGACGCTTGTCGTAGATGCGATGACGGACCGGGATGCCGACGCGCACCGTCATAGCGTCGAGAAGATTTTCCCCCGCCTGGGTGAGAGGGCCACGACCGACGAGGTGCTGACGCTGTTGAAGGAGGCCCTTCTGGGGCGAGCTACTCCATCACAATGGGACCCTTGTGCGGCCCCACCTTTTTAATGAAAAACATCAGCGGGATTACTGCCAGGAAGATAACTCCCAGCACCCAGAAGCTATCCACAAACGCCAGCATCGCCGACTGCCGCTGCAACATGCCGTAGAGCATGCCTTGCGCCTCCGCCACCGACTGCGCGGCACTAGCGCCCCGCGTGGCCAGCATATGGGCGGTGCCGGCCAGCGCCTGCACATAGGCCGGGTCGAAGGGCGTCATATGCGATACCAGCCTGGCCTGATGGAACTGCGTGCGCCGCGCCAGCAGCGTGGTCACGATGGCGATGCCCGAACTGCCGCCAATATTTCGCGCCAGGTTGATGAGGCCCGTGGCGCTGCCCATTTTGTCCCTGGGCACCGTGGCGAAGGCCATTGTGTTAATCGGAACGAACAGGAACGCCAGGCCGGCGCTCTGCATCACGCGCGCCATCATGGCCGTGCGGTAATCGACGTCCAGGTCGAACCCCGCCATGCCGAACAGGCCAAAAGCCGATACGCACAGGCCGAAGATCACCAGCCAGCGCGGCGCAATTTTCGACAGCAGAAAGCCCACCAACGGCATGCACAGCGCGATCACCAGCCCTCCCGGCGAAAGCACCAGACCGCTGCGCATCGCCGTGTATCCAAGGAGGGTCTGCAGAAACACCGGTAACAGCATGGTGCTGGCATACAGCACGAATCCCAGCAGGAACATGGTTGCGGTGGAGAGCATGAAGTTGCGGTTTTGCAGCATGCGAAAGTCCACCACCGGATCCTTCTGCCGCAGCTCCCAGAGCACCACTCCCACCAGCCCGATGAACGCGATTACAGCCATGGCCGCGATGAAGTTCGACCCAAACCAGTCGTTCTTCTGACCATCGTCCAGCGTGATCTCGAGCGCCGCCAGCCCCAGGCTCAGCAGGCCCAGCCCGATGTAATCCACCCGCAATCCCTTCCATGCCCTGCGCACCAGGTAAACCGGGTCCCAGATCAGCAACGAAGTCAACGTCAGCGACAGAGCGCCCACCGGAATGTTGATCAGGAAGATCCAGCGCCAGCTATAGTTGTCCGTGATCCAGCCGCCCAGCGTCGGACCGATGACCGGCGCCACCACGACACCCATGCCATAGACCGCCATCGCCATGCCTTGCTTGTGCCGCGGAAAGCTCTCCACCAGGATGGCTTGCGAGATAGGCTGCAACGCGCCGCCGCCGATGCCTTGCAGAATTCGGCACAGAATCAGGACGGTCAGGCTGGGCGCCAATCCGCACAGCATGGAGCTGATCGTGAACAAAGCCACGCACGTCATGTAGAATCGTTTGCGGCCAATCAGCGACGAGAACCATCCGCTCAGCGGCAGCACGATGGCGTTTGAAACCAGGTAGGAGGTCAACACCCAGGTGGCCTCATCCACCGTGGAGGAAAGGCTGCCGGCGATGTGCGGCAAGGCCACGTTGGCGACGCTGGTATCCAGCACTTCCATGAAGGTCGCCAGCATCACGGTCAGGGCGATGATCCACGGATTGATAGTGACACCTGTATTGCCGGTCGTTTCCATGGCGGATCTGCCTGTTACTTAGTGATGATGGTGGCGTCCACGTTCATGCCGGGACGCAGGATCACGCCATCCGGCAGCGAGTCGAAGACGATCTTCACTGGAATGCGCTCGACGACTTTGACGAAGTTGCCGGTGGCGTTTTCCGGGGGCAGCAGGCTCATGCGCGCGCCCGTGCCTCCGGCGATGGAATCCACTCTTCCCGCGATGGTGCGGCCGTACATGTCGACATGGATCTCGGCGGGTTGGCCGGCATGCACATTGGCGAGTTGCGTCTCCTTAAAATTGGCGGTGACCCAGACGTTTTTCAGCGGAATCAGCGCCATCAGGGCCTGCCCCGGCTGCACGATCTGGCCGGGCTCGACCGACTTCTTGGTCACCACGCCATCGGTAGGCGCGACGATCGTGGTGTAACTCAGATTCAACTCCGCAGCCGCCAGATTTGCGCGAGCCTCCTGCACGCGCGCGACGGCCGATACCGCCTGCGCCGAGCTAACCAGCACCTGCCGTTCACCGGCCGTGGATTGCGCGAGCTCCGCTTGCATCTGCCGGACCCTGGCCCGCGCGGCGTCCGCCGCGGCGCGCGCCGTGGTTATCCCTTGCTCCGAAAACCGCACGCGATCCTGGGCGGCCTTCAATTGCGCCTCCGTCACTTTGGCGGCGGCCGTGTAGGAATCGAATTGCTGCTGCGAAATCTCGGCCTTGGCCACCAGCGGACGCATGCGCGCCAAATCCGCTTGGGCCTTCTCGTTGCTGGCTTCGGCGGCCGCCAGATTGGAACGGGCGATGGCCTGGTCCGTGGTTGCCTGGCCCACAGCCGCATCCGCTTGAGCCACCTGCGCTTCGGCGGTGCCCACAGCCGCGGACATTCCCGAGGTGCCGCTATGCGTGGTGTCGCGCGTGAGCGGCACCGTTACATCTGCGGCGTGCGACTGGCTCTCCGCCAATGCCAGCGCGGCCTTTTCCTGATCGACCTTGGACTGCAGATCGCGCGGATCGATGCGCACCAGCACGTCGCCGGCCTTCACCTGCTGGTTGTCGTTCACCGGCACATCCAGCACGCTGCCGAAGACTTTCGCGGATATCGGAACGATGTGTCCATCCACCTGCGCGTCGTCACTCGAGACGCGGTAGCGATAGTGCAGCCAGAATCCGGCCGCCACCAGCGCCACGACTAAGCCTCCGCCGAGAATCACCAGCAAGGCCCTGGATCGATTCGCCGGCCTCCGCACCACCACCTCCCGAGGCCGTTCGTTGACTGGCTTCCCCTCTTCAATCATCGTTTCCATACTATCCTCTCACGACTACTTCGCGTAGACAGCTTCCATTTGTCCCGTGGCGTGCGCCAGGTCCGCGCGCGCCTGGTTGTAGCGATAGAGCGCCACAATCTGGTTGTCATTGGCGCGGGCCAGCGCGTCCTGCGCGCTGATGACCTCGATGTTGTTGGCCACACCTGCCTGAAACCGGTCGCGCGCCTGCGATACCTCTTCGTTGGCCAGGCCCACGGCCTGGTTGGCGACATCCACCTCACTGCGCGCCGCGGCCATTTGCGCGATGGCCGTCCTCACCTGCAGCGCGATCTGGTTGCGTTGCTCTTGCTCCTGCTGCGATACCTTGCGCACCTCCAGCTCGGCGCGCGCGCGCTGGGCGCCGATGCGGCCGCCAGTAAACAGCGGCACATTCAGATTGAACGCATAAACGTACGCCGGGATAGCTGTGTTGGGCGTCAATCCCTGTTCCGACCAGTAGCCGTCGAAACTGAGGGCTGGGTAGCGGCTTTCGCCAGCCTGCTGCTTCGCCAGTTCGACCTGCCGCTGCTCATGCAGGAGCGCCTTCATCTCCGGGCGGTTGGTATACGCGGCCTCCAGGCTCTGATCGACTTGAATGGCGGGCGTTTCGAAGAAGCTGACCTGGTCGGCCATTTGGATCTCACGGTTGGGATCCACGTTCAAGAGCTGAGCCAAGCCGTAGAGCGACGTTTGAAACTGCGTTTGTGCTTCGATCAGCCGCTGCCGCTCGTTCTGCAATTCCACGTTGGAACGCAGCGTGTCGATGCCCGTACCCACGCCGTTCTTCTGCAGGTCGGCAGCCTGATCGTATAGCGCCTGCGCCAGATCCACGCGCGATTGCGCCGCCTTCACATCCGCGGAGGCGCGCAGGCTGCCCAGGTATTGCGATACCACCAGCATGGCGATCTGCTCACGGACCCCCTGGTTTTGCGCGCGCGATGTATTCACTCCTTCCTTGGATGCTTGCCACCGCCGCCAAAGCGTCAAATCGAAGATGGGGGCCGAAAAAGAGGCACCGGCATAATCAACCTGGTACGGACCGAGATGGCCCGGAAGAGGAAGGAAGGGAATGTGCGACAGACCGAACAGCGGAGCCACCGCCAGGCGTTGCGTGTGTTCGTAAGCCTGAAAACTGGCTTGCGGCAGGAGTCCGGCGCGCGCCAGGTTCTGGTCCTGCTGGCTCTCGGCGACGTTCAGGTTGGCGACCTGTACCTGAGGATTCTGATTCAGGGCCAACTGTACGGCGTCGCGCAAGGTGAGGCTCAGCGGTGCGGTTTCCTGGCCGCGCATGCCGGTAGCCAAGGCTAGCGCCACGGTCAGCAACACTAGCGCGTGCTTGGCTGCGCGCGCGATTTCATCCACGATGCAGCGGTTCATAGGGCTGTGGGCGATAAGCGTGGCGCCGCTTTCGTGCATGCGCGCCAGAAGGCCCTTGCCTGCGCAGTCGATAAAGGTAACGTCCGCCAGGTCGACGATTAGGGCGGGGCTCGCTGACGCCGCGGTCCACGCGTGCTCC
>Ga0187875_10004077_pt1 | contig 10143 bp, 7 predicted proteins | sample June2016WEW_17_1_2_FD_132978 | JGI IMG/M metagenome (GOLD analysis project Ga0187875, IMG submission 132978) | Peatland microbial communities from SPRUCE experiment site at the Marcell Experimental Forest, Minnesota, USA - June2016WEW_17_10 | ecosystem: Environmental > Terrestrial > Soil >... | reverse complement strand
ATTTTTTCCATTCCCGCTATCGCCCGGAAACCGATGATGCCGCATGCTACCGAGACGTTGAGCGAGTTCTTGAAACCGTACACCGGAATTTCCACCAGCGCGTCGCACTCCTCAAGCACTTCGCGCGATACCCCGAGCGCCTCATTACCGAAAACGATGCCGAGCCGGGGCGGATACGGCGCATCCTGAAACGGAAATGACGCGGAGGCGGTTTCTGCCGCCCACACCGGAATCCCCTGTTCTCGGAGATGCCGCACGGCCCCGAGCGCGGTTTCGAACTTTTTCCAGGGGACGTACTCGATGGCGCCGAGCGACGTCTTCGCAAGCTTGCTATGCGGAGGAATTGCGGTATAGCCGCACAGAAAGAGCCCGCTTACCCGGAGCGCGTCGCAGGTCCGGAAAATAGCGCCGACGTTGAAGGCGCTTCGCAGGTTATCGAGAATGATATACAGCGGCCGCCGGGGAAGCCTGCGGAAATCGTCGAGCGGGATCGCCGCATCGCGGCTTCGAACCTCGAAGCCGGTTTCCATGTCGCCCCTCTTGAGCCTCCCCCGTTTGCTCACGGCGCTTCACCCGTCCGGGCGACCGCATGGTCGGCCCGGACCAGAAGCAGCCCGCCGAAGAAAAACAGAAGCGCCGTCGATGCCATGCCGATGCGGGACGACATCACGCTTTCCGCGCCATGCCCGTGCAGCAATGCGGTAATGATCCCGACCATTGCCGGTCCGATGATGGCGAATCGCCCGACGACATTGTAGAAACCGAAATACTCGGCCGCTTCGGCCTTTGGCACCAGCTTGCCGAAATATGAACGGCTGAGCGCTTGAACTCCTCCCTGCGCCAGGGCGACAAGGCATGCAAGAATGATGAAATGAAACGGTTTGGTGAGAACGAAAACGCCAAGCCCTATGACAAGAAGGTAGATGATAATACCGGCAATGATCATTCGGCGAGGCCCGAAATAGGTCGACAGCCAGCCGAAGAGAAGCGACGATGGTAACGCGACGAACTGCACGGTAAGGAGCGCAATGAGACTGGTATTGACGGTGACCCCTATCGAAAGCCCGAAATCTTCCGCCATGCGGATGAAGGTAACCACGCCGTCATAATAGAGCCAATAGGCGACGAGAAAGAGGAGCAGTTCCCGGCGCTGGATGATTTTTTTCGCGGTATGCCCCAGCCGTACAAGGCTGTCGGCGATAATGGCCGTGACGCCCGACACATCGGCATACCGGCGATATTTTACAAATACAAACAGCGGGATCGTGAAAACGACCCACCATGCGCCGACTGAAAGGAATGAGAAGCGCACCGACTGCGTTTGATCATGCAGACCGAAAAAAGAGGGTTTCAGCACCATGATCAGGTTCAAGGCGAACAGCAATCCCCCGCCCAGATATCCCATGGCGAACCCGAGCGATGAAACGAAATCCATCTCTTTCTTCTCGGCGACATCCACCAGAAGAGAGTCGTAAAAAAGGCAGGAGATTGAAAATCCGACATTCGCAACAGAAAAGACGACCAGCGCGAACATCCATTCGCCGCGGGAAATGACGTCGAGCAGACAGGTGGAAACGACGCCGAACAGCATGAAAATGCCGAGCAATTTTTTTTTATCCCGGCCGGTATCGGCCAGCGCGCCGAGAAAGAGCGACAGCACGGCAATGGCGATTCCTGCCGCCGTGTTGCCGATGCCGAGCCGTTCCGTGGAAAGCGTCGTATCGTCGTAGCACCAGAACTTTTTGAAAAAAAACGGGAAGAACGCCGTGGCGACGGTGGTGATATAAACGGAGTTGGCCCAGTCGTACATGCTCCAGGCGATGATCGCGCGGCGATGGCCCTTCATCAGGTCTTTTTCTCTTTCTTTTCGGCGGCAGGGAAAAGCACGTTGTTCAGTATGAGCCGGTACCCGGGCGAGTTGCGGTGCAGTTCAAGCATCGTCGGTGGCGACCCGACAAGGTGCTGATAGTCCTCCGGATCGTGACCGCCCAGGAACGCGAACTGCCCTTTGCCGACCACGCCGTGCAGATAGTTCACCATGTCGGTCCCCGGCACGTCGGCCAGCACCACGATGCTTTTTTTAATGACCTTGCGGTTAAAGGAGGTCGTGAGGCCGCAAAACCCCTTGATGGTCTGCCGGTGGTCCTGCACGAGCATGCTGAGCACCGGATCGAGCTTCGCGGAAAAATCGAACAGGGTGAAATCCTGCGCCTCCCTGCGCCTCGGGGTGTTTACCATGTTGACATCGATGTTATCGAAGTTCCCGGCAAGGGGGTTGGTCTCGATTTCAAAGTTTTCAAAGGCGAAGCAGTTGGCGTAATTGAGCTTCTCCCGGTAGTCCGGATCCACGCCGTCGCCGTCGTACACCGCATCCACGATGTCGGCGCCGAGCGCGGCGAGGGCGTCGTCGAGCGTGTTGGGCGCGCAGCACATGGCGAACAGGAAACCGCCGTTTTCCACATACCGGTGGATCGCGAGCGCGACCGCCTTCTTGCACTCGCTCACTTTTTTAAATCCGAGGTCGGCGGCGCTCCGTTCGAGCTCCGCCTTCTGCCGCAGGTACCAGGTGGTCCTGCCGTAGTTCGCGTACATCTTGCTGTACTGGCCGGTAAAATCCTCGTGGTGAAGATGCAGCCAGTCGTAATTCGAGAGTCTGCCGGTCACGCACTCCTTGTCGTAAACTTTATCATACGGAATATCGGCGTAGGTAAGCGCGAGGGTCACCGCATCGTCCCACGGCGGTTGCTCGGGCGGCGTGTACACCGCGATCCGCGGCGCTTTTTCGAGCGTTATTTTTTCCATGTTGTTGTCTTTGATGATCCCGAGGATCTCGTCCCAGTCGCCCCCGCCGATGCGGCCGGCCGTTACGCCGACCGTACGGCATTGCACCGCAAACTCGTCGTCGACGACTTCGGCGGCGAACGAACCGCCCCGGTAGTTCAGCAGCCAGTACACCTTGAGGCCATTTTTGAGCATTGTATAGACGATACCGTAGGCCTTGAGGTGGTCGGTCTGCGCGTCGTCCATGGGGATGAGCAGCATGGCATGCAGGGGTATGGCGACGATGAGGGCGAGCAGGAGCGCGCAGACCGGCCGCGCGGGTGAAAAGCGGTGGATCGGGCGGGCGGTCATCCTGCCCTCCTCAGTGCAACTTGACAACGCGAATATGGAGTTCCTTGAGTTGCTCGTCGCTCACTTCGGCGGGCGCCTTCATCATGAGATCCTGAGCGCGCTGGTTCATGGGGAATGCGGTCACCTCGCGGATGTTGGGCTCGTCCGCCAGCAGCATGACGATACGCTCCACGCCCGGGGCGATGCCGCCGTGGGGAGGCGCGCCGTAGCGGAAGGCATTGAGCATGCCGGCGAATCCCGCCTCCACCTCTTCCTTCGAATACCCGGCGATCTCGAACGCCTTGTACATGATGTCGGCCCGGTGGTTGCGGATTGCTCCGCTCGACAGCTCGATGCCGTTGCAGACGATGTCGTACTGCCAGGCGAGGATGTCGAGCGGCTTTTTGTCGAGCAGCGCCTCCATGCCCCCTTGCGGCATGGAAAAAGGGTTGTGTGAAAAGTCGAAGCGCTTGCGCTCCTCGTTCCACTCATACATCGGGAAATCGGTGATCCAGCAGAACCGGAACACGTTCTTTTCGATTATGGCAAGTTCCTCGCCGAGCTTCGTTCGTATCTCCCCGGCCAGATTGTTCGCCCTGGTTTCGTCGTTGCAGACGAAGAACGCCACGTCGCCCGTCGAAACCGCGAGGCGCTGCGCCAGTTCATCGAGCGTGGCCGGTGAAAGGTACTTGGCGATCGGACCCTTGACCTCCCCTTCGCCCCAGGTGAGGTAGGCGAGTCCCTGCGACCCGAGCGACTGGGCGAACTCCAGCATCCGGTCGAAGAACGAGCGCGGCTGCGCGGCCCCGTTCCGGACCGCGATGGCCCTCACCACGCCGCCGCCGGCGACCACCGCGTCGAATATTTTGAATCCGGATTTGATAAACAGTCCGGACACATCGGTAATGACCAGCGGGTTGCGCAGGTCGGGCTTGTCGGTGCCGTACCTGACCATCGCCTCGCGGTACGGGATGCGGTGGAAAGGCGGCGCATCCATCAACCACGATGAGAAGGCGGGGAACAGGCTGCCGAAAAGCCGTTCGACGACCGCGAAAATCTCGTCCTGCGTGGCGAAGGACATCTCGATGTCAAGCTGGTAGAATTCACCCGGCGACCGGTCCGCGCGGGCGTCCTCGTCCCGGAAGCACGGGGCAATCTGGAAGTAACGGTCGAACCCCGCCACCATGAGCAGCTGCTTGAACTGCTGCGGAGCCTGGGGCAGCGCATAGAACATGCCCGGATGCAGCCGCGAGGGCACTAAAAAATCCCGCGCGCCCTCGGGCGACGAACTCGTGAGAATCGGGGTCTGGAATTCGTTGAAGTTCAGTTCGGCCATCACCTTTCGCATATGGGCGATGACCCCGGACCGGAGAATGATGTTGCGGTGCGGCATGCTTCGCCGGAGGTCGAGGTACCGATACGCAAGCCGCAGGTCCTCGGGCGCGGGATCTTCAGGAAAGACGGCAAACGGCGTGAGGTCGGCGGGTCCGAGCACCTCGAAATCCCGGACGGTAAGTTCCACCTCCCCGGTCGGAAGTTTCTGATTCACGGTATCGGGCGAGCGCCGGTCCACGACGCCGTCGAAACGCACCACCGTCTCTTTGGCCAGGTGGGCCAGCTTTCGCTGAAATTCCCGGTCGGGATGAACCACCACCTGCGTGAGGCCGTAGTGGTCCCGCAAATCAATGAACAGCACCCCGCCGTGGTCGCGCCTGCTGTGGATCCAGCCGGAAAGGCGCGCCTGAAGGCCGATGTGTTCGGGGCGCAACTCGTTGCAGGTATGGGTGCGATACGGATGCATGCACGGTAGTCGTTTCGTTGGAGAGGTGATAAATGATAACTGGTAAAAATATATTGCGGTTTGCTGAAGATAAGCTTCGGGCCCGTGTCCGGCCTTGCATAAGGCCCGAAACCTTGCTTACCGATTTTGTTGAATATAAAGTAATGAATACGATGAATTACAATGAGATGAGAGTTATTAATGCGACAAGATTATTCGGAGATCCGCGACTGCTTTTTCTCAGGTTCCGGGCGTTTCCCCCGGCAATTTTGCCCGGCGCTCAAGTATCCACGCCGCATACTCCCGGTCGCTCGCGACGCCGTGTTCAAGGAGCCATCCACGCAGGAATATCCGGAGCGCGCCGGGATTGAGCAGCTTCGCTTCAAAATCATTGAGAAAGCGCACGAATCTCGCGGCGGCGGCCTCATGTTCCGACTGATGAAGGGAAAATCGGGGAAACCGGTAGTGCCGCATCAAGTGCTCTTCGGAATCGAAATGAAAGTGAAGATACCCTTCGATTTCAGAGAGAAGCGCGGCAAACGCCACCCGATCGGTAACGGTGAATGATTCTTCAATTCGGTCAAACAGCATAAAAAGATAGCGATGCTGTGCATCCATTTCCGGCAAGCCGGGAAGCGCGTTTTCGTCGGGGATCGGCATAGGCGGTCACTGTTGTAATCGGATGTTTATAAAAAATAGACATTTTTCGGGATGAGAAGCAAGGAGATCGTCGCCAAAAAGCATGGACCGGCCCGTTTGCCGCCGGGCTCCTCATGTTTGTATATTATTGCGGTGACATGGAAGGAGGGCGGTAGCCATGTATAAGAAAATTCTCGCCGCATTCGACGGTTCCGATGGATCAAAAACAGCGCTGGAGCGGGCAATCAGGGTCGCCCAGGAATATTCCGCGCGGTTGACGATGGCGTGGGTGCGCGGGTCGCTTCCTCACTACGCAACGTCGATCGGAGAAGTTGAGGACGAAAAGGAGGCCGCGGACGAATACTTCAATCGGCTGAAGGCTCATGCCGAGCAAGCCTGCGCCGCAAAAAATATCTCCCTCGAAACGGCGTATCTCCGGGGCAATGCCGCCCGTGAAATAGTTCACTATGCCGAGTCCAAAGGTTTTGATCTTATCGTAATCGGACAGGTCGGCCATTCGGATTTAATAGGCAGGATCCTTGGCCCTACCGCGGACCGAATCAGTGAAACCGCCCACTGCGATGTGCTCATCGTCAGGAGGCCCGACCGGAACCAATAGTTTAAAATCGTCTTTCCCTGGTGATGGGGTTCCACCTTTAACCGCCGTCCGTATCGCGCTGATGACTCCTATTCAACTGGCTTATAACCGTCGTAACGGAATAGGGGTCATTTGTCATGGAACATGCTTTTTTCATTGCGTCGATCTGGCTTGGGCTGGCCGTCGTTTCCGCCATTATCGCCTTTCACCTCCGTATTTCCATCGCGCTCATTGAAATATGCGTTGGCGTCGCGGCGGGAGCAATCGCCGCTCTTGTCGGCAGGAGCGAATCGCTGGGTTCAAATCTCGAATGGCTTCGCTTCCTGGCTTCGACCGGCGCCGTCATGCTGACTTTTCTGGCCGGGGCCGAGCTTGATCCGTCAATCATGCGGGCCAAGGTAAAAGAGGTGAGCGTGGTCGGCATCGTCGGTTTTCTGGCGCCCTTTCTGGGGTGCGCGGCGATCGCGCATTTCTGCGTCGGATGGAGCGTAAAGGCCAGCCTGTTGTGCGGCGTGGCGCTTTCAACGACCTCGATGGCCGTTGTCTACGCGGTCATGGTGGAAACCGGTTTTAACAAGACGGAATTCGGCAAGGGAATCCTCGGCGCGTGCTTTATCAACGATCTCGGTACGGTCATCGCATTGGGGATCCTGTTCGCCCCCTTCACGTATAAGACGCTGGTTTTCATCTCCGCGACGGTTCTTTTCCTGGCGCTCCTCCCCTCCCTGACGCGCCGGGTAAGCCATGCGTACGCCTACCGCACGGCCGCCATTCGCACGAAATGGATCATTTTCATACTCTTCGGCCTCGGCGCTCTCGCCCTCTGGTCGGGCAGCGAGGCGGTGCTTCCCGCCTACCTGGTGGGCATGGTCCTTGCGCGGATCGCCAATGAGGACGCCCACTGGGTGCGGCGGCTCCGCACCTTGACGGTTGGCTTCCTCACCCCCTTTTATTTTTTGCGCGCCGGCACCCTCGTTTCGCTGCCCGCCTTGATTTCCGCGCCCATCGTGTTTGTCGTATTACTTTGCGCGAAGGTGCTTTCAAAGATATTCGGCCTCTATCCCGTCATCGGCTTATTCATAAAGAATTATCATGAACGCTGGTACTATACGCTGATGATGTCAACGGGCCTCACCTTCGGGACGATCTCCGCGTTATACGGCTTCTCGCACGGCATCGTTTCCCAGAAACAATACTCCTTCCTGGTGGCCACGGTGATCGCGAGCGCGGTCGTTCCAACGGTGATTGCCGGGATCGCGTTTCTGCCCAGGCACCTCCTGCCCAGGCCGGAAACGGATAAGGCGTAAGCGGGTTTTAATGCACCCTTAAATGGCATTTAAACGGCGTTTAAACGTTCTTGCGCCTCTCCACTGAAAATTGCGCTATTTTTGCGCTGGGAGAGCAAAAATACTGGCGAATAAACGCGGCAAACGCCAGAATTGCGCTTTTTTTGCGCCGTTTTTGGGGATAAAGGCGCAAAAATATTTACAGAAGATAATAAGGGGTTGATAATGGGTCCAACAAGAATATTATTGAACTCCCCAGACATGCCGTATATATCTCCCTACGTGCTCCGCATTGCGTTTCCGATTTTAAGAAACGATTGGCTTGTGCGTGGAAAGAGTAATAAAAAGTGTACCACGCGGCGCATAGGATTGAATTTCCGTTTAAGTTCCCCGCTTTCGTTGGCTCGGATACTGCGGCTCTCCATTAGTCATTTCTTTTTTTAAGGTTTTTGCCCTTTCCATTACTTCTTTCATCTGACTCAAAAGATGTATTGGGTTTTCATACATTACTGTTGGTTTTAATACATTCGACTTTTCCTCAAGTTCATCCCACAGCGACCAAGATTTATGCCTTTTTTGCAAAAGAGGGATAAAAGGCATCCTTAATTTTGGTAGCGTGAATGAAAGCTCTTGTGGAACCGATTTAGGGTTTGTTAAATCGACGATCACATACTTGCATAACCCGGCAAGGGTTCTCACGGTCTCCGTAAAGTTTCGATCTTTGGGCTTAGGAAAATCCATTATAATTGGAAGATGATCGTTATCGCGAAGCCATTGGGCGATACTTTCAAGCACTTCCTTCCTTCTTTCAGTGAATCGACCCAAAATTAAAACAGCTTTCCCTGTCATGGTATTTATGACATTTCGCAATTTCTTATTATTGAGGATCAAATAAACAAACTGCGCAACTTCAAGATCGTCTACAGTGATAATGGACTGGTTTTCCGGGGTAATTACTAGCCCTTTTTGAGTAGCGTTATCGAGTATTGCACCCCAAACTGAAATTCCATAAATTCTACTTCCTGAAAGGTTTGCTTTTGAAAGATTGGATTCTATTAGTACCGCTCCTTCAAGGTTGACTCCTGGGAGGCTGGCTTCCGTAAAATCTGTTGTCTTGATGTTAGCTCCTGCAAGGGTAGCTCCTTCAAGGTCGGCTTTCTGAAAATGTGCTCCTTTAAGGTCGGCTCCAGTAAGGTTAGCTCCTGCAAGGGTAGCTCCCTCAAGGTCGGCTCTTATAAGCTTGGCTCCCGTAAGGTTGGCTCCCCGAAGGTTAGCTGCTGAAAGGAAGGCTCCCGTAAAGTCGAATCCCTCAAGGTGGGCTCCCACAAGGGTGGCTCTCTCAAGGTGAGCTCCGGTAAGGGTGGTCCCTTCTATGTTAGCGTTAGCGAATAGAAGCCTATTATGCATTTGAGTGAATCTGATAAGACTTTGGTTCAACTCGACGTCTTCCATAATGAGGCCAAGGCTGGCTCTCTGATTGAAATCGAGGTTGACTTTTCTAGGATGGCCTTCTTTAGGGCGGGCTTCTGAAATTGAGGCTTCCATAAGGTCGAATGCCTGAAGGCCATCAAGATTGGCTCCCTCAAGGTGGGCTCCACTAAGGTCGGCTCCTCGAAGGTGGGCTCCATGAAGATCAGCTTTCTTAAAGTTGGCTCCTTTTAGGAAGGCCCCATCAAGGCGGGCAAACCCAAGTTTTGCTCCACTAAGGTTTACTCCCTCAAGGTGAGCTCCAATAAGATAGACTCCCTCAAAGTTTGCTCCCCCAAGGTTGGCCTCCTCAAGGACGGCTCCCCCAAGGCTTTCAAGGTAGGCGCCCGAAAGGCGGGCTCCCGCAAGCTGGACTCCCTCGATGTGGGCTTCTATAAGGTTGGCTCTATGAAGGTTGGCTCCCTCGAGGTGGGCTCCATTAAGGTTGGCTTCCCACATGTGAGCTCCCTCGAGGTGGGCTCCTTCAAGGTGGGCTTCATTAAGGTGGGCTCTATTAAGGTTGGTTCCTTCAAGATGGGCTCCCTTAAAATTAGCTCTCACAACGTTGGCCTCACAAAGGAAGGCTCCCCTAAGATTGGCTCCCTTAAGATTGGCTCCCTCAAGGTTGGCCTCATAGAGGTTAGCTTCCTCAAGATTGGCTTGCCGAAGGTCTGCATTTCGAAGGTAGGCTTGCGTAAGGTTGGCTTTCCGAAGATCTGTTTTCCAAAGGTGGGATTTTATGAGGTGGGCTTCCTCAAGGTTGGTTCCCGCAAGGTAAGGTGTAATGGAAGGGTTTTCTTTTCTCCAATTATTCCAGTTTTCTACTCCTGATTTAAGTATGTCAATATGTTCTTGTGAAGCCGACATAGAAACATATCTCTCTTGCTAAACGTCCGCGTCCACCGGTACCGTTTAACCTTTTCAAATTAATAATTCTCAGTTCAAATTGCAATGATCCAGTTCGATTAGTACTTCTTCCACGTCTAAGTTGCAAAAAGTCTGAAAAGGTTACTTCCATAAAAAAGGCCGGAAAGCATCTATCTCCTTGGCCCTGTTCTTTCAGTGTCCTGAATTTTGCAACTATTTCTTTCCGCTTGCCTTTCCAAATCCCATTTTCTTCTCTTTTGCCGGTGAATATTCTTTTGCCGGCAGTTGCGGAGGCGTCTCCGGCTCCGGCTGCAAAATGCTTTTCAACGCGTCGAAGCCGATTTGTATTTGCCGGTCGATGTTATCCAGGCGTTTTTCGTGATGTTCAATCGTCT
>Ga0187875_10004075_pt1 | contig 10146 bp, 6 predicted proteins | sample June2016WEW_17_1_2_FD_132978 | JGI IMG/M metagenome (GOLD analysis project Ga0187875, IMG submission 132978) | Peatland microbial communities from SPRUCE experiment site at the Marcell Experimental Forest, Minnesota, USA - June2016WEW_17_10 | ecosystem: Environmental > Terrestrial > Soil >... | reverse complement strand
GGCCCCGACGGGCGGCTTTACGCGATAAATCCCGAAGCCGGATTTTTCGGCGTGGCGCCGGGCACCTCTTATGATTCCAATCCCATGGCAATGGACACCATAAAGAAAAATGTTATTTTTACTAATTGCGCCTTGACCGACAAGGGCGATATCTGGTGGGAAGGGATGGATGGCGCGCCTCCCAAACACGCCATTGACTGGAAAGGGCGTGACTGGCCTGTGGAAAATAAGGAAGCAGCTGCTCATCCGAATGCGCGCTTCACAGCGCCAGCTTCTCAGTGCCCTGTCATCTGCGCAGACTGGGAAAAACCGGAAGGTGTTCCCATTGATATCTTTGTCTTTGGTGGAAGGCGCGCGGGTGTTGTGCCTCTGGTTAATGAAGCCTATAGTTTTGATCACGGCGTTTTCCTGGGCGCTACCGCTTCTTCGGAAACCACTGCCGCCAATATCGGCGCGGTGGGAAATTTAAGGCGCGATCCTTTCGCGATGCAGCCTTTCTGCGGATACAATATGGGCGATTATTTTCAGCACTGGCTGGATATGGGCGATAAATTAGGTGAAAAGGCACCCAGAATATTTTACGTGAACTGGTTCCGTAAAACGTCGGACGGCCGATGGCTCTGGCCCGGTTTCGGGGAAAACAGCCGGGTGTTGAAATGGATGTGTGAACGGATAAGCGGAAATGCTGACGCGGTCGAAACACCCATTGGTATACAGCCAACCATTGACGGCCTCGATATGAAGGGGCTTGCCATTGACGCGAAGGATATAAAAGAATTGCTTAATGTTGATATGGAAGCATGGAGGGCGGAAATTCCTGATATTGAAAAACACTTTGCTCAGTTTGGGGATCGTCTTCCCGAAAGACTTAAAAAGCAGTTCGCAGCGCTTAAAGAAAGGCTTAAATAGTTATAAAAACCGGGGCAACATCGTTGCTCCGGTTTTTATAAATTCATTCGTTACTGTGAATTTAGTTATTCTGATTTTAACTAAAAATATGAACATTTAATCCCTTGATTTAAGGTCTGATTTCCTATTAGTACCTATAAATAAACAAAAAAGCAATTCTATTTGTTACTGTCTATTCTATCTGTTCCTTTTCTTTTCCTATGATTTTATCACAATTTTATCACAGTAAATGCGGAGGAGTTTTAGTCCCCCCTGCTCTCATAATAACAATATCTACTGTTGATGATTGACAGCTATAATCCCATATAAAATGTAGCTACGGTGGATCGAAAATTTCTTCCAATACTCAGCCGGTCATCGTTTTACGTTTCGAAGCTTCATCGGAAGAAAGCTTGCAAAAAATACGTAACGAAGTAGAACCCCTGCTCAACATATGACAATTCATCCTGCTACGAAATAAGATTCTAAAGCTTGCTTTGGAATTTATACCACCAACCATAAGGCTTCGCAAGAAAAAGGCCCCACAACCGTGCAGTGATTATGGGACCTTAAGTCTCTTTAGAATTGTGAAAATGTTACAAATTTAATTAATTGTCCTCATCGCCTCTAGGACAGCTTGAACTCTGCGGTTCTTCTGACGCCCTTCTTTCGTATCATTGCTGGCAATCGGTTTATTCGAATCATAACCAATTGCGGTGAGGCGGGACCCGTCAATTCCGAATTTGTCAATTATATATTGCCTTACACTATTAGCTCGTTCCTCAGACAACTTCTGATTGGATACTTCCTTGCCAACATTGTCGGTATAACCTTCAATTAAAGCATTGGTCTCAGGATGCTCTTTCATGAAATCGGCTACTCTCTTAATCTTGTCATGATATTTTTCTTTGACAACGGCCTTCGCGGTATCGAATTCCACATTAAGCGCTATTGTGACTTTCTCCTGCACTGGAGGAGGTGGTGGTGGTGCTTCCACCTTTTGTTCTACTATGGGAGGAGGAGGTGGTGGTGGTGCTTCTACCTTTTGTTCTACTACTGGAGGAGGAGGTGGTGGTTGAGGCGCTTCGATAGACGGCGTGAAATTCTGAGCTACAACGGCCTTCTTTTGTCCGCCGAAATAAAAAGATAATCCCAGCGTATATTCAAAATTATTCAAGGTGCTCCCCTCGCTCATGTAATCAACATCAAAGCGATAGATATCACGGATATCAGCCCGAAGGGCAAGCCCGTCAGTGATGAAAAAATTAAAACCAGCGCCAAAGTCAACGGCAGCACTGCGACTATTGGGAACATCCTTGGGATAATCAATAGTCTGAGCGCCAAGACCAACGAAGATGAATGGAACAAGGCGACTATCAGGAATCAGGTTTAAAATGCCATCCAGTCGATAGTTGCCGACATTTGTTGATTGGGAATCAGACAAAGGCAGGTCATATTTTGTTGCTATGTACTCACCTGATGCTTCTACTCCGAAGTATTTTGTAAAATTGTATCCTAGACTAATACCGTAAACTGGAGCGTTGCTTACATCCTGTTTTTTGTCGAACAGGTAACCGCCTATGTAAGGCGTAAATGAAAATGAGCCAGCCACTTCTTCTGCCTGTGCTGTCGTGACAAAAGCTATCACCATCAGCACAACTGTTAACATGAAGATTTTTTTCATAACATTCTCCTTTTACCTTGGCTATTTATATATATTTTTTTGAAGAAATAACTTACATATTAAATATATCGGTTTCCATAGTTTGCAAAATACTATAGTAAAATACTATTAAAATGTCAAAGTTATTCCTGTGTTATGTATTAACGGTATTTTGCTATTCCCGCCGTGGATGCCCTTCATAGTACGCAGTAGAGAATCCAGTATTCAGGTATATCCTGGATTTTATGTCGCGCATCGCTTGTACTAAATGACAAAGGAAGATTTTGCTAATCTTCTACTTTCCTCCTCACCTTTCACTTTTTACAGGTCTCTTAACTCTTAATTATTTAAGTCTTAAATTTTAAATCTTCTCTTTTCTTTTTAAAAAACAGATTCATTTTCCTGTGGTGTGTATTCTGGAACTAATTCTTTGAGTTTTATTTTAATGCCTTTAGCGTCTTGTCGGACCGCAATCTTCTCCAACTCGTCAAGGTCATGATAAAGATGTTTTCGGGCTTCCTGTGGATTTTTTGCGCCATTGAAGCAGTTATTGGAACGCAGGGCCATGACCTTTTCATGGCCGGTGGGCAGAAGATCTTCTCCAACCGTGATCAGTTCTTCATATAGTTTTTCACCGTCACGCAAGCCGGTATAAACAATTTTGATATCCACATCCGGCTCCTTTCCCGAAAGGCGGATTAAGTCCCGTGCCATATCAGCGATTTTTACGGGCGTTCCCATCCTCAAAATGAAGATTTCGCCGCCTTCCCCCATTGCGCCGGCCTGCAAGATCATCTGCGACGCTTCGGGTATGGTCATAAAAAAGCGGTTCACTTCCGGATGTGTGACCGTCACCGGCCCTCCCTGCTCGATCTGACGGCGAAAAAGAGGAATGACCGAGCCGGACGAACCAACCACATTGCCAAACCGGACGGCCATAAACCTTGTACCGTTTCCCTGCTGGCATTGCATAATCAATTCCGTCACTCGTTTGCTGGCGCCCATGACGTTGGCAGGACGAACCGCCTTATCGGTAGAAACCAGAACAAATCGATCCACATGATGTTCGACAGCCATTTCCATCACCACACGGCTGCCAATAATATTATTGAAAACGGCCTGCCAGGGATTTTTCTCCAGCATGGGCACATGCTTATAAGCCGCCGCGTGAAATACAACTTCGGGTTTATATTTTTCAAAAATATTATTCATTAAAGTTTCATCCTGCACTCGCCCCAGAATGGCTTCACAGTGGCGGCAGGAATGTTCGTTTTGCATTTCCATCTGAATATTGAACAGATTGGATTCACTCGAGTCCAGCAAGATGAGATTGCGAGGCTGATATTTCATGACCTGTCTGCATAACTCAGAGCCGATTGAACCGCCGCATCCGGTAATGAGAATGGTTTTGCCGTCAAGATAATTGCGAATGCCTTTAATATTCAGTTTGACAGGTAACCGCCCCAGAAGATCTTCATAGCTGATGTCCCGGAGTAATTTTACGCTGACCCGGCCATCAATCAGTTCGCCGATACCGGGCAATATTTTATAAAAAATATTGCATTTCTGACAAGCATCCACAATACGCCGAATTTGATCGCCATTGGCGGAAGGAACCGCAATAAATATTTGCTGAATACTCTCCTTTTTTAAGATTTTAGGCAAGCGTTCAACATTGCCCAATACCTTTATTCCATGAATTGTCCGGCCCTGTTTTTCCGCATCGTCATCAATAAAACCGGCAACTTGATAATGCAATGTGTTGTTATCCAGGATTTCCCGTAAAATTTTTTCTCCCGCGTCGCCGGCGCCAATGATCAATACTCTTGTTAACTGGGTGCTGGCCGATGAATAAGTATTTGCCATCTGGTTTTCGTACAACGCATAGAAAGAACGAATAAATATACGCAATCCACCGGCCAGTAAGAAAGTGATAATACCGTCGGCGACAAATACGCTACGGGAATATCCTTCAAACCTGTTGATGATCAGAATAATCACCATAACGAGTACTGTCGATAAAAAACAGGCTCTGGCCAGCAGCCAGAAGTCCCGTACGCTGGTGTAACGCCACATGCCGTGGTATAGCCCGATAAAAAGAAAGATAATAAATTTCAGCGGGATTATCCAGAGAAGCAGATCATAGATTTGTTTAATGTTAATTTGGGCAAAAGAAAATTCGAAGCGAATCAGATATGACATAAAAAGGGATACGATAAAGATTAAAACATCTGTCAATATCATAGTATAGAATTTAGGATTTTTAAGTTGAGGATTCATAGTTATGTTATTGTTATCCAGCTTTATTGATAGCTTTGCAAAACTTCTCGTTTGGTTTGCACGGAATGACAGAGGGGAATTTTGCTAACCCTCTACTTTCCCTCTTCATCTTTCACTTTTCATAGGTTTCTTAACCCTTAATTACTTAAATCTTTAAACTTATTTTCTATTTTTCAGCTTCGGACATTACTGTACCGACAATGGAGGCAACGGACATCATATTTTTTTCCGTCAACGTCGGATGAACTAGAAACATCAGGCTCGTTTCGCCCAGTTCCTTCGCCACCTGCAGGCGCTCCGCTGGCCGCAGACCGTTGCCATCGAAGGCCTTCTCCAGGTACACCTCACTGCAGCTTCCGCTGAAACAGGGCGCGCCAGCTGCCGTCACGGCGTTCATAATTCTGTCTCTATCCCAGCCTTCTTTTAAGCGCTCCGGACGGACAAAGACGTAATATTTGTAATAGGAATGCCTTATATTCTCAGGTGGACATGTAATCCGCAGGCCTTGGATATTAGAAAACGCCTCCGTCAGAATCATGGCATTTCGTTGCCGGATAGCCACCCATTCCGGCAGCTTCCTTAATTGCTGTCTGCCAATAGCCGCCTGCATCTCCGTCAACCGTCCATTTGTACCGAATGATTCATGGAGCCAGCGAAATCCTGCTGGATGCTGCCGGTGATAGACTGCGTCATAACTCTTGCCGTGGTCCTTGAATGCCCACGCCTTTTCCCAAAGGGCTTCATCATTTGTCAGAAGCATGCCGCCTTCGCCGCCTGTAGTCATTATCTTATCCTGACAGAAGGAGAAGGCAGCCATGTCACCCATACTGCCGGTAAGGCGCGGATAAAGACGTACGCCCTCCTTTTCTAAAGGCACGCCTTGATCAATCGCCGAAACTCTTCCCGGTCTGCGGCTGTAATAAATCGCTCCATGACTCTGGGCACAGTCTTCTATCACTTTCAAATGATACTTTTCCGCAATTCCCAATATCGAATCCATGTCACAGGGCCAACCCGCAAGATGAACTGCAATAATCGCCCGCGTTCTTGGTGTAATTGCTTTAACGATTGATTCCGCAGTGATGTTTTGACTCTTCGGATGGACATCGGCAAAAACCGGCTTCGCCCCTCTCAATGCCACACAGCTAGCCGAAGCTATAAATGTCCGTGGTGTAACAATCACCTCATCCCCATTTCCAATATTCAGAGCATAAAGGGCCAAATCCAAGGCAATTGAACCACTCGCTAACGCGATGGCGTGCCGGACGCCGCAGAAGGCAGCAAATTCCTCCTGAAAATGATTCACCTCTTTGCCAGTCCACTGATTAATTTTCCCGGAACGCAGTACCGCAACAGCGGCAAGAACCTCATTGTCTTCGAAGTAAGGCCATGCGGATTTAGCGAAGAGACCTTCCGGTGGAATCCAACCATCCTGCTGAGAAAGTAACGATAATTCGCGCACGATTTTTTCAATCTGTGGATCATAAGTTGCGGACGGCGTAATATGGTACTGCCGAAAAAAAGCGGTCGATAACAACCGACTGAGCAGGATAAGTGCAAAAATGAAAAACCACCCCGCTCCCATTGTGCTGCGGGGCATGAAGGTGTTTGTCAGGTAGATTCCAAAGAGAAACAGAAGAAAGGCTGTGCCCACCGCCTTGATCACACCGAAAATCCGGCCACTGTAAGGTACGTCCCGCGTACCCCGATAGAGGCCGTTCATGGAATAGGCGAACAGGCAACAGGCCGTGAGCATGGGAACATTGGCCAGCCAGGCGTGGAGGAACATCTGATGAAAAAATTCCTGGGACGTCTCCGTCCAGGTAAATGCCCAGATCCCTACCGTGGTCAGAATCCCCAGTAATAACCCCAGGTTGCTCAGGACAATATCCACCGCTACTCGCACAAAAAGTCCCCTCGGGGTGTAATCCGTCTTCAGCCGATCTTCCCACCAAACAATAAATTTTTTCATAGTTTTATTTTCAAAATTGCTTCAACACCTTAGCGGCTTTCTTCACCTGTCCAGTAATTCACATACCCAGATTGAAGCACATCTGGCACAGCCGCTATTTCGTCATGATCGAGAAATGGCCAATGAGAAAATGGTACTGTGTGGACATGCTTATTACTATTTTTAACTAAATCTTCTATTTGTTGTTTTTTCTCTATATAAAATATATTCTACCAAAGTTTCTGGATAATTTCAATGGATAGAAGCAATATTATGGTTGGACAAAACGGATTATGCGTGTTATTTTTAAAAAATATTTTGGCGGCGGTTATCCACGGCTTTAATCTCCTGGGCCAAGGTAATCTTAGCTAAATAGAAAGGAGCATCCCCAATATCCGAGATAAACAAAAGTGGTTTATCACAGGTCATCAATTTTATGGTGTCATTTCTAAAAACTATCCTGCCAAAAACAGACACTTATTTTGGGTTGTCTTTCATACGCTCGCGGCCTGTTCGATTTTTCTCAACAGCCTTAAATCGTCGTCTAAAACAAGGAGCCTATTTATTAGCGCATTGGACAGATCACCGGCGACTATTGAAAGTATTACATCTTCCAGATATCAAACCTTTGGTCCAAAAAAACCCCATCATTGCCTATAAATATTTAGGAGATTATATATCATCTCATTTTACTTTAGAAGATCGTCGAAAAATCCTTGAAGATCATTATCACTATATCCACAACTATTTCCCGCAGAGGATGCTATTGAATCTTGTTGATGGTGTGGTCTTATGGCGCAATATGAATACGGAAAAGCCGATCCGGATCGAGCTGATGTTATCGGAACATAGTTGGATGGAGGGAGAATTACTTTTAAAATTGTTTTTTTGTGATCAGGTAGTTTACACATTGACCTTTACTGTAATACAAGGTCAAATGTTAGATATAGATCAAACCTATGTTTTGTTGGTGGGCGGACTTCAAGGAAAGCCGCATTGTATTGACGTGTTGCGGGAGACTACGAAAACGAATGAGGAAGTACACCCTTCTGCCATGTTATTGGTTGTTTTGCAAGCGATCGGACAATTCTTGGGGGTGGCCACTATTGCCGGCATTTCCACAAATGCACAGTATAGCGGCTCAAAGAAAGAAATCCCCGCAGGTTTTCACGGGGAATATGATCGTTTCTGGGTGGATCACGGAGGTTTTCAACATGATGAAAAAGTCTTTTGCGTTGCCACAACATTGCGGAAGCATGCATCTTCTGGAAGTCATCACAAATCTCTTAGAAAACGCCAATTGATATTTAAAACACGGGTGGTAGAGGAAGTCATTGCTACAATGGATAATGGATATGCGGCGAACTCATGACAGTTAACCGTAGTCGAGCATCTGGAAATCTTGATATACCTATGTTCTTTTAATTCGTAATAATTAACAATTATTGCATTGACATACAAAACAGCTTATCTTATACTTTGTCCACCAAGAAACAATATCTTATTGATTCGCTTTGTGGAGTAACTCTGCTTTTTAACTGTATAGGTTCTGCCTGTAAAACCATCTTGCATGATGAAAGACAGATTTCGTTGTTCAAATCTTTACAGAAAGCTAAATGGACTTAATGTTATTTAATTCTTTCCCATATATCTTTTTATTTCTTCCCATTTCCGTAATCGTTTATTTCTCACTGAACAAGGTCAGTAAAACAGCCGGTAAATACTGGCTTGTAATTGTTTCCCTGATATTCTACAGCTTTGGCGCTTTAACTTATTTGCCGCTGCTGATTTTGTCAATTTTTGTAAATTATGCCGTCAGTATTATAATTCTGCAATGTCATTCCGGAACCCATTTAATCAAATCGCCACCAAAATTAATTCTTATGATAGGCGTTGTCTTCAATGTGGGTCTGCTTGCGTTCTTCAAATATACGGATTTTTTTATAGCCAATATTAATCAGGTTACTAACCTAAGTATGCCCTTCTTACGTCTATCCATCCCATTGGCCATAAGTTTCTATACTTTCCAGCAAATTACCTATCTTGTTGATACATATCGCAAGGAGATTAAAGAAATCAAATTCCTTGATTATTGTATCTTCGTCACTTTTTTCCCGCGACTCCTGATGGGACCGATTACAAGATACAATGAAATCATACCTCAATTACAACTTGCAGAACAAAAGAATATAGATTATCGACATATGTCTCTTGGGATATACCTTTTCTTTATAGGATTATGTAAACGTGCCGTGATCGCCGACACATTAGGAGTATACGCGGATTTAGGATATGCATCTACGCAATCACTTTCTATGGCTGAGGCTTGGATTACATCCCTTAGTTACACCTTTCAGATATATTTTGATTTCAGCGGTTACACGGATATGGCCATTGGAATGGCTTATTTCTTCAATATTAAATTGCCCTTTAATTTCAATTCTCCCTATTTGGCAGTTAATATTCAGGATTTCTGGCGGCGTTGGCATATGACGCTAAGTCGCTTCTTACGGGATTATATCTACATACCACTTGGCGGAAACAGAAAAGGTGAAATTTCAACTTACATCAATATCATGATTACATTCCTGATCGGCGGGTTCTGGCACGGAGCCGGTTGGACATTTATCATCTGGGGAGGAATACACGGTGCTGCTTTGTGCATACAAAGGATTTGGCAAAAATTAAATATCAAAATACCAAAACTTTTAGCTATATTCATTACCTTCAACATCATTAATTTTGCCTGGATATTTTTTAAGGCAAAAAGTATTCAGGATGCCCTCAATGTATGCAAAGCCATGATTGGCATGAATGCAATATACGGTTTGCCTGCGACTAGAGGTCTTGATCGCATTGATCATGCTTTGGCATTATTAATAGCCTCAATTTCTGTATTTACAATTTTTGCATTAAAAAACTCAAACACGGTATTGCAACAATTTAAACCATCAATACGAACGATTATGGCAATGGCCGCTTTGATTATCATCAGTTTATTATTTTTAAACTCAACCATTCCCAAAGGTTTCATTTATAATGACTTTTAAAAAGTACTTTTACCTTTCAATTATTTTTCCTGCTTGCATCATAGCTATCATTGTTTCGTTCAACATTTACATGAATGAATACGGTCTTTTTGGCAATGCAAAAGGGAAGTCAATTAAAATATGGCATAACGAAAGAGCTTCTAAATATTTACTATCTTGTAACTATATACCTGCCAATTTTGAAGGCATAATTATTGGTCCATCTCTCTCAGATAATCTTGATACAAAAAAAATATCAGGGTTTAAGATATACAATGCGTCGATCAGAGGAGGTAATGTTTCTGAACTTAAAAGTATTGCCGAAAATATCATTC
>Ga0187875_10004073_pt1 | contig 10148 bp, 4 predicted proteins | sample June2016WEW_17_1_2_FD_132978 | JGI IMG/M metagenome (GOLD analysis project Ga0187875, IMG submission 132978) | Peatland microbial communities from SPRUCE experiment site at the Marcell Experimental Forest, Minnesota, USA - June2016WEW_17_10 | ecosystem: Environmental > Terrestrial > Soil >... | reverse complement strand
GGAGACTTCAACGGAGACGGCAAACTAGATTGGGCAATCTCGAACGGACGGGACAACAGCATTTGGCTTTATTTCGGCAAAGGCGATGGTACGGCTAACCTGCCCACGATTCTCCCCACGGCTGGCATCGGACCTTCGTGGCTGACCGCGACAGATTTGAACGGCGACGGCAAGCTCGATCTGGTAGTCGCGGAAGCCGACAGCTCAACGATCGGCGTGTTTCTGGGAAACGGTGATGGAACCTTCCAAACAGAGGTTCGCTACCCGGTCCCGGCTACTCCATTGTTTGTGCTAGCGGGAGACTTTACCGGCGATGGCAAATTAGACATCGCTGCCGGCATGATCGGAACCACGACTACCGGTCCGGTGGCCGTGTTGCCCGGCGATGGGAACGGCCACCTAGGCGCGGCGTTGTACACGGGCGACCCGAATACCTCGGTGGGCTACTGGTTAGCGGCAGCCGACCTGAACGGCGACGGCAAGCTGGACCTGATCGTGGTCGACCCTGACGATGGGAGGCCTCACGGCGGAGCGCAAGCTTATTTGAACAACGGCAATGGAACCTTTACCGCGGGGGAGCTTTTCTTCACCAATGGGTTTCCCCCAGGTATTGCTCCCGAACTCGCCTTGAGCGTCGCAATCGCGGACCTGAACAACGATGGCTGTAAAGACGCTGTGGTAACGGAATCCTATGGATTGGCCTACGTGTTTAACGGCAACTGCGATGGCACGTTTGCCGGCTTCGGCGTCACATACGCGCTGGGAGACATCGGCGGAGCGATACAGCTTGTGGACGTGAATGGCGATGGAGTGCTGGACATTGTGACGTCTAGCGTTCTCCTGAGCGGAGTGGGAGGCCCCGGGCTGGGATCAGTGGCAGGAAACGAAGTCTGTGTGCTGCTTGGGGACGGCACCGGTCACTTTGGGCCTGGCCGGACGTATCGTGGCGATATTTCAATGTATAGCCTGGCTGTCGCTGACTTGAATGGCGATGGATTCCCCGATCTGGTGACCGCCAACCAGGGCAGCAATACGGCTACGGTGTTTCTCAACGATGGCAAGGGAGGATTCGGAAATCCTCAGGGCGAAGCCTTCGGAAACAGCGAAGGAGTGACCAACTCTCCAGACAGCCCGTTCATCTTCGCCGACGTCGATGGCAACGGAACGGTGGACATGGTGGTGCTCGACACTCCGCCATACCCCGGCAGCCCCATGCAGATAACGACATTCTTGAACGATGGCACCGGGAAATTCTCCGCCCCGATTCAGTCGCCAGCATGGACGGCCGGGCAGTCCGGGACAACCCCAGCCAGTTTTGTTCTGGCAGATTTCCGCAACACCGGACATCCCGATGTACTGATTGTGGGACTCGACAGCCCGTTTATTTTCTTTGCACCCAATTCAGGAAATGGACAATTCGGCCCCTACACTATGACCACTCTGCCAGAGGCCTGGGGTCTGGCAGCTGTCGGTGATTTCAATGGCGACGGAAAGCTGGATTTCGTGACGGTTTCGTCCGTCGTGAACGGCAGTCTCTGGCAGCAAGTGTTAAGCGTCTTCTTGGGGCAGGGAGATGGGACCTTCCAGGCCGGGCAGAGTCTGGTTTTTGAGAGCGACAATCGGTTGGCCTATCCGTCCGTTGTGTACGTTGGGGACTTCAACCGCGATGGCAATCTTGATGTCTTGGTCTGGAACTATGGGTTGTTCGAGTTCCTCGGGAACGGCGACGGCACGTTTCAGACGGGGAAAGATCTGTTTGACACCTTCGGCGCATTTGTCGTAGCAGACGTAAATGGCGATGGCTGGCCGGACATTATCGCAGCAACCGACGGGTTCGGGAACCCCTACACGGGCCTTTCGATTGGCGAGTTCTCGATTTTCCTGGGGCAACCGGATGGGACGTTTCAGAACAGCCAGACCTATGCGCCGTACCTGTACGAGTTTTACCAGCCGGCCCTCGATGGAACGTATGTTTTCCCAAACCCGTTTCCAGGACTCGTGGGTGACTTCAATGGCGACGGCAATCTCGATGTGGCAGTTTTCCCCGATCCCAATTCCCTCACTCAATCGAGTGAAATGCAGGTCCTCTACGGCAATGGGGACGGGACCTTTACTCCCTCATATCTCAGCTACCCAATCGACAAGTTCTGGGTTCCGCAGTTTGCTGTGGATCTGAACGGTGATGGGCGCGCCGACATAGTGGAACTCGATAATTACACAACCTCGTTCAATGTAGTTCCAGCGGTTGCTCCCGGTCCTGCGGTGCAACTTGAGTTATTGACAACTCCCGTCACCGGCAATACCGGATATGGGCGAGTGATCCTGAACTCGCCGTCATCCTCGACAACAACGGTGTCGCTAACCGCCAGCGATTCTAATGTGAGCGTCCCGACCATGATTGTCCCCGCTGGCTCGGTGAGCCAGGATTTCCAATTCTCTGTCGGGGGCGGTTTCAACACACAAGAAGTCTTTTCTATCCAGGCGCAAGTCGGCAACGGAACGGCCACTGCCTATGACTACGTCTCGGCCCCAGGTGTGCCCGTCATCGAGTTCCAGCCGACAGGGTTGATTTTCAGCGGAACCGTGGTTGGCTCCACTAGTGGTCCTCAGACTTTGACATTGACAAATATTGGCGGAGGGACGCTAACGATCAGTGCACTTCGTGCCAGCACATGGTTTTCAGAGACGGACAACTGCGGCGGCGAGTTGTTGCCTGGTGCGAGCTGCGCAATTCAGGTGACGTTCACCTCTCCCTTCACCACCGCTGCCGGAGGAGCACTATCTGTTTACGATAACGTCTCTGGTGTATCCCTGACTGCAGTCCTCGAAGGATTCGGCATTTTACCCCTTTACATTTCACCCTGCTGTTTGGATTTCTCTCAACTGGTGGGTGGAACCAGCCCCGCGCAGACCGTAACTCTAAGCAACGTCGGAACCATACCGATCCAGGTAAGCAGCGTCGTTCCAACGGCCGGTTTTTCCGTGGTGAACGGATGTACCACAATTGCTGTCGGAGGAAAGTGCCAGACTACCGTGACGTTTACCCCAACGGCGTCGGGAGCCACGCTGGGAACTCTAAGCCTGACCACCAACGTGCCAAATACAACGGCCCTCATCGTACCGCTTAGCGGAAACGCAGGCGACTTCTCTTTGGGCTCAGCAGCCTCGGCCACGATTAGTGCTGGCCAAACTGCGACGTACAGCCTGAGCGCGACTAGCGTCGGTGGCTTTTCAGGCAGTGTTGCTCTTTCGTGCAGCGGAACTCCGACGGGCGCGACTTGTGCAGCGAACCCTTCTCCTCTTGTCGTGGCTGTTGGTGCTGCGTCCCCATACTCGGTCACGGTGACAACCACTCCGAGGTTGGCTGCAGTTTCTGGGTTCACGGCTACGCGCGCTATCTGGTCCGCCCTCTTAGTGTTGCCACTGGGAATTGTGCTCGTTCGCACAAAAAAACGAGGGTCTTGCAGCAACGTGACGGTGCTCACACTGCTTTGCCTCAGCTGGTTCTTCACTTCTTGCGGCGGAGGGAGCACGGGGGGCGGTGGTAGTGGCGGCGGTGCGATCTCCGGAACGCCCGCCGGTACTTATAGCCTCACGATCACAGGCACGTTCGGTCCTGTGTCGCGTACAACGAGCGTTACTCTGACCGTGCAATAGTAAGGGTTGACCGCCGGATCTGCCTCGCTCAGTCGAATTATCGACTTGCCAACGAAGCCGTAACACTTCTCAAAACCAACCATTTGCGATCTGCAAACTCCTGATAGCCGAGCGACGAGGTTTTGTTAGAGTCTTTAAGGAGCTTTTTCCGATTCACTACCTGATCAGCCTTGAATTTCTTCCAAACGAGCCATACGCTGTAGGTCTTCCCCTAGGTTCCTCATGTTGGGGTTGGTGCGGCATAACGTGCCAAAGAAGCCGTATTTTTTCTAAGGCTGCGCACGTTAGGTCAAACTCTGGAGGGATTTGATGGCGGAGGTTGCTGGGCCACAACCAGTACCACAGAACGATCAGCGGTCTCGCGTTGTCGCGTTGCTTCTCGCCAGCGACGGAACAGTGCTCGGGCAAGCGACTGTTTTGTCTTCGGACAAGGCCGTGACGACCGCCGAGGTAGCAAGATCGGCCTGGGCTAAGGTCGAGGCGCTTGCGGGTGCACGCCCACACCCCCTGGGCCCCCTGATGCTCTCCTTCCCGCAATTCCGCGGATCTCCCTGGCTTAGCCCTGTGCCCTTGGAGGTGCAGTCGATTGACGACGAATGCGCGTTCGGACTCCTTAACTTGCTCGTTTCTGGGAAGGATCTCGTCGCGAACCCGATTGCGCTTCCGGCACCGGTTCCATCCGGCTTGCTGGATGGCGGCGAGGCTCCGGAGGAAGGGAGTGAGTGCGATATTCTCTACAACGAGGAGAGGCAACCAAATCAGTTTTTTCTCCTATACCTCTCGGGTCGGGTCGGCAGAAGGGACGGCCTGCGATTTCGGCTCGAATTGGGTGCAGGTTCGCCGGCATCAATTCTTGGTGCTCCTGTATTCAAGGGCGGTTTGCTCATTGGGATCGTTGAGTCGGCTCTGCCGAGCGCCTCCGACCCGAGCGCATTTGGCTCGGATGTCGATACCCGTTCCTCCGTTCAAGTGCTGAGCGTGGCTGCGATGGCGGACAGCAAAGTGACGCCTGCTGTGCGCAACTTGCTGCCTCGGGTAGGAGGCGACCCGAAACCGTCCGCGTCATTTCCCACGGGTGGGACGATTAGGCAGATTGACGGCCTCAGGACGGAGATTTCGGCGCCTTCGGAGGCGAAGCCGGCTGAGACAGACTCGTTGGTCGGCGGTGCCGACGCTGCGCGCTCAGCGACGTTGAAGCTGGCGCCCGATGCGGCAGGCGAATCAGCGGCGGTTGATTTGTCGGATGCGGCAATGTTTGCGCGGTTGAGCGTGTCGAGTCGGCGGGCGCTAGGACGAGCGGCAGGGATGCGGCGCTCGGTGGGGCGGGGCGCGATTCACATGGAGCATCTGATTGCGGGGCTGTTTGATGAGGGCTGGCAGCCTTTCTTCGGACAGGCGGGGATCGGGGAGAACGATCTCAGGGCGATCATCATGCGGACGGTCGGCACCGAAATTCCACGGGACTATAGTCCGGTGGAGCTCGGAAAGCTGCCAGCGATGTCCACGCACGTGAGGCAGGCTCTTGCGGCCGCTAACAGGCTCTACGTTCCCTCTCTAGCTGTCCAGGTCCGGAGCGGGCAGCTTCTTTCTGGGGCGCTATCGGTGGAAGACTGCAGGATGGTCCAAGCGCTGATTGAGAGTGGTGTGCACAAAGAGCTTATTCCTTCTTTCGTTGGGCCTGATGATGGTGACGATGGGGAGGTTCACGCTCCGATTCCGCGGCTTAAGCCGGAGTCCCCGGGGGCAAATCCGACTCCAAAGGTGGACTCTGATCTTTGGAGTGCGGAGGACCGGTTGGGGTATGAGGCGTATGCGCGGACGATTGCAAGTTTGATTACGCACAAGGAGACGAAGTCTCCGCTGACCATTGGGATCAAAGCGCCGTGGGGTGCGGGGAAGACTACGTTGATGAAGCGGGTGCAACATTTGCTGGATGGGTACGCCGGGCTAAGCGAAGGAAGCCGGATTGGAATCCTGCAGGAGGTGCAACCTCCAGCGGTAACGTTGCGGGAATTGCTGCGGGAGTTGAAGGACAGCACCAAACCCGAGGGGCTCCCGCTAATCCAGAGCAAAGAGGGCAGAGCATACGGGCTACCAGCAAGGACTACGGTGTGGTTCAACGCGTGGAAGCACCAGACGAGCGAGCAGATATGGGCGGGAATGGCTCATTGCATTATCAGCCAGATCACAGCGCGGATGAAGGTGAAAGACCGGGAATTGTTCTGGGTGCGGCTGCATGCTCGGCGGATCAACGTCGAAGAGGTGAGGAGAAAGATTTACTGGGCAGCCGTGCGATATCTCGTTCCTGTGGTGTTGGTTGTGCTGGTCATGTGTGCGGTTGTCTTCTGGCTGGCGGCTGTCCTCCCGGTCGGCTTGCCGATCCAATATGTGATGCGAGGAGTTTCGATTCTTGGGGGATTGCTGGGGTTGATTTGGAGGTGGCGGGCCAGGATGGGAGAGAAAGCTGCGGGGACGATGCGCCGGTTGATCCGGGAGCCTGATTACGAAGGGAAGATGGGGTACCTGCATTTAGTGGAGTCGGACATTCGGGAGGTGCTGCAACTGGCGACGGCGGCGTCCGTCACGAAGGAGAATCCGAATGGGAATCCGCTGGTAGTTTTCGTGGACGATCTGGACCGCTGCGCGCCAAACAAGGTGGCGGAGGTAGTGCAGGCGATCAATCTTTTTCTGTGTGGCGACTATCCGAACTGCATTTTTGTTTTGGGGATGGAGCCGGGGATGGTGGCTGCAGCGCTGGAGGTGGCGAATAAAGATGTGATCCAGAAGGCGGAGGAGATGGTGCTGGTGGACCGGACGGCACCGGTGGGGTGGCGATTCATGGAGAAGATTGTGCAGTTGCCGATCATGATTCCGCCCCCAACGGAAGCGGGACGGCGGAAATATGTGAATTCTTTGACCGGTTTACTAGTGGAGAGCGGGGGAAACGTCGCAACGTTTGCGCTGAAAGCGGAGCAGGGAGCAGTAGGGATGGTACAGATTTCCCGCCCGCATCAGCACGGGGCGGAGGAAGAAGAGAAGGTTCAGAGCTACATCAGGAAGATCGGGCCGGTAAAGAATGCGACTGAAGCGGCGAGACAGAGCCAGGACGTGGTAAAGCAAGCTTCAGACGAAGAACGATGGGCTGCGCAGGAGGCGGGCAAAAGGGTTTACGAACAAACATTGAGCGAGCGGGACCCGGTGACGTCGCTATTTGTGGACGACGTAGCGCAGTTGGTGGATGGGAATCCGCGGCAGATCAAGAGGTATGTGAACGTGTTCCGCTTTTACAGCACGTTGCGGCACAGCTTGCGGTTGGAGGGTGTGATTCCGAGCGAGGATTTGCCAGATAAAGTCCTGGCGAAATTTGTGGCGTTGAGTATTCATTGGCCGCATGCGGTGGATTGCATGAGGGTGATGGTGGAGGGGGCCGAAGGAAAGAAGGTGTCGCTGCTGAAGCGACTGGAAACGGAGAGCAGGGGTTTAACAGGGGATGGTGCGACGGCCGACAAAGCGTGGAAGAAAGTTGTGGATGAATTGAAGCTGCCGTCGTGGGCGGAGGAGCGGGCGTTTCGGGAGTTTTTGTCGGGAGGGGAGTCGTTGTGCGCGAAAGAGGGTCATGGGTTGTGGTGAGGGTTTTGCTCGCCGTGACAAGCCTCATCGCGAGGATTGTAATTGGCAAGAAACACAACTGCGACTGGAGGGCAACCTCTTCAGTTACACAAGAGAACAGAGATCAAGGCTGCACCTGAACGCCAACCACCAATGTCTTCGATTGCGGCCTTGCCGCGCTTTGTCAGACGCTGCTCAGAGCCGCTTTCGTGCCTGGTAAGTCGCGAGTAAAGACGAGTTCGCTGCCGAGGAAGAGAGCCGCCCTTCCTAGGCAGAATGCACTCGAAAATAATATTTCCTGAAGGCTCAAAACGTGCCACGCGAAGTGCTAACTCATTGGGAGCAAAGGTGAATCGGTCCCGCATGCGCGGCTTTCATCGAAATTTTGCCGAAGTCCTCCGTGCGGTCTGCTCTGTTCAGGGTTTTGGGCGTTTTGGTGGCGTCAGACGGCGGGGCTTGAGCGGCTCATACCAACAAACCGAATTCCCGTCCAATCCGAGTGAGTTCAGCGTAAAGTTGCGCCTCTCGGCCGCTCTCAAGTGTCTCCGTCGCGATGAAAGTGGCAGCAACCACGCGCTGGAATTGCGTTCTGCGTACCTTCTGAAGCTCAGCGCCGAGGCCGAGCGATTGGGGAACTAGTGCCGCAATTGAAGGAGGCAGAGACAACTCTGGTCGTGCCCGTACAGACTGCGGGGCTGCGGCCTTGACTGGCGCTGGCTGACAGGATTTAGCCAACGTTGATGTGGCCACCTTTGGACTCTCTGCATGCACAGTTTGCACTTCTCTAAGGCCGCCGTGATCACCAATGGCCGGCGGAGGAGTATGAACAGCCGCCTGGCGTTGGACTGTACTACTCGCGGACCCTCCTGACCGATGGGGCTCATTGCGCCGATTGAAGAAATCCCCCAGTGCGTTCCTGATGATCGCGCTCCTGTCTCGTGCAGTTTCGAGGCAGACGTCTTGGAGACGACCTGCCTGGTCGCTACTCAGCCGAAATGTGACCCTTCGTGATCCCGTCATTGGCGCTGGCAGTATTTGGTTGCGACCTCCGAATCTTGCGTCCAAGACTTGGACGGGTGCCTTCATCTGGTCGACCGTCACCTAAAGCTATATATATTATTGGCACTCTATGATGGATTGGCATTCTATTGCTTTTTTCCTTCACTCAAACCGCACTCCTTTCGACGTTTCATCATAGGTTGCCAAATCGGACATATGCGCGGGTTGAAGAACTTGGCAATCTATGTTGTCCGAGGGTAACGCGCACAACCACTTCCCTTCCGTGCCAAATCCGAGACGATGGGCAACGACACCCAATTCCTGTTTTGCCCGGCCGAGAGTTCGTTGCGCGATGCCCTTGGCCTCGGCTGCCCTTTCCACGTTTGAAGACTCCACCGGTCCACCAGCTAGCAATTGCAGCAAGAAGTCCGTTGCCTTCTGTAGGGTGGGTGGACGTCGTCTGTGCATCGCCTCGGACGACAGTAACTGATCGGCAGTTCGGTCGGACTTGCCCAGCCAAAGGATCCTAGCCACATCTTTCTCCGCTACCAATCGGAAGACGAGTGATGGACCTTTTGTCGCAAGATTTTGCTTTAGGCAGGCTAGCACACGATGTTCCGGCACTTCTGGCTCGGCTGCTACAAGCAAGACGCTGCGTGCTGCTGCTGGAAGCGCGATGCTACCGCCGCACCGATACAGAGCATTTTTGCGGTCTTCGGCCTTATTCAAGTGTGCGATGACAACGACAGCCGCGCCTGAGCGCTCTGCCATCTGAGAAAGCGGGGCCAGAGCAAGTCGTACCTGCTGGTCGCTCCAAATGTTCACTCGCCCATTCAAATAAGCGGTCAGCGGGTCAATGATTACTAGCTTGGCATTGACACGGTTGATTGCTGTTTCGACGTAGCCAATGTCATCGGGCAGCACAACGGCGCGTTCCCCGTCTGCAGTCTTAATGTGCGGGATCGCAATGATCTGATCCAGATTGGCCCCCGCGGCTTCTAATCGTGGTCGCACGGTATCCGCCAGCCCGTCCTCGGCAGTGAGAACGACGACTCCGCCCGCAGCACAAGGAGTGTCGTCCGGCATAGCGTCACCCGTGCTCAGACGCGCGGAGATATCAAGCATTAACGTGGATTTTCCAAGGCCAGGGTCGCCGGTCAGCACGGTTAACTTGCCAAGAGCTACATGTCCCGACCAAAGCCACTGAACTTGCTCCGGCTGGACGTCGGAAATCAGTACACCCGGTAACTCGGATACGGGCCTCCACGAGGGCGCTTTCTCAATTTCTTCCAGAAGTTCGGGGACCGTATGCCCAGCAGCCAGCCAGTCCGATACATCACCCTTTGGAAGAAGCCCTGGCAGGTCGAAGAGCTTTATGGCGCTGGCAATACCAACCAGCGACTGTGCCACCTTCAGCATGTGGTCGCGGCCGGGATCGTCCTTATCGGGCAATAACACAACAGAGCGACCGCGAAAGAATCTGGCATAGTTTGACCGCCATTTGCCTGCCCCCATGGGATTCGTTGTGGCCACCAAGCCCGCCGCGACCAAGGCTTCGACATCTTTTTCGCCCTCGGGCAACCAAATGGTCTCGGCAGGGTCAGCAGCGAGCAGTTCCGGCAGTCGGTAGAGCACCCGCTCAACGCCGTTCAGATTCCATATCCACCCTCCAGTACCATCCGGCCGGCGCTGGCTGAAACTTTTTGGCTCGAACCGCACGGTTTGGAATATCAGCCTGTCGCCAGCATCTTTGTAATCGTAAGTCGCGGCTATTGACGCTCGTTGAGATCGGTTTGTCCCACGGCGTGAAGAGGTTTCGCCATGACACACGCCGCATCCGCACTCGCCTGTCAGCGCATGTGCGTAGGTGTTACTGTTCGGAT
>Ga0187875_10004069_pt1 | contig 10155 bp, 7 predicted proteins | sample June2016WEW_17_1_2_FD_132978 | JGI IMG/M metagenome (GOLD analysis project Ga0187875, IMG submission 132978) | Peatland microbial communities from SPRUCE experiment site at the Marcell Experimental Forest, Minnesota, USA - June2016WEW_17_10 | ecosystem: Environmental > Terrestrial > Soil >... | reverse complement strand
TTTTGGTGCGCAACCGCAACGAACAGTTGCGCCGTTCATATCCCATGGCCGACGGCACTTGGCACGATGCCATAGCCCCCGGTAACTGTCCACGTAAATCTTTCTCAGTCTCAGACCGCCTGGAAAAGCGGCCCCGTATGCCCGCCGGTTTCCCCCCCTCACATCCCCATGATCTGGTAGCCGCAATCAACGTAGAGCACCTGCCCGGTGATGGCGGCGGCGCCGTCGCTGGCCAGAAATGTTCCCGCCGCGCCCAATTCGTCGGGCAGCACGTTGCGCCGGAGCGGCGCGTGCTCCTCGTAGCGCCTGAGCATCTCCGAAAAACCGGCAATCCCGCGCGCCGCCACCGTGTTGACCGGACCGGCGCTGATGCAGTTGACCCGGATTTTTTTCGGCCCCAAATCATAAGCCAGATACCGGGCCGTTGCCTCCAGCGCGGCCTTGGCCACGCCCATGACGTTGTAATGGGGCACAACTTTTTCCGAGCCGTAATAGGTCATGGCCACTATGCTCCCGCCGCCGCTCATCAGCGGCGCGGCCTCCCGCGCAAGGGCGACTAGCGAATACGCGCTGACATCCAGGGCGATGCCAAAGTCCTCGCGCCTGGTGTCGGCAAAGGCGCCCTCCAGCGCCTGGCGCGGGGCAAACGCCACCGAGTGCAGGAGCATATCCAGCTTGCCGAATTGCCCGCCGACCTGGCCAAAGACCCGCCTGATGTCCTCGTCCCGCCTCACATCGCACGGCAGGATCATGGTCTGCGGGCCGAACGTCCCGGCCAGTTCCTCGACATTTTCCTTGAGCCGTTCGCCCTGGTAGGTGAAGGCAAGCGTGGCCCCCGCCTGGTGCCAGGCCTGGGCGATCGCCCACGCGATGGACCGTTTATTGGCGACCCCGGCGATCAATCCGATTTTTCCAGCAAGCAATGACATATTATTGTTTGATTGATTGAACGTTGACAATCACTGTCGCAATTTAAGCAGGAGGTCCTTGCTTTCCACCGTTTCACCGACTTGGGCGTAGATCGCCTCCACCGTTCCGTCGCCGGCCGCATACAGGGTGCTTTGCATTTTCATCGCCTCCAGAGTCAATAGTTTGTCGCCCTTGCTCACTTTGCCCCCCACGCTCACTGCCAGCGAGGTGATCAGACCGGGAATCGGTGCGCCCACTTGCAGCGGGTCTGAAGGGTCGGCCTTCGGACGCGTCTTGGCCCCGGATTGAACCGAGCGGTCCGCGATGCTCACTTCCCGTGCCATGCCGTTCAACTCGTACGTCACCGTGCGCCGTCCTTTCTCGTCCACCTCCCCCACGTGGAGCAATTTGATGAAGAGCGTCTTCCCTTCCTCGATATCGACGGAGATTTCCTCCCCGGCTTTGAGCCCGTAGAAAAAGGCCGGGGTGGGCAGGACGGCGACGTCGCTGTAGTCCCGCACGAATTTGGCGAATTCGGCGAAGACTTCCGGATACATCAGATGGCTGTAAAGATCGTCATCGCTCGCCTCCCGTCTGAGCTTGGCCCAAAGCTCCTCCTTCACCTTCTTGAAATTCAGCGCTTTCAAACCCGCCCCGGGCCGGCGCCGAAACGCTTTGCGCTCCCCAAGCACCACTTTTTGCAATCGCCGGGGCCATCCGCCCGCCGGTTGGCCCAGGTTGCCCTGCAGCATGTCGATGACCGACGCTGGGAAAGGCACGCTGCCCGGTTCCAGGTTCAGCACGTCGGCCGGTTTGATGCCCCGCGAAATCAGAAACATCGCCATGTCGCCCACGACTTTGCTGCTGGGGGTGACTTTGACAATGTCGCCGAAAAGCTGGTTGACCTCGGCGTAAACGCGGGCGATTTCCTGCCAGCGTTGGCCCAGGCCCATGCTGGCGGCCTGTTCCTTCAAATTCGTATATTGGCCCCCGGGCATCTCGTGATTATAGACATCGGCCGTGCCGCTGCGCGGGGCGGTGTCAAATGGCGCATAATACGCGGCCACCTTTTCCCAGTACTCCGAAAACTCGTTCAGTGCGGCCAAATCCAGCCCCGGGTCGCGCGGGGTGTGCGCCAGGGCCGCAACGATGGAATTGAGATTGGGCTGGCTGGTTGAGCCGCTCATGGCTGCCACCGCCAAATCCACCACATCGACCCCCGCCTCGCTGGCTTTGAGCACCGACGCCGAGTTGATGCCGCTGGTGTCGTGGGTGTGGAAATGTATGGGCAGCCCGACGGCCTCCTTCAGCGCCTTGACCAGCGCGCGCGCGGCGAAGGGCCGGCACAATCCCGCCATGTCCTTCACACAGAGAAAGTGCGCTCCCATCCTTTCCAGCTCCCGCGCCAGCTTGACGTAATAATTCAACGAATACTTCGTCCGCCGCGGATCCAGGATGTCGCCCGTGTAACACACCGCCGCCTCGCAGACCGCGTGGGTCTGCTGCACCGCCTCCATCGCCACTTTCAAATTCGCCGTGTAATTGAGTGAATCGAAGATGCGGAAAATGTCGATCCCGGACGCGGCGGCATGCTTGACAAAGCCGGCGACCACGTTGTCCGGATAGTTGCTGTAGCCGACGGCGTTGGCGCCGCGAAAGAGCATTTGAAAACAGATGTTGGGCACTCGCTCGCGCAACTGCCGCAGCCGCTGCCACGGGTCCTCGCGCAGAAACCGCATCGCCGTGTCAAAGGTCGCCCCGCCCCACATCTCCAGGCTGAACAACCGCGGTGTCCGCCGCGCCATGGCCGGGGCGATGGCCAGCATTTCAAATGACCGCACGCGCGTCGCCAGCAACGACTGATGGGCGTCCCGGAAGGTCGTGTCGGTGATCAGCAGCCGCTTTTGCGCTAGCGCCCAACGCGCGAATTCTTTTGCCCCCATCTCCAATAGCAACTGCCGTGTGCCGGGCGGCGGCGCCTCTTTGCCATCGATCCGCGGCGCAAGCACAGGCTCAAGCACCGCCTTTGGCCGGTGCGATTTGGTCTGGGCATTCCCGTTGACGATCACGTCGCTCAAAAACGTCAGCAGCTTGGTCGCCCGGTCCCGGCGCGCCTTGAATTCAAACAACTCGGGCGTCGTGTCGATCAGCGTTGTCGTGGCCTGCCCGGCGCGGAAGACGGGATGCGCGATGAGGTTCTCAAGAAATGGAATGTTCGTCTTGACGCCCCGGATGCGAAACTCGCGTAGCGCCCGGTCCATCCGCTGCAACGCCAGATCAAACGTCCGCCCGTGGCCGGTGATCTTGACCAGCAGCGAATCGTAAAACGGCGTGATGACCGCCCCGGCGTAACCCATCCCTCCGTCCAGCCGCACCCCGTAGCCCCCCGTCGAACGGTAGGTCAGAATTTTGCCGTAATCGGGCGTGAACTTGTTCTCAGGGTCTTCGGTGGTGACCCGCGCCTGCACCGCGTAGCCAATGCGCGGAATCTCCTCCTGCGCCGGCAGGTCGATCTCCGGCCCGTGCAGCTCAAATCCCTGCGCGGCCAGAATTTGCGACCGCACCAGGTCCACTCCAGTGATCACCTCCGTCACCGTGTGCTCGACCTGGATCCGCGGGTTGACCTCGATGAAATACCACTTGTGCCCGTCCAAGTCGTAAAGAAACTCCACCGTCCCCGCGTTGTCATACCGGACCGCTCGGCCCAGCCTCACCGCCGCCTGGCACAATTCCTTGCGCACCGCCTCCTCCAGGCCGCAGGACGGGGCGATCTCGATCACCTTTTGATGACGCCGCTGCACCGAGCAATCGCGCTCGTGCAAATGCACAACGTTGCCATGCTGGTCGCCCAATATCTGGACCTCGATGTGCTTGGCCCGCGCAATATACTTCTCCAGAAACACGGCCGGGTTGCCGAAGGCCCGGCCCGCTTCGTTTTGCGCCTCATCCAGCAAATGCGCCAACTCCCCCGCGCGCCGGACTATCCTCATGCCGCGCCCGCCTCCGCCGTAAGCCGCCTTGATAATGAGCGGGAACCCTATGTCATGGGCGATCTTCAACGCCGCCGCGCGCTCGCTCACTGCCTCCACGCTGCCCGCCAGGATGGGAAGATTGCTTTTCGCCGCAACCGCGCGGGCCGCCAGCTTGTTCCCCATCAATTCGATGATCTCGGGCCGCGGCCCGACAAAACCGATGCCCGCCCCAGCGCACGCGCGGGCGAACTCCGCGCTTTCCGCCAAAAACCCGTAGCCGGGATGGATCAGATCCACCCCTTTCTCCTTTGCCAGCGCGACGATTCCCGCGATATCCAGGTAAGCGCTTACCGGCCCCTTGCCCAAGCCGATCAGATAGGCCTCATCGGCCTTGAAGCGATGGATGCTCAGCCGGTCTTCCTGGGCGTAAACAGCCACCGTGCGCAGCCCCAATTCAGTCGCCGCGCGGAAGACGCGAATCGCAATCTCGTTACGATTGGCGGCGAGCAACTTCTTGGCGGCGCGCGGCGGCGCTTGTTCCGGCTGAGGCGAGGCGCTCATAAATGCGCCGGTGGTTATACCGGCGCGTCGGAAGACTTCAAAGTTTAAAGTTGGCGTCTCCCGCCTGCCCAACGGCAACCGGGAGATATTCAATGTCGGCCTTGGAGTTAGAACCAACACACGGCGGGATTTCAGTACCACCGAATAATCGCGGAAAGAAAAGCGCGCGGCGTCACACAGGAGACGCCGTGCCATTGGGGTCAGAGCTGACTATTGACATAATTTCATTCCTTTGACAGACATTCCCCTGCCATTTTTGCAACGGAAACCAGCCCCAGCCGTCCGTCGCGCCGCGTGGATTGATCTGTGCCAATCTGAGTTCATCTGTGGCAAAAAAATCTTCAACAATTGGTCATTTGTAATTTTGTGCTCCTGCGTCGTTGCGTCGAAGTCCGCGGCAGGCTCTTGGGAACGCGGAGTGAGGAATGCGGCGACAATGGAAGCCGCTGTAGCCCGGCAAGGGCGGCGGCAGTTGCGGCCTGGCGAACGGCGCCGGGCGATGGGCACAATTGTCCTCACGCGCAGGAGTTGATCACATTTTCACGAGGGGGAAAAACCGACTGGGGGAAAAAATGCAGAATTTTTGAAGATTTGTTTCAACCACGGATCAACTGGATTGACACGGATATGGGAAAGGCAGGTTTTGACATGATTAACAAGATGAACAAGATGAAAGTGATTGGCCGCGAAAGGGCGCAAAGATCACAAAGATGACGGATTGGAATAGTCGCAAACGGTTGACGGACAGGTGGTTGAGGTACGCCTAACACGCCGAATGAGGGGCGAATCCAGCATGGCTCCAGGCTCCTCAAACGATCTTGCAATGAATCCAGGCGTTTTCATCAAACTCGTAAATGGCGCACAGCCTATGGTAGCCATCCGCGATCACGACCTTGCCGTTGTGTTCGTCTCTTACGAGAAGGAGAGGGGAGAGACGTTTCCCCTTCCGAATCCTTTTCCTGTCCCTCTCGACATGTGACGAGCTTATGCCCAGCAACGAGAGTTGAGAAGCTCTGAATATGTCCGTAGCTCTGAATTGAACAATGGGAGTATTCCTGAACTTAGCCATCATTTCGGCAACCCGCTCATCATCGTAAAGGATGCTAAGGTAGGATTCAGCGGCAGGATAGTCTTGCTCCTCCGCATCGGAGTGCCACTTGATATTTGTCAGCTTTGCCTTATCCATTTTGGGTTCTCCACAGCTTGATCTCCATTATTCAGCCAAGGATGAAGACCGCTCTTACTGCATGCTCGTGATGCGCTTGAGATGCGCGTTCACAACCAGCATGGATTTGTCCACGACGCTCTTGATATCCGCGTCCTTCGTTGCGGCAGATTCGGCTCTGAATTCCTCGCCAGCCTCCGTGTGATCTTTTATCATGCCAGCGATATAGGCATTGTCGAATTCCGAACCCCTCAGGTCCGCCATTTTATCCACCATCCTCTGATGTTTTACATCCAGGCTGTCGGGCACCGTCAGGCCCTTTTGCACGGCCAACGTTTTGAGATCGTCATTGAGGCTGGCCTGATCCTTCACCATCATGCGGCCGAATTCCTTCACATCGTCGCGCTTGCCTTGCAGGCGAGCCATCTCACCCAGCCGCACCTCGGCCATGCCTCCTTGGATGGCCGTCAGGATAAAGTTTTGGTCGGCCGCGCAGATGTTGGGATCCCCGTTCGCATGGGGAATTGCGATCAAGAGTCCCACCGCTACCAAAGCGAGGATCAACGTGCCTGAGACTGAGTTGGAAATGAACTTCAGAAACCGCGTCTTGTCTTGTCGAAGCGCCCGCTGTGAATCCGTTTTTGTCTTCATAGGCGGCCTAATTGCAGCAGCAAGAGGAGGATTCCTTGATTGCTTTTTCGACGGCTTCACGGGTTTCGCCGGTGCGCTTCTGAATCCGGCCAAGCAATTCATCGCACTTGCCGTCGGCATATTGGAGATCGTCATCCGTGAGCTGGGCCCACTTCTGCTTCAACTTGCCCTTGGCAATGTTCCAGTCGCCTTTGATTTCGAGTGTCGTCGTCATAATAGTTCTGGATTTGTCATTTTTCGCTTTCATCCGCCGCCAATGCGACGCCAAAAGTGTTTTTGCATTTATCCTGTCGAAGAAGGCTACACCTGAGACCCGCTCTGGGATATGGGGTGTAACCCTGCTTGGTGGTAAACGGCCGCTGGATACCGGATCCGCTGGCCAGGGAGACCGTGATGTAACAGCAGCATCACGCCCCGTGACGGCGTTTGTATCGGTGCAAATCCGGTTGGTCACCCCAAATTCGACGGGCCGTTTGTGCGTTGGCATACCCATACCCTCCGGAAAAGCCGTCACACCGTCACAAGTGTTGATAATCAAGGACTTAGTCCGTCACATTTGCCGTCACAAACCGTTACCGATGCCGTCACAACGCAAAGAACGGCCCTGCGCGAAGCGGGCGCTTGGCTCGAGAGAACAGGTTCCGGGAACATTTGGTCAGGTATGGGGAAGGCGGGTTTTGACATGATTAACAAGATGAAAGGGATTGGCCGCGAAAGGGCGCAAAGATCACAAAGATGACGGATTGAAATAGTCGCAAACGGTTGACGGAGAGGAGGTTGAGCTACGCCTAACACGCCGAATGAGGGGGGCGGTTGGACAAAAGGCGAATTGAAGAAGGAGGGCTTGAAAAATGGCTGGTGGGATGGCAGGCTCGTTGCAGTCATTACGGCGCAATGCGGCAAGCCGCAAAGACTTCAAGCAAACGGAGCCAACAGAGGCGGAACAACTTTGTCGAAAAAGCGCAATTCTGCGGACAGCACTGCCACGCGGATGAAAACGGCCAAACAATTGATCGAAAGCTTCGACAGCATTTGCGCGGTGAGAGTATCGGGCGTTTACCCCCAGTTGACAACGAGCGTTCCCGTCGCGCGCTGCCGCCAGATCGCAGAACCGTTGTGCTCTCACGGGGCAAACGATCGCATGCAGGCGGGGGCCGGGCACGACCCGACCGGAGCCAATTTACGCCTGGTCCATGACACCACGGTGTCAAGAAGGTCCAGCAGATGCGACGAAGGCTCCATCAACTGTTGGAACGATGATGATGAAAATGAAAACATGCCAATTTTCTAGGACTTCACGCGCTGACCCTTCATGCGAACCACGTATAGCAAAGAGTGTTACCGAGTTTCTTGATCAGGTGGGGGAAATTCGTGGTCTGCGAGGCTGGTTTCCGAAGGAAGACGTTTGGGAACCCTGGTTTCGCGGTCATCGTAAAGCTGATTGGCAGCTAAGACCGATGCTGTATCGGGTGGAACTGCCTCGAAAAGCAAAGGAACTGCGTGAAATGGAAGACGAAATTCGGGAGGAATTCATCAAGAGGGCCCCAGTCTTGTGCGAAGCATTGCCAGCGAGCAAAGAGAAGAGCGCCGCCAGTTGGATGCGCGCAGAATGGGAGTGGTACTTTATGATGCAGCATCACCACGCGGCAACAAGGCTTCTTGATTGGACTGACGGAGCACTCATTGCCCTTTACTTCGCTGTCAAGGATAAGATTACAACTGCCATTCCACGGAAAACAGGGAAGGATTGTGGATTTGGCCTACCCAGAATATGCCGCTCCTACGGAGCTTTTAATGGCTGTTGGCTTGAGATCTACAAACATTTCGCCCCTAGCGGGGCTGCGATTGGTGCATAAATGTCCTATTGTTAATCAACGTCTTATGTCTTGTGGGCTGAATGATCCAAACCGTTCGGGATTGAAGAACGGAACCCTGCAAGGGACCAGAAGATTACAACTGCCATTCCACGGAAAACAGCGAGGAACCGAACTTGAACCTGCAAGCTTCTGATCGGAAGTTATGGACTTGCCACGAGATAAAAACTCGGGGTCACATTCACCGTTGCGTCAGTATAGGAAAGCGAACCGGCCACGGCGCTTCCGGCTGGATAACCAACAACGATGGCGGGCCAGGTGGTGGCAGGCGCGGCAAGGGCGTTGGTTTTGAGAATTCTGTAGGTCGCGCCGGCGACTGAATTCCAAGTGAGCACAAAAGCGGTTCCGTCGAAAGCAGCGCCGGAGATGGTGATGTTGGTCGGCACCACGGAACTCTGACCAACGAATGTCACCACGCTCAGAGCGGGCAGAGGGTAGCTGAAGGTTGAATTGGCAACCGGCACGGAAGGCTGGTTCGAAAGTGAAAGCGCGCCGGAGGTTATCCAGGGGGTCACGGAACTGGCGGTGAAGTTGGCCAGACTGAAGATTTGCGTCACGGTGTTAAAGGCGGAGTTGACGGCGACGATGGCGAAGTTGCGGGAATTGGTATCCTTGTACGCGCTGATGGAGGTGAACGCATTGTTGGACACGCCGATCCGGTAATAGCCGGGCCGCACGAAGCGGCTGTAATTACCCAGCACATACATGCGCTTGGTGGGATTGCCGGATATATCGGTTAATCCCTCATTATCAGAATTGTCGGAAATGAGCCACCAATAATGAAAAGCATTTACCTGGGCCGCAGTCATGTAGAGGTGAATGCGGTTGGCCCAATAGAGGGCGTTGGTGATGCTGCCGTCAAAGGGATCGAATGTGGAAACTTCTGTTTCCCAAAGCGCCGCGTTGGTGTTGGCAACGGTGGGCAGCGCGGCCGGGATTCCGCTCGGTGGCGAGCCGTTGTAATTATGACAGGCAACAACGCCCACGTCCGCCGCGACCGACGGATCAGTCATGGAGTCGAGGTAAAGATTGGTCTGCCAACTCTCGTCTTCCGCCAGTATGATTCGTGTCGAAGCGACGTTGCTGGCCACCAGGGCATCGCGAAGGTAAGGAACAAAGTCATGGATTTGCTGGGCGCTCCACAGGCAGGATTCGTAATCGGCCGAAACATCGGGTTCGTTTTGGACCGAGATGGCGTAGAGGTTGATGCCGTAAGACTTCTTCATGTTGGCGACGTAACCGGCCAGTTGGCTGGCATAGGCCTGGTTGCTGGCCGAAAGAAAATAACCGCCATTGACATTGGTATTGCTTTTGAACGAGGCCTGCGGGCTCCAGGGCGTGCTCCATACCCTGGCCCCGCGGGCCTGGGCCATCTGCATAATGCTGCTTTCCACCGTGGTGCCGCCCGGGGCGATGCGGGAGCGGAGAAAGGAAAGGCCGATGCCAACGTTGGTGGAAAAAAACATGTCGGCTTGCGCGCTCGTCCAACTGGAATTCCAGGCCGAGGAAGCGCCAAAACCGTCAATTCTTTGATGCACGTCGTTCCAGTCCACGACGCAATTGGTCGTGACCGGAGTTGCGCCGGCAAATTGGATGTTGTCCACCCAAAGGATCGAAGGGCCGCTCAACCCGGGGCTGTAATAAGGCCCGTAAATGTGAATGAGCACATTGTAGATATACGCCAGGTTCGGGTCCGATTGCGGGTCCAGAGGCAGGCTGACATGCACCCAGTTGGTATTGGCGGCGGGGATGTCAACCGCGCCAAAGTAATCCTGGCCGTAGCCATTTGGAGCGCCGAATTGCAAGTGGCCAAAGATAGGCCCGCTGCCAATCGTCACGGTGGCGGAACCGGGGTCAAAGCGGACATCGCATTGGAAATTGGTGTATTGCATCCCATTGACCGGGGGGTAGATGCCGTTAAAGTCAAAAACCTCGAACTGATTATTGGCGCCATTGAAGTTGGCGGTGATTTTCATCGAACCGGAAGCGGGATTATTGCTGGCGTCGCTGGCCGGGTCCCAGA
>Ga0187875_10004065_pt1 | contig 10161 bp, 7 predicted proteins | sample June2016WEW_17_1_2_FD_132978 | JGI IMG/M metagenome (GOLD analysis project Ga0187875, IMG submission 132978) | Peatland microbial communities from SPRUCE experiment site at the Marcell Experimental Forest, Minnesota, USA - June2016WEW_17_10 | ecosystem: Environmental > Terrestrial > Soil >... | reverse complement strand
GTTGTTGCGGATCGTCTTCTCGCTGAGAGCCAAGCGTGTGGCGATAGCGGTGTTGGACTCGCCGGCCGCGATGAGATCCAGCACCTCGTGTTCCCGTTGGGACAGGTTCGCGAACGCGGGCGGGATCCGGCCGGAGGCGCCGCGGAAGAACGCCGCCATCCGCGCGGCCAGGGCGGCGCCGAAGATGACCTCGCCCGCAGCCACCGCGCTGATGGAGTGGGCGGAGTTCGTCGACGCGTACCGCGCCGCAGGCGGGCCGCCCGAGGGGACGAACGAGCAGGCCGTCGCGTTCTACCGGGTCTTCTTCGCCCTGGGGGCGTGCATGTCCAGCCGCACCGGCGGGCACTTCTTCCGGACCGGCGCCAAGCGCGATCTCCTCACCGCCCATTCGGGGCTCGACGCCCACTTCCGGGCCCAGCGCAACCTCGCCCGCGCCCTGGAGGACGCCCTCACCGGGTGACGCCCCGCCGCCGAACGGACCTGCCCGGCGGGGCTGCCCGGCGGGCAACACGGCGGAACGTCGGCGGCGTGACACGACGAAGCTGACCGTTCATGTCAGACGTGTTGCGGTACTTTGTCACCAAATCATTCGGTGTCCTCTTTGTTGCCCATCGGGTTCGCCCTGTCATGGGAACGGACGCCGCGCCGCGTCATGCCCGAGGAGGAGAGCGTGCACCCATCAGCTCGAACCGGCCGGTCCCGCGCCGCGCTGGCCCGCGCCGCGCTCGCCGTCGGGGTCCTCGGTGCCGTCTCGCTCGCCGTGCCGGGTGGGGCCGGTGCCGCGTCGGGCGCCCTCGGCACGCCGCGTCCGGCCAGCGGGACCCCGGTGACCCTCGGCATGATCAGCGACGGCGGGTCGGGCACCGTGGGCACCGCGCCGCTCGTCGAACAGGGAGCCAAGGCGGCCGTCGCCTACCAGAACGAGTACGGCGACGGCCTCGAGGGCCACAGGATCGAGCTCTACATCTGCGAGAACCAGGAGACCCCGGCGGGCGGACAGGCCTGTGCCAACGACATGGTCCAGCACGGGGTCGCCGCGGTGATCGAGCCCTTCACGGGTCAGGGCCAGACCGAGGTGCCCACCATCGTGCAGGCCGGCATCCCCTACATCACCATGTCGGGCGGATCGACCGCTGAGCTCACGACGCCGGGCGCCTTCGCGCTCCAGGGCGGCTTCCCGGCCATCCTCGGGGCGATGGCCATGCAGGCCAAGCGGGAGGGCTACAAGAAGGTCGCCCTGCTCGTCGCCAACGTGCCCTCCGTCGTCCAGGCCACCCAGGGCATCGGCGGGATCGTCTTCAAGGCTGCCGGGGTCGATCTGCAGGTGGTGGCGGCGAACCCGGGGACGGCGGACATGACGCCGCAGCTGCAGTCCGCGGTGACGGGCGGCGCCTCCGCGATCGGGGAGGCCGGCGACGTCAGCTTCTGCAGCTCGTTCCTCCAGGCCTACGCCGCGCTGAACCTCCACCTGCCCCGGTACGTGGTGGCCACCTGCCTCGACCCGAGCATCCTGAAGTCCCCTTCGCTCGACAAGATCATGAAAGGCTCATGGCTGGCGGGCGCCGGCACGGCGAGTGCGGGCAACGACGCCCTCTACGCGGCCATCGTGCAGAAGTACGCGCCGAAGGTGAACCCGAACCCGAACGCAAGTGCGAACGACCTGGCGGGCATGCTGCCGGTGCTCTCGCTGGCCGCCATCATGAAGGGCTCCGCGCAGCCCGTCACCGCCGCCGGGATCCTCAAGCAGACGCAGTCGGCCACCGACGTGGTCCTCCCGATGTTCGGCAAGGTGACGTTCACGTGCAACGGCACCGCCATCCCGCTCCTGAAGTCGATCTGCTCGTCCACGGCCGGCATCGGCGTGCTGGGCAGCGGGTACGCCGTCAGCCACGTCACCCTCTACAACCCGACGCCGCTGTTCTCCGGTTAGCGCCAGGCGAGCTCCCGGCGGGCCCGGCTCGAGCGGAGCGAGCGCTGATCAGGCTCCGCCGCCACCGTCCACGGTGACCGCCACGGCCCCCTCTGACCCTCCCGCCGGGCCGCTCCGGGGCTCCCAGAACGGGGGTGACGTTTCATTTCAGAAGTGTTGCAGTACGTTGGCCTTCGGAGGGGCTAAATGGTATCCTCTTTTCAGTCGTAGCTGGGGGGCCGCTGCGGCTGGACATGAGCAGCGAACGTCGCCCCCTGATCCCCAAGGAGGAAACAGTGCTCATATCAGGTGCGATGGGGCGGTCCGGCAGGAAGGCGAGACGGGTCTTGTCGACCGGCTTCCTCGCGGCCGGCGTCATGACGGTGGCGACCGTGTCGACTGCCGTGGTCGGCGTCGGCGCGGCAGGTGCCAGCAGTGCACTCGGCACCGCACATCCGGCGACATTGCCCGCGGTCACGATCGGTCTGATCAGCGACGGCGGCGGTAGCAGCGGCATCGGCACCGCGGCGCTCGTCGAGCAGGGCGCCAAGGCGGCCGTCGCCTACGAGAACGAGTACCAGGACGGCCTCGAGGGCCACAAGATCAGCCTGTACATCTGCGAGAACCAGTCGACCCCGGCCGGTGGACAGACCTGTGCCAACGACATGGTGCAGCACGGCGTGGTCGCCGTCGTCGAGCCCTTCACGGGGCAGGGCCAGACCGAGGTGCCGACCATCGTCGGGGCCGGCATCCCCTACATCACGATCAGCGGGGCGTCGACCGCCGAGCTCACCTCGCCCGGCGCTTACGCCATCGAGGGAGGCTTCCCGGCCTACCTGGGTGCCGAGGCGCTGAGCGCCAAGCAGCATGGCTTCACGAAGGTCGCCCTCCTGGTGGAGAACGTGCCGGCCGCCATCCAGGGCGCACAGGCGCTCGGCGGCATCGTCTTCAAGGCGGCGGGCGTGGGCTACACCGTCGTTCCCGTCAACGCCGGCACGGCAGACATGAGCCCGCAATTGCAGTCGGCCGTCTCCGGTGGCGCGCAAGCGGTCGGCATGGTCGGAGACGTGACGTTCTGCAGCTCCTTCCTTCAGGCCTACAACACGCTTGACCTGAAGCTCCCCAGGTACCTGCTCTCGACGTGCCAGGACCCGAGCATCCTCGACTCGGCCACGCTCGACAAGGCGCTCGCCGGCTCGTACATCACGACGACCACGGCCGCGTCCAAGTCCGACCTTGCGACCTACGGGGCCATCATCAAGAAGTACGACCCGAAGGCAAGTCCGAACCCCAGCATCAGCAGCAACCAGGCTGACGGCGTGACCCCGGTCCTGACACTGGCCGCCATCATGAAGGGTTCGACGCAACCCGTCACCGCCGCGGGCGTCAAGACGCAGACCCAGACTGCGAGCAACGTGGTCATCCCACTCTCGGGTGGCCTGACCTTCACCTGCAACGGGACGGCCATCCCGCTGCTGAAGTCCGTGTGCTCGTCATCCGCCGCTCTCGGCGTCATCCAGAGTGGCAAGGGCGGCAAGGTCACCGGCATCAAGGTGTACAACCCGACGCCCCTGTTCTAGGGGTGAGTGCATGAGCCGACGGCGCCGGCTCATGGCCTGAGTGCTGCGGGGGTGGGTCCTCTTCGGAGGGCCCACCCCCGTGCGCGTTCCGGGCCAGAATGTGTCCCTTGCCCGATACCGCGCTGTTGATCATGGACGTGCAGGCCTCCATCGTGGAGCGGATCGCGGACGCCGCCGGCCCGTTGTTGGCGGCAACCGGGCGGGCCGCCGCGGTTGCCCGGGGCAACGAATTCCTGGTCATCTACGTGCGCGTCGCCTTCCGACCCGACGCCCCCGAGGTCGACCCGCACAACCGCGTCTTCTCCGCGCTGGCGGGCTCGGCGGCGTTTCTCGAGGACGCGCCGGGCGCGCAGATCCACGCCTCGGTGGCGCCGCAGCGCGGTGACGTGGTGGTCACCAAGAAGCGTGTGAGCGCCTTCGCGGGCAGCGATCTCGAGGTGGTGCTGCGATCACAGGGTGTCCGCACCCTCGTCCTGGCCGGGATCGCCACCAGCGGTGTGGTGCTTTCGACGCTGCGTGAGGCGGCCGACCTCGACTACGGGCTGGTCGTCCTGCGCGATGCCTGTGCCGACGCCGACGAGGAGGTCCACCGGGTTCTCCTCGACAAGGTCTTCGCCCGCCAGGCTGACGTGCTCACGGTGGACGAATGGATCCACGACGTCGGGGCCGGTTGGCTCGGCGTGACGCAGGAGTCGGCTTGGGAGCGCTTCGCGGCAGAGGAGGAGTACCCGAACGGTGCGACTGACTGACGACGAGTGTTGGAGTGCGCTGCGCTCGGCCGAGCACGGGGTGCTGTGCACGACGAACGCCCACGGAGCGATCGATGCGGTCCCCGTCTGCTTCGCTGTCGTCTCCGAGCAGATCGTCACGCCGGTCGACAGGGTGAAGCAGAAGGGCACGACGGAGCTGGGTCGGTTGAAGAACCTCGACCGCGACACCAGGGCGACCCTGCTCTGTGACCGATGGAGCATGGACGACTGGTCGCAGCTGTGCTGGGTACGCGCACACCTCGCTCGTCGGTCGAGCGACCAGGTGGATGAGGGTCTTCTCCGGGAGAGTGACAGCACACTGCGCCGGAAGTACGTCCAATACCGGGATACCTCGTTCGCTGGAGTGATCTACTTCGACGTGGAGGACGTGGTCGGGTGGACCGCCGCCGGAGCTCAGCCCGAAGAGACCGACCCGCTCATGTAGGCGGACTCGACCGCGCTGGTGTCGTCGCGGTACGTCTCTGCCGACCCGGACAGGACGACGCTGCCGTGCACCAGCACCATCGCCTCGTCGGCTACTTCGAGCGCCAGCTGCACATGCTGCTCCACCATGATCACCGAGGCACCGTGCTCGTCGGCTACCCGCCGGATGACCGGCATCAGCGCCTCCACCGCCACTGGCGCCAGCCCCATGGACATCTCGTCGATGAGCAGGAGCTTCGGCGACTGGACGAGCGCTCGGGCGATCGCCAGCATCTGCTGCTCCCCGCCGGAGAGGTCGGCAACCCTGAGCTTCTCGCGCCGCTGCAGTGCGGGGAACAGCGTGAGCACCGGCTCCAGATCGGTACCCCGGGGGGCGGCGAGCTTCAGGTTCTGAATCGGGGTCAGCTCGGTGAAGAGGGCACGGAAGTCGGGGACCAGGACCAGGCCGGCCTGGTTCATCCGGCGGGGTGACGACCCTTTGACCTGCTCCCCGTTGAGGGTGATGGTGCCGCCGCGGGGTGCCAGGAAGCCGGCCAGCGTCATCAACAGCGTGGTCTTGCCGGCGCCGTTCGGCCCGAGGATGGTGAGGACCTTCCTGGGTTGCAGCGCGAACGTGATGTCCCGGGCCACCGTCAACTTGCCGTAGCCGACGTCAAGGCCCTTGCACTCGAGGACAGGTACGTCGTCGGCCGGCCCCTCCCGGGGTAGGTCGGGAAGCTCGCTCGTGGCCGTGCCGGTCACGACGCCACTAGCCGCTGGTGCGTGGCGCCGAGATACGCCGTGGAGACCTGCTCGTTGGTCCGGATCTGTTCGGGCGTCCCCGTCGCGATCAGCGCTCCGAAGTCGAGCACATCGATGGCGTCGCACAGGTTCAGGACCAGGCTCATGTCGTGGTCGACCAGCAGGATCGTGACGCCGGTGTCGCGGACGCCCCGCAGCCGCTCGGCCAGCCACAGGCTCTCGGTGCTGTCGAGACCCGCCGCCGGCTCGTCGAGCAGGAGCAGGCGGGGTTCACCAGCCAGGGCGCGGGCCACCGAGACGAGCTGGCGTTGACCCTGCGAGAGCATCGAGACCTGCAGGTCTCGCATCTCGACGAGGCCCAGCTCGTCGAGGATCCTCGTCAGGGTCGTCCCGTCATGGGTGGTCGCCATGTGCTGGCCGACCTGGACGTTCTCCTCGACGGTGAGGTCGTCGGCGACGCCGGCCAGCTGGAACGTGCGGGCGAGCCCCAGCACGGCGCGTCGGTGCGGTGAGTAGCCGGCGACGTCCCGCCCGCCCAGCAGGACCGAACCCTCGTAGCCATGGAATCCACACAGGGCGTCGATCGTGGTCGTCTTGCCGGCGCCGTTGGGGCCGATCAGTCCCACGATCTGTCCCTGCTCCACGCTGAAGCTCACCTTGTCCACTGCGACGACCCCGCCGTAGCGGACCGTCAGGTCCTTCACCTCGAGCAGCGGACCCGCGCTCCCGTCTCCAGACGATCGGTTCGTGTGCCCGTTCGACAGCACGCCGGCGCCCGCGCCGACGAGCTCGCCGTTGCCGGCGGACACCGGAGCCGGAGCCGGAGCCGGAGCCGGAGCCGGAGCCGGAGCCGGAGCCGGAGCCGGAGCCGGCTCCCCGGGCGCGGTCTGCATCGACGGCACGAGCGCGCCATCGGGCCGGGCGAGGACGCCGCGTACCCGCCGCTGCTCCAGGAAGAGGTGGGTCGGCCCCACGATGCCGTCGGGGTTGAAGATCACCGTCAGGATCACGCCGATGCCCGCGACGATCCCGTACCAGTTGTCGACGCCGCCGCTGCCGACGCCCGAGGAGATCACTGCCACCAGGATGCCGCCCGACGAGATGATCCCGGCCAGGATGCCGCCGCTCACCGACGTGATGCCGGCCACGACCACGATGGAGAAGGTGACCAGGCCGAGGTAGGCGTCGAAGTCCTGGAAGGTCACGTTCCCGAGCTGGTAGGCGAGCAGTGAGCCGCCGAGCCCCGCGATGAAGGCCGCGATGGCGAAGCCGATCAGCTTGACCAGGACCACGTTGATCCCCGCCGCGGCGGCCGACCGCTCGTCCGCCCGCACCGCCAGCATGGCCGAGCCCAGGCGGCTGGTGCGCAGCCAGCTGACGCCGAGCGCCACCAGGACGAGGACCACGAGGCACAGGATCCCGAACGCAGGGCGCGGGAAGTCCTTGCCCGAGCCGATGCCCAGGTCCATGCCGAACAGTCGCGGTGTCGGGATGGCCAGGCCGCTCGCGCCCCCGTCGATGGAGTTGTTGTTGAACCAGATGGCTTCCACCCCGGCTGCGAACGTCAGCGTGACCACGCCCAGCATCAGTCCGCGCACGCGTAGCGCGGGGATGCCGATCACGACACCCGCTGCCGCTGCCACCAGTGCGGCCAGGATGGGCGCGATGGGAAACGGAATACCCCACGAAGAGGCGAAGGTGCTCAGGATGTACGCCGAGACGCCGGCAAAGGTGAGTTGGGCCAGCGAGATCTGCCCGGTGTACCCGGTGACCACTACGAGTGACAGCGTGATCACTCCCGTGATCATGCTGGAGTAGAGGGCCGCCCGGTCGTTGCCGGTGAAGAGGTAGATGGCAGCGATCCCCACTCCGGTGCCGATGACCGCGGTGGGCCAGCGCCAATGGGAGCGCGGCGCCCGGCCGAGCGTGACCTGAAGGAGTGTGCCCCGGCTCGGCATGGTCTGGCCGCGCACAGCCAGCACGACCAGAACGAGGACAAGCGGGATCAACTCGCCCGCGCCGGCGGGAAAACCGGGGTGGACGCCGTTGAGGTAGACGGAGAGCGACTCGAGTGCCCCGATGCCGAGGCCTGCTGTGATCGCCCAGCCCAGCGAGTGGAAGCGTCCGACGACGGCCGCGGCCAGCGCCGGAACGATGAACAGGGTGTAGGTGCCCGGCTGGAGGGGCACGAGCGGTGCGATGAGGATGCCGGCGATGCCGCACACGACGAAGCTGATGATCCAGTTCACCAGCGCGATGCGGTCGGGCGAGAGCCCACTGACCAGTGCGCCCACCTCGGTCTCCGCCGAGGCGCGCGTGGCCAAGCCGAAGCGGGTGAACCGGAAGACGACGGTCAGCACGACGCCAAGGCCGATGATGGTGGCCGCCAGCAGAAGCCGGTCCACCGAGATGTTGATGCCGAGGAAGCTGACGTGGTTCTGGGGGAAGATCGGGTTGACGAGGAGCACCTGCGTGCCGACCTGGTACGTCACGATGGCGGTCAACACGCCCATCAGGCCGATGGAGGCGACCGCCTTGGCCACGGGGCGGTGGTTACGCAGTGGGCGGAAGACGAGCAGGTAGGCGAGGGCACCCAACACCGCCTGGATGGCCAGGGTGATGAGCATCGCCGGCCAGAACCCGAGGCTCGTCCCGAGGTTGATGGTCGGGCTCAGACCGGGGATGGGTTGGAGCAGCTGCCCGCTGCGCAGGAGCGAGTAGGTGTACGCGGCATACAGCGCCTGCGCCCCGGTGGCGAAGTTGAGGACCCCCGACGCCCGGTAGGTGACGACCAGCGCGACGGCGAGGGCGGCGAACACACCTCCGTTGCCGAGGCCGAGCAGGAGGAATTCGCCGTAGGCGCTCACCCGGTCCGGCCCCGCCGGCTCATCGGCCTCTGCCGTCGGTCAGACGGCTCCCCCCGGGAGCAGCTCACGGATTTAGGATACTCAAATCCGGCCCGGGGCGCACGTGCCGCCCGCCTGGTCCGGCGCAACCCGGGGGGCCTAGGAGGCCTCGTTGGCTCCCTCCGCCAGCTCGTCGCGGAGCACCCGTCGCAGGAGCTTCCCCGTCGGCGAGTAGGGCAGCTCGTCTCGGAACTCGATCACGCAGGGCATCTTGGTGGAGCGCAGCCGGGTGCGGACCCAGTCCTGCAGCTCGCCCTCGGTGGCCGCCGTGCCCGGGTGCAGGACGACCACGGCCGCCACCGCCTCGCCCCACTCGGCGTCGGGGATGCCGATGACGGCGGCCTCGGCCACCGCACCATGGGCCATGAGCACCTCTTCGATCTCGCCCGGCGAGATGTTCTCCGCGCCGCGCACGATCACGTCGTCGAGCCGGCCCTCGATGTACAAGAAGCCGTGCTCGTCGAACCAGCCCGCGTCGCGGGTGCGGAACCACCCGTCCTCGGTGAGCACGGTGCGCCCGACGTACTCACCGGCCACCTGCTCGCCGCGCACCCAGATCTCACCTTTCTCGCCGGCCGGCAGGGCCGCCTCGTCGTCCCCGCGCACCTCCACCTCGAGGGTGGGCAGTGGTCGCCCGACCGAACCGAGCCACGCCCGCACGGACGGGTCGTCGCTGGCGAAGGCCTCGCGGTGGTGGTCGGGGGTGAGCATGGCGATGGTCGAGCTGGTCTCGGTCAGCCCGTAGGCGTTGACCAGGTCGACCTGGGGCATGTCGCGCAATGTCCGCTCGACGAGCTCGAGCGGCATCCGACCGCCGCCGTAGGAGAGGTGGCGCAGGGCGGGGAGCTCCACGCCCTCGTCCTCCATGGCGGCGAGGATCCGCCCAAGCATGGTCGGGACCACCATGGCGTGCGTGATCCGCTCAGTGGCGGCGAGGCGCACCCAGGCCCCGGCCTCGAAGGCCGGCAGGTACATGATGCGGCGGCCGGCGTAGAGGGAGCTCAGCACGGCCGCGATCCCGGCAATGTGGTATGGCGGCACGCAGATCAGCTGCGCTTCCGTGGGCTCGCAGCCCAGGAACTCGACGCTCGAGATGATGTAGGAGACCAGGTGGCGGTGGCGGAGCACGGCGGCCTTGGGTTCCGATGTCGTGCCGCTCGTGAACAACAGGACCCCGATCTCCTCGGGGTCGACGAAGGGGTGCTCGCCCGAGATGGGCCCGGCGATGGCCGCCGCCAACTCACCCTTGGTCACGATGTGCTGCGCACCGCAGGCCCCGAGCCGCTCGATCTCGTCGTCGTCCGCGATCATCAGTCCGTCGGCCACGCGCCCGATGATCCCGATGAGCTGCTCGTCGGGGGCCCGGTAATTGATCGGTGCGAAGGGCACGCCGGCCAGGGCGGCACCGAAGAGGGCGACGGGGAGCACGTCGGAGTTGAGGCCGAAGTAGCCGACCGCCTTGGCACCGCTCTGCTCGAAGTAGAGGGCGGCCCGTCGCGAGCGCTCGAGGAGCTCGGCGGCGGTGATGCCGCCGTCGTGGGAGCCGAGGACGATCCGCTCGGGGTCGCCCTCGGCTGCCATCTCGAGCAGCATGGCGATGTTCACGCTCGGCTTCCTCCGCTCAGTCCGAGGCCGGGAGCGGCTTGGCGCCCTTGACGGCCAGGACGGTCTCGCCCACCGAGATGGATCCCTCGCCCGCCTTGGTGCACAGCAGCTCCAGGCCCAGGTCGTCGTCGCTGTAGCGCTTGCCCAGCTGCGTGCCGCCGTCGAAGCCGGCCACGATGCTCTCGGACGAAGGCGGGGCATCGGCGGCCACGAAGGGGTGGCCCCCG
>Ga0187875_10004064_pt1 | contig 10162 bp, 10 predicted proteins | sample June2016WEW_17_1_2_FD_132978 | JGI IMG/M metagenome (GOLD analysis project Ga0187875, IMG submission 132978) | Peatland microbial communities from SPRUCE experiment site at the Marcell Experimental Forest, Minnesota, USA - June2016WEW_17_10 | ecosystem: Environmental > Terrestrial > Soil >... | reverse complement strand
GTTGTCTACGAGGGCAGTTAAAATGATTTGCGTGCTCATGGTAGTGGTGACTCCGTCCTAGCGCACGAGTAACATGATGCGCGCGCGTTTGATTGCTGTGGCCAGTTGCCGCTGGTGCTTGGCGCAATTGCCGGATATCCGTCGCGGCAGGATCTTGCCCCGCTCTGTCATGAATTTCTTCAGCAAATCCGCCTGCTTGTAGTCGATCTCGATCTGGTCCATGCACAACTTGCAGTCGCGCTTGATAATAATGTCCCGCTTCGATCGCTTGCCCTCTCGGCCCTCTCGGTTGTCCCGACTCTCAAAGTTTCTTTCCATCATCGCTCGGTTTCCTGAATGAATGAATTAAATGTTCTCCCGGCCGTTTCAGAACGGGATGTTGTCGTCCTCACCCGCCGGCGGTTCCGGTTCTCCCTTATCGGGCGGCGGCGCCGCCGGGCGCGGGCCACGACCCGAGGGCCGCGCGGGTCCTTCGTCTGACGGGGTCTCGTCCTTGGACTCTTGTCGTCCACCGGACGCCCCAATGAACTGAAAGCGTTCGCACACAACTTTCAGCTTGGATTTCTTCTGTCCGGATTCCTTGTCGTCCCAACTGTCCAATCTGAGACGCCCTTCCACGAAAATCGGCTTGCCCTTCGAAAGGTACTGACCAACGGTTTCCGCCTGCCGTCCCCATACTTCCACATCCACGAAGGTAACTTCCTCTTTCGCCTCTCCCGTCTCCGTTGTCCACCGACGGTTCACCGCAAGACCGAGGTTGGCGATCGCCGTGCCTTTGGGCGTGTACCGCACTTCCGGATCACGCGTCAGGTTCCCCATCAACAACACTTTGTTGTACGAAGCCATAATACCTATTTCTCAACCACGCCTGTGGTCGGAATCTTGCGCGGCTTACGAGGCGGTGGCTCGATCAACTCGGTAAACTGCCACCGGAAAACCTCCGTCTCCAGGTGGAGCTTGGTGTCCAGCTCCGCAATCGCCTTCGACGGCGCATCGAAAATGAAATTCACATAAAACCCCGAACTGCGCTTGCGCGTATCGCGGGCGAACGGTCGCGCACCCATGCGTTGCACCTTGTCCACGCGCCCACCCGCATGCTCGATGCTCTTCTGGAGTTTGTCCAACAACTCCTTCGACACCTCTTCCTTGCCGCCGGTGTCCAGAATAAACAATCCTTCGTATGTCTTCAACCTCTAGTCTCCTTCTTCCGCGCCCGCGCGCGGACTTTTCCGATTAAACCGATTCATGCCCTCGGCCAGCCCGTCTCGCAGGCAGCACTCCATTGCCTCCACGGCGGTCGCCACAGCTTCTTCTGCAACCTCGCGTTCCGCAGGAGCGAATCGGCCGAGCACGTGCCCCGTGATGTCCGTTCCCACCGGTGCCGTCCGCCCGATGCCGACTCTCAGCCGCGCAAACTCCTCATTGCCGCCCAGTGCCTCGATGATCGAGCGCAAACCATTGTGCCCGCCGCTTCCTCCCGACGCCCGCAACCGAATTTGCCCCAGCGGCAGGTCCGCGTCGTCTACCACCACCAACAGTTGCGTCGGCTCGATCTTCAGCCAGACCAGCAACGCCTGCACGGCGGAACCACTGCGGTTCATGAACGTCTGCGGTTTGGCCAGCATAACTTTGCCGGCCCCACCGGCCCCCGCTTCCGCGACCTGCGCCGAGAAGCGTGACCGGCTTCGAAAAGAACATCCCAACCTCTCCGCGAGCCGATCCAACGCCGCGAAGCCGATGTTGTGGCGCGTGCCGTCGTATTCCCGGCCGGGATTTCCCAGCCCCACCACCAGCTTTGGCCTGGCCGACACCGTCGTGCCGCCTCACTCGCCTTACTTCTTCGCTTCGGGCTTGCCTGCCGCTTTGGCGGCCGGTTTGGCGTCGCCCTTCCCAGCCGCGCCCGCTGGAGCCTTGCCAGCCGCACCGGCTGGCGCCTTGCCAGGCGCTCCGGCTGCCGGTGCCTTGCCGCCTGCGCCAGCGGCGGGCGCTTTGCCAGCCGCTCCGGCGGCCGGGGCCTTTGCCTCGGCTTTGCCAGCTTCTGCTTTGGGCGCGGCTTCGCCTTCGACAACGGCGCCCTCCTCGCCCTCTTCCCCCTTCGCGGTAATGACTTCCGGCTCGGCCGATGGAGCGGCTGCCGCTTCCGTCATCGCCGCCAATTCCTCTTCCGTGATCGGAGCGACCACGAGGAACACCGTCTGTCCCTTGCTGTCGAGCAACGCCACACCCGCTGGCGGCGCAATGTCGCCGATGTGGATACTCTGACCGATTTCCAACTTCTCGACGTTGACCTCAATCACATCGGGCAGGTCCTGCGGCAGACATTCCACATGCAGTTCGCGCATCACATATTCGAGAATGCCGCCGCCCGTCTTTACACCCGCCGGTTCACCCACGGGACGAACGGGCACTCTCGTGTGCAATTTCTCCGTCGCCAACACCTCATGAAAATCAATGTGCAGGACCACATCCTCATAGGGATGATGCTGGACTTCCTGGATCAGCGCGAGGCGGTTCTTTGTCGTGCCCCCCTCTTCAATCTGTAAATCCACCAGCACGTTCTCGCTGGTCGCATCGTGCAGCACCTTCTCCAACTCTTCCACCGCCACGGCCACGTTCAGCGGCTTCGTGTGGGCGCCGTAAATCACGCCGGGAACCACTCCCTCCGCCCGCAGCCGTTTCGCCGCGCCCCGTCCACTCCCCGCGCGCGCCCTTGCTTTCAATTGTACTTTCTTTGCCATGCCAGATTTCTCCTTCAAAACCACTGACTGCAAACTTCTCTCACGTCACTTCCGTCGGCCGCACCGCCGCCACTGCGCCCAGGTCCGATGACCTCTCCCCGTTGATATCGAACAGAGACGACACGGACTCGCAATTGTGGATCCGTTTGATCGCCTCGCCCAACAGCGGCGCCACGGTCAACTCTGTCAGCTTAAATCCGCTCACCTTCGAGTGCGGCACCGTGTCGGTCGTGACCAGCTCGTCCAACTCCGAGGCTTTGAGGCGGTCAAGCGCCGCAGGATTCAATACCGCGTGGCTGACCGACGCATATACCTTCCTCGCGCCGTGCTTCTTCAAAATCTCCGCCGCCCGCGTTACCGTGCCCGCCGTCTCAGTCAGATCGTCCACCAGCAGCACGTTCTTGCCGTCCACATCGCCGACGACATTCAGCATCTCGACGTCCGAGGCCGATTTGCGGTTCTTGTTGACGATCGCCAGTGGCGCCTGGAACAGGTTCGCGTACGCGTGCACCATCTTCACCCCACCGATGTCGGGCGAAACGACCACCAGATCCTTCAGCTTCTTCTTGTTGAAGTACCGGTACATCACCGGCGCCGCGTAAAGATGATCGACCGGAATGTCGAAAAATCCCATGATCTGCTGCGCGTGCAGGTCCAGTGTCAACAACCGGTTGGCGCCCGCCGCCGTGATCAGGTTGGCCACCAGCTTGGCCGTAATCGGCACCCGCGGCTGATCCTTGCGATCTTGCCGCGCATATCCAAAGAACGGCACCACTGCCGTGATGCGCTGGGCGCTGGCCCGACGGCACGCATCGATCATGATCAACAGCTCCATTATATGCTGGTTCGCCGGGGGACATGTCGGCTGCACAATGAAAATGTCCCGGCCGCGGACGTTCTCGTTGATCTTGACGAACGTCTCCTCGTCGGGAAACGACGTGACCAACGCATCGCCCAACGGCACGCCCATGTAATCGGCGATCCGCTGCGCCAGGGGTCGATTGGCATTACCAGAAAAAATCTTCAACTGGGTTGACGACTCCACGATTGACTACCGCTGTTTCGACTGCTGTTGTTTTTCGGCCAAAAATCAAGGCCACAACCCGCATCCTGTGGCCTCAAAAGCGACGTTCCTTCTACTGAATCCCCCCCCGGTTTGCAACCCGAATCTTTCCCGCCCCAAACCCACCGTTCTCCGCTCCACCGGCCCACCCCGACACCGGCACCGGAGATCAGCGCGGTTTCACCGAATGCGGAATCCGGTCAAACGAATCAAACCGTTCCAGTGCCGCCCGCGTCTTTGCTGCATCCCAACGACCCGGAATCGCCGTGGCGCACTTCGGACACTTCCCCTCATCTGTCAGATGATAACCCCGAACCACAAACCCCGAACGTTCCACCAACAACTCATTGCAGCTCGGGCAGCGCGTGTTCTCCCAGTCGCCGGCCCGGCCGGGAAGGTTCCCTGAGTACACGTATCGCAATCCTTCTTCCTTGCCGATCTCGCACGCCTTGCGGAGCGTTCGCGCGCTCGTGTAATCCCGGTCCGACATCTTGTAGTCCGGATGAAACGCCGTGCAATGCCACGGGATGTCCCGACATACGCCTGCCAGAAATTTCGCGATCCCCCGCATCTCGTCCTCGCTGTCGTTGAACCCGGGCACAAACAGCGTGACAATCTCCACCCAGAACCCTTTCTCGTAAAGTCTCTCAACTGTCCTGAGCACGTTGTCGAGTTTCCCGCCGAGTTGACGGTAGCTCTTGTCATCAAACCCCTTCAAATCCACCTTGTAGAAATCCACCCACGGCCGGATGTAATCGAGCACTTCGTCCGTGCCATTGCCGTTGGAAACGTACGACGTGTGCAACCCCTGTTTGCGCGCCTCCTTGAAAACCTCCACACCCCACTCGCTCGTGATCAGCGGTTCGTTGTACGTGCTCGTCACCGTGTCGGCCCCACTCTCCACCGCCAGACGCACAAACCTCTCGGCATTCATCGGGATCGGCGGCGCGGTACTCATCGGGTCGCGGAGCGCCTGCGACGTAACCCAGTTCTGGCAATAACCACAGTGCAAATCGCAGCCCAGCATCCCGAAACTCATCGCCAGCGTGCCCGGCAGCGCGTGAAAAAACGGCTTCTTTTCGATCGGATCGCATTGGAGCGCGCCAAAATAATTCCACGGGACAAACAGCGTGCCCCCGCGATTAAACCGCACGCGGCAGATGCCGTCATGACCTTCCAGAATTAGGCACCGATGGCCGCACGCGTAGCATCGCACCTTTCGGTCCGGCAATTTCTCGTACAACTCGCCTTCCCGGGTCAGTCGCGCGAGCGTTTCGCCCAGCGAATCCACCGGGTTCGCCGCGTTCGTACCGCGGCGTTGCGGCAAAACTGGATCTGACTTCGGCATGGCAACATCAACTCCCTACCAGCCAAGTTACCACGTGCGGCTCGTTGTTACCAGAGACGATGACGGCGGGACGGCGAGGCTCTTCGGGCTGCTTCGGTACAGTTCATTGGGACGGCGAGCCTCCCGGCGAGCCGTGATTCGTACCGCTACGTTTTCTTCGTATCGCCCAGCCTGACCAGCGCATACAGAATCGCCGCGCAGAAACCGGCCAGCAGCGCCAATGCGATGAATATCCCGTGGCCTTCCCCCCGCTGGCGGATATCCAGGAATATCCACACCGCCAGCAGAATGTGACACGCAAAAATCACCAGCAAACTCACCTTGGCGATTTTCAACGCGTGCCAGAAGACCCCTTCCATCGCCGGCGACAACGCCACCCGCATCGGCGGACGCAGATGCGGAGCCATCGGCATCTGACCCGGCCCCGCCAGATGCTCGAGCGGCTCGTTCTCGTCTTCCTCCGCAGCCACCACCCGCGCGGTCCCCGCCAGCGCCAACCCGGCAACCACAACAGCCAGACACACCCACCATCCATAGCTCTTCATGTGTTACCTCCAGGTTGCCGATCACGTTACTGTTCCCCACCCACTCCGTCGAGCAGTTTCCCCGCAACCGCTTCCCCACACGAATGCGCTGCCAAATGGGCTTCTACCCGCCGATTTTGCCTTCGTTTTGGGATCCAAAAACCCAACGAAGCCAAGGCCAATTCCCCACGCCTCGCTCTCCACTCCCCTGTCCCTCAAACAGCTCGCCACACCACCTGCTCCGAGAAGAACGATCAACGGGTGCCTCTTGATGCTGCCCCGCGACTGAAGGCCTTGCTATTCCGAGCCCGGCGAAAGCCGAGTCCTCGGAGCCGTGCAGATGGCGGCTCTCGATGGCAAGGACGGAACACTCATCGCGTGGTAATCTCTGATGCATCATTGAAGAATTGCTTTTTCATCGTCGGTTGGGTAAGAAGGGGGCGCGGGAGTTGAGCGCATGAAAGGAGATTCTGCCATGAACCGTTTTCGCCTCAGTGGTTTGCGTGGGCGTCTTGTCTTGGTTGTGCTGATAGCCATCATCCCTTCCCTGATGTTAATCTACTACAATGCCCGGAAGCAGCGGACCACCGCCATTGAGCAGACCCAGGAGGATGTCGCGCGCATCACACGATTGACGGCGGCTGCCTGCGAACGGGCCATTGAAGGCGCGCACGGATTGCTGATCGCCGCAGCAGAGTTGCCCAGTGTGCGCAGTGGAGATCCGTCGCAGTGTGCGGCCTCCCTTGGGAAATTGCTGCAGAAGTATAATCTTTATTCCAACGGCGGTGTGGTGGGCCTTGACGGCAATATCACCTGCAGCGTGGTGCCGTTGGCCGGACCAGTTTCTGTGTCGGACCGTCCGTGGTTCAAGAAGGCCATCGAATTGCGGGATTTCGCTGTGGGAGAATATCAGGTTGGCCGCATCACGGGTCGGCCATCCCTCAATTTCGGATACCCGCTACTGGGAGAGGATGGGCGAATCCGGGGCGTGGTGTTCGCGTCAGTTGATCTCTGGCATCTAAGCCAATTGCTCACACGCGTTCTGCCGCCTGAAGGGGTGGCACTCGCCGTGGTCGATCGCAACGGCGTGATAACCGCCCACACACCGACCAAGGACAACCCTGTAGGAAAGCTGTCGGCTGAGGCTGAGAGAATCAAGCAGGTCGCGTCGTTTTGCGGACGAGGCACCGAGCGAGCCACAGATGCCAGGGGAGTCGAACAGATTTACGCATACTACCCCATCGGCATCAAAGGTCCAAAGGCCGAGGCGTATGTGACGGCCACTGTGCCAACAGCCATCGCCTTTGCGGAGGCAGATCGGCAATTGAGGAACAACCTGATCGGCTTGGCACTGGTGTCTCTTGTGGCATTGCTGGCGGCGTTTTACGGCGGCGAGGCGATTCTGTTGCGCCAGACAAATCAGGAACTGGAGAACCGGGTGCGCCAGCGGACGCGAGAGCTCGAGCACGAGCAGTTCCTGCTTCGGACGCTGCTGGACAACGTACCGGACAGCATTTACTTCAAGGACCTGAATGGGCGATTCCTGCGGTCCAGTCGCGCCCAGGCCCAGCGATTCGGTCTGGGCGATCCCACCAAGGCCATTGGCAAGACGGATTTCGATTTCTTCTCGAAAGATCATGCCGAGGAGGCGCTCGCCGACGAACAGCGCATTATCCAGACGGGCCAACCGGTCATCGGCGTGGAAGAGAACTCTCCACTGGCGGATGGTGTCGAACGATGGGTGTCAACTTCGAAACTGCCCCTGCGTGACCGGGATGGCCACATCGTTGGCACGTTCGGTATCTCCCGGGAGATCACCGAACGCAAACGGGCGGAGAAGATGCTCGCGCAAGAGCGGACCCTGTTGCGGACGCTGGTCGATCACTTGCCCAATCTGGTATTTATCAAGGACACACGGGGCCGGTACATGTTGGACAACGCGGGGCACCGGGCGTTTCTCGGAGTCGGAACGATGGATGACGTGGTTGGCAAGACGGTGTTCGATTTCTATCCTCGGGATCTGGCCGAGTCGATCCATAAAGATGACTCAGCCGTCCTGGCATCGGAAAAACCCGTGCTCCGACGGGAGGATGTCTTGACCGACCGCAAGGGCCGCAAGATTCGGGCGCTAACGAGCAAAATCCCGTATCGCGACGAACACCACCGAATCGCCGGCTTGGTGTGCATCTGCGACCTGCTCGGCGAGCAGACATAAACGCGGATTCGTTACCACCAGGCGACTCTTGGCCGTGCCGCCTTGTTGTGCGAAAGCCGAGTCTGACGAGACGCCGCGGCGTAGCTGCCTACGCGGCAATCTCCCGACCTCGCACGACCTCCGTCCCACCACCCCTCGCCTCGTCACCCTCGCCCGAACCCCTCCCAAATCCCGTTTCTTGCCCCCTCGGCAGGCTATTACCCCCCCAACTTGGGTTCGTTTTTGGCTTTCTGATTCTCGTTTTTCCACGCCGGCTTGCACAAATTTGGGTTCGTTTTCCAATTTTTACTTTTTTTCGCGCATCCCGGCCCCCGGTGCACCCGCCCCGGTACGGAAGCGCTTTGCCCCGAAGGCCTTCGGAGTGAATCGCCGTGAATTGGCTCGTTTTGGAGCGCCAGGTTCACCCCGAATCCTTTTCGGGGCTTCCGCGTGGCCGCCCTTGGCCGCCTGAACCGTGAACCCGGAACGCTGAACGAGATCCACATATCAAAGAACACGACAGCAGCCTATCACAATTCCGATATTCTGTCCACAAGAAAATATCCGTTACCGATATGCTTTTCCAAGCCGTTCTGCCACGCCTGCCCGCCTGCCCCGTTCGCCCCGCCCGTTGTAGCTGCGCTTCTACAAAGCGCAGGCCCGGCCGCCCTTCCTCCCTTGCACCCACGACCCACCACCCGTCGGCGCCGCCTTCCACCCCCACGCCGTCACCCCGAGCATGTCGAGGGGTCTCTTTTGTCGTTTCCCGTCAGCACACTCCTTAAAGGCCCGCCTCGCGCACCGGCACAAACTCCCGTCCGTCTCTTTTGCATTGTCAATAAGCTAGTAATACGGCTATGTAGAATCATGCCTATCCCTGAGTTTAATGAGATCAAGGCTCCAGCCATGCAGTTCTTTGCAGATGGAAAGCCGCACAAAGTTTCAGAAATTTACGATGTGCTAGCCAAGCATTTCAACTTGACCGAAGAAGAGCTGAATGAAGTATTGCCAAGCGGCACTCAGCGCCGATGGCACAATCGAGCCAATTGGGCCTGTTATGATTTATATCGCGCTGGGCTGCTCGACCGGCCTAAGAGGGGCATCTATGCAATTACCGAAAGCGGAAGGAAGGTCGCTGAACAGAAACTAAAGGCCATTGATCGGGATTTCTTAATGCAATTCCCGCAGTTTGTTGAATTCGCACAAGCTACCGGCACAAGAAGGGCAGCGAAGGGTGATGGGAAAGCATTGGATCATGAAAGCGATCCGACGGCTGGGAACAGAACTCCCGAAGAGTTGATCGGCACTGCTTACGAGCAGCTTCATGCCGCCCTGCGCAAAGAAGTGCTGGATCTGGTCAAGAAGATGGACCCGTTCCTTTTTGAGCATCTTGTCATCGATTTGCTCGTTGCAATGGGCTACGGCGGTTCAAGGGAAGAGGCTGCTCGCGTTACAAAGACGTCGGGGGACGAGGGGATCGATGGTGTGATCAATGAGGATCGGCTTGGACTGGATGTCATCTACGTGCAGGCGAAGCGCTGGCAAGACACAGTTGGACGAAGAGAGATTCAAAGTTTTGTCGGGGCGCTCGCAGGGAAGAAGGCGCAGAAGGGCATTTTCATCACAACGAGTGGTTTCAAAGACACCGCCAGCGAATATGCGAAAGATGTGCAACAAAAGGTGATATTGATTGACGGCGAACGTCTAGCCGACCTCATGATTGAGCACAACATTGGTGTCGCACCGTTTCATTCATACAAAATCAAGCATGTTGATAGCGATTACTTCGACCAAGATTGATTTTTCTGCGGCTGGTATTAACTGTCAGACGCTCAACCTACCCCACCACTTCCAACAGCGTGCCGACTCGCACAATCTGCGCGAGACAATTGTGGGGAGCTTCCCTACCTCTTCAAACTGACGCTTCGACGCAGAAATGTCGGCACGTCGAGGTCTTCGCCGTTGTACAGCGTCGGCTCGCTCTTGTCGAACCGGCCCCGGCTCACGCCTTCGAGCGGCAGCGTCTCTTGCTTCGGTTTGGACGCCGATTTCTGGGCGACAACGGGCTCAGCCTTCGGCGCGTCTTCCACCGCCGGTTTGGGAACCGACGCAACGGCAACCGCCGGCACTGGTGCCGGGGCAGGTCGTGGGGTCGGCGACATGGTTTCCACAGCACGATGTGGAAGCGAAGGCTTTGCCGTTGCGGGCTGGGGGACAATCCGCCGCGGCAGTATGTTCGCCGACGCGATGACCGTTACCGACAGCTTCCCGCGATAGGCCTCGTCAATCGCCGCG
>Ga0187875_10004063_pt1 | contig 10162 bp, 6 predicted proteins | sample June2016WEW_17_1_2_FD_132978 | JGI IMG/M metagenome (GOLD analysis project Ga0187875, IMG submission 132978) | Peatland microbial communities from SPRUCE experiment site at the Marcell Experimental Forest, Minnesota, USA - June2016WEW_17_10 | ecosystem: Environmental > Terrestrial > Soil >... | reverse complement strand
TGACAAGGCGGCTAAACTCGTGGAGATCCTGTGGCCGAGCGGCATCGTACAACAGCTCGAAAACGTCCGCGCCGGCCAAATTCTCAGTGTGAAGGAGCCGCCGGGGACGGCTAAAAAGCCGCGGTCGGAGCGCCCGGCGTGATGCAATATTGGCGCAAGCTCATGCGGCAAAATGGCGCAATTCGATGCGCGCGGAGGCCCGTGAAAACCGTTCCGCGGAACATCCGCTGGCAGCTCAGACTGTCGGCTGGGCTCTTGCTCGCCGCGGCCGCGGCGCTTCTCATCGCGGCCCAGGCGCGTGAGGATCCGCCGATCGCGCCGATCCGATTTCGTAACGTAGCTGCGAGCGCCGGCATCGATTTCGTTCTCGAAAACAGTGCCACCCCCGAGAAGCAGCTCATCGAGACCATGCCCGGCGGCGTGGTGGCCTTCGATTACGACGGGGACGGCCGCATCGACATCTTCTTCACCAACGGCGCCGCGATTCCATCGCTCGAAAAAAATCACGTGAAGTACCGCAACCGCCTGTTCCGCAACCTCGGCGGGATGCGATTCAAGGACGTCACGGAGGAGGCGGGCCTGGCTGGCGCCGGCTACTCCATGGGCGCCGCGGCCGCCGACTACGACAATGACGGCCACGTGGACCTGTTCGTGGCCGGCGTGGGCGCCAATCACCTATACCGCAATCTCGGCAACGGAAAGTTCGAAGACGTCACCGCCCGGGCCGGCATCCACGGCAGTGGATGGTCGATCACCGGCGGCTGGTTCGACTACGACAACGACGGCCGCCTCGACCTGTTCGTCGTCAACTATCTGCAGTGGTCGCCTGAAAACCAACTCTTCTGCGGCGACCCTCAGGGTGTGCGGGCCTATTGCCATCCGCGTTTCTACGACGGGCTGCCCAACACCCTGTATCACAACCGCGGCGACGGAACGTTCGAGGACGTATCGCTGAAATCGGGCATCGCCCAACACATCGGCAAGGGCATGAGCGTGGCCTTCGCCGACTACGACCAGGACGGCTTCACCGACGTCTTCGTGACCAACGACAAGATTCCCAACTTCCTCTTCCACAACCGCGGCGACGGGACCTTCGAGGAGGTCGCGCTCGAGGCCGGCGTCGCGCTCCCCGACCGCGGCAAGGCGGTCTCGGCCATGGGCGCGGACTTCCGCGACTACGACAACGACGGCCTGCCGGACATCACCTTCGCCGCCCTGGCCGGGGAGACGTTCCCCCTGTTCCACAACGAAGGGCGGGGCCAGTTCCGCGACTTCACCTACCGCAGCCGCATGGGGCCGCTCAGCAACCGCCGCAGCGGCTGGAGCCCCGCGCTGTGCGACTTCAACAACGACGGATGGAAGGACCTGTTCGTCTCCGGCGCACATGTCAACGACACCGTCGAAGCCTTCGAGGCGACCCCCTACCGCCTGCCCAACGCAGTCTTTGCCAACGCGGGCGACGGCACCTTCCGCGATTTCTCGGTCGCGGCGGGAGCGGATTTCCAGACGCCCGGCGCGCACCGCGGCGCCGCACTTGCCGACTTCAACAACGACGGCAAAACCGACGTCGCGGTCAGCCTGATCGGCGCTCGCGCCGAACTCTGGGAGAACGTGAGCCCGAACGACAATACCTGGATCGACGTGAAGTTGACCGGCACAAAGTGCAACCGCGACGGCATCGGCACCCGTATTCGCATCGGCAACCAGTACAACCAGATGACCTCGAACGTCGGCTACGCCTCCTCGAGCCTCGTGCCGGTTCATTTCGGTACCGGAAAGGCAACCGCGGTTGACATCGAAATCCTGTGGCCGGACGGGACCCGCCAGTCGCTCCGGAACGTGCACACCAATCAGGTGCTGGCCGTTCGTGAGCCATAGCTTGCAGAGCGGTTCGGGGCAGCCTGCGCAGCGGTTCAAGGTGGAGTAATGCGCGGCTCGTTCTTCTCTTCAACCTCGTGCCGGCTCAGGATCTCGCGATACTCCCGCAGCACTGCCGCCGCGCGCTCCCGCTTGCCAGCGCCCTGATAGGCGCGGGCCAGTTGATAGTGGCGCGTGCCGCTGTCGTCATCCGCGAGCGCCGCTTCAAGCTGTACAATCGCCGCTTCCCAACGTCCCACTTCCAGATACGCCTCCCCCAGTGCGCCGTGAGTCGGCTGGAATTTGTCGTCGCGTTCGAGCGCGGTTTCCAGATACTGAATCGCCTGCGCGGGATCGTGCACCTCTATTAGCGCCAGGCCATACAGGTAGTGAAACTCGGCCGACGACTTGTCGCGCCGGAGCAGATCCTGGATCAGCGGCAACGCCGCGCCGCAATCGTTGCTGTGGCACAAAGCCAGCGCCAGTCGCCGCTGGATGCCCGTGTCGCCCTTCGCGAACTCAAGCGCTTCCCTCCATGCGACCACCGCCTCCCAGTAGCGCCCGCCCTTTTCATACGCGTTGGCCGCGGCCTCGGCCCGCTCCCGCGAAGCCGGCAACTCCGCGAGGCGCGCGTAGGCGCGCAGCGCCAGCGCCTGGAAGGCCTTGGCCTGCCAGTACGTTTGCTCCGGCGTGTCGGCGAACGCCGCGGCCGCCTGCTCCAGTTGGCCGGCGGCGAATGCGCACTCCGGCGTCTGGCCCGCGCAATCGGCGCCCGGCCGTGCCTCCCGTGCGCGCTCGGTCGTCGCCCACTGCGGATGGCCCGTTTTCGCATAAACCTCAGCAATCGCGGTATGCAGCCCCCGCAACTCCGGCCGCAGCGCCAGCGCCTCCCGGTACTGCCGCAGCGCCTGCGCCATCTGGCCCCGCTCGAATTCAAAATCGCCGGCCAGCGCCAGCACCTCCGCCGAGCCCGGCCGGGCCTTTTCCAGGCGATCGAAAATCTCCCCTGCGGCGCCCTCCTCGCTGCGGCCCAGTCCATACCACGCCCGCGGGCTCTCCGGCATGGCCCGCGCGGCCTCCGTGTATTGCTCGGCGGCTTCCTTAAACTGCTGCCGCTCCAACAGCGCATCGGCCAGCATCAGCCGCGCATTCAGGTCGCCCGGCTGCAGCGCCGCTGCCTTGCGTAGCGCTTCCACCGCGTCCGCGGCCTGGCCCAGTTTGAGCTCGCTGGCGCCCAAAAACAACCACGCCGAGAACAGTTCCGGCTGTTGCTCCACCAGCGCCCGGCACTCATCGACGGCCTCCTGGTAACGACCCGCCTTGTATTGCGCCACCGCCAGGTTGACCCGCAGCGAGGGCATCTTCGGGAACGCCGCCACCAGTTCGTGGTAGATCGGAATGGCTTGCTCGGGCTTGTCGGCTTGCACCAGCGCGTTGGCCCGTCGCATCTTCTCTGCTGCGTCCGCGGCCGGTTGCGCCCAGCCCGCCTGCAACCCCGGCCAGACGATTCCTATCGTCAGCATTGCGATCCTCGCTGCCTGAGCCGGCCTGATCCTCATCTTGACCAGTTTGCCACCAACCCTCGTGTGGGATGGAACCCGGCCCGGGGTGACGCGTCCTGCCGGGCCTGCTCGTTTTCGGCAAATACTCGAACCCGCATCGGCCGCGTCGCCGCCACTTTCCTTGCCCATCCGCGAGATGATCTACTCAGGCAGAGACGCGCCGCAACCGAAAGCCCGTTGCCGGCGCCGCCTGCGGTTTTCGGGGCACGGCCACTGGAGAATCGGCCGGGTTGCCCCGATTGCAAGGAGTGATCATGCGCAGACGGGATTGGATCGGCGGCGTGGCGGCGCTTGGTTTGGCGTACGGCCGGCTGCGGGCCGACGTGCCCACCCACCTCTGGCCGGGATACGACTTTGGTTCCGGCCCGCGCGTGAGCGATCGCCTGAACCAGGGGCCGTTCGCCATCGAGCAGGACGACGGCTGGTTCACCGTCGCCGCCACCAGCGCCTCCGAGCGCGCCGTGCCCAACTATGGCCTCGGCCTGGTGGGCTACGCCTGGGAAGAGTCCGGTCCTTCGCTCCCCGCACGCGCCGGACGCGAGTCCCTCGAGCAACACGTCGAGCTGATGGCCAGCTTGCCCTTCGTCGATGTGCTCTACATCCGCTGCGACTGGCGCGACGTGCAGCGGCGGCCCGGGCGCCTCGATCTGTCGCCCGTCTGGAGCCTCACCCTCGACGCGGCGCGGCGTCACAAAAAGCGCGTCGCCTTCCGCGTCATGATTTCCAACACCGTCGGCCAGCCGCAGTATTTGGCCCTGCCCGATTTCGTCCAAGCCAAGGTGCCCATTGTCCCCATCGGCAGCATTCCGGAGTACGGCTCGTTCCAATTTCGCGAACCGCGCTACGACCATCCCGAGTTCTTGAAAGCTTTTCGCGAGCTGGTCGAATTGCTAGCCGCCGAGTTCGACTCGAACCCGCTGATCGAATGGATCGACCTGATGCAGTACGGCTTCTGGGGCGAATCCCACACCGGCGGCCTGCCCAGCCCTTTCCCCGACTACGTCACGGCGGAGCGCACCATGGTCGCGCTGACCCGCGTGCAGGTGGAGGCCTTCGCGCACGCGCAACTGGCCGTCAATACGCAGCCCGACATCAGCCATACCGGCAATCGCGAGGTCGTGGACCTGTCGGTCCGCGCGGGCGCCTGGCTGCGCTCCGACAGCATCCTGGTCGAGGAACCAGAGCAGATCGACGCTTTGGCCAATCGCCCGCCCTGGCTGGCGTCGATTCTGGAAGACGGTGAATTTCGCCGCTACGACGTCCACGTGCCCGGCTATCTCCCGCTCGACACGGCCGGCGTGAACAAGCTCGAGCTCTCCATGCTGCACGTTCTCGACCTCGGCGCCAACTACTGGTCGCTGTGGACCGAAGCCGCGGAGCTCGACGAATACAACAAGCGCTATCCGCGCGGCTTCGCGCGCCTGCACCAGCGTATGGGCTACCGCGTTCGCCCGTCCTGGATCTGGCAGCGCAAACGCTACGGCATCAATGAACTCGTCGTGGCCTTTATGAATGACGGCGTGGCCGGCGTGCCGGGCGTTCTGCGCATCTCCCTCAAATCCGCGGATGGGAAGACGCTTGGCTCGGGCTGTCTCGACGCCGGCCAGCCCTACGGCGGTAAAACCCGCCAGGCGGCCTTCCTCGTGCCGCGCGAGCTGGAAGGTCAGCCGGTGTTCCTGTCGGCCGCGGTCGAATGCAAAGCCGGCCTCCGCCGCCCCGTCCAGTGGGCCTGCGAGCAGCCCCTCGAACCGGACGGCTCCTGCCGCATTTTGGTCAAGAAGCAATCCGACAGCGACTGGCGCAAGGGTATCTGAGGCCGCCGCGCCTGCTGCTGCGCGATTTTGAAATCCACGCGCCAAGGGGCTTCTGCCCCGCGTTGTAAAGGTGTAGAAAAGGAGCGGGGGTCTACCTTACGTATGTTGATCCGTAAAGAAGAAGCGCTCGAGTACCATGCCTCCGAACCGGCAGGCAAGGTCTCCGTCACGCCCACCAAGCCGTGCCGCACGCAGCGCGATCTGAGCCTGGCCTACACGCCCGGCGTCGCCGTGCCGTGCCTCGAAATCGCCCGCGACCCGGCGCTGGTTTATAACTACACGTCCAAGGGCAACCTCGTGGGCGTCGTCTCCAACGGCACGGCCGTGCTCGGCCTGGGCAACATCGGGCCCGCGGCCGGCAAGCCCGTGATGGAAGGCAAGGGCGTCTTGTTCAAGCGCTTCGCCGATATCGATGTGTTCGACATCGAACTGAACACCGAGGATCCCAAGGAGGTGATCCGCGCCTGCCAGTTGATGGAGCCCACTTTTGGCGGCATCAACCTCGAAGACATCAAGGCCCCGGAATGCTTCGAGATCGAGGAAGAGCTGAAGCGCACCATGCGCATCCCGGTCTTCCACGACGACCAGCACGGTACCGCCATCATCTCCGGCGCGGCGCTGCTGAACGCCGTGGAGTTGGTGGGCAAGAAGCTCACTAACGTGAAGATCGTCTTCTCGGGCGCCGGCGCCGCCGCCGTCTCCTGCGCCAATCACTACATCCGCCTCGGCGCGAAGCTCGAGAACATCCTGATGTGCGACACCAAAGGCGTCCTCTACGCGGGCCGTACCGAGGGTATGAACAAGTACAAGGCCAAGTTCGCCCGCGACACGCCCGCGCGCACCCTGGCCGATGCGATGGCCGGGGCTGATGTCTTTATCGGGCTCTCGATCGCCAACTGCGTTAAGCCCGCGATGCTGCTCGCCATGGCCGCCCGGCCGATCGTCTTCGCCCTGGCCAACCCCGATCCCGAGATCGACTACGAGCTCGCCGTCGCCACGCGCCAGGACCTCATCATGGCCTCCGGACGCTCCGACTATCCCAATCAGGTGAACAACGTCCTCGGCTTTCCGTTCATCTTCCGCGGAGCGCTCGACGTGCGCGCCACAGGTGTCACCGAGCAGATGATGCTCGCCGCTTCCCATGCCCTGGCCGATCTGGCGCGCCAGGACGTGCCCGACTCCGTGCGCCGCGCCTATGGCGTCGATGAAATGGAATTCGGCCCCGGCTACATCATTCCCAAGCCTTTCGATTCGCGCGTGCTCACCTGGGTCGCGCCCGCTGTGGCCCGCGCCGCCATGGAGTGCGGCGTCGCCCAGCGCCACATCGACATCGACGAGTACCGCGAAGCGCTCGAACGCAGGCTCGGCAAGTCGCAGGAGATCATGCGCATGATCGTCAATAAGGCGCAGCGCCATCCCAAGCGCGTCGTCTTTCCCGAGGGCGATCAGGACAAAATTCTGCGCGCCGCCCAGATTCTGGTCGACGAGCACATCGCCTTCCCCATCCTGCTGGGCGACGAGGAGACGATTCGCCGCCGCGCCGCCGAATTGCACCTGCACCTCGACGCTCAGGTCGAGATCATCGATCCCGTTCGCAGCGGCCACTGGGACGCCTATCTGCAGGAGTATCTGCGCGTGCGCAGCCGCAAGGGCGTCACGATGTCCGAAGCGCCGCGCAACATGAGCTCCCGCACGCGCTTCGCCGCGATGATGGTGCATACCGGCGACGCCGACGCGCTGATCGCCGGCATTACACAGCACTACCCCGACACGATCCGGCCCGCGCTCGAACTGATTCCCAAAAAAGAGAATGTGCAGCGCGTCTCCGGCATGTACATGATCATCACGCCCAAGGGCCAGGTTTACTTCCTCGCCGACACCACCGTGAACATCGAACCAACGGCCGAGGACCTGGCTGAGATCGCCATCACCGTCGCCGACACCGTGCAGAGCTACGACATCGTGCCGCGCATCGCCATGCTTTCCTTTTCGACGTTCGGTTCGTCGCGCCATGCGCTGGCCGAAAAAGTGCGCCGCGCCACCGAACTGGTCACTGCGCGCCGGCCCGATCTAGTGGTCGAGGGCGAGCTCATGGCCGACGCAGCGGTTACTCCGGAATTCATGGCCGACTACCCCTGGAGCCGTTTGCAGGGGGACGCCAACGTACTGATCGCGCCTTCGCTCGAAGCCGGCAACATCGCTTACAAACTGCTCATCCGGCTCGGCGGCTGCGAAGCCATCGGCCCCATCCTCATGGGCTTTTCAAAGCCCGTCCATGTGCTCCAGCGCGGCGCTGAGGTGATCGACATCGCGCGCATGACGGCTCTGGCCGTTGTGGAGGCGCAGCGGGTGCAGCGGGACCAAATTCCAGCCCTGGTGAAATAGCCGGACCGGCGGCGTCTACAGCTCCAGCCGCTCGAGCAGCCTCGCGGCGGCCGCGGCCGTCACTTCGACCGGCGCCCGCGCGGCCTCCGGGTTGGGGCGTTCATCGAATGCGGAAAACAGGGCCAGCTTCGCTACGGCGTAGCGCTCGCGGTCGTCCAGTCGGCGATCGTGCTCCTGCTCCCACGCCTCCGCCGAGCCGGCGCACAGCCACACCGCCAGCGGAAACCACGTCTTCCGGTCGCCGGAAACCGTGAACCTGTATTCGCGCCGCTTGTCCAAATCGCGGTATCCCTCGTAGAAATACTCGTAGGCGTACCCGCTCAGCGCGGCGTAGTTCTTCATCCGCCGCACCGCCGGCGCCCCGCGTAACTCCGGCGCCGCCCGCCGCAGCACCCTGTCGAGCCATCGCGGCATCTATCCTGCTTTCGGCGCGTCCGGCGCGGGCCCTGGTGCCCGGGGACGGATCAGCTCTTGAATCTGCTCCACCGCCTGCGCCAGACTCGTGAGCAGCCGATCCGGTTGAGTTCGTTCGAAACGCGCCTTGGCCTTTTCCGTATCGCCGCTGTACCCCCACACTCCGACGACCAGTTTCAGATTGGGGAAGCGTTCCCGAATTAGTTTGCACATCGTCCGCGCCGGTGGAAACGCATACGGCGGCAATGCCGAGATGCAGATGATGTCGTCTTGTCTTTTCTCAAGCAACGCCAGCAGCGCCGCAGGGGCAGCGAGAGCGATCGGCAGCGACAGCGCAGCGTGGCCCGCCTGCTCCAGCAACTGCGCCAGCATAACCGCCGTGACCTCATCGGCCCGATCGTTTGCGGGAAGGCAGATGATATTGGCGTTGACCCGCTCCGCCGGGCCCGATTCCACCGCGGCCTCTTCGGCTGGGGCTGAATCGCGCGCCGGTTGGTGCTCGGAAAGCTCGTTAATCAGTTCGCTAATACTGAGATAGACAAACTCCTCCCTGGTTGTGTCGAGCGCCCCTTTGTGGCGATCCTCCTCGACCAGGCTCAAGGCTGGGATGAACACCGAATCGTATAACTCCACCAGTGGTTTTTCTTTCAGGAACCGGTCAACGATCGCATGCGCCTCCGGTTGGTCCATCGCCAGTAGACGCTGGTAGATTTGCGCCTCCGCTCCCAGCACTTCTTCATCCCCCAGCAGGATATGGAGAAATGAGAATTGCGGCACGTAGCGCCCCAGCACCACCACGCACACGGTGAGCGGCGTTGACAAGATGAGACCGGCCGGTCCCCACAGCACGGTCCAGAAGACCGCCGCCACCAACAGTGCCAGTGAAGAGATGCCCGTGTTCGTCCCGTACAGCCACGGCTCCACGAAGTTGCCGATGATCAGTTCCAGGCCGACGAACACAAGGAACACCAGCAACGGCGGCAGCCAGCTGTTAAAGGCCGCCAATGAGAGGGCGATCGGCATCGCGGCGGCTAACATCGTGCCCAGGTACGGCACGATGCGCAGAATGCCGGCGACCGCTCCCCATAGCGCCGGATTGGGCACGCCAATGAAGTACAGACCGATTCCGAACAACGTTCCAAAGCCCGCATTGACCAGAATCTGCATCAACAGGTAGCGGCTCACTCGTCGCGCCGCGTCGTCCAGCGCCTGCGTCATCATGTTGATCTGGCCCAGTCCCACCAGCCGGAACAGTCGATGTCGCAGGTCGAATCTCTTGATCAGCATGAAGATCGTGAAGATCAGTACCAGTCCTGCCTCTGCCAGCGGCCGGACCACGGGCTGGACCAGTTCCCGCAGGTAGTCCAATTCACCTGCCGCCTGCGGCACGATCTGCACCGGCAGAGGAGCCGCGGTCGTAATCGGCGCACTGCGCTGCTTCCGAATCTGCGCCGCCGCGCCTGCGGCCGGAGCAGGCGCATACGGGCTGGAAATCTCGCGCCCAATTTCCTTCAAGCTGTTGGCCGCCAGGCCTAGCGGTCCCTCCGAGGGAATGCGCAGCGCTTCCATTTTGGCGTGAATATTCTGGCGGTAGGTGGGAAAATCCTCAGCCACTTCGACGAGTTGAACGGCGATGATCCAACTCACGCCGCCCGCCGCCGCCATGGCCACCAGCACGGTCACGGCGACGGACAAGGCGCGGCCGATGCGCGCTCTTTCCAGCAGCGCCACCACCGGGCTCAAAACGAACGTCAGAATGACGGCAAGTGCCAGCGGAATCAGAATCTCGCGGGCAAAGTACAGTCCCGCGATCGTGCCAAACAGCATCACCATCGCCCACTGATTGGAGTTTGGGAGCGGATGGCGTGAAGCGCCGAGCGCTACCGGGACCGCGGCACTGCGCGTGTCAACCGCGCTGGTCGCGGGGCCGCTCTCGGAGCGCTTGTGGAAGAACGGTCGGTTCCAGAAGTAGGCCATGTTAGAGGCCCTGCGGGCGTTCGCGCCGCGCCGGCGTCCTGCACCCTTCGATTCGGCCCCAGTCGCCGTCCGCGCGCACCGGGCGGCGGGTCGATGTGTGGAGTTCAGCGATCCAGGTCGTCATGTCGCTGCAAGGGAATCTTAGCAGTATTC
>Ga0187875_10004062_pt1 | contig 10162 bp, 7 predicted proteins | sample June2016WEW_17_1_2_FD_132978 | JGI IMG/M metagenome (GOLD analysis project Ga0187875, IMG submission 132978) | Peatland microbial communities from SPRUCE experiment site at the Marcell Experimental Forest, Minnesota, USA - June2016WEW_17_10 | ecosystem: Environmental > Terrestrial > Soil >... | reverse complement strand
TGCCGGATTGGCCGCCTTCGGCTGCCTGCCCTGCACCGCGTACGCCGCAACGTATCTCGGGGGTGGGGGCCCCGACGTCCTCTGTACTCTCTTCCTGCTGGGCAGCACTCTCGCGCTGTTGTCGGAACGCCCGTGGTACTGGGTTCTCAGCGCGATGCTATATCTGCTCGCGCTCCGGAGCAAGGAGTGGGGCATTGTTATTCCCGTGTTCCTCACGGTGCTGGTGATCGTTCGCGCGGCCCCGGGTTCCAACCCCCGCCGACTCCTGATTGAAGTCGGAAAACGGCTTTGGATTCACTATCTGATCCTGCTGGTGTTCGGCGCATGCTATCTCAGACTCGCGACGCAGATCCAAACTACGCTCCCCGCGGGGACGCCTTATCACCTCCAGCCTCGGCTCGGCATAGTCTACGAGTCGCTGGTCTACTACACTTCCTTGATTACCGTCGGCTGGAACGAGGAGCCATGGCGGTGGGTTATATTTGCCGCCCTGGTTTTGATCTGCATTTACGCGCTGGCCCGCCGCCGCGGCCTGATTCTTTTTGGCGCTTTCGCTTATGCACTGACCCTCTTGCCCGTCAGCATAATCCCAAACCAGCGCATCCCGTATTATGCTTATGGTCCGCAAATCTTCCTGATTTTGACTGTGTGCTTGTTTCTGGAAGACATCCTGGATCTCCTGTGGAAGCGGCCGGCGCCCCGCTGGCTGGCCGGCGCGTGTGCAGCGATGCTTATGTTGACCGCCGTGAGCAGCGTGAGAGCCAGCCCCTCCTATATAAACGGAATCCGCTGGACCTGGATGGTGCGGGAAACTTCCTGGAGAACCGCGCGCGATGCCCGGGCGCAACTCTCCACCATCGGGCCTGGCTCCCATGTTTACGTGGAGAGCGGGGAGGCCGTGCCCTGGCTGTTCGCCTTCGAGAAAGGCGCGTTCCTGCGCGTTTGGCGCAACGACTATTCCATCGAGTGCATCATCAACAAACCTGAAGCGGAGATGCGGGCGCTCTATGATCGGGACAGTTCTGAAAAGTACTTCCTCGACTATGCGCCGGACGGCTCCTTCACCACGCGGCTCAAAGCTCCGAGAAATGCAGCGACCGCGGCACCCTGAGCCCCGCTCCTTATCGCTGCCGCCGCAGCCCGGGAGACTCGGGTACAATAGTGAGGATTCTCGGCGCAACGCAGGATCGGAGCGGCTGGACCAGCGCCCCCGAGCACAAACCAATGCAGCGCCGCGGTAGAGCCATCCCATGAAAGAGCCCGTATCGACGACCGCGGAGTACACGGTCCGCGACCAGGAGCGGATGCGCCAGGCTGAGCGCTATTTTGAGTGGCAGGCGGATCTGGCGGCGGCGGCGCTGGGACGGCGCGTGGTCGAAATCGGATGCGGCCTGGGCAACTTCACGCGCCACCTGCTGGAGCGCGAACTGGTCATCGCCACCGACATCGAAGCGCCCTGCACCGAACGCCTCGCGGCACGCTTCCCCAACCGCGCCAATCTGGTCATCCAGACGCTCGATGTAATGGATCCGGCGTTTCTCTCGCTGGCGCGCCACCAACCCGATTCGGTGGTCTGCCTGAACGTCCTGGAGCACGTCGAAGACGATGCCCTGGCGCTCGCGCACATGCATTCCATCCTGCCGGCGGGAGGCAAGGTCGTGCTGATCGTCCCAGCCTTCGAAGCGCTGCACGGGCCGATTGACCGGCTGCTGGGCCACTACCGCCGCTACACAAAAAGGTCGATGCGCCGGCTGGCCGCCGAGGCCGGATTCCGCGTGCCGACGCTCGGCTATATGAACACGATCGGCTTTTTCGGCTGGTGGGTCAACGCGCGCATCCTGCGCCGCACGGAACAGTCCGAGACGCAGATTCGCGTCTTCGATCGCTACATCGTGCCACTCATGCGGCGCGTGGAAACGGCGCTGCCTCCGCCTTTCGGCCAGTCGCTGTTCGTGGTTCTCGAGAAGGAGGCGCAGGCGGCGCAATGATCGTCTCCATCGTGATTCCCGTTTACAACGAGGCGCTGCTGCTGCCGATGGTGCTGGAACGGGTCGTCGCCGCTCCGCTGCCCGCGGGCTGCGAGAAGGAAATCGTCGTGGTGAACGATGGCTCGACCGACTCTACCGGCGAAGTCCTCGATCGCTATCATCAGTCGCATTTCATTGTCGTGCACCACTCGCCGGTCAATTTCGGCAAAGGCGCGGCCGTCCGGCTGGGGCTCACGCGCTCGAGCGGCGACGTCATTCTGATCCAGGACGGCGATCTGGAATACGACCCCCGCGATTACCCCGTCGTGCTCGCGCCGCTGGTCTCGGGCGCCGCCGATGTCGTGTTCGGATCGAGATTCCTGAAAGGCGTGCGCGGGATGCGCAAGCGCAACTGGATCGCCAACAAGATCCTGACCTACACCTCGAACCTGCTGTTCGGCGCGCACATCACCGATCAGGCCACAGCCTACAAGGCCTTCCGCCGCGAAGTGATCGAACACATGCGACTGCGCTGCATCCGCTTCGAGTTTTGCGCCGAGGTCACCGCCAAGGTGCGCCGGCTGGGCTACCGCATTTGCGAGGTCCCGATCTCCTACAATCCGCGCGGCGTGCTGGAAGGCAAGAAAATCCGCTGGCAGGACGGCGTGGAAGCGCTCTATACGCTGATCCGCTATCGTTTCGCGCCGCTCGCTTCCTTCGCCCGCACGCCCGCTGCTCAATTGGAGACCAACACAGCTCATGACGCCGCGGGATGAGGACCTGCCGCATTGGCGCCTGCCCGGGATGCGGGTCAGAATCGATCTGCTGGCCGTCACCGCCCTGGGCGTAGCGCTGTTCGCAGCGTATTCCGTTCATCTCAAAAAGGACATCGGCTGGGACTTTCGCAACTATCACTACTACGGTTGCTACTGCCTGGAAAACGGCCGCATTGCGTTCGACATTTCAGCCGCCCAACTCCAGTCCTACCTGAACCCGGTCGCTTACCTGCCTTATTGTTGGGCCGTCGATCATCTGAAACCGCTGGCCGCCGGCATCCTGTTCGGCGCGCTGGCCGGCTTGAACCTGGGGCTGCTGTACCAGCTCAGCTTCGCCGCGCTGGCCGGCCTGGCCCGCCGCCGCGCCTGGCTGGCGCTGCTGACGGCCGTCGCAGGCGTATGGAGCCCATTTTTCCTTTTGCTCGTCGGCTCGTCGTTCACCGAAACCTGGACGCCCTTGCTGGTCATGCTGGCCTTGCTGGCCCTGTTGCGGGACGCCGAGTCGCCCTCCTGGCGGCTGGTCGTCGCCGCCGGCCTGGCGCTGGGCGCGGCCGCGGGCTTCAAGCTCGTGAACGGTGTCTTCGCGCTGGCGCTGCTGCTGACGATTGGCACGACCTTCCGCCGCCCGGGTTTCTTCCGCCGCGTGGCCGGCTACTTGGCCGGCGCCGCCGTCGCCTTCCTGCTCGTAAGCGGCCCGTGGGCCTTCACACTGCAGCGGGATTTCGGTAGTCCGCTGTTCCCGTTCTACAACGCAATCTTCAAATCGCCTTATTTCCCCGCGGTAAATTTCGTCGATGAGCGCTGGCAGGTCACGACGCTGGCGGGAGCGCTCGATCGCCCCTTTGACTGGGCCGCCAATGCCGGTTCCGTCTCCTCGGAAGCTCCCTTCCGCGATCTCCGTTTCGCGCTTTATGCCATCCTCCTGCTGCCTGCCCTGGCCGTATCGATTCGTCCCGACAAGAGTGCCACCCGCGAGACGCAGTATCTATTCAATCCGGTCCACCGCAGCCTGCTGCTGTGGTTCTTCACGCTCTCCTATCTGCTGTGGCTCTACATGTTCGGCGTCATGCGCTACGCCGTGCCGCTCGAGCTGCTCTCCAGCCTGGCCATCCTGGCTCTGTGCGACTGCCTGATCGCGAATCGCGGGGCCACGCAGCGAGTCTTCGTCGTGCTGGCGCTCCTGGGCATCGCCTGGGTTCGCGTGCCGACTGTGCTGCCCCGTCCCGACTGGGGCTCGACTTGGTTTGAAACCACCATCCCGCGCGAGCTGCGCGCCGCCCACGCCCTGTACGTGATGTCCGACTCCGCTCCCAGCGCCTACCTCGCGCCCATGTTGCCCGCCGATAGCCGCTTCGTGCGCCTCGAGGTCAACCTGCACATCGTGCCGCCCGACCGTTACCTCGGTCCCCGCGCTCTTTCGGTCATCGACAATCACGCCGGCCCGCTGCGCGTCCTCGAAGGCGAGCGCTTCAACATCGAAGCTCTATCCGCCTATGGCTTGTCAGTCAATCTCGACGACTGCCTCACGCTCCACACCTTCGCCGATCAGTTCAACTTCTGTTCCGCCTACCGCACGGCGGATGGCGTGCGGTCGACCGTGCCGCTGGTCCACGCCCCGCTGGCCGCTCAACAAGCCGCCGCCTTCTACTATCACGAGCTCCTGGCCAATCACGATTTTCAGCAGGGTCTGGCGCGCTGGGAGATGGGCGGATCCGTCGAGGCGCTGCCCACCGAACACGCCGTGCGCGTCACCGAACATTCGCACCTGCACCAACTCGTGCGCGTCACCCCCGGCGTCGCCTATCGCCTTGTAGTCCGCGCCCGCTGCCCCGAACCCGGCACTTTCACGCGCTTGCAGGTGAACTGGGTCGACAACTCCGGCCGCGGCCTCGCCCCGTACCTCAGCCCGATCGGCTGCACCAGCCAGTGGGCCGAATATGCCACCGTCGTCCATGCCCCTGCCAATGCCGCCGCCGGCCATTTCTACGTCACCGGCAACACCGAACTGCCGGTTCTGATTCAGCACGTCTCGATGGCCTGGTGAGCCATCGCCGGCCACACTGAACGCCGTCCCCACTTCTGCTCCAATGTGAAAGAGAAACACTCCCGCGCATGCTGACGCACGATTGGCCCACAACCCGGCGCCCCTTCTCTCTGCCGGTCAGAGTCGATCTTCTGGCGGTCACGCTTCTGGGCATGGCAGCGCTGGCCGTGTATGCCGTTTTCCTGGGGAAAGACGCCAACTCGGACTTCCGCAACTTCCACTACTACGGCTGCTACTGCCTCCTGCATGGGCGCATCGGTGTAGACGTATTTGCCGCGCAGTTCGGACAATACCTGAACCCGGTGGGGTACCTGCCGTTCTGCTGGGCGGTCGATCACCTCAGGCCGATTGGCGTCGGCATCCTGTTCGGCGCGCTGGCCGGCTTGAATCTGGGCCTGCTCTATGAGCTGGCCTGGACCGCGCTGGCCGGCCTCGCGCCGCGCAAACGCATCGGGCTGGCCCTGCTGACGGCCATCGCGGGCCTGTGGAGTCCGCTGTTCCTCTCGCTGGTGGGGACGTCGTTCACCGAAAGTTGGACGCCCTTGCTGGTGCTGCTCGGCCTGCTCGCCGTGCTGCGCGACGCGGAGAAATCCTCCTGGCGGCTCGTCGTCGCCGCCGGTCTCGCGCTGGGCGCGGCCGCGGGCTTCACGCTGGTCAACGGCGTTTACGCCATCGCGCTCCTGCTCACTCTCTGTACGACTTTTCGACGCCCCGGTTTCCTGCGCCGCATCGCGAGCTACTGCGCGGGCGCAGCGGCCGCCGCGCTGCTCGTGGGCGGCCCCTGGGCCTTCGCGGTCGCGCGCCAGTTCGGCAATCCTTTTTTCCCCTTTTTCAATCGGATCTTCCGCTCGCCGTATTTCGCGCCGTTCAACCTTTTAGACCCGCGCTGGAAAGCCCGCAATCCGGGGCAGGCGCTCGATTATCCGCTGCACTGGGCCGCCGGAGCCACTTCCCTTTCCTCGGAAGCCCACTTCCGCGATCTCCGCTTCGCGGTGTTTATCGTCCTGCTGCTGCCGGTGCTGGTCCTTTCGATCGGCCGTTTCAGAACTGCGCCGCGCGATCCAGAACGCGCCGCGGCCTCTTCTCTCTTTCATCCCGCCCACCGCCGGCTGCTGCTGTGGTTCTTCACGCTGGCCTACGTGCTGTGGCTCTACGGCTTCGGGCAAATGCGCTACGCCACGCCCATCGAGTTGCTCTCCAGCCTCGCCATCCTGGCCCTGTGCGACTGTCTGATCGAGAACCGCGCAGCCACCCAGCGCGCCTTCATCGCTCTGGCGCTGCTGGGTATCGCCTGGGTCCAGGTTGCGGAGTGGGGGCACCGCCCGTGGAGCAGTTCCTGGTTTGAAACTGCCATCCCGCTCGAGCTGGAGACCGCCAATACGCTGTACGTCCTGCCCGACTCGGCGCCCAGCGGGTACCTCGTGCCCATGCTCCCCGCCGATAGCCGCTTCGTGCGCATCGTCCCCAGTGCCCGCCCCGAACTGCCCGGCCGTTGGCTGCGCCAGCACATCGAGTCCATCATCCGCCAGCACAGCGGCCCGCTGAGAGTTCTCGCCGCTGGCGCGTACGACCACGCGCTGCTCGCCGCGTACGGCGTTTCTCTCAATAGCGCCGACTGCCTCGCGATCCACACGTACGCCGACAATTTCGCCGTCTGCTCGGCTTACCGGACCGCGGACGGGCCCTCTTCGGCGGTTGCTTTGACACGCCCCGGGCCGTCGGCCCCAGTTGCCAGCCCCGCTTCACCCAGGAACTTCTAGTGTCGTGTCCCGTAGATTATCTGACAATCACCGGCCATTCACCGTGGCGCAGGCACTCGTGCCTGCCGCGTCGACACTCGTGTCGACGCCTGGCCGGCGTTGTCAATCCTTGACTCAGACACTAGTGTGTGGTTGCGGAGCTTCCGGAACCGACTCCCTTACGGTCGCGGCTCTGAAGCCGTTGCGGAACTGCGCGCGCAATCCAGTGGCTTGATAGGACAGTCGCTGCAACTTGGTGCCCGGCCTGCGCGGGCGCGACAGATTGCGAGTGAAACTACCTCATCGGCGGCGGAACTATGAGAGACGCGACGCAATGCCTGGTGAAACTTCTACGCCGGCGGTGCAACTATGGAATGGAGATCCACCGTGCCGCCCTCAACGTCCGCTCACGCCGCGCTGCTCGCGCGCTTCCCGGCCGCCCGTCTGTTGGTGGCCGGCGACGTCATGCTCGACCGCTACATATACGGATCGGTGGCGCGCATATCGCCCGAAGCCCCGGTGCCCGTGGTGCGCCAGGCGCGCGAGGTGGCCGCTCCCGGCGGCGCGGCCAACACCGCCGCCAACATCGCCGCGCTGGGCGCATCCGTCACGCTGCTGGGCGTGATTGGGCTCGATCCCGCCGCCGAGTCGCTGGTCCGTTGCCTGGAGCAGAAGGGCGTTTCCGCCGCTTCCCTTCTCGTCGATCCGGCTCGTCCGACTTCGGTCAAAACCCGCGTCGTCGCCCACCAGCAGCAGGTGGTCCGTCTGGACGACGAATCCAACGCCGCGCTGCCGGACGCGATCGCCGCGGCCTTTCTGACGCGCTTCACGTCCGCGCTGGCCGTTTGCGACGCCGTCGTGCTCTCCGACTATGGCAAAGGCGTGCTCAGCGCGGACCTCGTTCCGCGGCTGATCGAACTCGCCCGCGCCGCCGGCAAGCCCGTTCTCGCGGACCCCAAAACCGCCTCTCCGATCCTTTGGCGCGGCGTGACCCTGCTCAAGCCCAATCGCCTCGAACTCGGCCTGCTGGCCCATCGTCCGGTGCTCAATCACCAGGACACTCTGGCCGCCGCGGCAATTGTGCTCGACGAACTCGGCGGCGGCGCCCTGCTGGTGACCGAAGGCGCGGACGGGATGACGCTGTTCGAGTCGGAACCTGCGTCCAGCCCCGCGATTGGCAATGCGCCTGGCCCTGCGTCTGGGCCTGCGTCTGGCGCTACTTCCGGCACGACATTCGGCAATGCTCCGCGCCATGCTCCGAGCACTCATCTGGAAGACGCTCCGCGTCTTGCTCCGGGCGATGTGCAGGGCAGTCATCCGGACAATGTTCAGGACGCTATTCCGGACAGTGTTGCGGAGAAGGTATCGGACACTGTTTGGGAGAACGCACCGGGCAGTGTTCCGGGCACTCATCTGGGAAACGCTCCGGGCCGTCCTCCACGCACAGCCCCGCGCCATTTCGCCGCGCTGGCCCGCAGCGTCTACGACGTGACCGGCGCGGGCGACACCGTCCTGGCCACTGTGGCCGTCGCCATCGCCGCCGGCGCTTCCCTGCCCCTGGCCGCCGAATTGGGCCTGCGCGCGGCCGCCCTGGTGGTCCAAAAACAGGGCACGGAAGTGATCACGCTGGAAGAGCTACGCGGCTGAGCTAGTGTCATTTCTCGCAGATTCTTTGACAATCGCCGGCCATTCACCGTGGCGCAGGCACTCGTGCCTGCCGCGTCGACACTCGTGTCGACGCTCGGCCAGCGTTGTCAATCCTCAGACTGAGACACTACGCTCGTCCGGTCCGAAACAGGAACTGGCGCGGCGGCAGTAAAATGCGGGCGAGGAGAGGCCAGGCCGCTACTCGTAGCGGCCTGCACTTTTCTAACATATTGATAACGAATAACTTAGGCAGATGAGGCCGCTACACTGTAGCGGCCTCCCTTCTTCTGGCTGTGCTGGAGGAGGCCCCTGGGATAAAGGATGCGGGATGTAAGGACCGACAAGGCGGTCGATCTGGGAACCTGGATCGGCTGCAAGCGGGCGTTTGCCGAGCTGGCGGGGCGCTGGCGGATTCGCGCCACTGACCGTCGGCTCGCGCCGCTCTGCTCGGGACCCGGTGCGCCGCTCAATGTCCGTCGTGCGCCTGCAACGCACCGGGTCCGTTGCCTAGTACCAAGATGCGGCAATTAGCGTACCGTGCTGAGAGCGAGACCGCTCCCTATGGTCGCAGCTCGGTAACGTCGCGGCTCGTAACAACGGCGCGACTCGGTTGCGTGGCGGCAGGCGTAGCGGGCTGAACGCGGAGGCGATAGGATGGACGTCATGATGCGACGCCATATTTTCACGACCCGAAATCTGTTCCTGCTGTGCTCATTGGGATGCCTGTGCACCGGCCTGGTTCTGGCCGCTCCGCCCAAGGACGAAGGACCGCAACCGCGGGCGGTGGATCCCGGCTCGGCGACGCTGGCGCCGTCCGACGCAGTGGTGCTGTTTGACGGGCGTGACGTCAAGCAGTGGGTCACGGCCAAAGACGGCGAGCCGTGCCGCTGCAGCGTCGAGGACGGCGCGATGGCGTGCCTGACGGGCGTGGGCGATATCGTGTCCAAGGAGAAGTTCCGCGACGCGCAGATCCACCTGGAATTCATGACGCCCTCGATGCCCGAGCAGCACAGCCAAATGCGGGGCAACAGCGGCGTCTACCTGCACGGCAAATGGGAGATCCAGATTCTCGACTCGTATCACAACCCGACCTACGCCGATGGCGCGGTGGGCTCGCTGTACGGGCAGGCTGCGCCGCTAGTGAACCCGGCACGGCCGCCGGAGCTGTGGTCGACCTACGACATCGTGTTTCACGCGCCGCGCTGCGACGCCTGGGGCAACGTGACCGACCTGGCCACGGTGACCGTGCTGCTGAACGGGATCCTGGTGCAGGACCACATGACGATCGCGCGCAGCGGCCAGGACAAAGGCTGCGCCGACGGTCCGATTCAGTTGCAGGATCACAGTGGGTTTCCGGGCGCGCCGTTGACCAAGATGAAGTTCCGCAACGTCTGGTTCCGCAGGCTGGATCAGGGTCCGGTGATCTGGAAGTGACGCCTTAGAGAGGGCGTTCACATATCGATGCGCTCGATGGGGTTGCGGCCGACGTACCAGCAGGGTTTGTAGCCCAACTGCGGCAGCAACGAGTGCGCGCAGGGCCGCAGATCCGGGTCCGCGGAGACGAACTCCACGCGCTGGTCCTTGTGTTTAATAGCTAGGTAGCGCTTCACCAGCACCGAGCCGTAGGGTTGCAGGTTCCTCCGGATGCGGTAGCGCAGCACGAGATTGTCGCCGATATACAGGGTCAGCAGCGACACGCCAACGAGTATCAGGCTGCGCACGAGTGAGCGTTTCATGGGAATCGCAAGAACGTTCTGTCCTCAGGGTATCGCGGCGGGGGCATGGCAGTATCGGCACACCTGTTTGCCGTGAACGGAGGCGACCGCTCCTTAACAGTCGCGGCTCGGAAACGTAGTCGCGGCTCGGAAACAACGCGAAGAACCGCTCCTTGTAGTCGCGGCTCCGTAACGCAGGCGCGGCTCTGAAACGCAGACGCGGCTTGGTAACGTCCTCGCGGCTCCGTAACGCAGGCGCGGCTCCGTAACGCAG
>Ga0187875_10004059_pt1 | contig 10165 bp, 10 predicted proteins | sample June2016WEW_17_1_2_FD_132978 | JGI IMG/M metagenome (GOLD analysis project Ga0187875, IMG submission 132978) | Peatland microbial communities from SPRUCE experiment site at the Marcell Experimental Forest, Minnesota, USA - June2016WEW_17_10 | ecosystem: Environmental > Terrestrial > Soil >... | reverse complement strand
GGTTGTACATCCAGAACACTCGACGGAAGACGCGCTGGGTGGTGGAAAACTGGTTAACGGATCGCCTGGATAATAATTCCAGGCGGTAGTTCCATTGGCACCGCAAGCGAGCCCACTGGTGCACGCGGACTGCAGGCCGGGCCGAGTGACCAGCGGGGTAGATGAAACAATTTCGAGTCCCAGCAAACCGGGGTCCGTAATCGAACCATCCAGTGTGCTGAAAATCGTGGTGCCGCCTGACGTGGGATCGGTGTTGGGCAACAGCATCGGCTTTACGCAGCTTGGCGCAATTGGCAGGGCCAGACTCGCCGTGGAACCATTCGTTATGCCCGAAGGATTGTAGGCTTCGGCTGTTGCGGAAGCGACGACCGTGACCTGCGTGGTCCCCCAAATCCGGGCAAAAAATGTCGGCAGGTCGGTTCTCTGAATCTGCACGGTTACGTGAGGATTATTCGGAGGTACAGCGTAATTGGAGAAGGATACAGTGATGTTTCCAGCAGTGAGGGGCTTTCCCTCGATCAGATTCTGTTGTGCGACTTGCGTCGCGATGCTCTTTGCCAGCGCTTCTGCGGCAGTGATTGCGGCGGAGACGTTAGAAGAATTTACAGTCAGAGACGTCATGCCCGAATTCGCCAGCACCCGCGCCCCCGCCAGCGCCGCTCCGTCGGCGGCCAGTTGTGCTTCACTGCGCGCCGTGTAGAAGGTCACGACGTCAATCGACAGCGCGGCCATCGCGCCCACAACAAACAGCAGAAACACCGCTACCAGCGTGATAATGATGCCCTCCTCACGCTTCCGTCGCGGATTGATGTGACGCCGTCGCACGATTCGCAATCTCGTTCCCACTGCGTAGGATTGTAAGGGGAAGCGCCATGGATTCGGCAAGAAAATAAGAGTTCGAGATCGGGGAACTTGTCCGCGTTGCGAACTCAGAACAGGAAGATTGGCTGGCGCCTTACGGACACGAATCGACCCCTAACCATCGACCGCGAGAAGCGGCTTCTGCGATTGGAGTGGGCCGACGGCGGACGCAGATTATGCCTCTGGTCAGAGAAAGACACTCTCAAAGATTGCCTGGCTCCAGGTCAGGCTGACTTGGTTACGTTGGCGGCTTGCGGTCCTTTCTGGCCTTGGACGACCTCAAATTCGACCTTATCGCCCTCTTGCAGACTCTTATATCCCTCGGTAGTAATTGCGCTGTAATGGATGAACACATCCGGTCCATCGTCGCGTCCGAGGAACCCGTATCCCTTCGCGTTGTTGAACCACTTAACCGTTCCTTTCAAACGTTCCACGTGCGTTCTCCCTTGCGGATTCCTCCTAAAAGGCGCAAATTCTGGAGGCTTCGCAAAATGTGCGGCCATTGTGATGCCGAGGGGAAACAGTGTCAAGGAGATGCGTCACAGGTTCATGTGCGATGCTGTCCGATCGAGGTCGCTCAATCGGACAACCGCTAACGAGAAAACAAAGGGAGGTTAGATGAACAGAAAGAGAGCTAACTGTCGGTCTAATCTCTCTTCCTGGTAAGTGAGTGCTTCGTTTGGCTGAGCCATAGAATGCCGCTGATGGTCTTGGCATCACGGATGCGGCCATTCAGCGCCATTCTCACTGCATCTGGGAGGGAAAAAAATCGGACGGCGATTTTTTCATCTGCTTCCGGCTGTGCTTTTCCGGTCTGCAATCCGGCTGCAAGATAGATAGTCATGGTTTCATCCAGAAAACCCGGACTGACGTAGAAATACAGAATCTTCTTCCAGCTGCGCGCGGTGTATCCGGTCTCTTCGAGTAACTCACGGCGCGCGGCCGCCAGCGGGAGTTCTCCTTCGTCAATCCGTCCTGCCGGCAGTTCCCACATCATGGACTGGGCGGCGTGCCGGTATTGCCGCTCCAGAAGAATGCGCGATTCGCCCGCCCGGTCGTCCACCGCGAGCACCACAATTGAACCAGAGTGACGAATGACGTCGCGACGCGCGCGCACTCCGCCGGGCTCCGCCACTTGATCGGTGGTCACGTGAAAGACTGGGCCTTTGTAGGCAATCCGAGATGAAAGGATACGGGCTTGAGTCGTTTTCTTTGCGCGGGATTTCGCCATGACATCCATAGTAAGGTATGCTGCGCGGGTGAGCCCAAGAACCGCAAATCGAAAGCCGACAATCTCGATTGTCGGAGCTGGGAGCCTGGCATCGTTCCTCGCCCCCGCGCTGGCAGAAACCGGTTACACGATTGCCGAAATTATTGTGCGCCACCGGCCAAAGTCTCTTGCGCGCGCCCATATGCTGGCCAGAAAAGTCAATGCGCGGGCCGTAACGTTAGAGAACGCCGCACTCGACGCTCAATTGCTCTGGTTCTGCGTTTCCGACCGTGCCATTCGCGTTGCGGCAGATGCGCTCGCCGATCGCGCCGCCACATTGGGCGCGGAACGCGCACGTGCGAGCAGCCGATCGCTCGCCACCAGAGTGGCATTTCATTCCAGCGGCGCGTTGTTGAGCAGGGAACTGAAAACTCTTCGCAACGCGGGATTCTCCGTCGCGTCGGTGCATCCGTTGATGACCTTTGTTCCTGGCGCGCGCCCGTCCCTGGCAGGCGTTCCATTTGCCTTGGAAGGTGATACTGCCGCCACGAAACTGGCCCGGCGGATCGTACACGACCTGCAGGGCGAGAGCTTCATGTTGGCTGCTCGGAAAAAAGCCGCGTATCACGCCTGGGCCACCATGACGTCTCCGCTCTTGCTGGCGTACTGGGTGACCCTCGAAGATGCAGCTCGGGGCGCCGGTTTGACGCGCGAGACTGCCCGTCGCATGAGCCTCCCAATCATCCAACAGACTCTGGAGAACTATCGCAACCTAGGTCCCAAGCACTCGTTTAGCGGGCCGTTCATTCGCGGAGATGCGGCCACGGTAGCAAAACACCTGGCACTGCTAAAGAACCGCCCGAACGGCCGCGCGGTCTATATCGCGCTGGCGCGTGCCGCCCTGGGCAAGCTCCCGGTCAGGAATCGAAAGCAATTGCTACCTCTGCTTGGCTGAAACAATCGGAAATTCGTGACAACTGCCAGTTCATAGTGTAGAGTCGCGCTCGCATTTGATTCCAATGCGACAAGGAGAGACAGATGCGCAAAATGTTACTCGTTGTATGCGTCGTGACTTTGGCTTCGGCAGCAATGGCTCAGAAGATCGACACCAAGTGGAGTTGCTCCAAACCGTCGGAGAATCCCATGCTCGAAGTGGGCGACGTACCGGGGCACAGTTATGCGCTTGGCAAGGGCACCTGCGCGGCTACTTCATCCGGCAGCGGAGAAAAATCCGGCGCTTACACCGAATTTCAGGAAATCCGGAAAACAGAGCTCAAGAATCACGGCTACTTCACTGTGACCATGGACAATGGAGACATGGTCTATTACACGTATGAGGGAACGGGTTCAACGGACGTAAAGAAGCCTCTCGCCAACAAATGGAAAATCGTGAGCGGCACGGGAAAGCACAAAGGCATCACGGGTTCTGGCAGTTGCACGGGAACGCCGAAGGAAGATGGCTCTGCCGACTTCGTTTGCTCTGGCACGGCCACGATGGCCGGCAAAGCCAAAGCAGCGCCAAAGTCCTAGATTCATCTCTGCGGCTGTAGGCCCATCCTGCAGCCGCTGTCTAAACCTTCAGTGCTCGGTGTTCCGTTGCGTAAAGAGGTGGCCCAGCTTTTCCTGCTTGGTCTTCAGATATTCCTGGGTGTATTCCGTCGCAGGAACTTCGCACGGTACCCGTTCTGTCACGCGAATGCCCGCATTCTCCAGCGAAGCGACTTTGTCGGGATTGTTCGACAGCAACCGCACCTGCCGGATGCCGAGCGCTTTCAATATCTCAGCCGGCATGCGGAACTCCCGCTGATCGGCCTTGAAGCCGAGCCGATGATTCGCCTCGACCGTGTCGAGGCCGCTGTCCTGCAGCGCATAGGCCTGCAGCTTCGCCATCAGCCCAATGCCCCGGCCTTCCTGTTGTTCGTAAATCAGCACGCCCGCGCCCTCGGCGGCAATCATGGAGAGCGCCATCTCCAGTTGCTGCCGGCAATCGCACCGCAACGACCCAAACACGTCGCCCGTCAGACACTGTGAATGAATGCGCACCAGCGGCGAGCCCGATTGCACATCGCCCGTCACAAGGGCCACGGCCTCCTCGGTTTTCGCACCATCCGACGACGCCCTCGTCGCAAAGCCGTGAATCAGAAAGTGTCCCCAGCGAGTAGGGAAGTCGGCCGACGCAACCTGTTTTACCTTGGAAGGAGTCACGATCAAATTATATAGGTTGGCATGAAAGGGTTTACTGCGGCATGCTCACTTCTTAATTCTGACTTGGCTCCGATTCCACCGCGCGGTCAGCATGCATGCGAACGATCAAAAAACCTACCAGCACCGCGCTCGACAGCATAACGACCCGAATGTAGAGGCCGGCATGAAAGGCCTGATCACCGGCCGCAGTCCGCAACAGCCCGGAGGTCGCGCTCACAGCGCACATTCCGAAGTAGAGCTTTTCCATCCAGCCGCGCGAAATGGCAAACAGCCAGGTCAGGATCGCAGACACGATTACGAAGATTGTGCAGAGGATCCACGTGCCCGTGGAAACTGTGGAAGGCAACCAGATGCCAACGGCAGGCGTGGCCGCAATCATCTGGCGCGACGCGATCAGTAGAAACACGACCGAGTGTACCAGGGCGACGATCGCCCGCTTCCGATTCGTCAGGATGGAAAACTCGCCCATATCTAGGAATAAATTAGCGAATTGGCCGCACACACCGATGTGATCTGCGTCACCAGGGTAGGCGAAATCAGCGCACGGCTGCTAAAATTATCCAGCACCAACCCACCGCCGCGTGGGGCTATAGCTCAGCTGGGAGAGCGCATCGTTCGCAACGATGAGGTCGTCGGTTCGAGCCCGACTAGCTCCACCAATTAAAACAATATGTTTCACGGTTAAGACAAAGAATGTACCCAAAATGCACCCATCGCGGGACAGGCTCTCTCCGAGTGGCTGCGCGGGGCCGCACTGTGCGCCGCGCGACAGCGGCCCGCTGATCCCGCCGAACTGGTATTGCCCGAAATCTGGGCGGTGCGTACATGCTGCTTAATCTCTTCCATGCAGCCGCCGAGGCCGCAGCGGAAGGCAGACAGCTTGCGCCGGACTCTGTCCTTGAAATTCGCGACCAGGCCGACGGACGAAACCCGGCTAGTCTTGCCGTGTCCATACAGTATTCTCCGCATCTCTTCGACCTCCCGTCCAATGGCACGCATTGCGCACCTTCGAGTTGCAGTACATCCTGTACAGCGAATTTTCCGCCAGAAAGTAGAATTTGCCTGCAGACTCCTCGGAACCTCCGCCGTTTTTCGCAAGCCGCTGAGGCCGCCCGAGATGCTCGCCGGTGAACCCATTGGCAGGCATGTTGCACTCTCTTGCAGTGAGCTGCATGCTCACCGCCGGAGGTTATTGTGGATATGGCAATCACGACGGCTCTACGCGCCCGCACGTTTTGGGCGCCATTATTTGCTTTGGCGTTGCTGTTCACGGGCGGCACCATGGTAGTTGGACAGACCAGCCCGCCGACTCCAATGCCGGCGAATCCGCCGAGTGCGAACCCTCATCTGCAGAAATTCTGACAGATAGCATGCGCCACATACCCTGCCGCTGTTGCGAAAGCGCGTCCTGCGTAATCCATCACCGCTGAGTCGGGATCAACGCCTTCCGAGACAATTCCGCCGTCCCAATTGCTGGCGCGGAGCATCTTCAGCGCTGGTTCTCGTCCCCGAGTCAGAGACAAATGATCTGCGATCGTCCAAGACGTAGTGAACGGTAGCCGGTAACTGCCCGGCAGACCGAAAGGGCGGTCAAAATAAGAGTAGGCGTAGTTCTTCGAGTGCAGCCATTCGTAGGTACGGACGAACACCGGATCGTTCTCCGTGACAAAGCCGAGTGCAGGAAGCTTCATTAGTGAGCCCGGAGGAATGTCTGCGAAAAGCGGATTCTTGCCGTCAGTTGCGCAAACAAAGATCGGGCCCGTAGCGCCCGGAGCCTGATTGGAGATGCTGTCTTTCATGATCGTGTTTCGAAGGGCCGCGGCGCGCTGGGTCATGTCATGAGCGCTGGCAGTGTCCTTCAACCTCTCGAACAGTGTGGCGAGATCGAGCAGTGCCCTCCAGCTTAAGACATTGTCGTAAGTCAAGAATGGCCGCTTTTGGTATTCGTCCTGCGAGTCTTGGAGCGTCGTATAGAAGCCGCTTGCTGGATCGAATTGGCCGACCAGGCGGTCGCGCAGAACCAAGAGCGCCGCACGCTGTGAGGCCAGAAAGGCGTCATCGTTCGTGCGCTTTACGTACTCCGCCAATGCCACAATGGGCGCTGCCGCCTCATCCAACTCAAACCCATCTTCCAACACTATGCCATCGATGAACCGGCTGTGGATTCCTGTGTTTCGCAATTGCGTCGTGAGCGCGTACTCCAGTGCATCACGGGCCAAAGACGCATCGATATCGAGCAGTCCTGGAAAGCTCCACAACATGGCATCCCGATCCCAATACGCAGCGGAGACGTAGTAGCGGGGGCTGCGCGAGGTGACTCCGACAAACTGTTCGGTATCAATGGTTCTTCCCCATGCGTATAGCGCAGTAAAGAGAAAATTGCGGTTCATGAGCAAGTCGAGGTCAGGCTGGCCGGTGGTGCGCGTGCGGCGTTTACACCAGGCAGCCGCTTGGTCAATGATGGCGACTGCTCCGTTGCGATCAATCAACTCGCGAAGAGCCTTGGCGGAGTGGGCGGCGCTGAATTCCTCGACCCCAATTCCTAATACAAAATTCGCCTCGGCAGTCTCGCCCGGTGCAAGGTCGACGGCACGTTGCGCGTCGAGACCAGGAGATAAAGACAGCGGCGGAATGCTCGAATGCCCCGGCGAACCCTCATGGATCAATGACCAAGCGAACTGCGTGTCGTTGGTGGTAAAGCTGAAGACCTCGGCAGAGTCCACCCAGGGTGCCGGAGCGACGGACCGTTCACCTCGGAGCTCAGCCGGCAAATAGGTGACTCGGTCCAGGGCTCCCCATGAGGCCTTCATCCCCAACGTGATTGGCGCCGTCTCTGCTCGCCGGTTGGTGAGGGTCATGTGAATGAAAGCACCGCGAGATCCGGGTGGCGCGCAATACGTGATGTTGGCGTCGAGTCCATCCACGATAAGGTGGGCCACTGGTATCCAATACTCGATGAGCTCCCACGTCGGGTTTTGAAACTGAAGTTGCTTGCCGTTGATCGTGAAATACGGTTGCAAAACAGGTTTCCCTCGTTCTCCTCTAACCTCTAAGAGACCTCGGTCTCGCATCGAGAGCACATTGAAACTGGCGATCGCCCCATCCGTCGCACTGATCTCAGGCAGCGCAATCCACTCGTTGCCGGTAGGCAGAACATCATCTGGAGCGAGGGGAATCGGGATGTGGCGAGGAGCGTCGTTGGCCAGAAGTTGCTTCGCTGGAACACAGAAAATAATGAGAATCAGGAAGAAACAACAAAGCCCGCGCGTACCGAACGGGGCAAGAAGAAAAGGGCATTTGACATATCTCTGTTTCAAAGTATCTCCCTGGAAATGGTGAACCCTCATTTTTCGGCTACCGTTGCGATCGGTCCCAATACGCTGTGAAGCATTCTTACTTTGCGGTGATTTCGTCAAGTTTCTTGAGCATCTCGCCCACTTCCGGGTTCGCCATGAAGTTCCTCCACACCAACCCAGTCCGGTAATTCTCAATCATGACGACAATAGGGGCCTGACTCAGCCCCATATAGATGGGCGCGACCCAGTTTGCACTCGGGTTAAACGCGTCGCGTGGGCCGTAGATGTCCCACATTTGATCGCCGAGGTCGCGGTAAAAATGTTTGAACGCGGCCATTGATGCCTCCGGGGTATATGGGAAGGAAGCCAGCGCTCCGGTAGGCGCGAGGGTTCCACGGTCGTTTGCATCATCCGGAGCATGCGCCACGTAGCCGTCGGGACCATCGCTGGCGGTCAGTCCCCAGGCATTTGGTCCATAGCCCGCGAAGTGCTTGGGATCCGCGATTGAATAGGCACGGTTGATGAGCGCGATGTTGCGATTGTTATCAAAATAAGATTTCGTAAATCGATCGTGAAGGCGGTGCGGATCCAGTCCCATGAACGAGTAATGAGTAAAAAACAGCGGTCCCCCGGAGCCGACCCCGACGTCGAGCTTGATACCAAAGTAAGTGTGGCCGTTGCCGTAGTGGTCGCCCTCCGTGCTCCCCGACCAACCCTCGCGATAAGCAATTGCCTGCTGGGATTGTCCAACCCATCCCGAATAATAGAGCGTCGCTGGGACCGCGTGCGTCGGAGAGGCGATGGCGAGGACGTAGGAGATCATCACCTCGTTAAACCCGATCAGGGGATGGTGAATCTGCCACGACCACTGTGGAGACCAGTGCCAATATAAAAAATCGCTGGTGGGCGTCTCGCGATACCAATCCCACTCCACCGTTTCCCACAATTGCGTGATCCTGCGATAGAGAGACTGCTCGTTTTCGTCAGATCCGTGGAAGTATTGCCGCGCCGCAAGCAGGCCTTCCATAAGAAATGAAGTTTCGACCAGGTCTCCTCCATTTTCGAACATGCCGAAGACGGGCATCGTCTCGCCGGTGGCGCCGTTCATGAAATGCGACCAGGCTCCGTGATAGCGCGGGGCGTGTTCGAGGAAATCAACGATCCTTGTCATTCGCTCCACGCCTTGTTGACGCGTAATGAAACCGCGATCGACGCCGACCATGAGCGCCATGATGCCAAAGCCGCTGGCTCCAGTGGCGACGATGCGATCGTCTCCGGGAATATTTTCGCGAGCCATGCCGGAATGGAGGTCTGCTCCCTCCCAGTAGTAGTGGAAGCAGGCTTCCTGCAACATGTTAAGCAGTTCGTCGTCGTTTAGTTCCCGAGTGGATGCGTCGGCGATATTGGAAAAGGGAGATTGCTGGTACTTCCAGTCAGAAGCGACCACTTTGTATTGCGCGCGGACGTCAGGCTTTCCCAGGAAATCGTCATACCGAAAGGTGCCACGCAACTGCATTCCGACCGGCGAGAAGTTGTTGCCGTCTGTCGAGCGATAGATCACGTAGCGCGCAAGCTCGGGAGGTTCTTCGGCATCCCATTCGATCTCCACATGGCGGTCGTATCCGGTAGCGCGCACATGGGACGGAGCGGGCAGAGTTTTTCCGGCAGGCGGATCTTTATCGACGCGCATCTCGTCGACAATCAGCGTATGCGGCACACCGTCGGGACGCCCTTGGTAAAACGTGACGCTCTGGGTGTATTCCGGATGAAAGGCGTGGATGGAGGCGGTCTGGCAGTCGGAAAGAGGGATGCGAACTTGCACCCAGCGACCGGCCGGCACGTCCCCGGTGTAGGTTCCGAGATCCAGAGGTTTGCTGAAGCCCCCGCCGGGGAACTCCGTCAAGCGCGAACCTTCGCTCGTGTCTGACAGAACAACCTTCGGCAGATCTGCGGCAGAAATGGGCTGAGGAGCAAAAATCCAGAAATACAGGTTGTCTCCGGAAAGTTCCGGAAAGCGATTGCGAGAATCGACCGTTTTTATTTGCGCCATCCACCCGCCATTGGGAGCAGAGCGCCACGCCAAACGAATCGCATTTGGCGGCGTTAAGAAGACTTTGGTCTCGACTGGCAAACGATGATCTTTTTGTTCGAGAGAGCTTTGCCCCGAAGCCTGAGCGGCACTGTAGAAATAATCATCCGGCGTCAGACTGTTATCAAAAATGACGTGTTTGTAATAGTCCGACGTCGCGTACGCATGGGATGTGAGCACGCAAAACAGGACCGTGAGAACAAGAAAATATCGCGAATTAGGTCCCCGTGACCTGCGGGTAGCGAAACTCATGGTTCTCCATTCCTCAGCCCAACTTCGTGCGCGAAAAACTACTTCTTGGGCACTTCAATTAGCAAGAGGCCGTTTACAGGCAGTTGCAACTCGATCGAATGTCTTACGAGTCTCAAATTTTGAGCGGATGCCGACTCCGCCACCCGATTTAATTCGTGGATCTGCGCCTGCGTCGGATAGCCCGGACTCCCCATGCTCTTAAATGCAGCCAATGTGTTTCCGTGTTTGGCATCTGAGCGGCTCACCTTGATC